>Ga0210383_10005600_pt1 | contig 11017 bp, 11 predicted proteins | sample IncBWC14OmetaG_FD_160072 | JGI IMG/M metagenome (GOLD analysis project Ga0210383, IMG submission 160072) | Forest soil microbial communities from Barre Woods Harvard Forest LTER site, Petersham, Massachusetts, United States - Inc-BW-C-14-O ...
CTCGGCGCGGCTGACCTGGACGGCACATCTCTTGCGCACGTTGTCGAGGTCGGCCAGGGCGCGCATGCGCAGATCCTCAAGCTCGGCGATCCGGGCCTCAAGCGCTGCGATCCGGGCCTCTTGCTCGGCCATCCGGGCCTCTTGCTCGGCTATCCGGGCCTGAAGCTCGGCGGCGGCATCGTGTGAAGGGGCGGGCGGAGCGGCGGCGTCGTGACCTGGCCGCGCGTCGCCGCTTCCCGCCGTGCTGTTTCCTGCCGTGTGGTTCACTGGCCGTCTCACTCGCTGGGCGTGAACTCGGCGTCGATCACGTCATCGTCGCCATCGCTGGGCGGGAGCTCCGGCTCGATATCCGGGGCGGGACCGGTCGGTGGCGCACCGAGGATCATGTAGATCTGCTGCAGCTCGTCGGTAAGGATCCGCATCCGTTCCAGCGGCGTATCTTCTTTGAGCGCCTGGCGGGCGTCGGCCACCAGGTTCTCGGCCCGTGCCTTCTCGTGCACGGGCAACGTGTCGCCGCGCTCGGTCAGAATGCGTTCCACCTGGTAGGCCGCGGTGTCGAGCGTGTTGCGGGCGTCGGTCACCTCGCGCAGCCGCCGGTCCTCGTCACGGTGCTGCTCAGCGTCCGAGATCATCCGCTCCACCTCGGACTTGTCCAGGTTGGAGCTCTCGCTGATCGTGATCCGCTGTTCGGTCCCGGTGTCCTTGTCCCGGGCCGAGACGTTCAGGATCCCGTTCGCGTCGAGGTCGAAGGTGACCTCGACCTGCGGCACCCCACGCGGGGCGGGCCGGATGTTCTCCAGCCGGAACCGGCCCAGCACCCGGTTGTCCGCGGCGCGTTCCCGCTCCCCTTGCAGGATCACCACGTCGACCGCTCGCTGGTTGTCTTCGGCCGTACTGAATACCTCGGTGCGGCGGGCCGGGATCGTGGTGTTGCGCTCGATCACCTTGGTCATGACCCCGCCGAGGGTCTCGATGCCGAGCGAAAGCGGCGTCACGTCGAGTAGCAGCACGTCCTTGAGCTCGCCCTTGAGCACGGCCGCCTGCACGGCCGCGCCAATGGCGACGACCTCGTCCGGGTTGACGGTCATGTTGGGGTCCTTGCCGCCCGTCAGCCGCCGTACCAGGTTCTGTACGGCCGGAATCCGGGTGGAGCCGCCGACCAGGATGACCTCGTCGATATCGGCATCCGTCAGCTTGGCGTCGGCCAGTGCCTGCCGGACGGGCCCCGTCGTGCGCTCGACGAGATCGGCGGTGATCTGCTCGAAGGTCGAGCGCATCAGCGTCGTGTTGAGGTGCTTGGGTCCCGAGGCATCGGCGGTGATGAACGGCAGGCTGATGGTGGTCTGGGTCACCGAGGACAGCTCGACCTTCGCCTTCTCGGCGGCCTCGAACAGGCGCTGCAGCGCTTGCGGATCGGTCCTTACGTCGATGCCGTTGTCGCGCTGGAACTGGTCGGCCAGGTGGTCGACGATGCGGCGATCGAAGTCGTCCCCGCCCAGATGGGTGTCACCCGCGGTAGCGCGCACCTCGACCACGCCGTCGCCGATGTCCAGGATGCTCACGTCGAAGGTTCCGCCACCCAGGTCGTAGACCAGGACGGTCTCGCTGCCCTTCTTGTCCAGGCCGTAGGCCAGTGCCGCGGCCGTGGGCTCGTTGATGATGCGGAGCACCTCGAGCCCGGCGATGCGGCCTGCGTCCCTGGTGGCCTGGCGCTGAGCGTCGTTAAAGTAAGCCGGCACCGTGATGACGGCCTCGTTGATCTTCTCGCCCAGGAATTTGGACGCGTCTTCGACGAGCTTGCGGAGCACGAGCGCGGAGATTTCCTCCGGCGCATACAGCCGGCCCGAAATCTTGAACCGCACCGCGTCGTCGGGCCCGGGGACAACGTCGAACGACACGGCGTTCAGCTCGCTGGTGACCTCGTCATAGCGCCGCCCGATGAACCGCTTCGCCGAATAGATCGTTCCCTTGGGGTTCAGGATCGCCTGCCGACGGGCAAGCTGGCCGACCAGGCGATCGCCCTGCGGGGTAAAGGCCACCACCGAGGGGGTCGTCCGTGATCCCTCGGCGTTCGGTATCACCGTTGGCTGGCCCGCCACCGTCGCCGAGATCACGGAGTTGGTGGTGCCGAGATCGATGCCGACTGCAACTGCCATTACTACCTCCTGTAAAAGGTCTGCACGCCTCGGGGCCCAGGCCACCGTGGCCTCTCCGAACGGGTTGGGCCCGCGTGCTCCCGGCACTGTGCGCTGGTCCCGGGAGCACGCGGAGGCCGGCCCGTCAGCCGGTGATCTCGATCTTGCGCGGCTTGGCGGCCTCGGACTTGGGCACGGTGACCGTCAGGACCCCGTCGGAGAGCTGCCCGGTCACCCCTTCGGGGTTGACGTCGCCAGGCAGGTAGGCCCGGAACTCGAACCGGCCGGAGCGGCGCGTGCTGCGATGACGGCGGCCGCCCCCCTGCCCGGAATCTTCCGGGATCTCGCCGGTGATGACCAGCTCCCCGCCCTGTAGCTGCACGTCCACCTGGTCCTTGTTGACCCCGGGCAGTTCCACGCGCACGATGTAAGCGTCGTCGGTCTCGGACACGTCGCCTAGCGGGGCCCAGGGCATGTCGGCGAGGTCGGCCGGCGTCAGGCCGCCGAAAGCGAAGTTCATCAGCTGGCCCATACGGTCATAGACGTCCTCGAACTCACGGGACGGGTTCATGAGGTTCTGGTTGCGCCCGCTTCGGCGGACCGGGAGCAAGGTTGCCATGGCTGGCCTCCTGTCGCTGAGACTGTCGGGTACCTCGGCGGTGCGGTGCGCGCATGACCGGGCGGCCACCTACGTTCGCACCGCGTGCCTAGTGCTCACGCTCCCCCGCCTGTGGAGACAGCCACATCCACCATGTTGGTAGTCCTCGGCTAACGCGCACTGTCGTGCCACGGTGTGGCCGACGGGCTCCATCGCAGGGCGGCCAACTATCTGATCTGAGGATGTGCGCCGCCATCCCCGCAGCAACGCTGTCCGTGTAGGCCGGAGTGCGAGCGGTTCTGCCTGTCAAAGGGAGGTTCCATGAGTGACTTGATCGTCATCGGTTACCCGGACGAGAACAGGGCCCAGCAAGTCTGGGAAGAGCTCGTCAGACTACAGAACGACCTTGTGGTGGACCTGGAAGATGCCGCCATCATCAGGCGCGACAAGAAAGGCAAGCTTCACGTCACGACGCCGGCCCATCACGCGGTGGCCTGGGGCACCTTGAGCGGCCTGTTCTGGGGCGTCCTGATCGGGCTGATATTCCTGTGGCCGCTCGCGCCGGTGGTCGGCGTGGCGGGAGGGATCATGGGGGCGGCGCTTGGCGCGGCCGGTGATCTCGGCATCAAGGAGGACTTCAAGCAGCGCGTTCAGGATCTGGTGCAGCCCGGGACCTCGGCGATCTTCGTGATCGCCCGCAAGATCACCCCGGACAAGTTCGAGGAAGCGCTGCGGCCCTACGGCGGGACGGTGCTGCGGACCTCTCTCAGCCGCGAGCAAGAGGAAGAGCTGATGAAGGCCCTGCACGGGCACGACCCGAAGGCAGCGACCTGGGAGCAATCACCGGCCACGGCCGGGAGCCAGACGGCCGGGAGTCAGGCCTGAGCAGGAAGCCAGCCCTGAGACGCTGGTTCGCGGCGGCCGACCGGGCCGCCGCCCAGCGCATCGCGGAGACGGATTCCCGGACGCTTGATCGTGTCATGCCCGCATTGTCGCGGATGGCCGACCACGGCGTTCTGTGGATCGTGGTGGCCGGCGCGCTATGGGCCACGGGCGACCGGTGGGCCCGGCGGGCCGCATGGCGGGGCCTGGGCAGCCTGGCGGCGGCGAGCGCGACGGCCAACCTTGTCGGTAAGGGCCTTTCCGCTCGCCGCCGTCCTGATGTCGACGTTCCCGCCGCCCGGCAGCTGCCGCAGCCATCGAGCCCGTCCTTCCCGTCCGGGCACGCCGCGAACGCGGCGGCGTTCGCCATCGGCGTCGCGATCGAGAAACCCTCCCTGGCCGCGCCCGCCATCGCCCTCGCCGCGGCGGTGGGCGCCTCCCGGATAGCCACGGGAGAGCACTACCCGTCCGATGTGCTCGCCGGGACCGCCATCGGGGCCGCGGCCGGGGTGATGACCTTGCGCTGGTGGCCGCGGCGGCCGGACAGGCCCGCCATGGCGATCAGGCCGCCCCGGCCGGCACCCGCCGCCCCGACCGGGGAAAGCCTGGTCCTGCTGGTGAACACCTCAGCGGGAACGGCGTCGTCGAAGCTGGCCAGTTGGCTGGCGGCCGAACTTCCCAAGGCCACGGTCATCGAGACAGACGCGGCCCAGGACCTGGCGGCACAGCTGCGCCAGGCCGCGGCAGGAGCACGGATACTCGGAGTGGCCGGCGGCGACGGCACGGTCCGTACCGCGTCGGCGATCGCGCTGGAAACCGGCTTGCCGCTGCTGGTGATTCCGGCCGGCACGTTTAACCACTTCGCCGCCGACCTGGGGCTCCGGTCCGCCGGCGACGCCGTGGCCGCGTTGCGGGCCGGCGAGGCGGTGCTGGTCGACGTCGGCATCGCGGCGGGCCAGCCGTTCGTCAATACCTCGAGCACCGGCGTGTACGTGGACCTCGTGTACGCGAGGGAAGAGCTCGAGGGTCGGCTGGGCAGGCGCCCGGCGGAGGTCGTCGGGCTCATCAAGGTGCTGCGGCGCAGCCGACCGCACGAGCTGATCCTGGACGGCAGGCGCCGGCGGCTGTGGCTGTATTTCGCCGGCAATTGCCGATACGAGCCCCAGGGGACGGCCCCCGCCTACCGCCCGGATCTGTCCGACGGCTACCTCGATGTGCGTATCGTCGAGGCCCGGCGGCTGGCCAGGTCCCGCCTGGTGGCCGCCGTGCTCACCGGCACGCTGGGCCGCAGCCGGGTCTACCACTCCTGGCGGGCCAGATCTGTCGATGTCCGCCCGGCGGACGGCCAGCCGATCTGGCTGTCAGTCGACGGCGAGGTGGCCACCGCCGAATCCGGCTTTACCGAGAGCAAGCACCCACAGGGGCTGGTCGTCTACCGAGCTGCCGCCGGATAGCGCTCCGAGCGGCACCAGCTGTCACTCGGGATGCGCAGCCATCGCTAGGAGTCGACCTCGGAGAGCGGTGCCGCAATCTCCTCCAGGGGTTTGCCCTCGGCATTAATACCGAACACGATCTCGACCAGTCCGCCGATGATCATGATGCCGCCGCCGACCAGGTATCCGATGGTGAGGCCGGTGCGACTTGTGCCGTTACCGATCAGCACGCCATAAAAGACTGGCCCGATGGCTCCGAAGATCTGGGCGACGGCGAAGAAGACGGCGAGGGCTTCAGCCCTGATCTCGATCGGGAAGATCTCGCTGACCGTGAGGTAGCCCGCGCTCGCGCCGGCGGACGCGAAGAAGAAAATGACGATCCAGATGAAGGTCTGCCCCGCCGCGTGCAGCACCCCCGCGTCGAACAGCCAGGCGCTGAAGGTGAGCAGGGCTCCAGAAATCAGGTACGTGCCGGAGATCATCTTCTTGCGCCCGAGGCTGTCGAACAAGGGGGCCAGCAGCAGCGGGCCGGCCAGGTTACCGACCGCGAACGCGAGACCGTACAACGGAACCGCATCGTTACTGACGTGGTAGAACTTGGTGAGCACGAGGGCGTAGGTGAAGAAGATCGCGTTATACAGGAACGACTGGGTGATCATCAGCGTGGCCCCGAGGATCGCTCGCCGGGGGTACCGGCGGAAGGCCACGCGCAGCAGCGTCAGATATCCGTACCGTTTCTGGGGCTTGATGACGATGGCGGCACTTTCGGGGACAGGGTCGAGGTGCTGCCCGTCCCGCAGCGCGGTTTCCTCGATGTGCCTCATCTGCTCCTCGGCCTCTTCTACGCGGCCGTGCGCAATGAGCCACCGCGGGCTTTCCGGGAGATTGCGCCGCACAAAGAGGATTACGACCGCAAGAGCTGGCCCGACAAGGAACGCTACCCGCCAGCCCTCGGCCGGCCGCAGCGAATTGAGCAGCAGGAAGGAGGCGAATGTGCCGAGGATGGCCCCGAGCCAGTACGTGCCGTTGATCCAGATATCGGTGCGTCCGCGGTAGCGTGCGGGCATCATCTCGTCGATCGCCGAGTTGATAGCCGAGTACTCGCCGCCGATGCCCGCGCCGGCGATGAACCGTGTCGCGAAGAGGTAGATGATCCAGCCCGCTCCCCTCGGGGTCAGCGCCGTGAGGCCGGTGCCGACCAGGTAGACCGCGAGGGTCCACATGAACAGGTTCCGGCGCCCGAGCTGGTCCGACAACCTCCCGAACACCACTGCCCCGACGACTTCGCCGATGAGGTAGACGGTGCCGATGGAGGCCGCCTGCGTCGTGGTCAGGTTAAGCGTGTTGGGCTGGGTGAGTTTGCTGCTTACCGAGCTGGCGATCGTGACCGACAGGCCATCAAGAACCCAGGCGGTGCCGAGGCCGAGGACCAGGCGGGTGTGGAACGGCGACCAGCGCAGGCGGTCAAGGCGGGCCGGGATCGTGCTCCGGATCGGCTGCTGTTGTTGCGTGGCGACGGTGGTCATGCGGGGACCTCCCTCGATCTCCCCCCGATCAGCGGGCGGTCTCGCGGTGGGATTGCTTGACGCCGGTGCCGTTACTCGGGACGAGCATGACGGGGCACTCAGCTTTGAGAAGGACGTACTGGCTGACCGCCCCGGGCAGGAAGGATTTGCCTGGGCTGGCCGCCAGCACGATCAGCTGGGCATTCGTCTGGCGGGCCGTCTCGACGATGACGCGGCCGACGAGTCCCGCGGAAACCCGCAGGTCTGTCTGTCCCGCCTGATCACCAAGCTCCTCGTTGACGGTATCGCGAAGTGTTGATTCGGCCGTGGCCCGTTCCTCCTCGTCGGTGTGCATCGCGGCCACCGGAAAGCCGCCCGGCGGCGTGCTGAGTGGCGGTTCGTAGGCGGACACCGCGACCAGGGGGACCTGTCGCCAGTGAGCCTCTTGCGCGGCGAGCCGCAGAGCCGCCCTGGAGTGCGGGGAGCCGTCAACCCCTACGACAACGGTCATGTTCTTCTCCCTTCCGCTCCGGGTTCCCTGCCGACTTAGTCGAAACAGCGCAGGTGACAGCGCGGTGAGGTATCCCACACTGCATCAGGCACCAGGCGGCCACATCCCGCATCTGGGTATAAACCACCCACTCCGCGCGTCCAGGATCGCTTGCTGGTGACCGGGGCCGCCACCCCGGATCGTTCGGGATAAAGAACAGCACCCCGGCTGCCGGTTACGCGTGAATTCACACGTCGCCGATACGCGCAGTGTTGAAGACGAGGTCGTACTCCTCGAGCGCCCGGATCACGCACCCCGTCGATTTGACCGTTTCGACCCGAACCCTAGCAGCGATGCTGCGGCTGGCCGCCAGCGTCTTAGGGCTATCCCAGATGGTCTCGCTGATCGAATGGCCCGAGTTCCAGTCGACTAGCAGCAGCGCGCCGCAAAAACCCGCAGTTTCCGCTAGCCACGGTACGGCGGTGTCCCCATAGCCTGCTACCGCGTCCTCGACCCTCGATCCCTCCACGTCCATCCGCGTCAGCCGGAGCCCCGCCCCGGTATCCAGCGGCGCCTCCCGTTCGAAAACGGGAACCCGGTATCGCTCGACGCATACGGTGCCCATGGCACGCTGGACCGTGTCCTTGCGCCGTGGCGCGGTAATCTGCTCGCTCGCGATCAGTGCCGCGCGCGACGCCCAGAATGACTCGAGTACCGCCACGCCGACTTCGGTGTTGGCGTACAGCGACATCCCCATGCTGCCGTGCAGGCTCTCAACCGCCGGGCGGATCTCGGACTTGATGTAGCCGACCGTGTCCGCCATCCGGTCCGGATCCGCAGTTATCAGGTTAAAGCGGGCTTGCAACACGTCTGCTCCTTGCCGCCCCTAGGCTGTTCGGTCCCGGCACCCGACCGGTGCCGGTTTAGATCAGCAGCCGGAAGAGGCTGAACGTCCGTTCCCATTCTTCGGTGTGTACGGCCTTCAACTCGGCGTCGATGAACTTGAACATCCTGGCCAGTGCGACGCTGATGCCGCCGAAGATCAGCGGGAGCCGGGCCTGCGTCTCCTCATCCAGGGTGACGTCGAGCGGTGGCCGGGCCGCCAGGGATTCGAGGATGGGCCGCAGTTCGATCTCCTCTTCGAGTTTTTCGAACTGGTGCATGCTCTCCTGCAGCCCCTTGGTGATCGGCAGGTCCCAGGGCTCGATGACGTCGCGGACGTTCGCCTTCGCGGTGGCCTGGCCGATGACCATCAGGTCGTAGATCGCGTCGTTGACGAAGTCGAGGTAGCGGTTGACGTCGTCCCGGTCGACCGAGACGCCGCCGGCGGCACGGAACAAGCGCTCGAACTTCACCAAACCCATTACCGGCATGGCGCTGCTCCCTCAGACGGCATGGACAGGACGGGTTCCGGCCCGGTGGCCGAGGGACCGGAGCCGGAACGCCATGGTGATCTCCATTACGCCGTAGAAAAGGAGCCAGACGCTGAGCACGACCGTCAGCACCAGCAGCGATATGCCGGGATACGCCAGGACTATGATGCCGGCGAAAATGCTCAAGATGCCCATCACGGCCGACCAGCCGCGGTTCGCCATCTCCCGGTGAGACAGGGCCATGAACAGTTCCACGGATCCGTCATTCATCTGCGCCTCCTTGTCAAGGTCAGTGCTGTTTTACGTCGGCCGCATTCGTTCGAAGGCGAGCCGGATCGCCATCGCGCCCTCGCCGACGGCTGCGGCGACCCGCTTCGCCGAGCCGGCGCGGACATCACCCACGGCGAAGATGCCGGGCTGGCTGGTCTCCAGCATCGAGCGCTGCCAGCCGTTTTCGGCCCCAGCCGGCACGCCAGCGTCGGAGAACGCGTCGTTTCCGGTCCGGATAAAGCCGTACTCGTCGACGTCAACCATGTCGCCGAGCCAGCTGGTGCAGGGTGCCATGCCGATGAATACGAAGAGGGCCCGCGCCTCCAGGACCTGCCGTTCGCCGGTCCGCCGGTCCTCGACGGCGATAGCTTCGAGCGCCTCGTCGCCGAACAGCTCGCGCACCTCGGTGTTGAGCATGACACGCACGTTCGGGATGCGCAGGACCTGGTCGATGAGGTACCGCGACATGTACTCGCCCAGGTCCTGCTCGCGGACGACCAAAGTGACCCGGGCGGCGTGCCTGGCCAGGAAGACGGCCGCCTGCCCCGCAGAGTTGCCGCCGCCAACGATCACCACCGGGTCTCCGCGGCAGAGCTGCGCCTCCGCCTGCGACGCGGCGTAGTAGACGCTCACCTTCTCGAAGCACTCCATCCGCGGCACCTCAAGCCGGCGGTACCTGGCGCCGGTGGCGATGACCACCATCGGGGCCGTCACGGAGGTTTCGTGGCCGACCCGTACCGTGTACTGGCCGTCGACCCGGGCGATGGACGTGGCTTCAGCGGGCACAGCGAACTGGGCGCCGAACTTCCGCGCCTGCAGCATCGCCCGGTCCGCGAGCTCCGCGCCGGAGATGCCGGACGGGAAGCCGAGGTAGTTCTCGATCCGCGACGTGGTTCCGGCCTGGCCTCCGGTGGCGGTGCCGTCGAGGACTATGACCCGCAGGCCTTCGGAGGCCCCGTACACGGCGGCGGACATGCCGGCCGGGCCTGACCCGACCACGAGCAGGTCGCAGCTGGCCAGCGAGGCGCTGGGCGCCGGGAGCCCGATCGCCGCGGCCAGCTCGGCGTTGCTCGGGTTCCGGAGCAGCCGCCCGGCCACGATCACGATCGGGGTGTCCTGCGGCGACACGCCGAGCTGCGCGAGCAGTTCCCCGGCGGCCGGGTCGGTCTCCAGGTCCAGCCACCGGGCCGGAAGCCGGTTACGGGCCGCGAAGTCCCGTACCCGCCGGGTATCCGGAGAGTACCGCGAGCCGATAATCCGCAGCCCGGCTCCGAGCCCGATCAGGATCGAGCGGCGGAGGAGGTAGGCGCGCAGGATGAGGTCACCGATGGCGGGATCACGGGCCACCAGCTCTTTGAGGCGATCGGCAGGTACTGCGAGTACCTCGCCCGCACCGACCACGACGGCTGTGGAAAAGGAGACCTCGCCGGTCAGCAGGTTGAGCTCGCCGAGGAACCGGCCGTGACCGTGGACGCTGATGACGTGCTCCTCCGGCGTCCCGTGCCCCTGGGCGGCAGCCACTTTCCCGGCCACGACGACGAAAAAGTCGCAGTTCCTGTCTCCCTCCCGGAACAAGATGTCTCCCGGCTGCGTAGCGCGGCGCTGGCCCAGCGCGGATAGCGCCGCGGTCTGGGCATCATCCAGGCGGGGATAGGCCCCGTGCAGGTCAGGAGTCTCCGGGAGATCCTCGCTGAACTCAAGGGCCGGCTCATGCTCGCGAGCGCCGGGTTCGGTGCGCTGTTCAGACATAGGTTTCGTCGACATAGCACCAGCGCCAGTTCTCGCCCGGCTCGAACGACTGCACGATGGGGTGCCCGATCGCGAAGGCATGGGCGCGAGCGTGCCGGAGCGGGGAAGAGTCGCAGCAGCCTACGTGGCCACAGGTCAGGCAGAGCCGCAGATGAACCCACGTGGACCCCAGGATCAGGCATTCCTCGCAGCCTTCGGGCGTCCGCGGTGTCACCGGTCGGACCAGGCTCAGGTGCGGATCGGTCTGCACGGCCATGCTCGCATCCTCCTGTGCTGGGCGTATCCCCATACTCGCCAGGGGCGGTGGGCCGCACATCATCAGACCAGCTAGTTCTGAGGCGGACGCGGCCCACGCCGATTTACCCGGACAGGGGATGTCAGGCTGCCGCCGGTCGAGACAGCCTGGCACGACGGGCAGGCAAGCGACGAAAGGACGACTATCCGCAGACGTCGGGCCACGCAGATAGGTGCCAGCGCGCGGGCCGTGGCGCAGCGCGCGCCGGAGACGCTGACCCTGGTACGCGACCGGACCCAGCCCACGGCAGAGACCATCGTCCGGCTGACCGTCACCGCCGTCTTCGC
>Ga0210383_10005601_pt1 | contig 11017 bp, 10 predicted proteins | sample IncBWC14OmetaG_FD_160072 | JGI IMG/M metagenome (GOLD analysis project Ga0210383, IMG submission 160072) | Forest soil microbial communities from Barre Woods Harvard Forest LTER site, Petersham, Massachusetts, United States - Inc-BW-C-14-O ...
ACTGAGCCTGCCCCTGCCCCCGACCACCGCCACAAACCAGCAAGCCAACTCCGGCTACACACAAAAACCGCAATTTCCAAGTCATCGATTCATCTCCCGGCTAGAACTACCTTGTTCACCTCGATCAGAACATGTTCAGGAATTTTTAGCGGCCGCTTTCCGAAGCGGGCGCATTTCTCTCAACTCACCGCTTATCCATTGCGTCAGCGGTTGGCGCCCAGCGTGAACGCAAATAGCGAGTCACCCGCTCCGACGACCACGTACTGCTTGCCATCCAGTTCATAGGTAATCGCCCCGTTCGTCTGGTTAAGTCCAACGGTGGTGTGCCACAGTGTTTTGCCGGTCGTCGAATCCATCGCCAGGATGTGCCCGGAATTGTCGCCAGCAAACAGCAGATTACCCGCCGTGGTCAGCAAACCGGGGCCCATGGCTCCTATGTCGTGTGTCCAGCGGATCTCTCCCGTCTTGTAATCGATCGCTTTTATAGTTCCCGGATAATTCAGGAAATCATCGCGCCCCGCGAAACCCTCGGCCTTTCCCTCCGCGGTTAAGTAGAAGACGCTGTAACTCTGCGAAGCCACGACATAGAAAAGGCCGGTCGCGGGATTGAAGCTGGGAGCGAACCAGTTGGACGCCCCGTTGGAACTAGGCGAGACGAGCGTGCCATTGCGCGATGGTTCTTTTTTGGGATTCAGAATCGGCTGGCCCTTGGCGTTGATTCCCAGACTCCAGTTGCTTCTGATGAAGGGCGCTGTCAGCAAATGCTCGCCATCGCTGCGGTCCAGAACAAAGAAAAATCCGTTGCGGCTCGCCTGCGCCACCATCTTGCGCTGTTTTCCTTTGAACTCTCCATCGAACAAAATCGGCGTCTGGGTCGCGTCCCAGTCGTGGGTATCGTGCGGCGAGACCTGATAGCCCCACGCCATCTTGCCGGTGTCCACGTGCAGCGCCACGATCGAACACGTCCAGAGATTGTCTCCCTTCCGCGCATCTCCCGCGTGCACCGGATTGGGATTCCCGATCCCCCAGTAGATCAACCGCAATTCCGGATCGTACGTGCCGGTCATCCACGTCATCCCGCCGCCATGGGCGCGAGCCTCTGCATCGGGCCAGGTTTCCGCTCCAGGTTCGCCGGCGTTAGGCTCGGTATTCCAACGCCACTGGGCCTCGCCTGTTTCGGGATCGCGCGACTCCAGAAAGCCGGGGTTGTCCAGCGAATCCCCGCCCACCCCGGTAATGATGTGATTGTCGACGACCAGCGGAGACATGGTGCAGAAGTATTCCAGCTTCCCGTCCGCGATCTGTTTTCGCCAGCGTTCCTTGCCGTCCTTCGCGCTCAGCGAAACGAGATTGCAATCTGGAGTTTCGAAGTAGATCCAATCCCCCAGCATGGCCACGCCACGCTGCCCTATGTGACTCCCTTCATTCGGCGGATATTTGTAATGCCAGATTTCGCGCCCGCTGCGCGCGTCCACCGCCCACACGTTATCGGGCATCGTGAAATAAAGTACCCCATTCACTGAGATCGGCGTCGACTTGATCACCGAACCGAATCCGCCTGCGCCGAAGTTGCTGGCGCGATAAATCCAGGTCGTAGTCAATGAGCCCACATTGGCCGTGGTGATCTGCTTCAACGGACTGTTGCGCCGACCGGAGTAGTCACCGTTGTAGGTAGGCCAGCTGTCAACCCCGGGCTTCAGCAACGCCGCCGGCGTTAATCCTTCTCCATGCTGCCCCTGCCCATAAACGCTGGGCGAGATAAACAAAAACAGCGCAAGAATCCCTGCCTTCATTTCAATGTCTCCAGATAGGCCAGCACATCGTGCATCTGTTCATCGGTGTACTTGGGGAGAAGGCTCTCGTGCGCGGCCCGCGGATCTTGCACATCGATCGTCACGGTTTCACGCGAAAACGAACGCAGCCACCCGGAGGCGTCGTGCAGTGACACCGTAAACTCGTCGAGATGGTCGAGCGTTCCAGAGACCTGTTCACCATTGGCAAAGTGCACTGTAACCTTAGGCGGCGCGGGCGGCGTCACCTCCTTTCCCATGAAGATGTCAATCAGGTTCGGCGCGGGATATAGCATGCGGCGCTGCAACTCGACCGCATCATACTTGGTCGCCACGTGCGCCAAATCGCCCGTTGGCGAATGACAACTCGCACAATGCCCATCAGCGTTAAAGAACGCAGCGCCACGTTGCGCGTCCCCGGTGATCACATCGCCGATCTTGTACGCAAAGCGATTCGAAACGTCAGCTGCGCGGGAGTGCAGGAACGTCGAAATATCGGCAATCTGCTCCGCTGTAAGGGCCGCAAAAGCGGGCATGCCTCGATCCAGCCGCCCGTTCCGAATCACCGGACCGATCACATCACCATTGTTGTCGTGAAGCACCAGCGCGGACCGAACCAGATCGGGGCCACTCTTCCCATGTGCATCATTGCCGTGACAGAAGCCGCACGTCGGCACAAAGATCTTGCGGCCGCGCTCCGCCGCGTCCTTGTCGATTTTCGGACCCAGCAACGCCGCAAGCGCATCCGCCGAATCATCCTTCTTTGCCGCGTCTTTCTGCTGGGCATTCGCCGCCTTCTGCTTTTCCGCGGCTTGATCCGCCTGCCCGTGGCTCGTTGAAACCAACAGCAGCAGCGCCACGCCCGCACACAGGCAACGATTGCGCATCCAGTTTCTCCCACGCCTCATGACTTCAGATTCTTCACGTACTCGTAGTCCACTTTGATCGCCTCCAGCGCCGGCATCTCGGTGAAGGGTGGTTCCTGTTCGACAAACATTGCTCGAATCTTTGCCTTCTGCGCCGCGGCGAAGATTCTGCGATAGTCGATCGCGCCTCGTCCTAACTCGGTTCCAACCGGTGCGCCGGGATCCTTGCCCAGTAACGTCGTCCGCGGTGTAAAACCCTTCCGAAAATCCTTGATGTGCAGCAGGCTGTACCTCTCGGGATATTTGGTCAGGTACGCCACCGGATCCTGTCCCGCCACCGTCGCCCACCCGCAATCCAGCTCTAGCTTCACCAGCCCCGGATCCGTCAACCGCAGGAACTCATCGTAGCCCGTCACGCCGTCGTAGGACTTCCACTCAAAATTGTGATTGTGATACGCGAGCTGCAATCCTTCCTTCTTGACCTGCTCTCCCACTTTATTGAACTGCTCGGCGTTCCACTTCCAGTCATCCAGCGTCAAGCCGGCGATGATCGCAAGGAAAAGAGCAAACTCACCCTGCTGCGGATCGGGTTTGAATCGCGACGGGTCCGCAACCCACGGCACCGTGACCACCATAAATTCTTCACCGAGTTGGTGCGCAAATTCGACCTTCTCCGATAGCTTGCTCAGCAAATCCGGAAGCATGTAGTGCCCGGAAGGATTCTTCAGTCCCGCATCATCGAGCGCCTTCTTCAGATCCTTCGCCGACATATTGGCCAGCGGCGATAATTCGACTTGCTTGTAACCCGCGGCTGCCACCGCTTTCAGCGTTCCCGCCGGATCGCTATCCATTTCCTTCCCGACCGTGTACAGCTGCAAGCCGACCGGCAAGTTGAGCGGGTTCGCATTCATAGTCGGGATCTCCAAAAGGGAAACGGCCAGACCAGCAGTCGTCATTTGCAGAAATGTTCTACGGGATGTCGCGTTCGTCATGGCGGGTTGCTCCCCCAAACCTCCAGCACCCTGCGCCTTTTTCAGGCGAATGTAAATACCATAGATTAAGAAATCAACGTCGGCGAAGTCGAAAAGCGAATCATGCAACCGCATCCAGCGTCGCTCACGAAGGTAGTGGCCGATCTTTAGATCGGTCCGGCCCCCGAGTTCACTCCAGCAATTTTTCCAGCTTCGCGTACTGCAAAAGCATGATCGTCTTGGCGTCCCTGATTTCCCCCTGCGCAATCATCTCTAACGCCTTCTCCAGCGGAATCTCCAACACCTCAATATCCTCGCCTTCCTTCTCATCCCCTCCACCAGCCGTAATCCGATGTTCGTGCTCGTACTCCGCCACAAAAAAGAACAGCTTCTCCGTCACCGACCCCGGGCTCATATAAGCCTCAAACACTTTTCTTGGATTGCGTACTACAAATCCAGCCTCTTCCTCCGCCTCCTTCTTGATGCACGCCTCCGGATCGTCCTTATCGAGCAACCCGGCGCACACCTCGATCAACATCCCGTCCGCCAATCCATTCACAAAAGCAGGGAATCGAAACTGACGAATCAGCACCACGGTCCCGTGCTCCCGGTTATAAAGCAAAATCGCGGCCCCGTTTCCGCGGTCATACGTCTCGCGGTTCTGCGTTTGCCAGGTCCCATCGCGCCGCAGAAAATCAAACGTAGTCTTCTTCAACACATACCAATCGTCCGACAAGGTTTTGACCGCTCGAATCCGCACCCGTCCTGATTCCGTCACTCTCCGCCCTCCTCTTTCTCGTCATCCGCCACTCCCGCCTTTGTAGGGGCGCGCTTCAGCGCGTCCCAGCGAGCGCCCCGCGAGCCGTCCACGCCTCTCTCCTGTACGGGCGCAGCACTGCTGCGCCCCAACTTGCCCGGGCCTCAGCCCGGAACAACGTCCTACGCTCAAATCCACGTAGCCCAATTCGAGTATCATAAGAGTCGTGGGGAAGTGCCTGCTACTCACTGACCACTACTCGCTACTCACTTCTGCAAAATGGAACCCCGCGAAAAAGCCGCGCTGCTCCCCGACAGCCCCGGTGTCTACCTCTTCAAAGACGCCGCGGGCACGGTTCTCTATGTCGGCAAAGCCACGTCGCTGCGCAGCCGCGTCCGTTCCTACTTCCTCGAATCCCGCTGGATGGATGCAAAAACCGGCTCGCTCGCTCGCGAAATCGCCGATTTCGATACCATCGTCCTCGCCAACCCGCGCGAAGCACTCGCGCTCGAAAACAATCTCATCAAGAAGTATCAGCCAAAATTCAACATCCGTCTTCTCGACGACAAAACCTACCCATACATCAAGCTCACCGCCTACGAAAAATATCCCCGCGTCTACTTCACCCGCAAAGTGAAGAAAGACGGCGCGTTCTATTTCGGCCCGTTTTTTCCAGCCAGCCTCGCGCGCCGCATCCTTACGTTCGTGCACAAGCGCTTCATGGTGCCTTCCTGCAATGTCGATCTGACGCGCAATCATCCGCGCCCCTGTTTGCAGTACTACATCAAACGCTGCCTCGGCCCATGCGTCGCAGGTCTCACCACCGACGAGCAATACGCGGAAGCCGTGCGCGATGCGCGCCTCTTTCTCGATGGCAAGCGCCACGACCTGATCAAAAGCCTCGAACTGCGCATGGCCGCCGCTTCCGAGAAGGAACTGTTCGAGCAAGCCGCAGCCTATCGCGATCTTCTCCGAACTCTCGAAGACATCGAGGAACGCCAGCGCATCGCCGCCGCACAAGGCGACGATACCGATGTGCTCGCGTACTACGCCGAAGCCCCGCTGGTGGCCGCCAACTTATTCCACCTGCGCGGTGGCCGCGTTGTCGATCGCCGCGAATTCTACTGGGAGGACCTCGAAACCTTCGATCCCAACGAATTCGTCCCTTCGCTCCTTAAACAACTTTATCTCGACGCGGCCTACCTGCCGAAAGCAATCCACGTCCCTGTCGATTTTGAGGATCGCGCGTTGCTCGAGGAAACCCTCACCGAGCGTTCCGGCCACAAAGTGGAAATCTTCACCCCGCAGCGCGGCAGCAAACGAGCCTTTCTCGACCTCGTCGAGAACAACGCCAAGCACGCCTTCGAGCAGCGTTTCCGCGTTCTGAAGCCCACATCAAAAATGATTGGCGAAGCCGTGCAGAATGCATTGAATCTTCTCGAAGAGCCCCGCCGCATTGAGAGCTTCGACATTTCCCACATGCAAGGCACCGACACTGTGGCGTCCATGGTCGTCTGGGAAAACGGCCGCATGAAAAAATCTGACTACCGCAAATTCATCATCCGTGGAGAATTCGCCGGCAACGGCGCGCTCGGCGGCGACCCCTCCGTTCCGTGGACGCAAAACGACGATTTCGCCAGCATGAAAGAAGCGGTCACTCGCCGGTATCGCCGCGTCCTGGAAGAGAAGAAGCCTCTCCCCAGCTTGATCCTGATCGACGGTGGCATCGGCCAACTGCACGCCGCCGCCGATGCTCTGGAATCTTTGCAAATCATCAATCAACCTCTCGCAGCCATCGCCAAGAAGGAAGAAATTCTCTACATCTACGGACAGGAAAACGAACCCGGCATACTCGACCGCCATTCGCCCGTCTTGCATCTCATCCAGCAGATTCGCGACGAGACCCACCGCTTCGCCGTAACCTTCCACCGACTCCGCCGCGGCAAGCGCCAGACCATGACAGCCTTAAGCGAAGTTCCCGGCGTCGGTCCGCGCACCGCCCAAAAACTCCTGCGTGAATTCGGCAGCGTGGCCAATATTCAGCGAGCGGGCGTCGAGGGGCTCAGCAAGCTGGTATCGCGAAAGAGCGCCGAAAGAATCCTCACCTACCTCGAATCTGCTCCCATTCCTAATAACCTGTCCCGATAGCGCATACCGGTTAGCCCGTATTGTACCGCATTAGCCCCTATGTTACGGTTTTTGTGGAGGTTACTATGGCGGACAATGTGGGTTCCAAGGTTAGTTATTTCCTCGTCGGCCTGGGCGTCGGCGCATTGGTTGGCGTGCTTTTCGCGCCCAAGTCGGGCGAAGAGACGCGCGATTATCTGAATAAGAAAGCCGATGAAGGCAAGGATTACGCACAGCGCAAAGCGCGCGAACTTCGCGAGCGCGCCGATGAGTTGGTTGAGCGCAGCAAAGATGTAGCCTCGCGCAAGAAGGATTCGATTGCGGCTGCCGTCGAAGCCGGTCGCGAAGCCTACCTTCGCGAATCGAAGGCCTAGTCACCGGAATACCCGAAACTACCCTGGTAGAAGTTCTGAAGCAGCGGTGCTCGAAGTGAAGTTGTAGCGATTCGTCCCGGCGTGGGTGAGGCAGGAATGGAAACTTGGGTAGTCATATCGGTTGTCATAGCAGCCATCGCCATCGTGTTCCAGGCGTGCATGCTGACGGCGATGTTTCTTCAAATGAAGCGCACCATGGAACGAGTGGAGCGCCTCACAGACAATCTCGAAACGCGTGTCGGGCCAATCTTGACGCGCGTGCAGATTTTGCTCGACGACACGCAGCCGAAAATTTCGGAAATGGTCGCCGACGCCGCTCACGTTGTCTATCTGGCGCGCGGACAAGCGCAAAAACTGGACCGCGTGGTGAGCGAAGCCTCCGACCGATTGCGCGGCCAGTTGGTGGCGGCGGACCGAATCCTCACGGGCGCGCTGGAAACAGTCGAGGAAGCCGGGTCACAGTTCAAGCGTGGCATCTGGAAGCCAGTGCAGAGAGTTTCCGCAGTAGTGTCGGGAATCAAGGTCGGCCTCGACTTTCTGCGCTCGCGCCGCGCGCCGGGGCGACGTTCCTCCGACGATCCCGTCGAACACGAAGAAGAACTCTTCATCTGAGGTTCCGTCTAAACCGTGCGAGCGTCCAATCTCACCCCAACGACTTTGTAGGGGCGGGGCTTGCCCCGCCCGGCGTCAACCTCGGCTCGCTCCAATCGGGACGCTCACTCCATCTTCTCCGCAACATCATTTCCGCCTGATAAATAATATCTGCTCTTTTCCAATAAGTTGACTTTCTCCAATCCGGCCGCTTCATGCGCGCGTAGCTGGGACGTGCTGAAGCGCGCGCACCCTACATTGCTACTCGCTTAGCGGATCCAGCCGCCGCCCAGGATGCAATCGCCGTCATAGAAGACGGCGCCTTGGCCGGAGGTGATGGCTCGTTGTGGCGCGTCGAACGTAACGCGGGCGCGCGGGGCATCAAGCGGCTCGACTTTTGCCATTGCGGGAATGTGCTTGTGGCGGATTTTGACGGCTGCACGAAATGGCTGGCTCGGACATTCGAGCGCGATCCAGTTCACTTGCTCGATCTCGCAGGTTGTGGTGCGTAGCGATTCGTCGTCGCCAACGACCACGCGACTGTTTGCCCGATCGATCGCCAGGACATAGTAGGGTTTGCCTGCGGCAAATCCCAGGCCTTTGCGTTGGCCAATCGTGAAATTATGCACGCCGTTGTGTCGGCCGACGACCGTGCCTTCTTCGTTGACGATTTCTCCGCCGGTGTTCGATAGCGGGGCGCCGCTTTCGCGTGAATACGCTTCGATGAATTGCACGTAGTTGCCGTTGGGAACGAAGCAGAGCTCCATGCTCTCGGGTTTTTCGGCAACTGGAAGGTTCACCCGGCGGGCCGCGTCGCGGACTTCTTCCTTGGTGAGTTCACCAAGAGGGAATTCGCTGCGCGCGAGCTGTTCCTGCGTGAGCCCCCACAGAAAATAGGATTGATCTTTGCTGTCGTCGCGCGCACGAAGGAGCTCCCAGCGGCCGGTCTGCTCGTTCCTGCGGATGCGGGCGTAGTGGCCGGTGGCCAGACGCTCGGCGCCGATTTGGCGCGCCATGCGTAGGAGCGGCTCGAATTTGACGTCGGTGTTGCAGTTGGTGCAGGCGATGGGCGTGCGACCAGAGAGATATTGCTCAACAAACGGACGCACCACCCGGGCTTCAAATTGTTGCTCGAAATTGACGACGTAATGAGGAAAGTTCAGGTGTTGCGCGACGCGCTTCGCGTCGTACACATCATCGAGCGAGCAGCAGCGATGCTGCGCCGGACCCTCCCCTTGCAGCTCGGGTAGGCGGCGCTGGTTCCACAGCTGCATGGTCAGGCCGATGACCGGACGGTCTTGTTCCTGTAGCAGTACGGCTACCGTGGAACTGTCTACACCGCCGGACATGGCTACCGCTACCAGACCGGTGCGCACATTGGAGGTGGTGGGTAGCGTATCGAATTGGATTTCGGCGCTCATGGACATTTCAATTGTAGCGGAAAGATCTATTGTAGGCGAAAGATGAAGAGCGGACTAAATACAGAGAAACAGGGACGGCCTGTGCTCCCTTGTCCTTGTAGGGGCGGGGCTCCCCCCGCCCGGCCATTGCGTCTTGGCGCAGAGAAGAGGAGGTCGGCGCCGCAGTGGTCATGAGTGGACCTCGGCTTTCGCCCCTTTATGGTATGTGGGGGACAGTTCGCGGAGATAGGCTACCGCCGCTGGGATGACTGGTAGGGCGAAGTCGATGTCGGCCGGGGTAGTGTGGCGGCCCAGGCTAAAGCGCAGGCTGGCGCGGGCGTCTTCGGCGGGCAGGCCGATGGCGGTGAGCACGTGGGAGGGCTCGACGGCGCCGGAAGAGCAGGCCGCGCCGGTGGAACAGGCTAAGCCTTTAAGATCGAGCGCGATAACGAGAGCTTCGCCTTCGATGCCGGGGAAGGTGATGTTCGTAGTGTTGGGAGTGCGTTGTGCGCCGGCTCCGTTGACGCGGGAATCGGGCACGCGTTGCAGCAGCGTGCGCTCCAAGGTGTCGCGGAGCGCGGCGACGCGCTTGGCGTCTTCGGCCAAGGATGCTTTCGCGATTTGCGCAGCCTTTCCCAGGCCGACGATGCCGGCGACGTTCTCGGTGCCGGGCCGGAAGCCGCGCTGGTGATGACCACCGTAGAGGAGCTGGCGCAAGCGCGTGCCGCCGCGGATGTAGAGGGCGCCGATGCCTTTTGGAGCGTAGAGCTTGTGCCCGGAAAGCGATAGCAGGTCGAGTTTGAAAGCGTTCACATCGATCGGAATTTTGCCGGCCGACTGTACAGCGTCGGTGTGAAAGTAGACGTCGGCTTCAGCCGCGATTTGGCCGATTTCTTCGATGGGTTGCACGGTGCCGAGCTCATTGTTGGCGTGCATGACGGTGATCAGCACGGTCTCGGGATGCTCGCGCAAGGAGTTGCGCAGGGCTTGGAGATCAATTTGCCCGTCACGATCGACAGAGAGATAGGTGACCGAGATTCCACGTTTCTCAAGCGCCTGGCAGGTATTGAGCACGGCTTCGTGCTCGATTGCTGCGGTGATGATGCGGGGTAGAGGGAGGACCTTCGGTGGCCCTTCGTTCTTCTGGGTAAACTGAAGCCGCTCTCGCGCTGCGTGGGTTACGTCGCGGCTGAAGCTGGGAACTCCTAGAGACGGAGAAAGGGTCGCTGCGTCCGTGCTGGGGCCATGAGCTTGCGAAGAGGGCGCGGCAGCCGCTCCAGCGATACCGAAAATGGCGTGGTTGTCGGCTTCGGTGCCGCCACTGGTGAAGACGATTTCCTGAGGGCGGGCGCCGATCAGCGCGGCTACCTGTTCGCGGGCGGTTTCCACAGCGGCACGGGCCTTTTGGCCGAAGGTGTGGATGGACGAGGCGTTGCCGTACTCGCCGGAGAAATAGGGAAGCATGGCGTCGAGGACTTCGGGATCGACGGGCGTGGTGGCGTTGTGATCGAGGTAGACGCGGTTCATGGGGCTGCTTTCAGCATAGGCTGTGAGGTCGGCGAGGGCAAGAGATGTGGTGCGGGCAACGGGATCGGCAGGCCACCTTTCGGGTTTGGTTCTTGGAAAGGCAGGTCCTGCCTCTCTTCCCGCCCCTAGTTCTAATGCACCAGGTCAGTCCTACCAATTCGGATTCCCCTTCTGCGGTTTCGAAAAACCTTGCCGCACTCGCCGCTCCGAGCCCCCGGGCTCGACCCGGTGCCCGAGAACCGTGCCCGCGTTCGAATGCTAACCACATTTATATATATTGACTTAGTATAAAACTTATGCTATTATGAGGTTGTGAGTTCGCGACTCTCACTCGCCAGCCCTGCCGGTGTCCGGTTCTCCATTCGCTTGTAAACTGTTTAGAATCCGCACTTCCGAAAAACGCGCCCATAACTGCTGTAGAATCCGCACTTACAAAAACGCTGGACTTAAAGACCTTTAGAATCCGCACTTACAAAAATGAGGGGGGGGAAGTGTTCGTGCACAGGCAGGAGTGCCTGTGCCACAGGAGTCTCGCGGAGGTCGATGGCCGGAGCAAAGCGCTTCCGCACTCGTAGGATAAGAAGACTACGGAATCACTGCGCTGGCTTGGTTGG
>Ga0210383_10005602_pt1 | contig 11017 bp, 8 predicted proteins | sample IncBWC14OmetaG_FD_160072 | JGI IMG/M metagenome (GOLD analysis project Ga0210383, IMG submission 160072) | Forest soil microbial communities from Barre Woods Harvard Forest LTER site, Petersham, Massachusetts, United States - Inc-BW-C-14-O ...
CGCTCGAGGATCTGGTCGAATCTGTTTCCCGATTGCTGTACCGTAGTCGTTTTTATGGTGGTCTGGTTGATGTCCAGCGCGGAAAAGATCAGGTAGCTGCCGAGGCTATGGCAAACAATGATGAACTCCTGTTCGACAGGTTGCTGGGTCGGATCAGAAACACCAGCCGCGCGCGAATCTCCTTGAGACTTCAGAATCAGTTGCCGAATCCCATCGAGTACATAAAGTCGAAGCGGGCCCAAAGCCAGGACAGCATCGGAGAATCCCCAGTCCATAAGTCCGGTCTTTAACGCCCGATTGGCGCGTGCGCCCTTTGGAGGAAGATGAGCCATCTGGGCCGCCTCGCCTGTGGTAATCCAGTCGTAAGATTTGAATCTCTGAGGAACGGCGAGATTGGGTTCCCGACGGGAGCAGGTTTCAATTCTGGCTTTGCTGGGGGCCACGAAGGAGGCGTCACTCGCGATGATTTGGCGGCACTTGAGTGAGAAGGTGAGCGGCCACCAGTTCAGTTCATCGACGTAGAGGTTTTGGCCATTGGTCCGAGTGAGTTGAAAATGTATCGCGTAAGGAGCTGCAGCGCGCCATTCATCCGCACTCTTCCAAACCCGCTCGTCCATGTACTCAAGTTCCGGAACGGTAGCGTCAGGCCGGAATTGATCCTGATCGGCATAATCCCATTCACCAATCGGGGTTCCAGCTAGGGAGGTACAGTCTCTCAGATAGACGCAGATGCTTCTTCTGAGTGCAAGGGAGTCATAGTCATTGGGGCCATCGGACCCTATTCCGTGGATATAAAAGATGTGAATCTCTTTGCCCTCGGAGTGACGCAGCGAGTCGCCAAGAGAATCTGATTTCTGCGGAGGTGGATTGGTGGACGCAGACTGAACGAGAGAAGGATCTACCAGAAAAAATAGCAGAAACAACGTCAGAGCACCGGAACCCTGCTTGACTGCTATTCGGTCGTGGATCCGCGCAGGAGGAAAGACGTATTCGCAATCTGACAAGGAAATCATATTCGAAGGCCACGGAGAAGGAGTCTCGCGGGGGCTTCGCGCGGGTTGGATTTCATTTTTGCTCAAGCTGCATTTCTTTAGCTGAATCGGCCCTTTTTCGCTATGCCTTCACCATCGGGCCGTCCAACTGATCATTAGAGCCTTTCCTATTCCGCAGCGGAACTGTCATTTGTAACAGCACGATGCGCGTCGAAACTGAATCGAAACAATTGAAAAAGCGAGGCCGTTCATCCACTTGTGGTGAGTCTTCCTGCGGCATCGCTGAAGGGATTCCGGGTGCCTGACGGGCAACTCGGAACTTATTGCTAGACCTCGCCGCTAGTCGGAGGCTGGAAGTTTCTTCCGCATCGTCTCTGCCGGGGACAACTTCGCCGATTTCCTACATTGTTCCTGCCGCCGGTGACGCAAACACGTAAGCCACCACGACATCCGACGTCACTGCTTCTCCCTTATAACTCGCCGCCGTAAATTTCCAAGTTTTCACCGCTTTCGATGCCGTTCCGCTCAGTGATCCGATTCCTCTCGCCACAATAACTCCCTGCACTTGTCCCCCGCTCTCCACGTGCACCTGCAGCACCACCGTCCCCGCCCGCACCGTATGCGGCGGGTACGTCGCATAATGTGCCTCCGTCACCTGTGCGGGCTGGAAGTCGCCTCTGTTCGGGGCTTTGTTGCTGTTCGCTGGTTGCAATGGGGGGCTTGGAAGCCCCACGCCGCTCGGATTGAACGGATTAAACACCACATTCACCTGGACCGTCCCGGCCGTGGCCCGTCCATTCACGATTGCCGGTGTAAATTGCCAACTCCGCACCGCGCTTTGCGCGGCGCTGGTTAGTGGTGGCACGTCCCGAACAACTCCCACATTCTGTACAGTTCCGGTCGCGTCCACGCTTATGTCCAACGTCACAATTCCCGTCGTCCTGCTATTCATTGGGTAGGTAACATCCCCAGCATGGCCCAGCACCGGTCCGTGGTAGGCTCCTCCCGCATCGATCTGGCCCCACGTTGGCGCCGTTAGTAGAATCGCCCCTGTCAACGCCACTCCCCATCGTCTATTCATGTCATTCCTCTTGCGATTGACTTGAAGCCGATGGGCGGAACTGCCATCCACTTACGCGTGCCGCTCCATGCGGGAACGGATTGAGCGTGCTCGCGATTCAGTTCGAAGGTCGACGCGCCCGCCGTGTTGGCACAAACGGACTTGCTGGTCGTTAGGTCAACGCGAAACCAGCTCAGCTATTCCTGAGCCTGTACCAGCGGCATTTGTGAAGACACTTGCAGATCTATCATCATCGACATGCGGCGGTCCAATTGGAAAAATGTTGCTGACTTTTTACCGTCCAGTACTTGCGACACGATCGGTACATACTTCTGTCGCAACTGTGTAATCAAAATGTCCATGTCCAGCCACTGGCGGGTAAACGACAATGACTGCTCATTCGTCATTTTCCCCCAGTTGTCCGCGTAGTTCTGAACCAACTCGAACTTCTTATCGTTGATTTTTATCAGTTCCGCCGTGTACTGATCATAAATTGGCCAGAACTTCGTGGCTTCCGTATCTGTCAGTTTCAAGTTCGCCGCAACTAACTGCTTCTTCTTCGAGCGTATATCTCTCCTCAGCAGATCCAAATCTTGATTACTGATTACATGAGGGTTGCTCTCCTGTGCTGTCTGGGCATTGGCCCTCGCGCCACACACTATGGACACTCCCGCCATCATCAACACTACAAACAGTCTTTTCACAATCGTTCTCCTCTTGATCGTTCAAGCAAAGGGCTAGTCCAAAACGCTTGGCTGAGAATGAAGCGACAATGGGTTTTGCGCTACTAGGAAAACCCCTAGTCGCTTAGCAAAGGATGTTGGCTGGCAGAAGCAGTTCTTCAGCACATATGGGACAATTTATGCTTCCTAGGTACTGTGCCTGATAAAACGCTGCCAGCTCAACCGGTCAATGCGACACCGCAACACCATCTAATGAGTTGATCCGACACCACTTCCCAGGAGAACCGATCTGTTTGGTTGTACCCGGTCAAAACAGAGCTAGGGTAATGTTCCGGCTGATCTAATCTAGCGCGCGATACACTTGCCACTGGTCATATCCAACAGCAAAGAATTGCTCTATCCTGGTATGACCTTCTCAAGTTTATTCCGGTCAAGAAACACGACCGTGGCACCGTGAACTTCCACCAAGCCTTCACGTTTGAAATTTGCGAATAGTCTGGTTACAGTCTCGCGCGAAGCACCGATAGTTTGGCCTATTTCTCTGTGTGTGAGAGTCAGCGTAGCTCAATTGTCTTTCTTATCGGGAGAATGCGTAGGAAGATCAAGCAAGAAGCGCGCGAACTTTTCCGCGGCAGAGCTGAAAAAGCCTAGGTAACGAACCTCCAGCAAAGTCGAATGGTAAATCTTGCTCAGAATTTCCGCGACGCGTACGGCAGCGTCTCCGTTCTGTTTCAGGAAATTTAGGAACGCGGCTCGCGGAATAAAGTCCGCCTGAATGGGCTCCATTGCTTCCGCAGTGAGTTCGCACGGGTTGCCCGAGAGGGTTCCAGCAAGTCCGACAATTTCTCCCGCCTCTGCCATGCACACGATAATCGACTCTCCGTCAGCGGACGTTGTCGATAGCTTGACTCGCCCATTGCACAGTACAAACACACCGCGTGCATCTTGCCCTTCCACAAAGAGAATGCCATTTTTCGGATAGGCTGCAGGGGAGGAAATCGAATCCAGAGCGTCAAGCGACGGTCGAGACATACCAGCGAAAATTCAGTCCTTGACAGAAGCGTGCGGATGGCAACCTTCAATGACGTGGACGCTGTCGGGGTTTTGATTGCCGTAGCCAGAACGCATCGTCCGATGCTTCACTTTAGGGATTGTCCTTATTTGATACGCCATGTGAGCTAGCCTCCGATGTCACGGTGATACGGTTCTTAACAGCAAAAATGATGCTAGTCACAGTTCATAGAGTGAGTTAGCTAATCGTTTCAGTCCACGATCGCGGGCGATAACGTCGAGATGAAGTGAAGTCCAATCCGCCAGAAAGAAGGTCTCGCTCCCCTCTCCATCATAAGTTTTGAGATAGGCACGGCAGGATTGGCAGTAGTCAATGCGAAGGCATTTTTCTCCTTCGATCGCCAGGGCGGAGAGCCGATGACCGTCCGCACTTTCGCAGAACGGGCACCCAATTCGCCGATATCGCCAGCGCGTGCCGCAGCAACCGCACGAAAGGAGACGCATGCGCCCGGGTTCGACGCCGACCAGCTGGGCCATGGCGGGCAACGATCCGCACGTCGGGCAATAACTGCGAAGCCACTGCTCCTCGTCTCGCCAACCGTCGAAGGCGTTCACCACGGGGCGGAGAAACCGCGCCGTCGCCGTCCACGCCAGATAACGCAACAGCCCGGGGAACGGCGGGCTGAGCGTCTCGTCGCCCAGCAGAAAGTCCGCGATGCGACGCGAAATCTGGGACTCGCGCCGCAGTTCCGTGTCGAGAGCGCGGATCTCCGCCGCGAGTCTTCCCGACGACGTTCCGGAGGCCAGTCTTTCGAGAAGCGCTTCCGTCATTCGCCCACTCGGTTCAAGATCGACGGCGGCCGCGGTGCTCGGCAGTAGCGGCACACCGGCGAGAAAGTCCGCGCGGTAATCCTCCCAGTCGGGAATGCGGGCGTCGAGGACATTGATCCCGGCCGCCGCGCGATCGACCTGCGCGGACAGGTCGGCGAGCGGCCTAAAGTACGAGTGCGTCTCCAACCAAAGATCCGAAGTCATCGGCTCAAATGTGCCTCGCTGGGCTCCGCCCGGGAGAGAACCGGCATAAAACGGGCCGCCAGTCCGAAGAGGAAGATCGTCGCGGCGATCAAGCCGATCGAAATCCCCCACTCGACGATCGACGGCGCGTAGCCCTCTGGCGCGCGCCAGGGCATCCGGCCCCGAAAAGTCATCGCGAAGAGGACAACGTTCATGCGGTTGTAGGTCACGCCGAGGACCGCGAGGAGGCTCGCGAAGAAGAGCACGCCGGCACGCTGCCGAAGGGACCTACGGGCCAACAGGACGAGCGGAAGCACGGCTCCGACGAAGATCTCGGCTGCGAAGGCCATGCCGAGCCTTCCTGCAAAGGCCCCGGAGAGCTGGTTGCGGAGCGCCATGTCTCCGAGGCGAAACACGAGGTAGGCGAGAAGCGCCCAGAACGCGATCTGTCCGACTGAGGCGAGCCGTGTGATCTCGAGCGGACGGCGCCACCCCCTTGCGATCCACATGTCGATAAGGATCACGAGCGCGGTGCCGGCCACGATCGACGACAAGAAGAAGGAGACGGGCATCACGGGAGACCACCACTGCGGGGCGAGCATGTTTGGCATCAGCAGGTACAGGGAGCCGAGCGAGCTCTGGTGCATGGTCGACAGCGTGACGGCGGCGATCGCGAGCATGATCGGTTCGGCCCTCTCGTCGCGCGCGCGGAAGATCCAGGCAAGGGCGCCGAAGATCACGGCCGTCGCGAGGGCGTAGAGGAGGTTGCGCGAAAGCAGGTAGACGAACAGCGCTACCGCCGCCGCCACGTAGACGCCGTTCCATCGCCGCCAGGCCGCCGTGGCCCGCTGGAATCCCCAACGCTCGAAGGGAACCGGCAGGAACTCGAGCAGGAGGATCGTAACGTAAAGGCCGACGCACCACGAAACCTCAAACATGGCCGAGTGTCCCGGAGCCTGTATGGCGAGTTGGTAGGCGTGCCAGGGCAGGCCGAGGTCGGCGACGAGAGTGACCGTCACGAACGAGTAGCTCAAGAGGCCCATTAGGACGGCCGTGCGACCCAGCCCGTAGAGGTCTTTTCGCTGGAAGACATAGATCACGCCGGCCATCGCGAACGCTCCGGCAGCCACCGCAATCCAGACGAGATCGAAGAGGATCCACAAGCCCCACGGGTAGGTGTTGGACAAGTGAGTGCTGCCGCCGAGCCCCAAGGCGAAGCGCGCGAGCAAGGAGACGCCGCCGAACGCCATGAGCAGGAGGAGGACCCAATTGAAGGAGGTCATCAGCTTGTTCCGGAGAGGCTCAAATTCGACATGACCGTGGTCTGCAGAATGCTTCGACGCAGCCGATCCGTCTGCCACCGCCTGAACTCGTTTCCGGAAGAAGGCGTACGTGGCACCGAGCAGGGCGCCCATGGTCATCACGGCGGGGGGAACAGCGCCAAGCGCCACACTAGTGAAGGCCGGAAAGGGCTTCTCCCCGTACTTCGGGAAGCCGAGTTTCTCGAACGGCACGGCAGACAGGTACACCACGCTCGTCCCGCCAAGCTCCTTCTCCCCGTAGATGTGGTCGACGTATTTGTCGGGCCGGTCAGAGATCCGCTTGTGCGCGAGCGCCAGCATCTCGTCCCGGGTTCCGTAGCGCAGGGCGTCGGCAGGGCACGCCTTGACGCAGGCGGGGGTGGCGATGCTTTCGGCGAAGCTCTTGCCCGCGTCGTGGGACAGCGGGTTCCCGTTAAACGCGATCGGTACTGGCTGATCGGCGCGGTCGGCGCAGTGCGTGCACTTCGAGATCTTCGGGGCGAGAGAGTTCCATTCCGCGGTCGGCACGTCCCAGGGACACGCCAGCATGCAGTAGCGGCACCCGATACATTTGTCAGCGTCGTACGTCACCGGACCGTCGGCCTGCCGGTAGAGCGCCGTCGTCGGACAAGCAGAGGCGCAGGCCGGCTCGAGACAGTGGAGGCACCGCTGCATCACGAACGCGGATTCCACGCCTCCCGGCTTCTGCGGGTTCTCCATCTCGTGGAACGCAATGAGTGTGTATGTCTTTGCGCTGAGCGTCGCCGGGTTCTGGAAGCCCAATTCTGCCTCCAACTCGGTCTCCTCGCCCTCGCGCTCGTTCCACTGCTTGCAGGCTACCTGGCACGCCCGGCAGCCGATGCAGTTAGTGATGTCGATCAGAGTCGCCCTGATCGGGCCGGCGCCTATGGCATTGGTCATGTGCGTCTCCCCGCAGAACCGTATCTTCGTCCGGCCGGGCGGCCGACCCTGACCACGTTGACGAGGCACGCCTTGGTCTCCTGGGTCCCCGCTCCTGGATCGGCGGCGTCGATCGTGATGTGGTTGACGCTTGGGCCAGTCGACAGCCCTTGATATCCCCAGTTGTACGGCATCCAGACGACAGTGACCTGGCGATCACCGATTTTCAGTTCCTTCATGCGGGGCGTGACGAGGGCTCTGACCTCGAGCTCACCGCGCGCCGACGAGACCCTGACCCAGTCCCCCGACTTCACCTCCAGCTTCTGGGCGAGGGCGACCGGCATCTCCAGCACCGGTTCGGGGACGAGTTCGTTGAGCCAGGGAATGTTCCGAGTCGTCGAACCTCCGCACCAGTGTTCGGCGACCGTCGATGTCATCAACACGTAGGGGAACTTGTCGGCGGTGCCGATGGGCTGATGCGCCGCGACGCGCGGATACTTGAGCATCGGGTTGCTCTTTACGCGCGGGTGAAGGATGTTTTCCACCGGGCTCTCGACGGGCTCGTACATCTCCGGCAGCGGACCGTCCTTCGGTACGTACGCTACATCGCGCGGATATCCTGGGTGCTTCTCGTCCGGGTCGGAGTAGACGGCCGCGAACAGGCGACCGACGCCCTCCGCACCTAGGTGGAAGGCCCGCTGGCCGTTCGGTGTGGCCGGTCCGTCGGTCAGGACGGGGACGTCCGGTATGTCGTATCCCGTCCATCGCTTAGCCTGCGCGTCCCACCAGACGATGGGTTTCGAGCCCGGATAGGGCTTGCCGTTCCGGTCGCACGACGCCCGGTTATAGAGGATGCGCATGTTGTTGGGCCAGGTCCACCCGAAGCCCGGATAGAGGCCGAGGCCTCCGGGATCCGTTTGCGAGTCGCGGCGCTTCGAGAGGTTCTCGCCGTTGGCGAACACGCCCGTGTAGATCCACGCGCCGGACGACGTGGAACCGTCGGCTCGAAGATCGCTGATCTTGCGGACGAGATCGCCCTTCTTCAGGCCGGTTTCCGGATTGTCGCGCAGGGCGTAGCCGTTGATCTCGCGCAGGACGTCTTCGGCCGTCGTGTAGTTCCAGAAGGCCTTCCGGATGATCTCGTCTCTCGGCTCTTTCGAGTCTTTGACCAGATCGCGCACCGTCCGGAAGACGAGGTCCACAATTTCGCCGTCGGATTTGGCCTGCCCCGGAGGCTTGACGGCGGCGTGACGCCATTGCACCATCCCGCCCGAGTTGCTGATGGTTCCATTCTTTTCCATAAAGAACGCCGCGGGCAGGAGGATCACCTCGGTGGAGATGGACTTCGGGTCTACACCAGGCCGCCGCCAGAACGCCGCGGTCTCGGTCTCCCAGATCTCTTGGACCACGAGTGTCTCGAGCTTCGCCATCGCTTCGAATGTCAGCTTGAGGTTGGGCACGGTGACCGCCGGATTTTGGCCGACGATCCAGAGAAGCTTCAGCTTCCCGGCGAGGGCATCCTCGAACATCGGCAGGGTTCCGTAGTCCTTGGAGGCGTTCCGCTTGGGCAGCCAGGTATAGGCATAGTCGTTCTCGGCGGTGGCTGCTTCACCGAAGAACGCCTTGAGCGTGTTAACAAGGTACCGGCTGTCGGCGATCCCGTTCTTACGTACGTAGTCGTAGATGGTCGGCTCGGCGTTTGACGCAGAGTTGAGATATCCCGGCATGTAGTTGTAGAGCACGGCCATGTCGCACGCGCCCTGCACGTTCGGCTCGCCGCGCAGTGCGTTGACGCCGCCGCCCGGCTTGCCGATGTTGCCGAGTAGGAGCTGCAGGATCGTGAACGACCGGATCCCCTGCACACCGGTCGTGTGCTGGGTCATCCCGAGCGCGTAGAGGATGGATCCCGGCCGGTTCTTGGCCATCATCTCCGCGATCTGCTTGATCTGCTCGGCCGGAATGCCGGTGATTTCCTCGCCCGTCTCCAGCGTGTACCGCGAGACGAAGGTCTTCAGGCGCGAGAAGACGCAGTGCGGGTCATCCAAGCTCTTAGCGACACGGGGCTTCCCCTTGGCATCGAGCTGATATCCCCAGGTCTCCGTGTGGTACTTGTGGTTCTCCGCGTCGAACCCGCTGAAAACGCCGTCCTTGAAGTCGAACGCCTCATCACCCAAGAAGAGGGCATTCGTGTGGGTCACGACGTAATCCGTGTCGTACAGCTTGTTGATGAGGATGTGGTTGATCATCGAGTTCTGGAACGCCGCATCGGTTCCGGGTCGGATGCGCGCGTACACGTCGGCTGCCGCGGAGGTCCGAGTGAATCGCGGATCGACATGGATGATCTTCGCCCCGTTCTCTTGGGCTTTTCGGATCCACTTAAAGGCCATGGGGTGGTTCTCGGCCACGTTGCTGCCTTCCACCAGGATCGTCTTGCAATTCTGGAGGTCGATCCAGTGGTTGGTCATTGCCCCCCTTCCGAACGAGGCCCCCAGACCGGGGACCGTGGGGCTATGTCAAAGCCGGGCCTGGTGCTCGACGTAAGCCAGGCCGAGCAACCGGGCCGACTTTTGGAACAGGTAGCACTCTTCGTTTGTGTTCTGCGCGCCGCCCAGGAAGCCGATCGCATCCGTCCGATTGACCGGAACCTCTTTATCGCCGACCTTCTCGGTAGCGATCCAGGTCGCGTCGCGTGTCTTCCGAATCTTCTGCGCGACCCGCGCGATCGCGTCGTCCCAAGAGATGTCCTCCCAGTGATCGCTGCCGGGCGCCCGATAACGCGGAGTCGTAAGCCGGTTCGGTGAGGTGTGCGTCGCGAACATGGATATGCCCTTCACACATAGTGATCCGCGATTCACGATGTGGTCGAAGTCGCCCTCCATGGCAATCAGCTTCCCGTCGCGTACCGAGGCGACCATGCCACAGCCGCACGAGCAGAAGTTGCAGGAAGTAGTGAACTCGTTGATGTCGGAAAGCTTCAACTTCTGGGTGCTAGCTCGCACAGCCGCCACATCGACAAGGCCACCCAGCGCCAACCCGACACACCCGCCAGCCGCCGTCTTGAACCACGCTCTCCTAGTAACCCCTGTTACTGTCTTTGCTGACTCGCCAGCGGAGGTTCCAATCTGCACAGGAATTCCATTTTGTTCAGTTTTGTTCGAATCCAAGGCTTGCTCCAAAGTTATTCAACCGAGTTTCAATCTCGGTTATAGACTTTTTGTACCGGCTGCTGAAGCATCCTGATTCAGTCACATCGTTAAGGATAAAGACCATCGCCACGTCATCGGTCATTCGGTAACAATGGATGTGCGGGCCAGGAATGGACGCACTCTCACTTAAAATGTACTTACCCATCCACTCCTTACGTTTTCTCCAGGCTTCAGTGACCAATTGCGATCCGAAGGCTAAATCTTCATTCAACCTGAGTGCTACTGATAAAAGTGACAGGTGACTTCGAGAAATCCGCCGGATAGGGTTATGGCCCCGGGGAAAGAGCGCGTCGACGGCGGCGGCGACAAGTCCCGGCTCTGCGTGCCGGGAAGTTCAACTGTAATTTTTACCAGTATTGAGGGAAGCGTTGTGACCTAGCGTGAAAAAGGGTCACGCACGTCGTGGTCAGATCGTGATAAATGCGCAGGCTTGTGCGATGGGCTTATCTGGTTCGAGAGGGCCCCAGGTGCAGGGGCAACCATGAATCCAAAACGAAAGTTTTTGAGTGCAACCTTCCGATACCTGCTGGTGGTGGTCTGCACTATCGCCATTGTGCCAGGCGACACATTGGCATCTATGCCGTTACCTGGTGCTGCGCAAGCGGCGTCGCCACAAGACCAGGCCGTGAAGATTTCACCCGACCAACTCGACTCTCTCGTGGCGCCCATTGCTCTCTACCCAGACCCGATGCTAGCCCAGACCCTTGCGGCATCCACGTATCCTCTTGAACTCATCCAACTCCAGCAGTGGCTGGCAAAGAATCCCGGACTGAAGGATCAAGCACTCGCCGATGCCGTCATGAAACAGCCCTGGGATCCAAGCATTCAAGCTTTGGCCGCGCTGCCCGAG
>Ga0210383_10005603_pt1 | contig 11016 bp, 8 predicted proteins | sample IncBWC14OmetaG_FD_160072 | JGI IMG/M metagenome (GOLD analysis project Ga0210383, IMG submission 160072) | Forest soil microbial communities from Barre Woods Harvard Forest LTER site, Petersham, Massachusetts, United States - Inc-BW-C-14-O ...
TGTGCGGCCCGATGCAACTCCATGGGCAAATCGCCGAGGTGACCTACGGGACGGATCATTCCGTTTGGGTCGGTAATTGTCACCCCGAGATTGTCGGAACGCTGAACGGTGCTCTCTCGAATGTTCCGACCGGGACGAGGACGGTTACGGCACGTTGAACTTCGAGACCGAACTAAGACTCGCAGTTTGACGGGGATAGCTGCAGGACGCGTGAAAATTCCTACACCTCCACTACAGAACTGGTTTTGACTTGGGGGTCCGCCCCCAAGCGCGCGGGTCTCGCCCGTGCGCGGGGGCGCGTGCACGTCGAGCCTGCTCAGAGCAGGGAAGGAGCAAAGGAAAATGAGTCAAGGAAGGCCACGAAGTTCTGTCTCAAGCTGAACGATGTCATGCTCGTTGTATTCAGCATGGCGGCTCCCAGCGAGGGACAAAGCGGACTGATATTCTCTTCTTGCATCCTCAAAGCGATTGGCCACCGTCAGTGAGTGGGCAAGCTCTGCATGCGAAAGGAAGAAATCCGGCGACAATCCTACCGCCTTTCGCGCGGCATCCACTGCCTCCGCAACGTGCCCCTCCTCGGAAAGTGCTCTAGCGCGAGCAATTTGAGAGAGAGCGAACGCCAACGGCAGATCAAATCGTCCGCGAAACACCAAAACGGTACCAGCGATGTTTGCAACTGGCGGCATGTGCCTGAACCGAGCATAAGCATTCAGTTCCTCCGGTCCCAGGAGCTCCCAAGTACCTATAAGAAGAGTTCCTTCAACTTCTGATCCCGACATATCGTCATGCGACCCATAGGCAGCGCCGGGAAGGAATCTGCATCCTATTTGATAGTAGCCGGGAGGCGCAGAAAGGGGATATGCCAGCCAGCAGTCCTTCACGGCGTTCTTGTCCACGTAATTCTTAATGGCCTTGAGACTCTGTCCCCAGTCCACGTTAGAATCGCTGAGGACGCGGTATGTGCGTTTGGTTCCGCCGAACACTTCGTTGGAGTAGGGAATGTAATTTGGAAAGCTGCTTAGCGACGAGACAGCGTGAAGCACAATCAACGACCCGACGATGTACTTTCCGCCGCGATACTTGCACAATTCCCAAGCCCCCGCGGAGGCAAGCACGATGAAAAACGGATATACAGGCAAAATATGTCGTATTCCTATGTTCAATCTTGCTGGAAGGCAAAGAATCAAGAACAACAGCGGCGGGACAGTTAGCATCGACAAACCCCTTCGCTGCTTACCTTGAGCAAGAATCAGTGCTAACGTACCCAAGAGTAGGAGAAACAAGAAGCCCAACGTCGACTTTACAAGAAGAACGGCAGGAAAGTAGAACCATTTGCCAGTGGGGTAAGTCTTACCGAGAACGAATACCGGGCCGTATCCTCGCAAGGTCGAAATGACCTTTTTGAACCCGAACAGATAGGCCTCGGGCAAGAGATGTGCTCGAAGTGAGCCAAGAAAAAATAAGTTGGTCAAGTGCTTTACAGTGGAGGTGTCTTCGGCGTGTGGAGTGTAGCTCATTACGCTCGCATGGGGTTGAGCAACAAATCGGAAACCGTAGAACGCCCACAGCGTCACATAAGCAATCAGCGAGACGAACACCAAGGTGGAGGCGGTGCTGACAAACCGGTTGCTCGTCCAGGGTTTGTCTGCCGATGTGGGCATCTTTGCACCTGCCAGCTCTGCCAGGGCAAGCGTTACCAGCACAGGAAAGACAATGAGCCCTGAATGCTTGGCGGCCATGGCCGTGCCCGCCATGATGCCGGTCACTACTAGCCGGCGTGTGGTCCCCTTTTCGAGATAAAGGTAGAAAGCATAGACCGTAGCATACAGGCAACAAGTCAATCCCATATCAGTAGTGACCAGAAAACCGTGCGCCAAAACGTTGGGTTCGAACGCGAAGATGGTCACGGCGATGAGAGCGGGCCCGACGCCGAACGTCACGTACGTTGACTCAAACATCAGAGCACCAAGGACAACCGTGAAAAGGCTCGCGAACAGTCGGGTCTGGAAAAGTATCGAGTCGGCATCGTTGGAATAGAGGAAGGCTTCGGCGTCGACAAGATCGCGAAGATCGCTAATGGTCGATTGCGTCGCACCACACGGAGGCACTGGGACCCTGAGCCGTTGAAACAGTAGCGGGATGGTAGCTATCAGCTTGACCAGGGGGGGAGTTTCGAAGTTACTGGCAAAGTCCGAGCACGTCCAGTACCGGTAGCCCGCAAGAACGTGGTCCGCCTCGTCGTAGGTTGCCGACTGCTGCCGTCCGGCAAGGCAGAGTTCAACGGCAAGCCACGCTAGCAAGAGGATCGCAATATAGATCGCCCACTTGGGTGGTCTTTCCGAAGGCAAACTCATAGTCCGGAGGGTGAGGGCTTCTGATTCTACAACCGCTGAATTTTACACCAAGCCGCCGCACGCTTGTTCCTCAATACAGAACCGACGAGCGAGACGCCGTTGTTGTCAGGTTTCCGGGAGGATACATCGCTGAGATCCACTCACCCTTGCGCAAATAGGGTTGGGTTGCCTCCTCCGAGGACTAGGTAGCAGCCCACACTGGAGGCAAATTCGTTTTGCTGACGCAATGACGCATACGGTGCGCGAGTCCGAACTCCAAAGCGGAAATTTCGCCTGACCAATCTTGGCAGAAGACAGGCAATCAGCGTGACCTTCTCAGAGCTAGTTTTGTTCATCGGTCTTGGAGCGGTCGTGGGTTTCGCAGGCGGATTATTCGCGATTGGTGGCGCGTTGATCGCAATCCCCCTGCTAACGGCCGTCTTCGGCTTCACTCAACACGACTCGCAGGGAACGGCGATGGTGATGGCTCTCGCGAGCGCGAGCGTGACCTTGGTGATTTACGTGCGAAAGAAGCTCCTGCGTGTTCGCGATGGCCTCATCATGACAGTGTGCAGCACAGCCATGGGGCTCGTGTCTTCCCAAATGGTGCGGTACGTCAACGACCGAACGTTGCAGGGCAGCTTCGGGGCGTTGTTGGTTGTGCTCGCGGTATTCGTATGGTTCGGACACCTCGGTGAGGGTGACAGGTCTGCGCCACTCCCGGCTCCGGCGCAAGTCGGTATCGGATCCTTGGCCGGAACTCTCAGCCTTCGATAAACCCCATTGCTCGCCCTCACTCCCGCAACCGCATCTTGCCACCGATTTCCTCTCCTCGCTAGTAGTTTCGTAACAGCCTCGCTTTTCGAGACCTGGGTTCCATGAAGCCTGTCCGCCGTCACTTGCCATATTTTTGACGACTAACCAGCCTCCTGCCCGCACCGCGCATCAAATCGCGTAACCCACTGGCCAGCCTCGGTCAGACTGCAGGAACGGGAACGCAACACCTTTGATGATTTGGATACAACCGCAAGACAGGATAAAGTTAGATTATTCATGGCCCGCCAGTTCAAGTCTGCATTCATAGGTCTTACTTTTGTCGCTTTGACTTGGACGTCGTTTTGCTTAGGACAGACCTCCCAACCAGCGCCTGCTCTGGAAAATAGTGCTGGCCAGCCCCCGACAGCCTCAGCCAGCCAGCAACCGTCCGCGCAACAAATGCCCGGAAGCATCAGCGGCACCGTCGCCGATCAAAGCGGAGCCGTCATCGCCGGAGCTCGCGTAAAGCTCACTCGCACGGGCGCAGATCAACCCCTGAATCGGGAGGCCCTCTCCGGCGGCGATGGTCAATTCTCCTTCGCCAACATTGCTCCCGGACCTTTTCAGCTCACCGTCACCTCGGCGGGCTTTGCCACGCAAACATCCTCTGGAACCCTGCATTCGGGCGAGATCTGCGTCGTTCCTCAGATCGCCCTGACGGTTGCAACCGACGTCACGCAGGTGCAGGTCGGACTTTCTCCGGTCGAAGTGGCGGAAGAGCAGATCAAGGTTGAAGAGAAGCAGCGTGTGCTCGGCGTCCTCCCGAATTTTTATGTCAGCTACATTCCCAACGCTGCTCCCCTCACCTCGAAACAAAAGTTCAAGCTTGCCTTCAGGACCGTGATCGATCCCTTCACCTTCGTGATTGTGGCTGGCGCCGCGGGAGTTGAGCAGGCGCAAAATCACTTCGAGGAATACGGGCAAGGCGCGGAAGGCTATGCCAAACGCTTCGGTGCTGGTTACGCCGATACGGTTGCAGGCACTTTTATTGGAGCCGCCATCCTGCCAGCGCTCCTGAAACAAGATCCGCGCTATTTCTACAAAGGCAGCGGCAGCATGTCGTATCGGGCTTTGTATGCGCTCGCAAATTCCGTGATCTGCAAGGGCGACAACGGACGCTGGCAGCCCAATTATTCGAATATTCTCGGAAGCGTGGCGGCGGGTGGTATTTCAAACCTCTACTATCCCGACCAGGATCGCGATGGAGCGGGATTAACCTTTGAAAATGCAGCCATCGGAATTGGCACAACGGCGATTGCCAATCTGTTTCAAGAATTCGTCCTCCGCAAGTTGACCCCGAAGCTTCCCAACAGATCTCCGAACAACCCTCCGGCCAAACCCTGAAACCGAGTGCCCGAAGGGGCTGGCCCACCCTTTCCGCCAGGCTGTCGGACATTGATGATATAATGTCTGACATGGCTCCCGACCGCATCACGATTCGCATCCCCGAGACTCTTGGGCATCGCCTGCGTCACCACTCCCGGATGCGAGGCCAGTCCGAGTCGGCACTCATCCGCGAGGCTCTGGAGGCTCATCTTGGACAGCCCACCGAGGCGCGGCCGGCCTACGAATTGGCCGAAGAAGCGGGATTGATTGGCTGCATAGGGCGCGGCCCGAAATCTCCCGCAAAAGATCTCAGCACCAATCCCCGCCACCTGGAAGGTTTCGGGAAAACAAAATGAAGCGCCGCGTGCTGGTAGACACTGGCCCGCTGGTTGCCATTCTCTCCAGTGTGGACGAACACCACGCCGCTTGCGTCAAAGCCCTGCATCAACTGCCCGGCCCACTATTTTCCTGCTGGCCGGTGATCACCGAGGCGGTATGGCTGTTGCGTTCCCATCCTTCCGCCGTCCACCGGCTTCTCAGGAGCTGCTTCTCCGAGGGGACCGGCGGCTTTCTCGAACTGCTTCCCTTGGCCGGCGCAGAGGCCAGCGCCATCGCCGACGTGATGAAGGAATACCAGGACATTCGTCCTCAACTGACCGACGCCGCACTAGTTCACTTGGCTGATCGCGAAGGGATCGACACTATCTTCACCCTAGACCGCCGGGATTTTGGCGTGTATCGCTCCGCCCACAAACGCCCTTTTCGCATCGTGCCGTGATTTCCGATGCCCGCGTGTCAGTCGCCTTCCTTCCGCCGCCACAGCGCCAATCCCTGGGCTCCAAGCGCTAGCATCCCGACTGTTGCCGGTTGGGGCGCAGAAGCCGCCGAGGCTCCGCTCGGACTCACACCCCCAGCGCGCTCCTTCGAACCCGGCCGGACGTGACGCGAAGCCTCCGAAGAACACTGGCCAGCTTTGATTGCCGTGTTGGCCGTGGCCTCATATCCATATTTCCAAATTTGCATTGTTTCGCCGGGGGTGAGCCTGGCTTCCAGCCGGACCCAGCCGTAGTGATTTTCGCCAGAGAGGGAGAACTTAAATCCAATGTAATTAAACTGCCCCAGCCGAAGATTGCCCAGGTGATGACGATAGGTCCCGCCATTGGCCGGCCCATAGGTAAAGAGCAGGCCATAAGACTTTCCATCGCCAAACTCAGCACCTGGCCCGATCGTTGCTCCGGCGGCCAGAGCAGCGGGATAACCTTTCGAAAGCAACGCCTTTGCCCCTGCAGAATTGGGAGTCAGAAAACCGCGATTCCATAGGGTCATGCTCTGCGACGAAATCTCCTTGTTGGTTTCAGCCAGGTTGAACGGCGCGACCAGTTGGCCGCCCGGGTTCAGAGCGTAGGTGTCGGTACCGACGAGCTTGACGAAGACATTCTTGCAGACCGGCGCGCAGTCAGCGGGGACCGAACAAGCCAGAACTGCCACTCCCGCAGCGCTTGCAGCAATGGCGTAGCTGTTCAGACGTTGATGAACTCGCGCAGGAAGCTCTGAAGGGTTTCGGGCGACGCGTCTTGCCGGCCTCAATTCATCCTGTGCCATAAATTTCCCCCTATCGATTTCAGATTCGATTACGCCCTCAGTTCTTCCAACGATCCTAGGGCCGACCGAAGATGTATGCCCAGCCAAGACCGTGGCCGTTCAGCGGCGCCCCGCTCACGATCGTATTTCCATCAACTGCAACGCACGAGCCTAAGTAAGAAGCGTATCTGGCGTCCGAGCCGGTGGCTTTGATTTTGCTCGTGGCAGTCTTCCAGCCGTCGCTCGGTTTGCTGAAAACAAAAACTGCTCCCTCTCTCCAAAATGCCCCGCCCAGTAGGTTAAGCCCGCGCGTATACTGAGCCGCACCAGCCGCGATAACACTTCCACGAATCGCAATGGATGAGCCCACCAGGTCACCCGCTGGTTCACCCTGGCCGCTGCCTGCCTCAGTCAGCCTGGCAGTTTGCGTCATATTTTTCCAACCGCCCGAGGGTTCGACGAAGACGTAGGCGGCACCTTGATTTGGATACGGACCGATGGAGACGTAAGGGGCACCAGCCACGGCCGTTTGGCCATCAATCGAAACGGAATAACCCAATTGATCGCCAGCCGCTCCATGCTCAGCCGTCAGCTTTGCGGTTTGGGTCGCATTCTTCCAGCCGTCCGGCGGCTTCATGAATATGTAGGCTGCACCTTGGTTCTGATTCGAACCTATGGTAGCGAAGGGTGCTCCCGCGACAACGCTCTCTCCATCGAGCGACACAGAATAGCCAAACTGGTCGCCGTTTCGCCCATCCGACAAAGTTAGCTTGCCACTCTGGGTTTCATCCTTCCAGCCGCTTGCCGGTTTCACGAAGACATAGGCCGCCCCTGTAGAGGTGCTGGTCCCAGGCGCACCCGCCACGACGGCGTCGCCGCTGATCGAGATCGAACTTCCCAGTGCGTCACCTGGCGCACCGTTTGATGCGGTCAACTCGGCGGTTTGGCTCACCGATCCCTTCCAACCTCCCGCCGGTTTAACAAATACATATGCCTTCCCGGGACCACTGCCACATTGGGTTTGCGGCGCCCCGACGATGATCGTGTCGCCACTGATCGCCACCGAGGTTCCAAAGAGGTCGCAATAGGTGCCATCGAACGGGGTCAGCACCGCAACTTGGGTCATGTTGCCCCACCCGCCCGCTGGCTTGACATAAACGTAGGCCGCTCCCGTATAGCCGACAGGCGCGTAGAGCGCCCCTACCACAACCGTGTCACCACTAATGGCCACCGAATACCCTAGACGAAACGGATAGTCTACCCCCGACAGCTTGGCCAATTGAAAAATGGGCAGCAGCGTCTGTTGGCTATGACAGTTTGTGCCCAAGAGGAAAACCAGAATCACCGCGGAGATACAACGTAAGAACCGCTCCCGCATAGCAACCTCCAAACCGCGCAAACCAGCAGGGGCCCCGGTTCGGTCCGAGTCCGCGCCACCGGCAGCGAATGGACCGAGGACCGCAATTATCCTACGCCGCAGAACCAAGATCAAGCGAAATGCCAGCGCCATCAAGTTGTGAAGGGTGCCCCGCTCCTTGCGCCTTTGCAAGGGGCGGTGCCGCGTGAATCGCGCTGAAAAGAGACGGGCGAGGACTCCGCCCTCCATTTATTTTGGCTTCTCGAACAGTTGGGGATCGACTGTCGGATTGAGTTGGATCGAGGTGTACTTCACGGTGCTTGAATCCTTCCCGTTCTGTTTGTTCTGGTGCAGGTAAGGAAACGTTAAACCGTCCGCGGTTCGCCAGTCGCTCAGTTCCGTCTCGCCTTGAAATGGCCCGGACAGTGCCATCCCTTTGTAGTCCTCACGCAGAATTCGCCCGCTCTTCGGATCGACGTACCAGCGAATCCAGGGCACCGCGCCGCCCACGTCGACGATGGCAGCTTCAACGTCGCCGATTTTCTCTGTGCCCGCGGCGCTGAACGTGATCGCGGGGTCATTCACATGCTGGGCGAGATACACAGGATCGTGAAGAATCTGGGTCAAGCTGTCGGCCTTCTGCGGCGCAGGCAGGTCAGTCCCACCTCTGCCTTCGACCGACATGAACCCGGCCTCGGGCGACACGATGATGCTCAGAGTTCCATCAGGTGTTTGCACGTTCACATGCATGCGATCTGGAAATACGATGGTGGCCTCCATCGGCGTAACTGTTGGGTCTCCGGGATCGCTTTCGGTGAAGTTTGCTCGCAGCGACTTCACTGGCTGGAGCTTGTCTATGCCCATAGCATGGGCCACCCTTGCAGCGATGGCTTTACCTTCTGGATTTGAGGCCGACGGCTTCGCGGGCGCTTCTTGTTTCTCGCTCTTCTCACCGGGAGGCGGCGGAATGCTGATGTCCACGTCCGTTACTGTGCCCAGAGATGACAGCGGCTTGTCGAAGTCAGCGGTATTGCCCACTACCAGCACCGCGAGTTTGTCTTTGTGCAAATATTTAGCCGCGGCGCGGGCTACATCCTCCTTGCCAACTTTTTCGATTCCGGCGCGATAGCGTTCCAGGTAATCCGCGGGATATCCGTAAAATTCATACGACATGCGTTCGCGCAGAACCTTCTCCGGCGAATCAAAATTGAAGACGAATGAGTTCAGGATGGAGTCCTTGGCGCGCTTGATCTCGTCGTCCGAAATCGGATTCGTCGCGAGGTTGTCGATCTCTTTGTAGAGAGCCTGGATAGATTCCACCGTGCTCGCGCTCTTCGTGCTCATAGAAATGCGCACGATCCCAGGATGGTCAAAGGCCGAACCCACACCGCCGCCGACGCCATACGCCAGCCCTTGTGCGGTGCGGATACTCTTGAACAAGCGAGAAGAAAAGCCTCCGCCGAATGCTTCGTTGAAAACTTGCGTCGCGTAGTAATCCGGATTGTCACGGCGGATGCCCAGATCCGTCATATCAATGGAACTCTGATTCACATCTTCTTTCGGAATCAGGTAGTAACCAGGCTTGGCGGGCTGGAATTTGATCTCGTCGTCTTTTACAGGTGTTCCTTTGGGCCAATCGCCAAAGACCTTGCGGAGTTTGGCTTCCATGGCGGCGGAATCGAAGTCGCCGACGATCCCCAGAATAATGTTGTTGGGAGATACGTGAGCATGATGCCAATCGAGCAGATCCTGCCGGGTGACGGCGGCGACGGTAGCGTATTCGGGTTCGCGAGTGTACGGATTATTCGCACCGTATGCGAGCTTATTTGACTCACGGGATGCGATCGCGCTCACATCGTCATTGCGGCGCGAGATGGAGTCGGCCATTTCTTTCTGCGCCAGATCCAGCTTGTCAGCACGGAATTCGGGCTGGCGCAGCAATTCATCGAACGCCTTGAACACATCGTCGAAATCGCCCTTCAGGCAAGACCACGAGATCGTAGTCGAGTCGGCTCGGCTGCCGGTTTCAAGTTTGGCGGCGCGAATTTCGAGGTAATCGTCGAGTTGATCGCCGGTTTGCGTCTTGGTTCCACCGGTCCGCCAGACTTCGCCGTAAATATCCAGCATTCCGGTTTTGCTCGCGGGTTCGGAACGCGAGCCGCCGCGGATGCGTGCGCTGCCGTCAATGAGCGGGAGTTCATGATCTTCCTGAAGGAAGATCACCATGCCGTTCTTGAGTTCGATCCGCTTGGGTTCCTGTGGGTGAAACGCGGGCAGAGGGGGAACTGGTATCTGCTGCCAATCGGTGGCCTGAGCGGTGGCTCGCGGAGCGGCGGCGCCTGCGAGAATTACGATGGAGAGGAGAAGCAGCGTGACACGCTTCATTGCGCTCCTCCTTTCTGGTCGGCTGCGGGGGCAGCGGTTTTGGTTTCGATAATTCCCACCGTACGATTGGTTGGAACAAAAGTCTGATTAGCCACGCGGCGAATGTCCGCTTTGCTCACCTTATCGATGCGGTCGACCGAGCGAAACAGTTCGCGCCAGTCATCGTAACGAGCCTGGTACAAAGCCAGACTATTGGCCAGGCCTTCATTGCTGCCCAGGCCGCGGATCAGATTCGCCTTGGCTCGCGTTTTAATCATCTTCAGTTCCTCGTCGCTGATGTCTTCGTTCTTCAGTTTCTCGATCTCGACATGGATCGCGTCCGCCATTTCGTCCGGTTTATGCCCAGGTAGCGGAAATGCGTAGAAGGCAAAAAGGTGCGGATATTTGTTTCCCGGCAGTCCGGTAAATCCCGCCGAAAAAGACGCGATTTTCTTATCGCGCACCAGCGCCCGATACAGCCGCGAAGTGCGGCCCTCAGACATGAGATCGGCAATCGCGTCGTAAACAGCGTCATCCGGGCTGCGGTAGTCGGGCCGGTGATAGCCCTCGAGGTACAGCGGTTGCGACATCTCCTGCAGCACGACGCGCCGCTCGGAGTTCTGCGGCGGTTCGGTCGTCGTGCGCTCGTCCGGTTGAGGGCGCGAAGGGATGCGGCCAAAATATTTTTCGACGATCGGCATGGTCGTGGATGCCTTTACATCGCCCACCACGGCCACAACCATATTCGACGGGATGTAATACTTGTCGAAAAACTGCTTGGCGTCAGTGGCGGAAAACGAATTCAAGTCCGACATCCAGCCGATGGTCGGACGATGGTAGGGATGCGCCTGAAACGCCGCCGTGGTGAACTGTTCCAGCAACCGCCCGATGGGGTTGCTGTCGGTGCGCATGCGGCGCTCCTCGATCACGACGTTTCGTTCTTTATAGAACTCGCGCATGACCGGATGCAGAAAGCGCTCCGACTCCAGATAAGCCCATAGCTCAAGCCGGTTCTCGGGGAACGAGTAGAAGTAGTTGGTTTCGTCGTCGCTGGTGTTGGCGTTTAAGTCCTCACCGCCGTTGTTCTCGACGATCTGGGGAAATTCGTTGGGCTTGACGTATTTGTTGGCGTCGGTGACGGCGTCTTTCCACGCCTTTTCCAGGTCTTTCAGCTTTTGCTCGACGCGGCCAACGGGTTTATCGCGTTCGGCGATGTAGGCCGCGTACGCCTGCTCCACT
>Ga0210383_10005604_pt1 | contig 11013 bp, 14 predicted proteins | sample IncBWC14OmetaG_FD_160072 | JGI IMG/M metagenome (GOLD analysis project Ga0210383, IMG submission 160072) | Forest soil microbial communities from Barre Woods Harvard Forest LTER site, Petersham, Massachusetts, United States - Inc-BW-C-14-O ...
TTTCTTCCTTAGATTTTTCACAAATGTGATGCGATGCCAACGACATGCAAATTTCAATTCGGTATCCCATGGGCTGGTCCATGCATTTCGTTTGGAAAAGACAGTCAGGTGCGCCCTAGAAAATGGATGGCACACAGATACATTCACTGCCGGTGGAACTGTGCATGCCTGCCATGAACCTGGCCAAATGTTACAATAAGGCCCAAAAACCCGGTAAAGGAAGAAGGGACAAGTCTCTGATCTGAACGTAATGTAAAACATGCTCAAGTTTCGAATAGACGGATGGATGTCCTACGAAATACAATTAACAGTCAAGACTAACAATTATACATGAATGTGGCTGGTTTGAGAAATGATAACCAAGGTCCACACTTATAAAATCGTCCTTTAATACAGAGTGTCGACACTATTTGGTGAGAAGTTGCATGGTGGTCCGAAGCTCGAAAACGATCATGTGAGTGGGTAACTTTCAACACATGTACCGCCATATCCTACACATCCTCGATGGAAAAAGGCATCAGTGACGGCGCAGTTGTCAGAACAAATGAGAAATCTATACCCTGCTGTCCCTTCGGGATGAATATAGGACTTGAAGTGTCTACATCCGGTCGAGGGGTGAGAATGAATGCTCCGCACGCATTAATGTCAAAACGCTTCTCTTCAGAAGCATGGGCCATAGCACGTAGAGATTTACGGCTGTTCAGCCTGCAGAAGATGTGGGGCATGGATTATTATTACCGTTGAGTGAAGCAAAAGCCATGCGTATAAACTTACGATGCCATTAGGGAGTTTGCATAGACTGCACAGTGAAATGGTGAGCAAGTGCACAGCGAGTAAGGAGCTTGGAAATACCGACGTTTCCCTTGCACGAAGAAGATACCGATATAAATCATCGTGTGAGGCGACAGTAAGTACTAACAGGATGCGTGTGTGAGTGATCAGTCGATGCCGCCGGAATGGGTACAAACCGCAAAAAGATATGCAGCGGCAGCACAACTAGGGAAGCAAGAAACAGAGTGGTCACCAAAGATCATTTAGATGTTAGACTCTGAAATCGAACCTCGTCAGTACTCCCGTGGTTAGTGTATAGTGAAACAGGACGGTCACTACTGATCTCGTTCTGGGGATTGGAAGTATTCAATCAGAACATCCGGAGAGGTGAAATATATGGACTGACCCGTGATTGGTAGGAATACCACGAGATTTAATGCGGAGGACATAGCACATCGCGGCGGCAATGACAATGTCACCAGTTAATAGGGACACTACCGATCCTGATATAACCCACTGGGTAGGGCAGTCCCGCACCATACAAGAAGAATATGATGGTAAGTGGAATGTGGGAAATAATGAGAACAAAGACGCACAGTATATTGCGTCGATGCTTCGAATTCAGGTAATAGAAAGCTTAGAAGGGTATTATATCAGCGTGTTCGACCTTGCGAAAAGATAATAAGATTACCATTTAACTAGGTAGCCTGTGTGTAATATGTTGCCATGAGTGGCGCCCTATCGTTCAACCAGGCAAACCTTCTTACCAACAGCAAAGCCTGAATACAAATGCAATCTAAATGTCATGCCGATGGAGCACAAAGGTAGACCACGTACAGCAACCAATCATGGTGGGAATCAGCTGTTCATTGCATAATGAGCGACACATCAGATAGCTTAGGGTCACAAACACTACGCACAAGGAAAAATGCCGATTTCCGTTTTTGAGAGACTGGAGTGACGACTCTTTAACATGCGTACGACATGGAAACAACTACTTACTGAGCCATATTCGCTGGAAGAAGAACCTGTAGGGAGCCCTTCGTTCAAGATATCTCGCATGAAATGCAAGGATGAAAGGTATTCACAGCTGAACGATAAGCGTAATCAAGAACTAAAATGGAATCAGCGGACGCTAAACTGTTCTCACTTCAACTTGAACTCACCGTTGGTATTATCTGACTCTGTATGTTTGTGAGCAAAGAAAGAAATAGGACACGGCAGTAAGAGAATAATTACAATAATACTCCTGTTCCAACAAATGGTGAGAACAGTCTGGAAATGGAAGAAGGATAAGCTCACCAATTTGCAAAGAGAACGAAGACCGGTCCCCCTTTCGCCTTCCCGACGATTTGGTAGAACCATACAGTGTAAGTATTGAGACACTGTTGCAATGTATCCAGCTGGTCCGTAGAAGAAAGCTCAACTATCAATGAATCATGAGAAAGACATTGCACACCACCAACACAAAAGCAACCTGAATCAGAGAAAGGTTGAATACGTGCAATTGAGCTCCAAGCTTCAAGAAGACATACAAGTAACTTCAATGATAGTCTATCGCGAGGGAAATTGCAATAGTACGTGAGAACCTGACCACAAGTTACTCCATATAGTCTGAGGTTCGCATCAATCCCCGCCTGTATGCGCAGATATCGATTAGCACCTACACTGAGGCTATAGCAGTCCCGTTGAAAACAGCTCCAAATGAGGTGTCGAGGAGATTGAGAGGCATCAGCACCACAGGCAGAGTGCCTGGGAATGGGTTTAAAACGACATTTCGGCTCCGTTTTCTTTGGGTTCCACAATAACGTAATGACAGGCAGGGACTCGGTCCCATCAAAGCACCTCGACATCACGTAACCCTGACCTAGCTTGTGATGACCTGGGTCACGCCAAGCTAATTAGCATCGTCTAATCAGACTCTGTTGCGCATCAACCTGTCGGGTCCCTAGGTCTCTTGTACGATGCTCAAGGCCTCAATGGCAACACTACCTGGTATCCAAGCTCTGGAGAGTGTTGCACATCGGTGAATTTTGGTGGAGATTGAGACTCTCACGTCGAAGGTCTTCCGTGATAACCCTGATGGGGCCGAGGTGCATGGGCAGAATTCTGGACGTGACTGAACATCTACGAGGAGAAAGTCCGGTGACCCTGGTCAGGACCGTCAGATGAGGTGGTGAAGCCCCTAAAGTAAGTCCACCTCTCATGATCTTTTATTGTGTGTATTGGATTCTGCTTGGCAGACTCCAAGTTTTGTTGATGTGTCGAGCCATCTCAGACATCTTCGTTCAAGTTGTTTGCTAGTGCTGGGTATTGATCAGAATCGGCTCGGTATAATACAGAGCCACACAGTGGCTCTGTCGTATCGTATGTAACGTTGGTATAGTATGTATTATACAGGCGAAATTTTTTACCGTATAATACGTATAATACATGTTTTATACAACCGTATGAATGGTATAATTGGTATAATTGGTATAAAACTTGTAAACGTACACTGTAGGACAGGTTCAGCACAGGTAGTTCTTCTCGAGTCACCCAGACAAGATCAAGACATTTATTTCAAGACTCCAAGATGCTACAGTGAGTCGGGACAGTGGCACTTAGTACTAGTACGAGTAGCAGACTCGGAGGAAATTTCACATTAGAAAATCGATCGGACTTTGGACCCAATTGGCAAATAATATATGACTTGAACTGCCCTCAAATTCCCCACTTCCAAAGGTTGTCTGACATGACCAACTGGTTGCATGTGTATCCATAGAATATTGGAGAATTTCCTACATATTTTTGAGTTCAATACCGAGTTCTATACATACATTCTGACTGGTTCGGCGTCAAGAACTGCCTGGCCATAGTTTACATAACACAGTTTAATTACCATTTACTTATATGGTTTAAATAATACGGTGGTTTGACATAAACGTGTTTCAAACGTATTATACAGGAAAAAATTTTGCCTGCGGCCCACTGTATAAAATTATTGTGTATGTGGTCGTTCTCGATCTTCTCTTGACCTTCTCCCTATCTGATATTCCGTGTTACGAAGTTTGTACGAAGTTAGAGTCTCTTCCACAGCTTTTATTATTTAATTTGGCGGTTTGAAACATGTGGCGTTTCAGTGGCGTACGCGCCTGCATACAGCCACAGATAACCTGCGATTAGCCCGCTTGCAGTTATCCCGCCAACAGGTGGACGCCTGAGCTACCCATGCAGCAATGATGTATTTCTTGGATCTGCCGATGGAAATTATCATCCAAATCCTGCTGGAATTGCCCTTGCCAGATCTATTTGCGTGCTTGCGTACGAACCGACTCCTCTTTCAAGGCATCAGAAACTCTGTTCCCTTGCAATACTGGATCGAGACGCAGATCGCTTGTGTAGAGGATAACCCAAAGTCTGATCTCGATCTCTGTGAACGTCTAGCAATGTTAAGGCATCGAGAGCATGCTTGGACTCATTTTGATTATAACTTCATCGCGCCGATACCTGTCCGACAGAAATCGTCCGGGATATATGACCTGACTCCAAACTTCTATCTTCTCGGGGATGCTGCAGATCTTGACCGCTCGATTCACACCGCCGTGAGATATGTTCGCCTCCCGTCCTCGATACCTTCCCAAGAGCCGTCGTGGTCTCAGATTAACATCGGTCGATGCATCATTGACTTTGCAACCGCAATCGAAGAACACAATCTCGTCGCTCTGGTCACGTCGTCTGTACCATGCCATTTAATATTGGACTCCTGCCGTCTAACATACTTTTCAGTTTACCTGACGACAGTGACCCGACGTCTGTCAATTTCACGCTCGAGGTTATTCTAATAAAATTTTCCACTGGGGATTATCACGACAATGCACGGCGGCCAATCATATCTGTCAATGATTCTACGGTTTTTCAGGGACCACCCAGCGTCAATATCGAAATAGTTGGGGAAAATTTGGCATTAGTCGTCTTATATCCTCGTGACATATACGGCACAAGAAATCTATTCTATCTGTATGATTGGAAACGGGGGACAAGGAAAATGGTATGCTGTAAATCTCGCGAACATTCCGTCTCAGCTAATGTGTACCTGGAGGAACCTATAAAATCACACAACATCGGTCTCGTCTTTTTGTCCGAGTTTGTTATCCTCCACCCATGCCAGGAGAAAGAAAGCCTCGATCTCTACCTTATCCCTCCTTCATCAGAGAAAATGGATGCCCAACTTGTTCAATCCCTCCTTCTCCCAGCAATCGATACCAACCATTACATCGGCGGCATGTCGTGCAGAGGTGAACCCAACCCGACCGGGCTGGGCTCAAGCCCGATGTCCACATTCCCTCCAAGACCATTCAATAACACCGCCGACGACTCTATCGTCATAATAACGTTGGATATACAGTCGCACATAGGCTTGCTATTCCGACCCTTCTCACTGATAGTACACCGCCGTTCCCTCCTCGCCTACGCGCCTCCTCTGACAACGTGGGTCTGCGAGACCCTGAATATTACAGAATGGAAAAAATGGGGTCCATCTGCAACGCGCTGGTTCAACGCTGACGAGGTACCTACATCTTGGATCACGACCACCAGTGGCCAATGCTATGTCCAAATCGCCTCCAATGCTCATGAAGAGCCTGCTCCTATTCATATCCTTGATTTCAACCCATACCATGTGAGACGTCTTCAAGCACAGGGCGGCTCATGTTCAAGTGCGACATCAGAGATCCGACTCGTTACCGAGTTCGATGAGGATTCGTTTTCAGAGCATGGCGTGTTTCTGGAGGAAGTGCGGTCAACTCTCCCGTACGTTGAATGCACGTCAAAAGAGCTCTTTACCTACAATGCAGTATTGATAGAAGAGGAGAGAATCATTGGTATCCGGGTATGCAAAACTGTTTGCATCAATCCTTCATTCTTTGTTGACATGCGAAATCAATATCAGTCCAATTTGAATTCGGATGCTGTTGAGTCCTTCGACGTCTTGCATTTCGGATGATCAATGAGTTGCTGAAGGAATCCTGCTTTCTTACTACAATTTCCATGTCACTTTCCTGATGTCTGGCTACGACGGTTCAAGAATGCTACACAATTCCCGGCCTGGTCAAATGTAAGAAAATAGCAATGAGCAGCAGTAGCGTTAATGATTTTCTAATAACGCGGTTGGCCCCGATGCTATCCTCAACTCGTTGTCGTAAACAGTGACATGTTCGAAAGTATCTGAAAATGCAACGTGGAACAAGTTTGGGATGCCTGCATAGAAATTAGTCAACATTTATTCGTACCAAAAAGGCGAAACCTCCTACATGGATATTTCCTTTCGGGCTTGGTTGTGCGAAAATCAAGGAGAATGTAGTCCGTCATATCACCTGCTGTCAACCATGCACCATAAGCTCCAGCATCCTCAAAGCGGGAGCTATGTTCATCCAGTTTACTCCCATCTCGGGTAGTCTCTATTCCCCAGCCCTCACGGAAACGAAAAAGTCAATACGACCCACGACTTCAGCTTTCTTCGCACTCGCAAACTCGGGAGAAATGAGAACGGCCCCTCCATGAACACTGTGGATGGAACGATAGAATTCATCTTGGTATTGGGCCTCTGGTGGGTCCTCAGGTTCAGCGTCGACGCGACGGATCGGGATATACATCTGAGAAGGCTTGAATCGGTTAATGACTGTGACTGCCATGCCAAAGAGCGAATTGCACGGCGGTGGACCGCTAGCAGGCGTCAGCCTCTAGGAAAGGCATGCCGTATGAAGATATGAAGGAAAGATGTAGCGGAATTTAGGGGAAGTACTGGTTTGGATTAGATCAGAGTGGATCCAGCCATTCCGTTGGCATATTTGAAATGCTTCAGGTTCTGTTTGTCCTTCTACATATATGATACCTTCCTTAAGCAGTCTTCTAAATGTTTCCGCGACTTCTGGCCTCTCGGTAATTTCAGTGGATTGAGGAAGTCCACGGGAAAAATTCCTCGATGCGAGACTGCTGATAAGCGACTTCAGGGGGTTTGCTCGATAGAAATCGTCAATCGTAAAAAGCTCTCCATGTTGTCTCTGTGTGCGTTTTTGGAAGAAACGGTCAGAACAGAAGGGACGAGAAATCCTTGCTGAAATCACTTGCCTGCTGTGATATTATATCCAACATATCTACAGTAACACCAGCATGTCCAGCTGTCCAGCGAAAAACTTGATATTGGAAGATAGGGTCGAGGTGCAACGGTTCCGAGAAGTGCTCCACTACTTCGTTGAATTCAGACTGATTCAGCAACAGGCCGATACCGTCTTTTTCGTTGGGCCACAAAGAATTTCGACTATCAGGGTGCATGACCATGGGAGTGCCTATCTTGTGGTCCAGTGGACGTGCGGATGGACTGCCGTAACTGCAGAAAAGGATGACACGATAACTCGAGTCTCGAACGGACTTGAAGAAATTATTCCACAGGCATTCGTCCCAGTACGTATCTTGCGCCTCGTCGAACAGTAAAAATGTGATATTCTTGGGATCAGGGTCGGGATAATTTGAGACCGTTGCCCTGATACGTCCTGCGTAGTCTTGGAGAGTGTAATAATCTTGCTGTACCTTCGGCCATGATTCAAAGACATATACTGGAGACGTGCCAAGGGTTAGGATATGTGCATGAAGCAAATTTCGAAGAGTTGTTTTTCCACTGGCTGGCGGCCCACGAACCTAGAAGAAAAGTGCTCAAATTTTGCGGGCAGGAACATAAGAATGTGCAAATGTATACCTGTACGAATTTCTGTTGAATTAAACGTTCATATAAGAGTTTAACGGTACGCTCGCGAGGGCTCCAGTGTGCTTGAACATTTCGTAAGCTCCGGGTCCTAATGATGAGAATAAAACATCCATTAACCTGGGATGCGTGGTGCATAAGAACCCCTCCTCGCATGGCCAGGGACAAATTCTGTTGCTGGAACGGATTTGACTAACATTAGTGGCGTTGCAAGACAAGAATTTGAGAGGAAATGGACCATTTCAATTTTATAAACAAAACGATTATCAAGGACAGGTAGCCTGAACGTACCAACAGTAGGTGGAGGTTGTACGATAACATGGATATGTTGATCGGCAGGTTCCCCTAAGACCATTTATAATCGTTCCCCCGGATTTGAAAGACGATGAACGCCATTCTCAGGATCATGTTCGGGTCGGAACTGTTTCAGCGTATCGTCAAGATCATCGTCTACAGGAAATCAAACCCTGAAGATATGGAGACTGTCGGCATCAAGATGTCGGAACGCGTGCGGCTTCTCGTGCTTAATCGCTTTCTTGAAGGTGCCGACAGACTCCATGCTGGCGATTTTTACTGGAAAGACGCGACTGGGATCATCGCCGAGAACTAAGCAATTGAGCTCGAGTGTGAGAGACATATACAGAATGAGGAACGAGTGTAGTAGTATGTTTAGGAGAGACTAAGAGACATAGTGACGACCGTGACAGCAAGAATCGTGACTCGGACTTCGGATGCGGCACGGAGGACGATTAGTTTGACTCTGAGTCTGACTTTACTCCAGCAACCAACTTGAAATCACCAGCTATTTATTGACTGGATTAGGATTGCCAGCGTAGCTACCTAGGTCAGTGAGATACCGTCAATGTCGCTGCTTGTGGAAGTAACACGCCTACCACTGTTCAAACTCCCTCTCCCTCTTCGGCGAACCTTCGCTACGCAAACTTTCACCTATAGCTATCGGAAAATGGGTAAAAAGAAGTCCAGTGTCCCCTCGGAAGAACTCCTTTTGTTACCATACCACCAAAGCAACACAACTGGCTCGTCCGCAACTATCGTCGACACCCACACGCATCTCGCATCGACATTCGCGGCCTATCGAGGTAAATACAAAGCGGGAAAATTTGAAACCGTATTCGATTTTGTTCGTGGGATGTACGAAGGCCGCAAAGTCGAGGCGATTGTAGACGTTTGGTGTGAGGCACCAGTACAAAAGCTATGGAAGGAGTTTGCGGATTCGGCGTTAAATTCAGAAGAAAGGGAGCGTAATTGGGGTGGGATGGAGTATTGGTTCGTAATGGGTGAGCTCATTCATTGGTATTTGATCTTGTATGAGGGATGATAGAGGCCACCATCAGGTGTTCATCCGTGAGTCATCCAACCATCCCGCCGTTCGCCATCTGAACCATGGCCAGTCATGAGGCCAAGTCATACACCGATGAAATAGAACAGGACATGTTCGTTCATTTTGGCTACTTTTCATGCATCAATATTGACAGAACATGTAGTATAGAAGCAATGTCCCACCCGCGATGTGTTGGCTGGGGTGAAATGGGCCTTGATTACCACTATGACAACTCGCCCAGAGACATCCAACAAGCCGTATTTATCCGACAACTAAAGCAAGCCGTTAAGTTGGGGAAGCCCTTAACGATCCACACCCGAGAAGCGGATGCAGATACAGAGCGAATACTTAAGGAAGAAGTACCTACAAACCACAAGGTGCGCCGATTGCCCAAGTGATCCAGGAAGCATTCGCACGTTAATAATCGCCAACAGATTCATATTCATTGTTTTACGGATTCCCCAGAATTCGGTCAAAGACTCTTAGATCATTTCCCCAACCTCCATATCGGAATCACAGGTCCGTCCCATTCTCCCTCTTAACATCAACTTCATCACTTATCCCCCCGCCGATCCCCAGGAGTGATTACCTACTCGAGCAACCTCGATACATCGACGATCATCCGCCGAATGTCCTCCAAACCTGACTCACCACTGCGTATTCTGCTAGAGACTGATGCGCCTTACATGGTTCCAGCCAACATATATGACACCCTGTCTGCAGTGAAGGGGAGATTGCCTCTGTGTCATACGGCGATGATTCCATGGACTGCAGATTTCGTGGCGGATATTGCTGGGGGCACATGGGATGCCGAGAAGGTAATGACCGTGGCGAGGGAGAATGCTCGCAAGGTATATGGTGTTTAGACGATGAAGTTCATATGCAAGTTCTCTATGATTTCTAATTCTGATGCATAATGATTGCAATGTCAAGAGGAAGGATAGCACTTGAACAACAGAGGACATCGCAAGACGAATTTTAAGTCTCATGTCGGGCCCAAGCTTGGGTGTCTTCCGTTTCGTCTTTGCGTTTGCACTTTTATGTATGCTTTCTGTAGTTTGCTTGCGATCGTATATTACATCACCCAACATCGCCCTGCCAATTACATGGATCACGTTCTAGCAATGTCGAAATTACACCCGACCCGCCCAGGCCATCGCTCCCTGCTTGTCGCACTTGTGGAACTGCAGAAAATGGTCCCGTTAGTCAAGCATTCGCGGATTGGGGCTCGACCTGACAATGCGGTCGTTGCAGCTGATTTGAGTGGAAAAAATTAGGGTACTAAGCCCCCCTGCGGCGTTGTGTGTAATCTGCAAGAATAGCAAATTTAAAAAATTAGCCTGTGCAGCGTAGGAAAGGCAAGAGCGTTCTTTATACCAGTGGTGGGCACGGCCCCCAAGCAGAGAATCAGAGTGTAAAGGGAGTGGCTCAATCGTATATCCGTATATAATTGACACGGACTCAGGCTACTTTGATAGTGTCTCGCAGAGATTCGTTTGGGCTGCTTCGGGCCCGGGGGGGGGTGTCGTGTATGACAACTTGAAGAGCTCCGCAGCGAAAAGGGTGTGGGAGAGGCATTTACATTCGGGGGGAATTGGAAATGTAAAACACCCCGATTGTAGTGCAAGCGAGGACAGGCGTGGGTTAAGTAAGTCACTGTATAGTACAAACTCGGACTTAGTGATGTGCAAGGCTCGGCCTCAAGCCCTGAAGCCGGCAAAGCCGAGCCAGGCCGAGCCTCCAAAAGCCGAGCCTTGGTGACGGCTTTGAAACGGCTTGGGCTCGGCCTGGGGGTTGGGAAAGCCTGAGCCGAGCCCTAAAGCCTGGGCTTGCAGTAGGTGTGTGTTCGCATTGGTTTCCATAGCATTCCGTTAGTATTTGGTTTTGATAATAATGCAAAACACTTACCATCTAGTTGCCCGACATTTGTCCTCAAGTCTCCTTTAACGATCGCGCAATTTCTCGCTCATGGGACATGTTCACTTGGTAACCCGACAACAAAAGTGACTGCTATCACTTTCTTTGGCTCCACCATGGTAAGGAATCTTGTTTAGATCAACGACAAACCGCTCTTTACTTCGAATCAACTGTTTAAATGTCTCACAGCCTTGTTTTATTTTGCCCTAGCAAAGCCTTGGCCCAGGCCGAGCCAAGGCCGAGC
>Ga0210383_10005605_pt1 | contig 11013 bp, 13 predicted proteins | sample IncBWC14OmetaG_FD_160072 | JGI IMG/M metagenome (GOLD analysis project Ga0210383, IMG submission 160072) | Forest soil microbial communities from Barre Woods Harvard Forest LTER site, Petersham, Massachusetts, United States - Inc-BW-C-14-O ...
GTTGAGTCTGGTGAGGCGGTCTTCGACGGTGAAGCGGAGCTTTTCCTGTTGGGTGTTCGCTTCGCCGGAGAGTTCATTGAGGCGGCTGTGGAGGGCCTCGCGAGCTTCGAGCTGGTTGCGGTTCACCTCGGCTATGAAATAGGAGAGGCGCTGTGCTATGGAGTCGAGGTTCTGCTGGATGGCGAGGCGGAGGGCCTCGTCGGAGGCTTTGTTGTCCGAGCGAAATCCGTTGAGGCCGGTCTGGATGAGTTGGCTGAGCTCAGCGATGTTGCGGACGATCTCGGTTCGAAGGGCCGAGGCATCGGTCTTCAGTTCGCCCCGCATCTCGACGAAGCCGGCCCGAACCTGGGCGTCAAGGCGGGTGAGCTGGTCGGGAAGCTGCGCGAGACGGGGATCCTGTTCTGACTGAGGCTGTTTGCGGACGAGAAGGTAGACGACGGCAAGCAGAGTGACGATTTGGAGGACAAGGAGGGGGATGAGCATTCGGCTTTCCTTCGCCTTGAGGGTATCATCCCTGCCCCAGTCAGGCCTGTGGGTCATTTCAGGACGGCGACCCTCAAAATAAATCATTGAACACGTTCAAAAAATGCTTTACAAGCGGAGAAATGAGCGTATCTTAGTATTTGAACATGTTCAGAATTGTCCAATAAGGAGAGTCGATATGATCGTCGCAGGCTGCTACTTCAGCTATCTTGCTATCAGTATTGCGCTTACCGTTTGGGTGGCGCGTACCCTTCATCGCAATGGCAGGGTCTTTCTTGTGGATGCGTTCCACGGCAACGAGGCGCTGGCAGATTCCGTGAACCAACTGCTGGTGGTGGGGTTCTACCTTGTCAATATTGGCTACATTGCCCTGAGGTTGAAGACGACGGATCCGCTCTCCAATGTTCGGCAGGTGATTGAGCTCGAGAGCGTGAAGATTGGAGTGGTGTTGTTGATTCTGGGAGGGATGCACTTCTTCAACATCCTTGTCTTTGCGAAGATGAGGAGCCGGTCTGTTTTGCCGCCGCCATCGATAAGGTATTCGGCATGAGTGCTATCGGATGAAGATCAAGAAGTCTGAAGAGACGCGCAGACGGATCCTTGAGGCTGCGCTTTCTGTGTTTCGCGAGCGCGGCTTCGAGCGCGCGACGATGCGGGAGATCGCGACGGCGGCCGGAGTGGCGGTGGGAGCGGCCTACTACTATTTCGAGTCGAAGGACGCGATCGTGATGGCGTTCTATGAACGATCGCAAGGAGAGATGCGGCCGCAGATCGAGGCACTCCTTGAGAGGAGCAAGACGCTGGAGTCGAGGCTGCGGGCGGTCATCTCGACGAAGTTTGAGTGCTTCGGGCCCAACCGGAAGCTGCTGGGGGCGCTGTCGGCACACTCGGACCCTGAGCATCCACTGTCGCCGTTTAGCAAAGAGACGTCGGAGATCAGGGAACAGGACATTGGGTTCTTTGCTCGTGCGGTGGCGGATTCGGGTGTCAAGCTGCCGCCGAGCATCGAACCGTATCTGCCGCGCCTGCTTTGGATGTATCAGATGGGGTTGATTCTGTTCTGGGTCTATGACCACAGCGAAGAACAGCGCCGGACGATGGTGCTTTATGAAAAGACATTGAAGATGATTCTGGTAGCGCTGAAGCTGGCAGGGATTCCGTTGCTGCGCCCACTCCATCGGCTGGCGGCGGAGTTGCTTGAGGTGGTCTACGGGTCCGAATAGACCTGGGTCCCTTCGGCAGGCGATTTGGGCCGAAATCGCAGCCGGAAGTAATGGCATCTAACTGGTCAGGCGGAAGATTGCACCGTCACTTTTGTTAGCTCTCGACTCTCTTTGACAGGAGATCCACGATGACAGCCGCCTCCAGGAACCGGAGTCTTGACGAGATCTTGCAGAAGATCGGGGCGGACGCGACCGCAACGTTCGAAAGCTCGACCAGCAATCCCATTGAGCACGTTATGAGCGAAGCGACGAATGCGGTAACAGCGGGCGATGGTGAAGACGAGGGGCTGGAAGAGGAAGATGACGACGCTGCTGCGTTGGAGGAAGATGACGAAGAGAACGAGGAAGTGGATGTCGAGGACGAGGCCGACGCGCAGGATTGAGCGACGAGGGAAACATGCCAATTACGAACTATAGCGTGCTTGCAGGCAGGCCAACGGCGGGCAAGGTTGTTGGCGGGTCGAGTACGCACTATCAGATCACGATGCAAGCGACAGGTGGGCCGTTTACGGTCGCGGTGAATATTCAGTCGGTGGATGGGTCGGAGGTGCTGTATGCGATTGAAGAGGACTTCACGCCGCCGGACCTTGCGGGATTGACGGCGCTGCCGATGGGGATGACGAAGCTGCAGAGTATGCCAGGCGGGTTGGCGCTGGATTATGTGCGGAGTACTGTGGGCGGTGCGCCGATGATTACTAAGGCGCAGATGACGCTATTACCGCAGTTGCAGGCGAAGGCCAAGGGTGGAAGCGCAGAGGAGCAGATGGTTCAGCGGGCGCGGGCGAAGGCGCTCGAGAATGCCGTCGTGACGCTGCTGAATATGACGATTGCCGACAAGGATGGCGTGATCTATGCGTTTGGGAGTGCGTATGCGGACTCTGGAAAGGTGGATGGGATCCACGATATCCATATGAACCAGGGGAACCCGGCGAACAATCATGGCGGGGACAACGGTGTGTGGCAGGACGGGGCGTTGTTCATTAATTTGCCATCGAAGGGGACTTGGACCGCGGTGTTTATTGCGTTTCAGACGGAGAGCTGGACGACGGATTCAGCGGGGAATCCGGAAAAACCTTAACACCGATCTCCACCGATGACACCGATTTAGGAACGGATTCTAACGACGGCCCTTTTTTGCATGTTGGATCGGTTGCCGGTCGAGATCGGCGTTATGGCTTTTCGTCTGCGGTGAGGATGCGATCGGCGATTGCGGCGGCTTCTGCGGCGGGGCGGACGTCGTGGGTGCGGATGATGTGGGCCCCGGCGAGGATAGCAGCTACGTTGGCGGCGGTGGTGGCGTGGAGACGGTCTTCGATGGAGGGTGAGCCGCCGTTGAGAAGGACCGACAGCAAAGGATGTTGGGCGAGGGTGTGGGCGAGGAAGCCCTTGCGGGAGGCGCCGGCGAGGATGGGCAGATTGAACTGGCGGATTTGGTCGAGGTTGGCCAGCAGTGGGTAGTTTTCATCGAGGCGCTTGCCGAAGCCGAAGCCGGGGTCGAGGACGATCTTGTTGCGTTGGATGCCGGCGGTCACTGCCGCTTCGAGGCGCATCCCCAGTTCGGTGAGGACAAGGGGGAGGACTTCGTTTGGGGCGAGGGTTGGGAGCGTGGGCCAGTCCTGCGGGCGGCCTCGGGTGTGCATCAGGATGGCTCCGCAGCCGAGTTGTGCGCATGTCGTGGACATGTCAGGGTCCCAGAGGTGGCCGCTGACGTCGTTGACGATCTCTGCCCCAGCTTCGATGGCGTGGCGGGCGGTGGAGGCGTGGAAGGTGTCGACGGAGAGGACGGTTGCTGGGCGTTGTTGGAGGAGCGATTCGATGACGGGGAGGATGCGGGACTGTTCTTCGCCAGGGGTGAGGGGGGTGGCATTGGGGCGGGTGGATTCGCCGCCAATGTCGATGATGTCGGCGGCTTCGTCGAGCATTTTTTTGGCCTGTTCGAGGGCCCGTTCCGGGGCATGCTCGGGAGCGTAGAAGTGGCCGCCGTCAGAGAAGGAGTCAGGTGTGACGTTGAGGATGCCCATGATGAGGGTCCGTCGACCAAGGGAGAGGGTGCGGGTGCGGAGGTGCCAGTCGTGATGGGTGCGCGCCGTGAAGGGCATGGTGGGATTCTAAAGCTAGTGGTGAGGTGTTGGTGGCTGGTTAGAGGTCAATGGCCGTCGGGATGCTAGACTGCGCGGATGATACGGTTTCTTGTGCGTGGAGTCGCATGGGTGCTGGTTGCTGCTGCAGCATCGGCGGAGCCGGGGTGCGCGCAGGACAGGAACGTTGGATGCGATGAGGCGGTTGCATTAAAGGAAGGGCGAAGCGGGCCCTGCACGAAGCTGGCGCGGACGATTGCGGGATTGCTCGAGGGGCCGGCAGTTGTGCGCGACCACTGGGGGATTGCAGTGACGGCGATGGATGGGGCGCCGATTTATTCGTTGAATCAGGGGCAGCTATTTCAGCCGGCAAGTAATGCGAAGTTGTTTACGACAGCGGCGGCGATGGCCCTGCTGGGGCCGAACGCTACATTTGAGACGAAGATTGTGGCGCGCGGGGTGTTTGGCAGCACCGAGACGCTGACGGGAGACCTTGTGCTGGTGGGAGCTGGGGACGCAAATCTTTCCGGCCGGGAGATTCCTTATGTTGCACCGGCCGTGAGGCCAAAACCTTCGTCGGGTGGTCCCGTTTTGGCCGAGGTGAATCCGCTGAGATATTTGGAAGCGATGGCGGACCAGGTGGCGGCGACGGGATTGAAGGTGGTCAACGGCGATGTGGCGGGGGACGACACGTTGTTTCTGTGGGAGCCGTATCCTCAGGACTGGACAATTGATGATGCGGTGTGGGGGTATGGTGCCCCGGTGTCGGCGTTGACGATCAATGACAACCAGATCAAGGTGACGGTCATGCCTGCTGCTACTGAGGGAGGGCCCGCGACGGTGGTGGTCGATCCGGCGGTGCCTTCGTACTACACGCTGGATGTGTCGGTGACGACCGGTGGGAAGAAGAGTGGGAGCCATGTGCAGATGGAGCGGGCGCTGGGGTCGAAGGTGCTGCGCGTGTATGGGTCGATTGCGGTGGATGCGCAGCCGGACGAAGAGGAGGTCGCGATTCATGATCCGGCGGAGTATGCGGCGGTTGCGTTGAAGGGGATGCTGGAGGCGCGCGGGATTGTAGTGACTGGGAAGGCCCGGGCACGACATGTAAACCCGGTCGAAGGGAAGGGTTTTCTGGAGCAGACCCGGGAGCCGCTTCCTTCCTCGCTTCTGGATCGGTCAACCGGCGGATCAGGTTGTGCCGTGGTTGCAGATGGGCCAAGAATACCTGTACAGGAGCTGGTATTGGCCTCGCATCGCTCTGTACCGCTCGGAGAGGACATTGTTGTAACGAACAAGGTGAGCCAGAATTTGCACGCAGAGATTCTGCTGCGGCAGATGGGGCCGATATCGCCGTCGTCCTTTTGCAAGGGATCTATCGCTACGGGCGCGCAGGTGGTTAGGGCATTCTTATTGAACGTGGGGATTGATAAGGACGATTTTGTTTTCTTCGATGGGTCGGGATTGAGTGGTCATGATCTTGTGACGCCGCGGGCTACGGCGCGATTGTTGCAGTATGCGAGCACGCAGCCCTGGTTTGCGGATTGGAAGAAGAGTCTTCCTGTGGGTGGGGAGGACGGGTCGCTGGTGGAGAGGTTTGGCAAGCCTCCGTTGAAGGAACACGTGTTTGCCAAGACGGGTACGCTGGGCGAGGCGCGGGCCCTGAGCGGGTATTTGGACTGTGCGAGTGGACGGACGGTGATCTTTTCAATCATGGTAGGAAACCATCCGCCGCAGACGAATGGAGACCGCGAGGTGATGGACAAGATCGTGGCGGCGATAGCGGCGGCGAATTGAGCTCGGGAACGAAATGAGAGAATAAGAGGATGATTCGGGCTTGTCGTTCGTTTTTGCCGGCGCTTCTTTTTGCCGGTGTTTTCACAGGATGTAAATCGATGCCGCCGCCTACCCCGCTGGCGGAGTTGAATGCACAGCAGATGCATGGGCATGCGGTGTTTCAGACGCATTGCGCTCAGTGTCACAATGATCGACAGGACAAGCCGCTGCATGGACCCCCAATGGTCGGCGTGTTTAAGAGGCCGACGCTGCCGAGTGGGGCACCGGCGAACGATGAGCGGGTGACGGCGACGATTGTGAATGGGCACGGACTGATGCGTGGCTTCGGGAATACGATGGACCAGCAGGAGATCGACGATCTGCTGGCGTATCTGCATACGTTATGAGTGAGACCGACAGGACTCAAATAGACAGGGTAAAGAAACTTCAGGCGCGGGCGCACGGGATGTTGCCGGGCGTGGCGGGGATCAGCTTGTTCATGCTCACGCTGACGATGCTCAATGCGTTTGCGGCGTTGCAGGGGAGGTTTGGCAACGGTGGCGGGAAGTACGGCGTGCTGGTGTTGTGCACGCTGCTGGCGGCAGGGGTGTTTGGGCTGCTGCGTCTGCGGCGGTGGGGATGGGCGCTGGTGCTTGGTGGATGCCTGACGCTTTGCGTGGGCAATCTCTTTGTGTTTCAGAAGACGCACGGAGGGCCGTTCCTAGTGCAGGGCCTGTTTGCGCTGGTGTTTTTTCTTTACCTGGTGCGGACGGAAGTGCGGGACCGTCTGCGATGAGCTGGCTGGTGCGGCATATCGGCTGGTGGCCGCCGCTGCTGGGTGCAGGAATCAAGGTGGTGCGAATGGAGAAGGACCTCCGCGCGGTGGACGTGGAGATGCGCCTGACGCGGTGGAACAAAAACTACATGGGTGTGCACTTTGGTGGGTCGCTGTTTGCAATGACGGACCCATTTTACATGGTCATGCTGGCGACGAATCTCGGGAATGAGTATGTGGTGTGGGACAAGGCCGCGTCGATTCGGTATAAAAAGCCCGGGAAGGGACGGGTGCGGGCGGAGTTTCGGCTGAGTGAAGAGAGGCTCGCGGAGATTCGAGCAGTGCTCGAGACGGAGGGCCGGCATGACGCGCGGTTTGTGGTGGAGGTGAAGGACCATGAGGGTGGGGTGGTCGCTGAGGTGGAGCGCGTGATCTATTGCGCGACGAAAAAAGCGCATGAGGAAAGAAGAAAATTGCGGAGTGCTTGAGAGGCACCGCGGGTCGCCCGGTTTGTTAGGAGGAGGCGCATGTTGAACCGAAGGGCGTTCGGACGGTTGATCGCCGCAGCTCTTGCCGCTGGTGTGATCGTGCCGGGAAGGCTAAAAGGGCAGGCCCAGCCAGGCGCCGAGGAGTTGGGGACGCAGTTTTCTGTAATGATGTGGGCGCTGAATAAGCGGGGCAGCTTCGAAGAGAACCTGGAGCGCGTTGCAGAGGCGGGATACAGGCACGTCGAGCTGGTGGGTGAGTTTGCGCGATGGTCGGAGGAGGATTGGCGCCGCATTCTGGCTCGGATGTCGGCGCTGAAGATCACTGTCGATGCGACGTCTGGCATGAAGCTGGGGTTTGCGGACCCGTTGAGAGAGGACGAGTTTGTTGCGGAGTTGAAAGGCTTGATTCCGGGGGTGCAGCGGCTGGGATGCGGGCAAATTATTCTTTTGTCGGGGAAGCGGATTGAGGGTGCGGTGCCGGGAGCGCAGCACATGGCCTCGATCGAGACGCTGAAACGTGCCGCGGAGATTTTGAGTGCAGCGGGTTTGATGGGTGTGATCGAACCGATCGACCGGCTCGAGAATCCGTCGATCTATCTCTACGGTGTGGAGGAGGCGTTCGAGATTGTCCGTGCTGTGGGGAGTCCTCAGGTGAAGGTGCTGTACGACCTCTATCACGAGCAGCGCGGGCAGGGAAATCTGATTGAAAAGCTGGAGAAGAACATCGATGAGGTCGGGCTGGTCCATGTGGCCGATGTTCCGGGGCGGCATGAACCTGGGACCGGCGAGATGAACTACATCAACATCTACCGGAGGCTGGCGGAGCTTCACTACAAGGGCGTGATTGCGATGGAGTTCTATCCGACTGGGGACGTGGTGGAGACACTGCGCCGCGCTCGCCAGGAGGCCTTGCGGGCGTGGAGCAATTGAGTCGTTGGTTTGCCCGAGTTACCGGTCTCGGCTTACTTCGTTGCCTGCGTGTTCCCTGCGGAGGGGGCCATCCGATTCGCGGTCGTCGTAATCGCCTGGCCCGTTACGATGGGCACACATGGACTGGGAGGGGCCGTCTGCCCAGGCAATACTGGTGGCCCTGCCTTTCGCATCTGGCCGGCAGGACATGGTTGCAGAAGCAGCGTCGGCCGTAAGTCTACCGGCAGGGGAGGGGCTTCAACTGAACCTTTTAAATCCCCGTTGTTCCTCGAGCCCGGCCACGCATAGGGAGCTACCCGGATCGGCCCGTAGCCCATCACCGGAAACTTGGTCGGCACCGAAAAACTCTTGTCCACCAGAACAAAGGCGGACTCCGGCACCTTGCCTAACAGACGATTGTCTGAAGTTAACTGCAGGACATGCTCGCCCAACGTCACGGTGAGGGTCTTGTCGTCGAAGGCATGCTTCTGTTCAACCGCGCCTGGAAATGGATCGTTCGAGACGACGGCGGTTCCAATTCCCGGCACGTAAAAGTAAACGTACTTCAGGTCTTTGATCTCGTAGTTAAGCGCTGCCTTGCCTGTCATGCCGTCGACGGTCAGCGTTCCACGGGCGATCGAGACCGAAACTGTCTTTGGCGGCTTCTCTTTCAAGGGATGCAGCTTCTTCCCGTTCTCGTCGTATCCGAGGTTGTCCTTCGTCTGCATTAAGGGCTGGCCTTTTGCGTCGAAGAGGGGGTGTCCCTTCTTGTCGCGCTGCTGCTTGACGGGCGGGTTGAACATCAGCTTGCCATCCGGGTCCTGGCGCTGCTTCCCTTCCTCGTCGAGCATCGGCGTTGGCGGCAACTCCACCAGCGTCGTGGGTCCGGTGTACTCCTGCTTTCCCTTCTTGTTTTTTGAGACCGAGGCTGCGGTTGCGGCAGATTGCGATGGTGTCGTGGGCCGGGCCGCGTCCGTCGGCGAGGCCGATTGCGTGGCCGAGGAAGGCGCGGGCTGCATCTCCTGCGCCGCTGTGCGCCCGATTGATGTAAACGCCAGCACCAGGCCAAGCAGTCCTGAGATCGATCCGTTGATTGTCCGCTTCATCGAGGTTCCAGCCTCCGTTCTGTATGCTCCGCGTGCCCGCTCTGAAAGCGTGCATCGAGTCCCAAAGTACCTATCGTGAGCATATCTGCAACGTGTAATTCGCTCGCACAAATTCTCGGCGTAAATCTACGATGTTCGGGTGGTTACTGTGTGTGCACTAGGAAATGGGGAGCCCCCGTTTTTGCGCTTGCCTAGTCGACGATCGGGTCGCTCTCCGGCACCATGTTTGGCAGGTGTCCAAGCTGGTCGCGTTGGCCCGGTTGGATACAATGAAAGGGATGACTCCGCCGGTTGCCCAACAGCATGAAGGATTAGTCCAGATCGACCTGACGCGCAGGAAGCCCGCGCCGAAGCCGGCGTGGCTGAAGGCGAAGGCGCCAATGGGCGAGACCTTTCATAACCTGAAGAAGATGGCGCGGGAGCTGAACCTGCATACGGTGTGTGAGAGCGCGCAGTGCCCGAATATTGGCGAATGCTGGAACCAGAAGTCCGCTACGTTCATGATGCTTGGGAACCTGTGCACGCGGCGGTGTGGGTTCTGCGCGGTGCCGAAGGGTAAGCCGGAGCCGATTGATTTTGATGAGCCCCGGAGGGTGGCGTACGCCGTCGCGCAGTTGGGTCTTGCGCATGCTGTGATTACCAGCGTGAATCGCGACGACGACAATGTGGGCGCCGCGCGGGCGTTTGTGAGTGTGATCGAAGAGATCCGGATGCAGGCGCCGGGATGCAGAGTCGAGGTGCTCACGCCGGACTTTCAAGGAGTGGAGGAGGCGCTGCGATTGGTGGTCGCGGCGCGGCCGGAGATCCTGAACCACAATATCGAGACGGTACCGCGGCTGTATCGCGTGGCGAAGTCTGGTGGGCGGTATGAGCGGTCGCTTGGATTTTTAGAGAAGGCCAAGGTGATTGCTGCGGAGATGTTTTCGGACCGGGACGGGGACCAGATTATAACGAAAACGGGCATCATCGTCGGGATGGGCGAGGAGATGCACGAGTTGTTGACGGTGTTTCGCGATCTGGCGGACCGTAAGGTCGATATTTTGACAATCGGGCAGTACCTGCGGCCCTCGAGGGACCATCTGCCGATGGCGCGATACTACACGCCGGACGAGTTCGCCTTCCTGAAGCATGAGGCGCTGGAGATGGGCTTCAGGCATGTAGAGAGCGGGCCGTTGGTGCGTAGCAGCTATCATGCGCAGGAGCAGGCGGAGTCGACGGGGTTGGCTTAGACCCGCTTATCAGCCTTTACTAGCAGTGCGATTCCCGGCCGCGGTCTGGTTTTGGGCTTGAGGGTCGCTGGTCTGCCACTCGCGGTTGAGCCACTCGAGCACAGTCACGTTGGGATTGGGGACATTATCGTTGCTTGTGATACGGGGATCTGGGCGCCCGGTCAGTGTCTCGTTGTAGCCGGGATAGGAGAAGTTGAGGCCGTTGGTGACGTAGGCCTCGGAGCCCTTGTCTCGATTGCCGTAGATCTCGCCCTCGGGCACGATGTGGCTCCAGAGGAACGGCATCAGCGCAGCGCGTCTCTCCTCGGGTGTGGGCTGCAGGTAGAGCTGCGCGAGCGCGTCGACTGGCTGTTCGTTGTTGTTTGCTTTGGTCAATAGTGTCGGGTCGGCACCGCGAAAGACCTCCTGCCAGCGAAGCCCATCGGTCATCACCAGTAGCACATGTTCTTTGGCGGTGTCGGTGGATTGAGTGGCGGGGACGGCCTGCGCACAGAGCGCCACGGAGGAGATGGCGATGGCTCCGCATAGCGATTGGAAGGCGAGACGAAGGATATTCAATCTGTTCCTTTCAGCAGCCAAACGATGCCCTTGCCTGTCGATGCAATACACGTATCCGCGGGCCGGCGTCTCCTCATTATTGACCATGGTGGAGTGGTGGCCTTGTCTGGACGTAAGATGGCCTAGACTGTGGCTAAGGAGCGACGGTATATGGGACTGATCGAAGTGGCTTCGGGGCGGTTGGGGCTGAGTGAACTCGCGCCGCGGGTGGTGCAATCGGAGATACGCGCGATGACGCAGGAGTGCGACCGGTTGGGTGGGGTGAACCTGGCGCAAGGGGTTTGCGATACGGAAGTGCCCGAGGTGGTGGCCGAGGGGGCGATCCGTGCGATTCGCGATGGGCTGAATATCTACACGCGGATGGATGGGATTGCACGGTTGCGCACTGCGA
>Ga0210383_10005606_pt1 | contig 11011 bp, 11 predicted proteins | sample IncBWC14OmetaG_FD_160072 | JGI IMG/M metagenome (GOLD analysis project Ga0210383, IMG submission 160072) | Forest soil microbial communities from Barre Woods Harvard Forest LTER site, Petersham, Massachusetts, United States - Inc-BW-C-14-O ...
TTTGGGAGTCGGGGACTTCGCGACGGATCACGCGCGTGGCTTCTAGACCGTCAAGCCGCGGCATGGAGATGTCCATCAGGATGACGTCGGGGCGCTGTTCGCGGGCGAGCGAGATCGCCTCGTGGCCGTCAGCGGCTTCACCGCAAACGAGTAAATCAGGACGCGAAGAGAGAAGCGCACGGATGCCGCGCCGCACGGCGGCATGATCGTCGACGATGAGGATACGTACCGGCGCTATGGTCGCGCTCCGCAGCGGATGAGTGAATCCAAGGCGAAAGGCCCTGGAAGCCGAAAGAACAGGTAGAGTGTCGCAAGTAGAGTAGGGCGAATCAAGTACGGTGAAACTTGCAAGGGCGTTACAGGGTTTACTGTATGCGGCGGGGCGCGGACTCGAGCCTAGGAGCAGCGACCCGCTTGATATCGAACATCCCGGCTCACTTTAAGAGGAACTCGAAGTAGATAAGCGGGTTGCCCCGATAGGAAGTGCGGCCGCGCTCCGCGAAACCGCAACGATCTTGAAGAAGATTTCGCCGCGGCTTTGGACAGTCGAAGAACGGGCCGAATTGCTGCGCCCGCCACAGACTACCGGAGGTAGCCCCAATTGTGGAGCTTGTCGCTGTCTTCCTCCCAACGGTCACCAATGTCGGTGCGGTAATACATGTTGGGAATCAGGACGTTCTTAATGCGCGAATAGACCTGCGCTTGGGCCTGGCGCATCGTCTGGCCAAGTCCGATTACGATCAAGATCACCCCTGACGTGCCGGCGACGAACCATTGGCCGTTGACCTGCTTCACGTCTTCGATGCGCATTTCGTCCGCGGGCGGCTTTTTGAAAACGATAGCGGAATTCTTCGAGAACGATTCGAAGGTTGCGTCGTCGTCAAAAGGGAAAGGCGGCACGACGATGCGGACGCCGATCTGGAAGCCACTGCGCGTCTTGAGACCGGGATCTTCGCCACTTGCAAGGTCGAGGAAAAATTGGCCGATCGGTGTGAGCATTCCCGCCTGCTGAATGCTGATCGTGGGATAACCGAAGCGCGAAGTGAATTCGAGCGGATAGATGCCGTTGTTATTCACGATGCAATTTACATCGATGTAGCCGACGTAGCCTTCCTCTGCCAGCTTCGATTCCATTTTTAGAAGCGTCCGATTGAAGAGATTGTTCGGCGCGCTCCAGAACATCGAAGTGCCCATTTCGCCGGTGGGAGGGCCGAGCTCGCCCGGAAACAATTTCTTGTGCTCGAAATTGATGTTGATGGGATAGACGAAGCGCTTGCCATTGAAGAACGCGCCGACCGCGACTTCCACGCCGACGACGCGCTTTTGCAACTGGAACACTTTGATCTCGTCGGCGAAGGCTTTTTTGTAGGCTTCCAACATGCGGACGACGTCCTGGCCATCGTCTTCCTCGCCGACGAAGAGGCGCCGCTTCACGTTCTGCGCCTCGCCGCTCGGCTTGATCACGTAGCGCGCGGGATTTTGCTGCACGTAATCAATGGCGGCATCGAAGGATTCGAATTCGCTATAGGGAATGATGGTGACGTCTGCCTTCTTCAATTCCTCCTGGCCGAAGGAGCGGTCGTCTTCCAGGCGATCGCTGTAAGGAGTGCCGCCGATCACTTTTTTGCCCTGGGCCCGCAACGCCTGCGCTTTCTCGCCTTGCCCGAGCGTGTCGTCGAAAATGATGATGTCTGCCCACTTGACGTCGGCTTCCCAGTCGTCGGATTTCGGCACGAACCCGTCGCCGATGTCGCTCTCCTTCGCATCGCCGATGAAATAGCGGACGTCGTAGCCTTCCTTCGAGACTTGCCAGGCGATATCGCTAATCAGCCCGCTAAGCGAGACGAACAGGAATTTCTTGCGTTTCACGAGCGAGTCTTCTCCGGATGAAGCAAATGAATACCTTACAGGAGTTTTGTGAACAGGAGGTTACAAACCGCGCTGGCGGCCGCTACTCTTTATCTTTCTTCGCGAAGTTGATGCTGAGCATGATGCTCATCAGAGTGATGCCGGCGAAGAAGACCACTAACACTGCTGCGTCGCCACTCCACACTTTGCCGGCGCGAAAAAGAAAATAGCCGGCGATCAGATTGAGCAGGCCCCAGAGTGCGTTGACGAGTGGCGAAGATAGCGCCTTTCCTGCCGGGCGAGTGAACGGAGAAGGGAACCGGTCGCCGCAGACGCCCTTCACGAAATGCGGCACGAAGTTGGCGAGAAACATTCCCGCAAAGAATGCCGCGACGTAAACCCACCAGGCCATTGTGATTTTCCTTTCGTGAATTATCTCATTGTGCGAATTTTATTGTTCCGTCCGCAGCGATCGGCCAGAACGGATTCCACGCCACTTCCCACGCAAAACCATCGGGATCGGCGAAATAACCGGAGTAGCCGCCCCACGGCTGCTGCATTGGCGGCTTCAGGACTTTCGCGCCGGCGGACGCGGCATGAGCGAGCAGAGGATCGACTTCACCCTTCGTCCGGACGTTGTAACCGAGCGAGCAGGGCGGGCGGCCGAACGACGAGGGATCGGCGTCGAAATCGGCGGCGAGCTGATCGCGCGCAAAAAGCGCGAAGACCATGCCACCCGTCTGGAAGAAAATAATGTCGCTATTTTCGAAGGCGGGTTTCCAACCGAGTCCCTGGACGTAGAACTTGCGCGAGGCGGCCAGATCTCTCACTCCGAGCGTGAGGACGCTGACGCGCTGATCGAATTTCGCGGATTCAGGCATGGTTGCGGATTCTCCTTTCGCGAGAGCGGCGAGCGCAGCCCCAACGCCAATTGCCATCAGGTCCCGTCGAGTGATCCTCGGCGATAAAGATAACAAGGCGCGAGGTTTTTTGGAGTGAGGAAATCCCGAGCGATCGACTGCGCCGTCGCCACGAGAAGCTGCTTGCGAACCGCCCGCCGAATTCGCTTCCATCGCGCACAGAAACTAAATTCGAGTGCCAGGGTTTGACCGGATGAGCGGCGCTAGTGACTCGGGTCCGCGCGTGAGTGTAAGCGGAAAGGCCACGAAATGCGGTTTTCGTCACAACTTCCTCGAGCCGCGGCCACCTTGGTTGCGCGGCGTGCCGTGCTGGCAAGCGTCATTGCGGTGTTCGCCGTTCTCGCCGCCAATGCGGCGCCGCAAAACGGCATACGCGCCCGGCGCGCGGGCGATTTCGTGGGTTCGATGGGAATCAACGTGCATATGGGTTACACCACCACGCCCTACGTGCACTCGAAGAAAATCTACGATGCGCTGCAAGCGCTCGGGATGAGGCATTTCCGCGACGAAATCAATAATACGCATCCGGAGTTTGTGGCGAAGCTGCGGAACATCGGCGGCCTCGGATATACGCTTTGCGGTGTGATCGAGGGCGGCAACGACTATCCGCCGGCAGGGATGAGCCTGGAGCCCGGTGCCGTGGGACCGATGATTGCCAACCTGCGGCCCTTCATCGAGGCCGTCGAAGGACCGAACGAGCCGGATGATCCCACGACGCCGCCGTTCGCGTACGGCCCAAACTTCGACACATTTCCAAAGGGCGCGATTGAGGAATCCGAAGACCTCTGGAACATGGTCCAAGGCGACGCACAAATCGGCGATTTGCCAGTGATTGCGATGTCTGAGGGCAATCCTCAAGACTTCACGCAGTTGGCGCGAGCGGCGCAGACGCCGATCGATTTCGCAAATTTTGGAAACCTGCATTCCTATCAAGGTGGCGGCGTTGGAAATTCAGGCCTGCCGGCCTATACGTTCTACGCGCGAGAGCTCACGGGAAGCCTTCCGCTGTGGACTACCGAGATGGGCTACCACAACAATACAAATTTTCTTACTGATGGCGAGCAGCAGGGAATCTCGCCGCGTGCAGCTGCGATCTATCTGCCGGCAGCCTTCTTGAGCGCGTTCGAAGCGGGGGTGGTGCAGACTTTTTCCTACGAGCTCATTGATGAGGGCAACGATCCGAATCCCACCAGCGCTTCGGGCGGTGAAGGGCATTACGGGCTTCTGAATTATGATTTCACGCCGAAGCCGGCCTACACGGCGCTGCAAAATCTCATCGCTCTGCTTCAAGACGATGATGACGCAAGCTTCCAGCCGGGCTCGCTCATGTTCGCAATTAATGGCGCGCCGGAGTCGATGCGTTACGTCCTGCTGCAAAAGTCGGACGGCGATTTTTATCTGGCGATTTGGAATAACGTGAGCGTCTACCAAACGGCGACGGCACAGACAGCCGGCGAAGACCTCAATCCGCCGAGCGTGCCCGTCACGCTCAGCTACTTCGCGCCAGGGAACGTGACGGTCTACGCGCCAAACGATCCGAGCGGCACGAGTCCTACCGATGCATACACGATTTCCACGACGAGCAATTCGTTGACGATTGAACTGCCGCCGCAGGTTTTGCTGATTCGAATCTCAAATCAGTAACTGCTGGCGGCGCGCCGGGCTCCGATCCTTGTATCAAACGAGAACCACAAACGGGACTTCCGCCGCTGGCAGCAAAGTAAATTCGCTCGTGCCATAGTGAAAGGTTTCCGACGGAGCAACTTAATTTGCACGTAGAACGACGATCGTGACGTCGTCGGATTGCGCACCTTGCGTAAAGCGATCGAGTGAATCAAAAAGCGCGTCCACCATTTGTTCCGCTGCCAGATGTCTGTGTTCCTGTGCCGCATTTCTGAGGCCTTCCGCGGTCCATTCTTCCTCTTCCAGATTCACCGCTTCTGTGGCGCCGTCCGTGTAGGCGATCAGAGTGTCACCCGGCGACATTCGAATCACGCTTTCGTCGTAGCCCGAGTCCGCGAAAAGGCCGAGCGGATAGCCAGTGGGATCGAGCCAGGCGAAGGAGCCGTCGCGGCGCAGCAGCAACGGGCGATGGTGGCCGGCGTTGGCATAGCGGAGCAGCCGCGTCGCCGGCTCGAAGACGCCATAGAATAGGGTGGCGAAGCGGTCGGCCAGCGAGGGCGACTGCAGCTGGTGATTGACGGCAGCAAGGACGGCTTTTGGCCGGTCGCCGGCGAAGAGAGCCGCGGTGCGCACCGACGATTGAACGTGCGCGATCATCAGCGCGGCGGGCAAGCTCTTGCCGGAGGCGTCGCCGATGGCGAAAGCCAGGCGATTCTGCGCGAGCGGCATGAAATCGTAGTAGTCGCCGCCGATGGCACGAAGCTGGCGGCAGCGGGCGCTGTAAGTGATTCCTTCGGCGCTCCGCACGGTCTGGTGCATGAAGCGCTGCTGAAGCTCGGATGCTGATTCCCAATCCTGGCTGACGTCTACGACGATCTGGTCGTTACTTGGCGCTCGGTCGTTCATCGCGATCGAGTCGTTCATTCTTTTGGCCCTCTGTTGTAACGTCGGTTCCGGAGGCAGGATTTCGACTTCGCGACCGCAAAATAAATCTAAAAAAAGTCTGGAGGGCATGTCGAGAATGGCCGGCCGGCTCCGACCTATGTATGAAAACGCGGGAAACCGCTAGAAGGCGAGGAGATGAAACATGAAATACATTCTGATGATGAGCGGCACAAAGCCGGGGGTCGGCAGCTATATGGCATGGACTCAGCAAGATAGAGACAACCACATGTCCGCGCTAAAGCGCATTCAGAAGGAACTCACCGACTCGGGCGAGTTCGTGACCACGCAGCCGCTGGCTCCGCCGCACGAAGCAGTCCTGGTGCGCGGGGAAAAGAACGGCATGCCGGTGACGGACGGAGTGTTCCCCGAGTCGAAGGAGTTTTTGCTGGGCTACTGGATCGTGGACGTCGCGACGCCCCAGCGCGCCTACGCGATCGCCGCGATGATTTCCAGCGCGCCAGGCCCTGGCGGCGTGCCGACGAACATGCCGATGGAAGTGCGAGGATTCATAACCCACCCGGAACGCAAGGCATAGGCTGAGCCAGAGCCTGGCGGAGCGCAGGGTGCGGTGAACCAACGGTTGACGATCGAGCAGACGCGAGCGCCGGCCCGGCGCGAGTTTCCAGGAAAGTTTCAGAGGAGCGAAATAAAATGAAGTTCATATTGATGATGAACGGCACGAAGGCGAATTGGGACGAATACGCGAAGTGGTCGAAGGAAGATCTTGAGAAAAACGTCGCGTTCATGCGCAATTTCACCAAGCAGTTGAAGGACGAGGGCGTGTTTGTGGCGACCGCCGGCCTCGGCTGGCCGAATCAGGCAAAGATTGTGCGAGCCGGGAATGACGGCATGCCGATTACGGATGGCGTTTTCCCTGAATCGAAGGAATTCCTCGCGGGATACTGGATCGTAGACGTCGAGAACGAAGAGCAGGCGTATCGAATCGCGGTGAGAGCTTCAGCCGGGCCGGGACGGGGCGGGAAGCCGGGCGGAATGCCGATTGAAGTGCGGCAGGTGCTGAGCGGCCACGCGGACCTTGGGCTCTAGGCTTCTTTTCAGTTCGCGCGAAATTGCAGATAGAAGGGATGTCCGAACGAGTGGAGCAAACCACCGAACAGCTTTTGCGCGAGCTGGCGCCGCAAGTCTTGAGCGCGGTGATGCGTCGGTATCGCGACTTTGCGGCCGCGGAGGATGCGGTGCAGGAAGCGTTGATCGCCGCCGCGTCACAATGGCCGCGAGAAGGCGCCCCCGCGAACCCGCTTGGCTGGTTGATTCAGGTCGCGTCGCGACGAATGACGGACCACATTCGCAGCGAGGTGGCGCGGCGTCAGCGAGAACAGGTGGCAGCCGAGGAAGCAATGCGCTTCGCGTTGCCCGAGGACTCGACGAGCGACGCGAGCGAAGACGATACGCTCGTGCTGCTCTTCATGTGTTGTCATCCCGCGCTCACACCAGCGTCGGCGATCGCACTGACACTTCGAGCGGTCGGTGGCCTAACGACGGCGGAGATCGCGAGCGCGTTTCTGGTGCCCGAAGGGACCATGGCGCAGCGCATCAGCCGCGCGAAGCAGACGATTAAGGACTCCCGCATTCCGTTCGAGCTGCCGACTACGGAAGACCGCGCACAGCGGTTGAGCGCCGTGTTGCACGTGCTCTATCTCATTTTCAACGAGGGCTACGCGAGCAGTGCGGGACGCGCATTGCGCCGGGCGGATCTTTCCGATGAGGCGATTCGCTTGGCGCGAATCGTTCACAGCCGCGACTCGCAGAACACGGAAGCGGCGGGGTTGCTCGCGCTCATGCTGCTCACCGATGCGCGTCGCGCGGCACGCGTTGGCACGGACGGCGAACTGATCACGCTTGGCGAGCAAGATCGATCGCTCTGGGACGCGCAGCAGATAAAGGAAGGTGTCGCACTTCTGTCGAATGCGCTCCCGAAAGGCTCGGTGGGGCCGTACCAACTGCAAGCCGCGATTGCGGCGGTGCACGACGAAGCAGCGCGTGCCGAAGATACCGATTGGCAGCAGATATTGGCGCTCTACGACCTATTGAAGCGAATGTCCGATAATCCGATGATCGCCCTCAATCATGCCGTCGCCGCGGCGATGGTGCACGGGCCCAAGCGCGGGCTCGAGCTACTGCGTACGCTCGATTCGGACGCGCGGCTGGCCGAACATCACCGCCTTGAAGCCGTGCGCGCGCATTTACTCGAAATGGCCGGCGAGAGAGATACTGCTGTCGCTCACTATCGCATTGCAGCAAGCCGTGCGACGAGTCTCGCCGAGCGCGATTACTTGATGATGAAAGCGGCGAAGCTCAGCGAGGCGCTGCCCTCAGAGTAATAATTCGACTCGGTAATCTCGTCCGCCCATTCACGTCGTTGCGAGCGCGATTTCGGCCGCCGGCGCATCTCCGGAATTCCAGTTAGAGCAATTCCCGAATCCAATCGCTGATCGCAGCGTCGTGAGCAGTCTTGCCGCTCGCGTCTTTGTCTTTCAGGCTGGCCCCGTGTTTCAGCAGAAGCTCGATAATCTGCTTCTGCAATTCTTTTGCTTCGGGCGATCCGCTGCCGCCCCGGCCGGTGTTTCGCACCGCGAGATGCAGAGGCGTCGAGCCGCTCTTGTTCTTCATGCGCACGTTTGCGCCCTTGCGCAGCAACACGTCGACGGCGCCTGCGCATCGTTGCCGCACGGCACGATGAAGCGGCGTCACGCCGCTTTTGTCGAATGCGTTCGCGTCGGCGCCCGCGTCGAGCAGGCAAGCGATCGTTTCCACCTGCGCAGCTTGATTCCACGTGGAAGCATTTGGGTTCCCGTCCGCCGCATAGTGCAGAGGAGTTGCGCCGCGCCGGTTTTTGGCTGCGACATCCGCGCCAGCCTTGATCAGAAGCTCTGCGATGGCTTTTCGATGGCCTGCCGCGGCGGCGTGCAGGGGGGTATCGCCCGCGTACAGGTAGTGCCCGATCTCGCCGAAGAAGTGATCCTTCGCGTTTTGCCGTGTGGCTCCATCCTTAAGACTCTGCCTCGCGAGTCCTGGTGACTGCGCGAGCAATTCGGCGACTTGACTGGAGTTGCCTGCGAGGATGGCGCGAATAAGACGCGCCAGCAGCGGATCTTCAGCGCGAGATCGAGTCATGGCAGCACCGGAGCGTGTGGAGTGGGCGACGGTTCTACGAATCCACCTGGGCGCGCGGAGATCCATCGCTGCCGCCCAAGTGACCCAAGCCTACACGAATTGAACGACCGGATGCGAATCCGGCGCAAATCTTCGCACAACAAAGACGCATGTGCTGGGTTCGATGAAACAAGGAGGCGCGTGATGCAACCTCGCATTCGGCGCTCTCGAGGAGAGCTGAGCATTCATATCGGTAAAGTCTTCTTATCGATCGTTGCAGGTGCTTTCTTTTTGTCCGTGGGCAACTTTGCCACAGCTGCCCAATCCAATGGCGACCAGGAAGTGCGCATACCACTTACGGTTTCGCAGACCAAAGCCGGCACTTACAAAGCCAATCTGAATATCGGGATCGGTGATTTGAAACCTCTATCGTTCGTGCTGGATACGGGCTCAACGGGATTCCACGTCTTCAAAGCTGCCAAGCTCGATGCCGCCGGGAGCGGCGTGAATTGCACGGACCAGCCGATCAGCTTCACGGTCGGCAATCCCGGCAGGATCACTTATAGCGGAGTGATTTGCTACGCTCCGTTGCATTTCGGAAGCTATACAAGTCCCGATCCGGTGCCGATTGCTTATTTAACCTCCGCAGCGTGCACGCCGAATGATCCCGGCTGCAAGATCCCGAACTTGAACGATCCGCAGGCGCACGGCGGCTACGGCGTTTTCGGAGCTGGCTTGACCGGAGCGATGCCGGTGCAGAATCCCATCCTTGCTCTCCCGGCTCCGCTCAGCTCGAGTTACAGCATTCAACTAACGCCGAAGACTGGCGAGCTGATCTTGGGCGCCACCGCACCTGCCAACGCCGCGCAATTCCGTTTGGTGCCGGGCACGAAGGCCGGAGTTACGTGGACGTTCCCGCAGGGCTGCCTCTTCGTGAACGGACTGCTGACGAATGCGTGCCTCTCGATTTCTTTCGATACCGGCAATGGGGTGCCGTGGATCCGCACCAGCGATTCATCCGGCATCCCGCTGCAGAATGGAGATGTGGCGCCCGGAACGAGCGTTGGCTACGCGCCGCAGGATGCAACGGCAGCAGCGACTTCCGTTACAGCCGGCGATGCCAGATACAATCGGATCAAAGTTTCCGCTCCGCAGGGCGCGCCGCTTTCGAACAGCAGCATTCAGGCTTACTTCAACCACGTCTTTACCTACGACAACGTGAACGGCGTGATTTCGGTTGCGCCCATTCGGTAGAAGCGCCTCGTGGATGCGATTTATTCGCGATAGCGGGTGAGCGCATCGCCGAGGAAGTCCCTAAGCGGGCCGAGCCACGGTTCGAAATGTCGCCACTGATCGAGGCCCTCGCGAAAGATCGGCCGGCGAACCTGCTCCGAGCTCGGCGTACCGATGCTGCGCTGCGTTCGGTGGAATTCGAGGCAAGCCGGCTCGAATTCCAGCCCGCAGAAATCGAGAACGCGCCGCACGTTTCCTTCTAGATCGTTCACCAGATCTTCATACGAGACGCGCAGCACTCTGCCCGGAAGCACCTCGTCCCAATGGCGCATGAGTTCGAGATACGTCCGGTAGTAACGCGCGATGTGCTCAGCGCTGTAAGTAAATTCCTGCCCCGATGCAAATAGCTGCTTGAGATTGCTCACGCAGCAGGCTATCGGCTCGCGCCGCATGTCGATGATTCTCGCGTTCGGAAAGATCAGTTGAATCAGCCCGATGTGGCGAAAATTGTTGGGCATCTTGTCCATGAAGCGCGGCTTGCCGCTGCGATATGGGAGCGTCGCGGCCAAGTAGCGATGTCTTAGCGCACGAAAATCCTCGGGCGCGACATCCGCAAGCGCGCGCGGATAACGCACTTCGTGCGAATTGCCGGCGGCTCCTTGCAGTCCGCGTGCGATGCGCGGAATCTCGAATAGCTCCTGCGTGCCTTCCACTTGTGAGTGCGAAGCGAGAATCTGTTCGAGCAGCGTTGACCCGGACCGCGGCAGGCCGACGATGAAAATCGGCGCAGGATCATGCGCTCCAATGCCGGCACTTTCGCGCGCGGCGAAAAACTCTCGCGTGAAGAACTCAGTGTGCCGGCGTGCGTCTGCTTCGATGCGTTCCGGGAGGTAGTGGCATTCGGCGAGCTTCAGCGCGTTGCCGCGTTCGTAGTAGCGCCAGGATTCGGCGAATTCGTGAGCGTCCTCGCATGCTTTACCCAGCGCGAAGAACAGATGGTAACGATCCGCCGCGCCAGGAGACGACGCAGCTTCTTCGGCACGCATGCGCTCGATTTCGCCCGTCGAAAAGCGATACGACTTCAAGTTCGCGAGGCTCCAGTAAGCGTCGCCGAAGCTTGGCCGCAGCGTCGCTCCAGCCCTGTAAGCAGCCGCCGCTTCGTCGCGCCGGCCGAGAGCTTTCAGCGAATGGCCGAGCAACACATGGAGTTCGGCGCGGGGCGGGGAAGCGGCAAGAAGCTGGCGATACATCGCGATAGCTTCTTCATGCCGGCTAAGCCCGGCGCAAGCCGCGGCGTGTAGAGAAATGCCGGCGGGTTCATCGGGCCC
>Ga0210383_10005607_pt1 | contig 11009 bp, 6 predicted proteins | sample IncBWC14OmetaG_FD_160072 | JGI IMG/M metagenome (GOLD analysis project Ga0210383, IMG submission 160072) | Forest soil microbial communities from Barre Woods Harvard Forest LTER site, Petersham, Massachusetts, United States - Inc-BW-C-14-O ...
GAGAACCCCGGAAGTTTCCAGCCATCTCGCTTGGGGGCGCGACGAGGACGCGCAGGGAGATCGCGGCGGCCCGCCTCGCTCGCTGGCGCGCTGGCCAGGCGGTTGGCCGACTCCGTGGCTAGCGCCGTGTCAAGCCGGGTGGTCAACTGCTCGGGCATCGCCGGGTAGGAGACACTGGCGAGCGTCGTCGGCACGGCGGACATCTGGCTGGTCAGCTGGGTGCAGCGAGAACAGCCGGCCACGTGAGTTCGGACCCTTGCGGCCTTTCGTGGCTTCAGGCCATCCAGATCCAGCATGGCAAGTTCCTCGGCGCTTGCATGACGGCTCAAGACGTTTCGTCACCCCCCTCTTGCGCAGGTAGGACGCGCTGGCTGGGCGATTGGTTCCGTTGTTCCGCCCCGGAGATTTTTTCCTGGGCCGGCGCACCCGCTGGCCTCAGGTGTGCGAGCCTCGGCAGCAGCCGGGCCCGTCCGCGTGCGGCCCGGCTCTTGACCGTGCCCTCGGAGACGCCAAGGACCTCGGCGGCGTCGGAAATCGAGTACCCGAGCATGTCTACCAGGACCAGCGCGGCTTGCTGATCGGGCACAAGCCGTCGTAGTGCCGCGCGCACATCCATGGCGGTATCCGACGTACCGGACGGATCGGACAGCGGCCGTCCGCTGGTTGCGAGCGCATCAAGCGCCTCGTCGTCCTGGCCGCCCGTAGTCGGGCGGGAAGCTCGGCGCCGCATGCGGTCGAGGGCGGCGTTGACGACGATCCGGTGCAGCCAGGTCGTGACAGCGGAATCGCCGCGGAAGCTGGATGCACGCCGGAACGCCGCGATCATCGCATCCTGGAGCGCGTCAGCGGCTTCCTCCGGATCGCCAAGCGTTCGGATGGCGACGGCCCACAGCCGGTCCCGATGCCGTTGGAACAGTACGCCGAACGCGTCCGGGTCGCCGTCGATGTGCCGGCGCAGCAGTTCCTCGTCGGACGGGCCGCCGTCGTCGGTGCCGGCGTCACTGCCGGCTCGCGACGGCGGCCGGTGGTCGGCAGGCTGACGTGGCTCGGGCAAGGGGTAGCGGCCCGAAGACTGCTCGTCCGATTCCGTCGCTTCCTCCCCCCGCCGTGGTAATGACCACACCGCAGGACGGCGTCACGTGCCCCCGCGGCCTCGCGACCCGATGATAGTGACGGTCAGGATGCGCCGTGGATCACGACCCCGAAGATCTGCGCCATGTACCTATTGCCCGGTTGCGGCATCGGCGGCAGCTTGGTGAACCAGATCACCAGATACCGGTCGGTGACCGCCCGCTGAACGGTAAAGGTGGTGCTTCCCGAGACGTCGTTCTTGCTCGCAACGGTGGTCATCGATGCAAGGTTGGCGGCGCTTCTGGCATCGGAGTCGCCCATCTTGACCTGCACGTTTGCACCCGGTATCGAGCCGAAAGTAACCGTGATGGAGCTAACCCGGGCAGGCTTGCCCAGGTCGAGGATCAACCCGGTGCCGGCCTTGAGATCGCCAAAATACTGAGTGAAGTACTGCTGGGTTGCCCAGCCGGCCGGATTACGGTCCAAGATATTTGCCGCGGTGTTCGAGTTCTCGTCACCGGCGTCGGCTGGGTTCAGTGCGTCAAAGCCATGGGCAGACAGTGGTGTGATGACCGCGGCGCTGGCAGGCGCCGTCACACCGGCGCTGGATGAACCGCCCGTTGGGCTGGCCGCCGCCGGCTTGTGCAGCAGGTGCACGGCGGCGGCGCTGGCCCCTGCGACTACGACCAGGACCAGGAGGCCGACCACAGCCGTCCGCCCGGCGCTGCGTCGGCGGACCGGCGGGCTATCCGGCGGCGCGGGCCGCTCGCTGGGTCGCGGTGCACGCTGCGTCTGGGTCAGCCGGTCCGCGTCCTGGCGGGGGCTGCGGGCCGAGGTGGCGGTGGCGGCTAGCGGCACTTGAAGCGGCGGGATCGACGCGGCAAGGGCCGCGGCCATTTCAGCCGGGGACCGAAACGCTGCCTGCTCGTCCCGGCCCGGCAACGCGAGGGCGCGAGCCGCAATTTCATCGAGGACTGTTGGCACACCGGCCCGTACCTGCCGCGGGCGCCTGGCGCGTCCGTCAGACTCCGGAGCGGGAGGGAGGCCGGAATCATCCGGCCCCGGCCACAAGCCGGTCAGCGCGGCGTAGAGCAGGCACCCGAGGCCCCGAGTGTCGGCGAGCTCTGGATCATCGTTCGACGTCCCCGTCAGGGCGGCGTCGATGCCGAGGCCGGTGACTTTCACGCCGCCACCGGTAGTCCACCGGACGGCATCGGGGCGCAGGCACAAGTGCGCCAGGCCCGCCGCGTGCGCACCAGACAGCGCCGCGGCGGCCTCAGCGACGATCCGCGCCGCGGTCACTGGCTCCAGTGAGCCAGTAGCCAGCAGGTCGCCGAGCGTGTCACCGACCGGCCATTCGAGGACGATATATCCGTGGTCCCAGTTGTCCTCCACGTCGAAGACCTGGGTCAGCCTGGTGTCAGTCAGCCTGCTCGCCGCGCGCGCTGCAGTGACTACCTGCTCAAGCCGCGGAAATCCGGCGGCGAAGGTGATCACGCTGACCGGCCGGGCCAGGATCTCGTCGATCGCCTTCCAGGCAGACCAGCCAGCGGCCGCGGCGAGCCGGTCCTCGAGGCGGTACCGGCCGCCGAGCCTCGTGCCCGGCTCTGACGTAAAGGTGCTCATGGTCGCGGTTCAAGGGCGCGCGGTCCCTCGAACCTCCCCTCGCGGGCAGTAGGTGATCAACGGTCCCAGATAAGACAATGATGCTGCACACCATGCTAGGCCGCGTCGGCGCCCGCCGGCTGGAGTGACCCAAGGCGGCAGCAAACCGTTACCCGCAGGAGACGTCGCGGCGCGAGATATCGGGCGGGTGCGCGCAACTCAACGGCCGAGCCGGGACAGGACTGTCCGGCTGAGGGCGGTCATCTCCTCGATCCGCAACGCCCTGGCAAATAGCAGGTACATTGCCAGCGCAAGGCCGCCGCCGATGATTACGTCCACGATCGCGCTGCCGGAAACTATCCCCACGAGGACAGCGATCAGGGCCGCTGGCAAGGTGGCGGCGTGCATCCGGACCAGCGAGCGGCCGATCCGGTAGCCGTCTAGGCCGCGGAGGCGCCGGGTCAGGATCCGCCACGCGAGCACGGTGCCGACTAGGTTCGCCAGCCCAAAGCCGACGCCAAGGCCGGCCACCACGTCACGCGGGGGCAGCACGCTCAGCGCGATCAGGTTTGTCGCGATGTTAACCGTCATCGTGGCGAAGCCGATAAGAGCGGGCGTTTTGCTGTCGTGCAGCGAGTAGAACACCCGCAGCTGGAGCTGGAAGATCATGTACGGCAGCAGGCCGAGGCAGAACACGGCGAACACCACGCCGATATACCGCGCGGCGGCAGGCGTGGTACCGCCATGGCCCAGGAAGACCTGAGCCAGCTTCGGGCCTAGCACGGCCAGCACGAGCGAGCATGGCACCACGATGGCCGCCGCGAGCCGGATGCCTACCGAGAAGTCCTGCCGGACTAGCCCGTAGCGCCGCTCGGAGGCGTGTGCGCTCATGCGGGGCAGCAGCGCGGTGATCACCGAGATGCCGACGACCGCATATGGCAGTTGGAAGAGCAGCCACGCGTTGTTGTACTCGGTGACGCCGTACAGGGTGGCGTCACCGGCGATCTTCGTGGTGACCAGGAACGCGACCTGGGTGGCCGCGATGTAGCCGAACATCCACCCGGCCATCCGGCCGATCTCCGCGACCTCCGTGCGGCGGAAGTCCGTGCGCGGGCGCCAGCGGAACGCGACCCGGCGCAGCGCGGGGACCAGCGCAACGGTCTGGGCGACGATGCCGAGCGTGGTCCCGAAGCCGAGTAGCTGGACGTCAAAGCCGGAGATCGTGCCGGGCGATTTGTGCAGACCCGCGACGGCGACGTAGAAGCCCAGGACGGCAATGACGACGATGTTGTTGATCATGGGCGTCCACATGGGCGCCGCGAAGCTGCCGCGTGCGTTCAGGATGGCGCCGATCAGCGAGCTCACGCCGTAGAAGAAGATCTGCGGGATGAAGAACAGGGCAAGGATGATCGCCAGGTGCAGCGTTGCGGGCGAGCCCGTGATCTTGCTCCCGGCGTAGAGGTGCACGATCGGCACCGCCGCGACCGTGGCTACTAGCGTGACCGCCGCCAGTGCTGCCGTAACCAGGGTGAACATTCGCTGGTCGTAGCCTTCGCCACGATCGGAGTCGCGCTTGGCGGCGTTCACGATCAGCGGCACGATGACGCTAGTCAGGATGCCGCCCAGGGCCAGGTTGTAGACCACATTGGGCAGCGTGTTGGACAAGTTGTAGGCAGCCGCGATGCCGGCGGAGACACCGGTGACACCGAGGGCGTAAGACTGCGCGATCTGGCGCAGGAAGCCAGTCATCCGGGAGCCGAGCGTGCCCACCGCCATGACGCCGCTCGACCTGACAATGGAGGCTGAGCCCCGGCCGGTAGCCGGATCTGGCGGGCCCTGCTGCCCGCCGACACCTAGTCCGCCTGGCGGTCCCGGCGGGCGGGTCCCGGCCGGCCTGGGGTCAGCTACTCGCGGTCGCTCCGGACCCGGCGCACTCGGCGGCGGGAGAGGCTGCCGCCCGCGCGGCGGCTCATAAACGGGCGGCTCATAAACGGGCGGCTCATAAACGGGTGGCCCGTAAACAGGTGGCCCGTAGGCTGGCGCGAGGTCGCCGGTGCGAGGGCCGGAGGGGTCGTAATCCTGCGGCGGCTGGTATCCGGGCTCCTCCCGCCAGGCCTCGGTCGAGCCGGGCGGACGCGTCGGCGGCAGGCCGCTCCGGCGCTGGTTACCAGGGCCCGGCCGCCGGTCTGGTCGTGCGATTGGCTCGCCATCGAGCGCGGGCCGGGCGTGACGCGCGTGCCGGCCAGCCGGGCGGTCTGGCGAGTCGAGCCGGTCGGGGCTGCGTGGACGCTTCGGCCGGGCCACCGTGCGCTCGTCCTGCGGACCTGGTCCGGCGGAGTAGGAAGCTACCCCGTTCCCGGCCTGACGGTCTCGCCTTTCAGATCGTGAGGATCTTTCGGGCCGCGAGGAGGCAACGGGCGGTCCGTAGCCGCCGGCCCAGTCGGCCGGGTCGGCCGGTTCGGCCTGGCGCTGGTCAGCAGAACTGCCGGCCCAGTCGACGTTGGAGAGGTCGATGTGCCAGCCGGTGTCGTCGAAGATGGGGCCGGTGAGGAAGTCCTGTCCCACGTTCCAGCCGGGCACGGCGGGCCTGACTTCCCAATCTGACCCGCCGGAATCGGCGTAGGGGTCAGACTCGGGCGTGGTCATCGGGCTCCTCAATCACGGTCCAGGCTCTCCGGCCGCTCCTAGCTCACTGCGCGCTGCATTGACGGTATCCGGTTCGAGGCGTTCGGCGCCCCCCTCACCGTCATGGTCATCGGATGGCTGGCCGTCTCCTGGCTGCTCAGGGCCGGTCACAGGCCTGCCGCGCCGCATCGCGCGCGCCGCCGACGCGAGCAGGAAAACGCCCAGCGCCGCGGCGCAGATGATGATCCCGAGCACCCCGACCCGGGTCGTCTGGATCGTGACGCGCTGCGAACTCGACAGCAGCTGGCCGTCCGGGCTCGCCAGGAGCAGGGTCACCGTCGTCGAGCCCACCTGCGCTGCCTGAACTCGCAGCCTGACCGTCTGAGCCGTGTGCGGCGGGACGGTGATGAGGCCGTGGGCGACCGGGGTAATCCTGGTCCCGCTGGCCTGGCTGTACTGGAGCTGGAGCTGGACCTTGACCGCGTAACCAAGCTTGTTGTCGATCGAGACGGGCACGCTGCCCTTGAGACCGCCGAGGGTGATCCGTTTCTCCGCGATGATCTGGACGGCCTGCTGCTGGTAGGTGATGCGCTGGGTCATCGTCGCGAGCATGGCCTGCGCCACGTCTGCTGACGTGCCCAGCCAGGCCGACGATTCCACCGCCGAGATGGCCAGGTACAGGTCGTTATCCGGACTGGCCCTGATGCTCTCCAGCTGGGTGATGCCGCGGTCGAGCACGCGGAGTTCGTGCAACTCGTATCCGCCGCTGATTGGGGTCGGGCCGATACGACCCGTTGGCCAGTCCTGGGTCGGCACGGTCTGGATGCCTTTGGCGCTGGCCAGCGACGTCAGGCTGACCGGGCTCAGCCAGGGAGCGGTTGCCGTGTCGGCGAGCAGGTCGGCGGCCAGGCCGGCCGACGGGTCCCAGCGCTGTGGCGGTGCCACCACGATGGGCTGCGTCGGCACGCGCTGCGCCAGCAGCGCCGTCTCGGCGAGGAACTGCTGCGCCGTGGCGAAGGCAGGGCCAGCTGTCGCCCCGGACGAGGCGAGTAGCTGGGTGAGGGACTGGCTGGCGAGCATCGCCGTCATGTAGCTGCCGCCACCGTCTAGCGTCTTGAGCACCGAGCTTTGCACGCCGGGAAACGCCGCGCTGCTGAGCACCAGGGTGCCGACCCCGTCGACGTTGGCCAGGCTCTCCAGGGTGCCGTAGCCGGGCACTCCGCCAGCCGGCCAGGCGATCCCCGCGGCCTGGGTGAGCGTGCCCTGAGTCCCACTGGACTGAGTACCACTGGACTGAGCCCCGCTCGACACGGTCGGGCTCACGTTGCGGTGCAGGATTTGCCCGGCGAGGCTCTGGCCGAACTCGAAGGACCGGCTGAGATCAGCCCCGTGGCCGACGGCCAGCAGAGCCACGACGTTCGGGTCGCCATACGGCGTGACGGTCAGCGGGCGTCCAGCGGTGACCGTCTTGAGCTCGGCCAGCCAGGCCGATGCGGCCTTCGCCCACTGTGGCTGCACGGCACCACACGCTGTCAGCGCCTGGACGTTGGCCAGCAGGGCTGGATCCACAACCCAGGTGACGCCGTCGTAGTCGGCCAGGCTCTGCGGCGGCTCAACCCCGGTATGCGCGGCGGCGCGGCTGCGCGCTGCCGCTGCGGCCAGGGATTCGGTTGTCTGCGTCAGTGCCCCGGCCCCGACCAGCTCGCTGAGCCGCCCGTTGCTGAGGCTCTGCGCTAGGGCGCTGGCTTGCGAACCGCTGCAGTTGTACTGCCATGGCTGGTTGAGCAGCGGCTCGTCAATCAGGGGCCAGAGCCAGGCGGTCTGAGCCGGAGACGGCCGCGTGCTGGCGTACGGTCCCCTCCTGGCTGGCTCGTAGGGCAGGTAGGTCGTGGTCGTGGCCAGCGGGGAGCCGTAAACACTCTCGGCCTGAGCTGCCAGCGGGTAGACGCCGAAGGCGGTCATGCCGAGCGCGCTGGCAGGTACCCGGATCGACCAGTCAGCCGTAGCGCCTGGTGCGAGCGGGCCGCTGGACTCCCAGACCGCGCCGGGCAGCGTGGTGGTCGCGGGGCTGTAGGCCTGGCTGGCGTTCAGCTCAAGCTGCGCCACACTGGTGACTGGCGTGCTCGAGCCAAGCAGTTGCACGGTCACGCGCGAGTCCTGCTGGCCAGAAGAGTTGCGTACGGTGCCGGAGACGGTGATGGTCGAGGTCGGAGCCGCCCATTGCGGCGTCATAGCCGAGATCGTGATACTCGCCAGGGACTGGCTCGGCTGCTGCCCGGCTCCGGCTGCCGCCGCGGCTGGCTGCTGGGTGGCGAGCAGGACGGCTGGCAGCGCCAGCATGGCGACGCCGAGCATGGCAATCAGGACGCTGGCCGGCCGTCGCGCCATCTCCCACCCGCCTGTCGCCCTGCTCCAGGTGCCGTCGCCGCGCCGTGTCGCAGGCTGCCGGCCCGGCGATTTACGGAGTCCGGGCAGCGGCATGCCGAGAATGCTATTGCGGCCAGCTGAGTGCCGAGGCTGAACCACGGGCACCTGAACCATGGGCACCTGAACCATGGGCACCTGAACCATGGGCACTGTCGTGGCCGGCTGCTACCGGGCAGTATCCTGCGACTCATCGCTCGGGGGCCCCGGCTTCCCGTTTCCCACAGGGTACGCCCGCAATCTATTGTCAATGCCCGTGCCAGATTCAGATTCGCTGCCCGCGGCCGCCGCGCTGTTCGCCGATGAGCTCGGCGAGCTGTTCGCCGCGGCCGGTTTTGAGCTTGCCCTGGTCGGCGGGGCCGTTCGGGATCCCTTCCTCGGCCGGCAGTCCGGTGATATCGACCTCACCACGGATGCGCCGCCCGATCGGATTCTGGCCCTCGTGGCCGACTGGGCCGACAAGGTCTGGGAGATCGGGATCGACTTCGGCACCGTGGGGCTGCGCAAGGGCGGCACCACCTTCGAGATCACCACCTACCGGACCGAGCACTACGACCGGACCTCGCGCAAGCCCGAGGTGTCCTACGGCGGCTCGCTTGAGGACGATCTGGCCAGGCGTGATTTCACGGTGAACGCGATGGCCGTGCGGCTGCCCGGGCATGAGCTGGTAGACCCGTTCGGCGGCCTGGCCGACCTTCAGGCCAGAGTGCTGCGGACGCCCGGGGCACCAGAGGCCTCGTTCACCGACGACCCGCTGCGGATCTTGCGCGCGGCCCGGTTCACTGCCCAGCTGGGGTTCACTGCGACGCCGGCGGTCCGGTCCGCGATGAGGGACCTGGCCGGTCTGCTTGCCCCGCCCAAGGTGTCCGCCGAGCGGATCGAGGGTGAGCTGACCAAGCTGCTGCTGTCGCCACTGCCGGGTGGTCCGGCGGCCGGCATCCGGTTGCTGGCCGAGACCGGAGTCGCCGACCAGGTACTGCCCGAGATCCCGCGGCTCCGGCTGGAGACTGACGAGCACCATCGGCACAAGGACGTGTACGAGCACTCGCTAACCGTGCTGACCCAGGCGATCGACCTGGAAGCCCGGTATGACCTCGAGCCGGACATAGTGCTTCGCCTGGCCGCCCTGCTGCACGACATCGGCAAGCCGCGCACTAGGTCGCTACTGCCGGGCGGCCGGGTCGCTTTCCACCATCACGAGATGGTCGGCGCCAAGATGGCCAGCAAGCGGCTCACGCAGCTGCGCTATCGCAAGGAGATCGTCGCCGACGTCAGCAAGCTCATCGAGCTGCACCTGCGATTCCACGGCTACGGCGACGGCGACTGGACCGACTCCGCCGTACGCAGGTATGTCACCGACGCCGGTCCGCTGCTGAGCCGGCTGCACGCGCTCACCAGAGCGGACTGCACGACCAGGAACAAGGCCAAGGCGCAGCGGCTCGCCGCCACCTATGACAGCCTCGAGGCGCGGATCGACGAGCTTTCCGCTCGGGAAGAGCTGAACCGCATCCGGCCGGACCTGGATGGCAACGAGATCATGGCCATACTCGGCATCCCGCCGGGGCGGCTGGTTGGCCGGGCGTCCACGCATCTGCGCGAGCTCCGGATGGAGGCCGGGCCGCTGGGGCACGAAGCGGCGGTTCAGGAACTGCTGCGCTGGGCCGCGTCGGAAGGGCTGAGCGTGCCACCGTCAAGTCCGCCACCGACCGACCCCGCCGAGTGACGCGCGGCTAGCCAGTAACCAGCGGCCACCACGGCGTAGCCGACGGCGATGACCGCGATGAGCGCGTGGGACTTCCCGTTCAGCGGCATGAACGGGACGCTGATCAGGGCGCCGACCGCGAAGGTGATGTTGAACATCATGTCGTACAGCGAGAACGCCCGGCCGCGGTACTCATCGCCGACCTGCTCCTGCAGGATCGTGGTGGCGCAGATTGCGACGCCCTGCCCAGCCAGGCCAAGGCAGAATCCCATGAACAGGTAAGCAACCTGGCTGAACGTCTCGCCGAGGCTGCCGATCACCACTGCGCTGCCGGCGATCAGCAACGCGATGAAAGCTGTCTTGGTCAGCTGTCTTGTCACTTGCGGGGTCACCAGCGCCGCGCAGAAGTAACCGACGGCCACCGCGGCAACCAGATAGCCGTAGTGGGTCTCCGCGGTGCTGGGGGCGGCTCCGTGGTAGAAGAAGTTCCGGTAGAGCAAGATCGACATCAGGAACAAGATCCCGTAGAGAACCCTGTTGCCGCCGGTGGCGCCTAGCGCGGCCGCCGGGCCGCGCCGCCTGCTGAGGTACCGCACACCGGCTGCCAGTCCGACAACCACCAGGCCGAGTTCCGTCGAGATCTTGCGCGGCCCAGCCTGGCCAGGCTGCCGCACCGGACCGAGCAGGTCCCGGCCCATGGTCCTGGCGACCAGGCTGGCGGCGATATAGCAGGCGCCGGCGACAAGCAGCGTGATCGCGGCCCCGCCTTCGGTATCGCCGGTAGCCGCGTTCACGCCGAGGCCGATCAGCCCGCCGATCGCGGCCAGCGTCCCGCCGGCAGTCGGTGACACCGAGTTCCCCATGACCAGCTTGTCGCCAGCGACAACATGCGGCAGCGCGGCCGACAACGACGCCAGGAAGAACCTGTTCACGCCGAGGACGAGCAGCACGGCGACATAGAGCGGCGGCCCGAGGTTGCCTGACGCCATCAGGCCGGCCGCCAGGGCCACGAAGACTGACCGGAGCAACGCGGAGTAGACGAGGATCTGGCGCCGTGACCAGCGATCGATGAAGACGCCAGCGAACGGCCCGATCAGCGAGTATGGCGCGTAGAGGACGGCGAACGCCGCGGCCCCCTTCGCCGGGTTGGGGAACGTCGCGGCGTTGAAGAACACGTAGGTGCCGAGGCCGGCGGTGAAGATGCCATCGCCAGTCTGCGAGATGAGCCGGGTAGACAACAGGCGCCGGAAGTCGTGCTCGCCCCACACGACGCGCAGGTCACGCAGGAACGATGTGCGCTGTACCGGCGCGGGCTTCCCGCCATCGCCGGGCATGGCCGACGTCGCTGGCATCGGTGGAAGTGGTTCCTGCCGGGACACGTGGTTAGCCTATGGCGCGTGCCTAGGCCCGAGCGAACGGGCTGCGGCGTGTGCGGCGGCCCCGTTCCCGGTCTTATGGTTGTTGATCTTGGCGGCGCGGGCGAGCTGCCCGGTACGTCACGACGGGAGCCCGGTCTGAGCCCGGGCTTCCCGTCGCGCTGCTGTTGCCTGCTTAGCGGTCGAGTTCGCCGCGAATGAACTTG
>Ga0210383_10005608_pt1 | contig 11009 bp, 10 predicted proteins | sample IncBWC14OmetaG_FD_160072 | JGI IMG/M metagenome (GOLD analysis project Ga0210383, IMG submission 160072) | Forest soil microbial communities from Barre Woods Harvard Forest LTER site, Petersham, Massachusetts, United States - Inc-BW-C-14-O ...
TCGAGAAGGTGGACGGCGTCGGCACCACCATGCTCGCCGGCATGGGGCTGGTCGCTTTGTCCATGGTGGTGATGCTGCGCGTCACCCACGGCGCCGATCCGCTGGCGCGCGAGGATCTCGCCTTCGCGCTGTCGGTGGTGCTGCTCGGCCTCCTGATGATGGTGACGCGACGCAACGCCGTCAGCCAGGTCGTCGGCTTCATGTCGCTTGAGAACGGGCTGGTTCTGGCGGCGACCGGCGCCAAGGGCATGCCGCTCGTGGTCGAGATCAGCGTCGCCTTCTCGATCCTGATCGCCTTCATCGTCATCGGCATCTTCCTGTTCCGTATCCGCGAGCGTTTCGACACCGTCGATGTGCAGGCGCTCGACCGTTACCGCGGAGAACGCCGATGAGCTTCGATGCAGTCGCCGGCGTTCTGCTGATCCCGGCCCTGGCCGCCGCGCTATTGGCAGCTTTGCCCGGCTATCGCACCACGGCGCGGATCAATGTCGTCGCCACCACGCTGACATTCCTCTGCGCTTTGTCGTTGTTCTTCCACCGGCCGCCGACCGGCTCGTATCTCCTGGTCGACGATCTCAACGCCACCTTCATCGTGCTGACCACTTTCGTCGGCTTCACCACCAGCGTGTTCAGCGCGAGCTATATCGGCCACGAGCTCGAAACCGGCCGGCTGACGCCGCCTTTCGTGCGCTTCTATCACGCCATGTATCAGGTGCTGATGTTTGCGATGAACCTCGCGCTCGTCGCCAACAATATTGGCCTGATGTGGGTCGCGATCGAGCTGGCGACGCTGACCACGGTGCTCATGGTCGGCCTCTACCGCACCCACGAAGCGCTGGAAGCGGCGTGGAAATATTTCATCCTCGGCAGCGTCGGCATTGCGCTGGCGCTGTTCGGCACCATTCTCGTCTACATGGCGGCGCGGCCGGTGGTCGGCGAAGGTCTCGACGCCATGGTCTGGACCGTGCTGGTCAAGCACGCCGCCGCGTTCGATCCGTCTTTGCTGGATCTTGCCTTCGTCTTTCTGCTGCTCGGCTACGGCACCAAGGTAGGACTGGCGCCGCTTCATGCCTGGCTGCCGGACGCGCATGCCGAGGGCCCGACGCCGATCTCGGCGGTGCTGTCCGGCTTGCTGCTCAATGTCGCGCTCTACGCGCTGCTGCGCTTCAAGATGTTGCTGGCGGTGAATACCGCAGCCCTCGCGCCCGGCCCGCTGATGGTGACGCTCGGTCTGATCTCGCTGGTGTTCGCCGCCTTCATGCTCTACCGCCGCCGCGACATCAAACGCATGTTCGCCTACTCGTCGATCGAGCATATGGGCATCATCACCTTTGCTTTCGGCATGGGCGGGCCGCTCGCCAATTTCGCCGGCCTTCTGCACATGACCATGCACTCGCTCACCAAGTCGGCGATCTTCTTTGCCGTCGGCCATGTGGCGCAGGTCAAGGGCACGCAGCGCATTGCCGACATCGGCGGGCTGACCGTGACCCATCCGGTGCTCGGCTGGGGCCTCGTGCTCGGCGTCGTCGCCATTGCGGGCTTGCCGCCGCTCGGCATCTTCATGAGCGAATTCCTGGTGGTGAGCTCGACCTTCGCCCGCGCGCCGGTGCTCGCGATCATTCTGGTCTTCGGCCTGTTGGTCGGATTGGCCGGACTGTTTCTGCGGCTCAACGGCATCGCCTTCGGCGAGCCGCGCGGGCCGCAGGGAAAGGCGACGGCCTCGTATGTGCCGATGTTCGCGCATCTGGCGATCGTGTTCGCCGCCGGCATCTATATTCCGCCGGCCCTGGTCGCCTGGTTCCAGAACGTCGCGGGATTGCTGGGCTAAAGACGATGCCGTCGCTCCTCGACACCATCCCGCAAAGCCACCGCGTCGCCGGCCATCGGCCGTGGCCGCGCTTTACGGTGACGGCGGACGAATGGCGGCGGCTCGCAAGCGAACTCGCCGCCGGCCGCGCGACGCTATTAGGTTTGTGGGGCGATGCTGATCCTGCGCCGCTTGTGCACATGGCGCTGCTCGAGGATTCAAGCCACGACATCGCCGTGGTCAGCCTCGCTATCCCGGACCGAAAATTTCCTTCGGTCGGCGCGTTGCATCCGCCGGCGATCCGGCTCGAGCGCGCCATTCACAGTCTCTACGGATTCGAGCCGGTCGGCGCGCTCGACACGCGGCCATGGCTCGACCTCGGCTTTTGGGACGTGCGGCATCCGCTCGGCGCGCGCACGGCGGTGCCGGCCGAACGCTCTCCCTACACCTTCTTGCCAGTCGAAGGCGAAGCGCTGCACCAAATTCCGGTCGGCCCAGTGCATGCCGGCATTATCGAGCCGGGCCACTTCCGCTTCACCTGCAGCGGCGAGACGGTGGTGCGCCTGGAGGAGCGGCTCGGCTATGTGCACAAAGGCATCGAGTCGCTGATGGCCGACGCCACCATCGAGCGGGCGGCGGGACTTGCCGCACGCACGTCCGGCGACAGCACCATCGCCTACGGCATCGCGTTTGCGCATGCAATCGAGGCGGCGCTCGACATCGACGTGCCGCCGCGGGCACGTTACGTCCGCGGGGTGATGGCGGAGCTGGAACGGCTAGCCAACCATTTCGGCGATATCGGCGCGATCTGCAACGATGCCTCGTTCTCGCTGATGCACGCGCATTGCGGCATCTTGCGCGAGCAGGTCTTGCGCACCGCTGTTTTTTGTTTCGGCCATCGCCTGATGATGGACCGGGTCGTGCCCGGAGGCGTCGCGGCCGATCTTGCGCCGGACGGCGCCGCTCGAATTCGCGAAACTCTGCAAATTATCCGCGCCCGGTTTCCGCGTCTGGTCGAGCTTTACGACAACACCACCTCGCTGCAGGACCGCACCGCCGGCACCGGAATCGTCCGCGGCGAACTGGTACGGCAATTCGGCGCGGGCGGCTATGTCGGCCGCGGCAGCGGACGCGATTTCGATGCCCGCAAAACGCCCGGTCATGCGCCATACGACGAACTCGAATTTGCCGTTCCTGTGCTGACCGACGGCGACGTCAACGCCCGGGTGTGGATTCGCATCCGCGAAGTCGAGCAAAGTCTCGCGCTGATCGAGCAGATCGTCGCGCGGCTGCCGCAAGGACCGATCGCTGCACCGCTTCATGGGGAGAGCGGCGAGGGTTTGGGCATCGCCGAAGGCTTTCGCGGCGACGTGCTGGCGTGGGTGCGCATCGAAGGCGGCAAGATCGCACGCTGCCATTTGCGCGACCCGTCATGGTTTCAGTGGCCGCTGCTGGAGGCGGCGATCGAAAGCAATATCGTCGCCGACTTCCCGCTCTGCAACAAATCGTTCAACTGCTCGTATTCGGGGCATGATCTGTAGCGCGCATGTTTAGGAAAAGTGGTTTTCGGTTTTCCGTGAAAAACATGCGCCACTAAACAGGGCACGAAATGCGCAGAACGCTGTTCGAAAGCCTCACGCATCAGCCGCTGACCGAAGCGCCGCCGTCACCCGACGACGACGCGCTCGCCGAACTGGCGGCGAGCGTGCAGCGCGCGGCGCGCCAACGGCTCGGCCGCAGCCTTTCGATCCGCGAAGTGGACGCCGGCTCCTGCAACGGCTGCGAGCTTGAAATCCACGCGCTCAACAATGCCTTTTATGATCTCGAACGTTTCGGCTTGCGTTTCGTGGCGTCGCCGCGCCATGCCGACGTGCTGCTGGTGACCGGCCCGGTGACAAAGAATATGCGCGAGGCGCTGGAGCGGACGTACAACGCCACACCGGAGCCGAAATGGGTGGTCGCGCTCGGCGACTGCGCCGTCGATGGCGGAATTTTCTCCGGCAGCTACGCGGTCGCCGGCGGCGTCAGCGAAGTGGTGCCGGTTGATCTGCACATTCGCGGCTGTCCGCCGTCGCCGGTCGCGATCCTCAAGGGATTGCTCGCACTGCTCGAGCCGGCGAACGCAAACGCCGCGGTCCGTTAGCGCCCCCTTCGTTCGTCATTGCGAGGAGCGCAGCGACGAAGCAATCCAGGGGCTTGCAAGCCGGCTGGATTGCTTCGCTTCGCTCGCAATGACGAGGTCGAGCCTTACTCGACCTTCTCGTCCGGATAGACGCCCCATAGGCGGTTCTGCTCGATCCAACCATCGAAGCCGTCGCCGGCGAGCCGGCACCAAGCGCCGTTGCACTGCTTGATCACACCGAGCACGCCGGACTGCAATTGCGCCGTCACCGGCGACTGCGCATCGGGCTTGGCATGCAAGGCCGCGAGATCGGTCTTCGATTTGAGCTGCACCGCGGCCATGCGCTTGCCGGACAGCAGCGAGTGATAGACCCATCCTTCCGTGCCGTCGGAATCACGGATGCGCCGCCAGTTCTCGAATTCGGCGGTGATCTCGACCGGCCAGCCGACGCGGGTATAGATCCAGGCGACGTCGTGGTCCTTGTCCGGGCCGCCGCGGACATTGACCCGATCGGTCTTGAGGCTGACAAAGCGCGGCACCGGCAACCCGCTGGTCACTTCGCTGCCGGCGTGCGCCGCAACAACGCCGAGCGAGACGACGACGCCGAGCGAGACGACGACGCCGAGCGACAGCATAAAGAAGGCCGCCATCGCGGCCCGGACCCCGACCATCAAGACGCTGCCACCCTGACGCACTGCCACAGCCACGATCCTGGAAGCGACGGAACAGCACGCCGGGAGCCCGGCGCGCTTTGTGGGAACGAAAGCCATCTGCTAGAGAGAATTGATGAACCGCCGCCCCGATTTCAGTCTCGACCAGGGCGGTTAACGAGACCTAAACGGGCGGGATGCGTCCAAGCGGCCGGCACAGGGCGGCCCAGAGCATGATCCGGAAAAAGCTTGCCCCGGACTTGATCCGGGGTGGAAGCCGGTTTTCCGAAAAGATCATGCTCCACTAAGGCGGGGCAATAATGGCATCGGGCAAAAAGCCGCTGGTGGTGGTGACGCGCAAGCTGCCGGACAGCGTCGAAACCCGCATGTGCGAGTTATTCGACACCCGGCTCAATCTCGACGACAAGCCGATGAGCCAGGCCGAGCTTATCGAGGCCGCCAAGACCGCCGACGTGATCGTGCCGACGGTGACCGACCAGATCGACCGCTCGGTGCTTAGCCATTCTGGCGAGCAGCTCAAGCTGATCGCGAATTTCGGCAACGGCGTCGACAATATCGACGTGGCGACGGCGTTACAGCGCGGCATCACCGTGACCAATACGCCGGGCGTCCTCACCGAGGACACCGCCGACATGACCATGGCGCTCATTCTCGCCGTGCCGCGGCGGCTGGCGGAAGGCTCCCAGGTACTGACCGGCGACCGCGACTGGACCGGCTGGAGCCCGACCTGGATGCTCGGTCACCGCATCTGGGGCAAAAGGCTCGGCATTGTCGGCATGGGCCGCATCGGCCAGGCGGTGGCGCGCCGCGCCAAGGCTTTCGGCCTGCAGATCCACTACCACAATCGCCGCCGCGTACCGCCGCGCATCGAAGAGGAGCTCAGCGCCACCTACTGGGAGAGCCTCGACCAGATGCTGGTGCGCATGGACATTATTTCCATCAACTGTCCCCACACGCCGGCGACCTATCATCTGTTGTCGGCGCGCCGCCTCAAGCTCATTCGTCCCGAGGCCTACATCGTCAACACCGCGCGCGGCGAAGTGATCGACGAGAACGCGCTGGCGCGGCTGATCGAGACCGACGAAATCGCCGGCGCCGGCCTCGACGTGTTCGAGCACGAGCCGGCGGTGTCGCCGAAGCTGGTCAAGCTTGCCAAAGCCGGCAAGGTCGTGCTGCTGCCGCATCTCGGCTCGGCGACGATCGAAGGCCGTGTCGACATGGGCGAGAAGGTCATCATCAACATCAAGACCTTCATGGACGGCCATCGTCCGCCCGACCGCGTACTGCCGTCGATGTTGTGAGTATTCCTCTTCGTCATGCGCGGGCTTGACCCGCGCATCCCGATTAGAAGGATGCCCGCATAAGCGAGATGGCCGGGTCGAGCCCGGCCATGACGAGCAAAGGTGTCGGTGAGGGTCGCTACGTCGCGGTGCCGGTGACCAGCCCGCGCGGCTCGTCGCTCAGCCAGCGATAGATCACGCCACCGAGCACGCCGCCGACCAGCGGCGCGACCCAGAACAGCCACAGCTGCGTGAACGCCGCGCCGCCGACGATCAGCGCGGGTCCGGTAGAGCGCGCCGGATTGACCGACGTATTGGTGACCGGAATGCTCACGAGGTGAATCAGTGTCAGGCAGAGCCCGATCGCCAACGGCGCGAAGCCCGCCGGCGCCTTGCCGTGCGTCGAGCCCATGATGACGAACAGGAACAACATGGTCATCACGACTTCCGTCAGTGCGGCCGAAAGCAGATCGTAGTGGCCCGGCGAATGCTCGGCGTAACCGTTGGTCGCAAATCCCTTGCCGAGATCGAAACCCGGGGCGCCCTTGGCGATGGCGTAGAGCAGTAAAGCAGCGACGATAGCGCCGATGACCTGGGCGATGATGTAGGGAACGACGTGTCCGGCGGGAAAGCGACCGCCCGCGGTCAAGCCGACGGTTATCGCTGGATTGAGATGGCACCCGGAGATGTGGCCGATCGCATAGGCCATGGTCACTACGGTGAGGCCAAAAGCCAGAGCGACACCGAGCAGGCCAATGCCGACTTGCGGAAAGCCGGCGGCGATGACCGCGCTGCCACATCCCCCGAACGTCAACCAGAAGGTACCGATCGCCTCGGCGACATAGGCTCTGTAATTCATGGCGGCGTTTCCTCTCTCGGGCGGCAGCCGTGACCCGAACACGGCCTCACCAGCGCCCCAAGATTAAGGATTGCGGACCGGGACGGTTCCAACTGAACTGCATGCTCCGTCAGGCGCGGGCTTGACCCGCGCATCCCGATGGTCGAGCACGGTGCCTGCATAAGCGAGATGGCTGGGACAAAGCCAAGAACCTACCGGCTGCTGGGCACGGATGGCCGCTCCTACCGGAGCCCGGCGAAAGGTTTGTTTGGCGGCAATGCGCGCATGAAAATCTACGGGCGGCTTGATTGTCCGTCCGCATTGCGCGCGATCAAGCGCGGTCCGACCTACGCGCGTCATCGTGTGTTTTTTGCCGACCAGGAGACCGCCATGGCCGCGGGCTTTCGTCCTTGCGCAGTGTGCATGCGCGACGCCTACAACAGATGGAAAACGAACGTCGCGAAACCTGCTGATCGGAATAATTATCCGCGCGCGTCATCAAACAGCACACAAACCGTCTACGGACCTAACAAAAAACGCTAAAGAGATTCCCGAGCAAAAACTCTAGTCTTGCGCCTGGGACAATTCCTCGCGGCCACCTCAAGGAGGATACCATGGCGCTCAAGGACATCATCGTCGCCACCCAAGCCGATCTGCGTGCCAACGCCGATCATGCGATCGCGACCTTTGTCGCCGACTCACAACAAGTCGAGGGTTTGCGGAGCGAAACGAAGATCCGGCAATTTGAACTGACCATCGACGAGCCGCCGACGCTGGGCGGCACCGATGCCGGCCCGAACCCGGTCGAGCTGGTGCTCGCCGCGCTCGCCAGCTGCCAGGAGATCACCTACCGCGCCTATGCGACCGCGCTCGGCATTCCGCTCGAGAGCGTCTCGGTGAGGCTCGAAGGTGCGCTCGATTTGCGCGGCTTCTTCGCGGTCAAGGACGGCGTGCGCGCCGGCTTCAACGACGTGCGCGGCACCGTCAACCTGAAAAGCAGCGCGCCGGCGGCCGATCTCGCCAAGTTGAAAGAAGTGGTCGATGCGCATTGCCCGGTGCTCGACATTCTGCGCGCACCGGTGCCGGTGGACATCAAGCTGCAAACCGAGCGGTCGAGCCAAGCTGCCTGAACAGCCGCCTGACCAGGCGCTCGTTTTCCGAGCGTCGGGCGAATCCGGGAGCGGTGTGAGCCCCGCCCCGGATTTCGCTTGTCTTAATCCGGGCGCGGCAGCCGCGCGCCCATCGCCTGCGCGATCAGACAAAAATCCGCGGTGCTGATGGCGAACAGCCCGAAGCGCAACTGATAACCCCAGTTCGGCTTGCCGGCGGTGAATTCCAATCGATCGAGCAACGGACGGATCGGCGCTTCGTCGGCTTTCGCCCAGTCGACGTCGCGGCGATAGGGCATAAACCCCTTCCCCATATCGAACCGATAGGGCTCCCGCTCCTTCACAATGCCGATGGCCGTGAAGGCTTGCAGCTTGTCCTTGCCGCCGAGCTCCACTGTCGGCGAATAATAGACCACGCGGTCGCCGGGCTTGATGCGCTTCAATGGCGCCGCCTTGCCGTGACTGACCTGCATGAAGCCTTCACTGCGGCCGCGCCGGACATGGTCCGCCGACGCGACCGCGAGCCAGCAGAAGCTCATTGAGCCCTCGCGGCTTCGTCCGGCGCCGGCGCGAACACGCGCAGACGATGGCCGTCGGGATCGAGCCCGACGAAGGTGCGGCCGAAATCCATGTCGGTCGGCTCCTGAGCGATGCGCACGCCACGCGCTTTCCAGAATGCGCAAGTCGCATCGACTGCCGCCGCATGGTCGACCGTAATGCCGATTTCAGAACCGCCGCCGGCCGCCGAAGGCGCCGGTTTCACGCCTTGCCGCGACCACAGCCCGAGCATCAGCCCGGTCTCCAGCGCGAACATCACGAAGGTCGGCGACGCTTCGACCGGCCCGCGCCCGAGCAGGGCCGTATAAAATTCTCCGCTCGCTTTCGGGCTATCGACGTAGAGGAGGATGAAGTTCGGCTGTGCCGCGTTTGATTGTGCTGACATGGACATCTCCGATCGCTTGATGGGGCGACCGTAATCCGCAGCACTGTCAGTTTCTGGCAGTAGCGTCATTCCGGGGCGGCCGAAGGCCGAACCCGGAATCCATAGCCACAGGTTGATCAGAATTTGCGCCGAGCCCAATCCGCATCAGACGTGTTTATGGTTTCCGGGCTCCTCGCTGACGCTCGGCCCCGGAATGACGGACAATGGCGCCCTACGGCGGCGCCGGAATGTCTTCGGCGAGCCGCCACTCTTTCAGCAGCGCCGCCCGGCGACGCGGATAGCGCGCATCGGCGACGGCAAGGCTCGCGATCCGGTCGGTACGGAAATGGCGGAAATCCTTGCGCAGTTCGCACCAGGCGATCACCACATGCACATGATCGAAAAAGCCGAGCGCGAACGGCCAGATGGTACGCTGCGATTGGGCGCCGTGTCCGTCGCGATAGCGGAGCGACATCTTGCGCTCGGTGCGGATCGCCTTGCGGACGACGGCGAGATCGACGTCACTGGCGCTGATCCGCGCGCCCGGCCCGGCCAGCAAATTCGCCGCCTCGAGATTGTCGCGCAACGCCGCCGGCAGCACCGCGGCGATTTTCGCAATCGCGTTGCGCGCCGCCGAGCCAAGGAGATCGTCGCCGCGATCGGCGACCCAGCGTGAGCCGAGCACCAAAGCCTCGATCTCGTCCTCGGAAAACATCAGCGGCGGCAGGATGAACCCGGGGCGGAGCACATAGCCGAGCCCCGGCTCGCCCTCGATATCGGCGCCCTGCGCCTGCAAGGTCGCGATGTCGCGATAGAGCGTGCGCATGCTGACTTTAAGCTCGGCCGCCAGCGCCTGGCCGCTCACCGGCCGGCGATAACGCCGCAGCGCTTGCAGCAGACTGAATAGCCGTTCCGAGCGGGACATAGTGGGAGTGTAGCCCGGATTGAGCGAAGCGAAATCCGGGGCAAGCCTCGACACCTCCGTCACTGCCGGAAGCGCCGCTTGCTCGCCGCGCTTCGCTGGAAGTCGGCAGGGACCCGCGGGTGACGACGGGAATAACGTCCCACTCTTGAGGACGCCATCTTGACAATCGTCCTTGGTATAGTTACTTGTGGTGACGAATCTCGCTCACGTACCAGGACGCCAGCCGGTCACGCCGGCCGGCGGAGCGAGAGCGGTTCCCGCGGGCTTTAGGTTCGTCACCTTGGCTCCCGGGCGGCTCCGGCAAGGCGCCCGGCCGGCACTACGACCGGCCCGCCACACCAGTGGCTGGACTGGGACAGGTCAGATGCAGGTAACACCTGATGACGCCGGGTCCCAGGAAGCGCGTGGCTGTTGCTGAGCGGTGGCGTTCGTTCGCTGCCGCAAGTGCCGTGGTGGGACGCCGACAGGCGAGCGCGCTGCGCTCAGCGCGCGACCGCATCCCGAAGGATGCGGACGGAAGGAACACGCGTCTATCGGCGTCCCGCCGTCCTGTTTTTATTTGGCTGAACGTGATCTGGAGGCAGCCGGCCCCACCGCTGGCGCTTCATGACGGGACCAGGTTCGGCTTCTTGCGCGTCGTACCCTCAAAACTCGGGCGCATCGGCGTCGCGAGAACGATCTTCTATTCGTCATTGCGAGGCAATAGGGCGTTTACGCCCGTCTTCGACGGGCTTTGGCGACGAAGCAATCCAGATCCGTGCCGCCCGACTGGATTGCTTCGCCGCGCTCGCGATGACGAGCGTACTCGCACCTCTCCCCGCGTGCGGGGAGAGGGAGTAGAGCCGCGCCCGCGGGCCGGACAAGATGTACGTGATCGCGTCAGAGTGATTGGCTTAACCGCACGCACGGGGGCGGGATGAAATCAAAACAAAAAGTACCGATGCGCCATCGGCAGCGTCTCGGCCGGCGCGCAGGTCAGCAATTCGCCGTCGGCGCGCACTTCGTAGGTCTCCGGATCGACCTCGATAGCGGGCGTCGTGTCGTTATGGATCATGCTCTTCTTCGAGATCTTGCCGCGGGTGTTTTGCACGGCGACCAGCTCTTTCTGGATGCCGAGCTTTTTGCCGAGCCCGGCTTTCACCGCCGCCTTCGACGCGAATACCACGGACGAGGCGGTGCGGGCGCGGCCATAGGCGCCGAACATCGGCCGGTAATGCACCGGCTGCGGCGTTGGGATCGAGGCGTTGGGATCGCCCATCGGCGCGGCGACGATGGAGCCGCCCTTGATGATGCAATCGGGCTTGACGCCGAAAAACGCCGGCGACCACAACACCA
>Ga0210383_10005609_pt1 | contig 11009 bp, 11 predicted proteins | sample IncBWC14OmetaG_FD_160072 | JGI IMG/M metagenome (GOLD analysis project Ga0210383, IMG submission 160072) | Forest soil microbial communities from Barre Woods Harvard Forest LTER site, Petersham, Massachusetts, United States - Inc-BW-C-14-O ...
CGCATCTTGCTGCGCGTAACCCAAGCGCTCCGCCCATACGTCCTGATCCCACCACGTTAAGGCCACGCCCGGATTCGCCAGCATGTTTCGCAATCGCCAGCCCATCGCCAGCTCCGCGTCCGCCAAGTGCGCTACGATCTCGGCGATGGACCACTTTTCTGGTGCAGGACGCCGCGTCAACTGCTCCGGCGCGACACCGCGCAGACGCCGCTCCAGTTGCGACGGAGTGGCTCGTTGCACGCCGATGGGCTCCTCATCGCCAAGATAGCCTAGCACTCGAGTTCGGTATTCTTCGAAGGTCTCTGCCATTGGTCCTCCCGGTAAACAGCGTATTCCACCGAACGTCTCGTGGAGTAGACCGAGCCATCCCAGTTCGCAATCATACCGGTGTGATGACGTAACACAAACATCGGGCCCAGGCCCGGCTGGGTTCTTCAGGGTGCCCCATGCTCGCTTCATGAGCGTGGGGCTGTTCGGCCCCATCTCGTATTCGAAGTTCGGGCGAGTGGCCCGAGTTCGGCCGGGTCCTTCAGGGTGCCCCATGCTCGATTTTTGAGCGTGGGGCTGTTCGGCCCCGTTTCGTATTCGAAGGTCGGCGCGTGGCCAGGCTCAGCTGGGTTCTTCAGGGTGCCCCATGCTCGCTTTCTGAGCGTGGGGCTTTTCGGCCCCATTTCGTATTTGAAGTTCGGCGCGTGGCCAGGCGCAGCTGGGTTCTTCAGGGTGCCCCATGCTCGCTTTCTGAGCGTGGGGCTTTTCGGCCCCATTTCGTATTTGAAGTTCGGCGCGTGGCCCACTCCCCCGCTGTTCTGCCGTGTCTGGTGCGTTGCGACCATCGCCGGGCATGATACCATCGCGACACGTCACCGCTGAGTACGCCTTTGCGGGTGCCCCGCGCCGGGTTTCAGGGTTTCATGATTGAAACCCTGAATCGAAAAATCCGTGAGCGTGGCGCTGTTCGGGCCCTGTTTTGTACTCCAAGGTCGTCATGCCGAAACGCCTCAAGCGCACCTATGGCTTCGGCCATCTGCATTTCGTGACGTTCAGTTGTTACCGCCGGCTGCCGCTGCTGCATTCCACGCGGGCGCGAAACGCATTTGTGCGGGCTCTCGGCGAGGTGAGGCGTGAGTATGACTTCAAGCTCATCGGTTACGTCGTCATGCCGGAGCATGTTCATTTGCTGATTTCCGAGCCTCGTCGAGCGAATCCTTCGATCGTTTTGAAGATGCTGAAGCAGCGCGTCTCGCGACGCCTGCGCGCGAATGGCCGTCGACCGGCCCCGGCAAGCCAGGGCACCCTAGCGTTTGCCCCGGGCGAATCCGCGCTACGCCAATTCTGGCAGCGGCGGTTCTACGACTTCAACGTCTGGAGCCGGAAAAAGAAGATCGAGAAGTTGAACTACATGCATATGAATCCCGTGCAGCGGCGGCTCGTGGAAAATCCGATGGGCTGGCCGTGGAGCAGTTATCCCTTCTATCAGGGAAAAGGAAATATTCTGATCGCGATGGATCCCGTGGAATAAATCAAGGCCGAAAAACCCCACGCTCCAGCCCCGAGCGTTACGCATCCTTAACACCCGACCCAATCCCGAGCCACCCGTCGTGTGATAGTGTCTCGCGAACGCCCACTAGGCCGTGATGGTTCCGTCTTCCCCGAGGTGGCGGAGGAACTGCGTCGGGAATTCGTCCTTCATCATCCGTCTCACCAAGCACTTCGTCAGCGGAAGCCACTTGTTCACTTCGCTCGCGTGGAGCAACTCGTCGGCGGACATAGTGAGCGCGCCCGATGGCTCAGACAGCGCGTGCGCGACCTTCACTCTTAGAGGCCTCAGAAACTCCTCAACCACAAATCCGAACGACCTGCCGACCGCGCCCGGCACAAGAATCTGGCCGACCTCCATGTCGCCCCAGTTGGGGCGCACCGAAAAGATCGCGTTTAGCCACGGTATGACGTCAGACACTCTGGCGGGAATTTCCTCGAAGTGAAATTGCCTGGGATTCTGGCCGAGCTTCCTTGCCTCGGCAGCGACGCGAGGGCGCCTATCCCTTACTGCCTCGATGATTTTGTAAAGGCACAGATAACGGTAAGGTGGACTGTTCGTGTTCAGAGCCTCGCGATAGATGCTGGCGCATCCCAGAAATTCGTGGTCCATCTCCGCCGTCGGCATCACCGCCCACGCGACCGGCGGATACGGGGGCAGCGCGCTCGTCTGTCGATTGCCCGTAGCGCTTTCCACACTTTCAATCTGATAGATGTTGAGGGGAATGTCGAGCTCCGCCGACCAATAGCTCAAAGACGGAGCGAGGGCCCGGTAAGCCTTCTGTTCCGCGTCGCTGAATCCATTCGCAAGAAACGGGTCGGATTCAATCTTACCTAGAAATCCTCGGTCGTTTGGGAGCCCCGTGAATCGGAATTCGCCGTCCGGCGACCTTCCGTCAATCTGGATCTGATCAAACTCCCCCTGCGGATGCGTGAACGCAGGCCTCGCGACAGCAAGGTGCGAATCCCCCTTCACGAAGTCTGCAAAAGAGTGCTTGTACTCGGGTTCGAGTGCGAAACCGGGCCGAGACAATACGACCGTGACACGGTAGTCCCCGGGAGACCCGGATGGTTTCGCCGCGTTGCACGCGGCGTCCGGAATTCGAGTCGAGCGCCCCACGGCCACGAGGTGCATCAGTGTTCCGGGTAGACCAAGTTGGGGGATCTCGATCCTGAATTGCGGCGCTTTATCGCTGCTTGGCTGACTTCCAGGCAAGAATTTCACCTCCTCCATTTCCGAGTGAGTTTGCCCTGACGGATGGCCCACGGTCGGCGGCCCAGCCGCCGCTTGCATTCGCCGGATTGAAGGGTTTCTCGATGGCACCTCACCTCTGGCGCTGTAGTATTCATACTTGCTATCTTGAGTCAACGCTTAACCGGCGAGAGAGGGCACCAATGATAGAGATGGACTACGTAGTCTCAGGCATGGGTAAGAAGCGGTCGATCACGGCTCGAAGCGCGAGAGCCAAAGCGCGGACTCCCGAGCCACAAGAATTCCAGGATAATGAGAGTGCGTTGCCATTCGTTCGGGCCGGCGTTCAAGCGGGTTACAGGTTCTCGGGTCGCGAACTTATCGACTGCGATTATGAACTTGTTCGCTACGGATATTTCGTCAAAGCGGATGATGGTCGGCTTCGTGCGGCCGGTCAAGATTGGGGACCTCCCGATCCGGTGTTTGAGAAAGGTGACATCTACCCTGGCGGTGTGAAAAACGGAATGCAGGCTAAGATCGTGCAGGTAATCACAGGTGAATTCGCACAGAAAGCAGGCGGTGTCGGCGTAATGGTAGTCCTTGAAGAAAGAAGAGTAGACCCAACGTCAAACTAGCGGTGCGTCTGTGACCCTCAAAAAAGAAGTCCTGGCCCGGTTGTTGCTGGCGAAATCGATCTTGACGTCAACCCGCGGGGCTGTTGCCGGTCAGCCAAATGCTCATTTGGTTGCTAGACAAATTCTCAGCGCTCACGACGCTGCGGACCTAGCTTTTGTGGCGATCGCCGATCAGCAGACGACGTTGCCGCCTCACGGCCATGCTCCTTCGATGTTGAAGGCATTGGCGTTGATAGAGACAAATGAGAGATTTAGCGGTTATTTTTCCAGACTGAGCAACGCCCGAGATAGTTTGAAGCACGTTGGAAATCTTCCGAATACCAGTGATTGGGCTGACGTCAATGACGATACCTTCGACAAAATATCCGCAATCTGCCTTGATACATTAGGTGTCGGCCTGGAGGATATCGACGAAATTGAATTGTTGGAGAGTCCCGAGGTCAAAGAACATGTCTATGAAGCGAGAAGAGCAAGAGACACCGGAGACTTCAAGCTAGCTCTAGAAGAGATCGCGAAGGCCTTATATGTCGCACTGGCAGAAAGCGATCTAGGCTTCCGCATTGGCTCTCCAAACGCGGAAGATGCCCTGATGCTGACTGGAATTGGAGTTTCCCCCAACGAATTTCTAAGGTTGCAGCAATTTCTTCCCGAAATCTGGAGACTTGGAAGTAAGCCGTTTGACATTCGGTGGACGCAGGCAAAGTTCGGACACCCAGGAAACTGGCGACAAAACAATGTCGATTTCTGTCTGGACGCGGCGCTCGAACTTGCTTTTAGAATACAAAATGCGGCATCAATTCCAATCGCGCTTGAACTGAGCTATGTTTACAACTACAAGATCACAGTTGTTAGCGTCGAAGCGGAAATTTGGGAGGATCTAATCGAGGGCCATCTGGAAGAGGTGTATGCCGACAACTTCCGACCTCTCCGGGAACACAAGAGGTACGCAAAACAAGGCGAATCCTTTACGGTATCAGCGGACATTAAATTCTTTGTGTCAGGCGACCAATCGTTAACCGGAGAGTGGATTAGGCGTGTGAGGATTTCGCGAGAGCCCTTCGAAGAGATTTTTGCAACAGAGAAAAAAGCCGAATTCATAAACCTCGCGGATGTGCGGATTATGTGCGTTCCGAGCGCGCTCGGAATGCATTTTGGAAACCCGCCGGAAATCGAATGGCAAGATCCCGAAGCAATCAATCAAACAGAATCTGAGAAATAGACATTTCGGGCGATTCTCATGGCTGGCGGGTCGCGCACTCTCAATTTTCCTGTGACCTTGCCCCACTCGGCGCTCGGAGTGGAAGCGGAAATTACGACACCGCGATTCCCACGCGGCTTCCGGTCGGACCGTTGGGCGGACGGCGCATCCTTTGCTCACCCGATCTCACTCACGAGAATCGAACCCGCGAGGAACAATAACTATACCAAGCGCAAGTTAGCGACTTTAAATATACAGCGTGGGTGGCCGATCCGTTCCCGTGCAAGGGCCGGAGGGTTTTCTCGGATGAAGGAGCGCCCGGCACGCAGCCACGGCAACCGTCCCCGTATTTCATTGCGTATTGCGCGCCGGCATTAGGTCGCCCACTCTCAAGCCCAAATTGACCCACGATCTGCTGCGGAATGGACTTGACTTATGTTAACCACTATGTTAACATGCGTTGGGGCATCATCAAGCCTTGGTGATATGCGAACATGACGAGCAGCCAAAAGCTAAGTCCAACTCCATCATCCACCGGGTCGCGGTCGGCGGCCATCGCAGACGACCCGGCTACCGCCCGCGCCACCAGCCCCAGTTCAGGTAGGATCCTCCTTGATCAGTCGCGCACCGTGGGCCGCGTGACACATAGCCCCTCTCGCCCCCGACTTTCGAATCGGATTTCTAATCGGCAGCGCCGCCGATTAGAATTGCCCGTAACCCCCTTTCCCTTCAACAGAATTTCAAATTCTAATCGGCTTATAACAGTATTTTTGCGCCGGGTTTCAGGATTTGAGGGTTTCCGGGTTTCAGGGGTTCAGGCTTTGATGATTCAAACCCAGCGATGGAGGCGCCTCGAAGGACTGCTCCCCCGCCCTGCCGTCCGCAATCCTCGCCTTCTTAATCCAAAGCCTTTACTCTGTGCCTCTGTGGCTCCGTGGCCAATCCGTATTCGCCGGGTCCGGCAAACGGACCCATTCTTCAATCCGGTGGTACGATTCCGGGGTCCGGGCAAGTTGCATTAGTGAAAGGAATGACGATTCATGACCGACTGGTTCGCTCGACCCGTTTTGCACGTAAAAGATGTCGACGCCTCGATCCGCTTCTACGTTGACCGGCTCGGCTTCACGACCTCGTGGCGTTACGAGGAGGCCGGCAAAGCGTACGTCGCGCAAGTGGATCGCAGCAACTGTGCGCTCATTTTGTCGAACCATTGGCCGGAGAAGACCGGCAAGGGGCTGATGTTCGTTTCCTTGAACGCCGAGCAGGAAGGCAACGAGGCCGCAACCGCCGCGGTAGACGAGCTGCGCGCCGAACTCGTGGCCAAGGGCGCTCCGGTCAAGGACGGCACATGGGGCTATCGGCTGCTGGTAGTCGACGATCCCGACGGCAACCAGCTCTTCTTCAACTATCCCGCGGACAAAGCAACATGATACGGGGGAACATTTTGGAACGGGCATGCGTATCCTTGTGTGGCTGGAGACATCCCTGTCTGGAGGTCAAGATGAAGCGATTGCAACAGCGCATTTTCCCGGCGATTTCGGCCGTTGCACTGATGGTGTTGGTGGCAGCGTTCGCGGCGGTTCCGGCGCGCGCTAGCGACGATGGACATTTCGACCGGACGCTTTCCGTGTCCGGCGCAGCGGATATCGACGTGCAAACCGGTTCCGGCTCGGTCAAGGTTCGCACAGGCGATTCGAGCAAGGTGGAAATACACGCGAAGATTCAAGCGAGCTGGCACGCCGGCGGCGACGTGGAAGCGCGCATCAAGGATATCGAGAGCAATCCGCCGATCGAGCAGAACGGCAATACGATCCGCATCGGCCACGAACTCGATCATGAACGCGAACACAATATTTCGATCAGCTACGAACTCACCGTTCCGGCGCAGACGAAAGTGCACGCCGCGTCTGGCTCAGGCGATGTCTCGGCCGAAGGCGTGAGCGGTCCCGCGGAAGCGACCAGCGGATCAGGGAGCATCACCCTGACGAGCATCGGCAGCGACGTGGACGCGCACACCGGCTCGGGCGACGTGAATCTCAAGGACATCCACGGCGCGGCGCGCGCGAAGTCCGGAAGCGGAACGATTCGTGCCACGGCGATCGGCGGCGCCTTCACCGGTTCCACGGGCAGCGGCGATATTCGCCTCGAGGAATCCGCGGCGGGCAACGTGGACGTCGAGACGGGATCCGGCAGCGTGGAAGTCCGCGGAGTGAAGGGCGGAGTTCACGCGACGAGCGGAAGCGGCGACGTTTCCGCCGAAGGCAGCCCCACGGGCGAGTGGAAATTGCACACGGGCTCGGGCGAAGTCACGGTGAAGTTCCCGAAAGATGCCGCGTTCGAAGTCGCGGCGCACACCAGTTCCGGCTCCATCAACTCCGATCACGAAATGGCCGTGCAGGGAAAAATCTCGCAACATGAGATACACGGAAAAGTGAACGGCGGCGGCGTGCTGGTGGACCTGAGCACGGGCTCCGGCTCGATCAACATTCGCTGACCATTCGTTCGGCGAATTTTGCAATCGTTTGAAAGAGAGCGGCGAAAGAGAAAGCCGCTCTTTTTCGTTTTGCGCGCCGCAAATCGTCGTTCGCGCACATGAAAAACGGCGGCGAAAAAGCGCTACCCTTTTTCGTTTCGGGCGCCGCGAATCGCCTTTCGCTTACGCTTTTTTGTCGCTCGATGCGCCATTGTGCGATTCGCTGCACGCCCCTTGCCCTCGAACCTTATTGTGTTAGTCTCGCACCTGCCTCGGAGCGACCCACCGCGCCGAGGGTGCGGGGTGTGTGATGAATGCCGATGCTTCTGTAACTTGCCAACGGCCCGAGTGTCCCAAGTCGATTCCGCAAGCGCTCGCCAGCGAGCAGCTTTGCCTCGACCATTTCATGGATGAAGCGTTCCAGCGCACAAATCAAGCGCTCGATCGCTGCCGCCGAGGCATCCCGATTGATCCGAAAAGCCTTGAGTGGCTTTTGGCTGATGCGCTCGCAATTGTGAAAAATCTCGAAGAAGGCGCGGAGGATCCGGATCCCGAGCAGCGCGACCGGATGCTCGAACTGCTGCTGATCCTCGCGAATCTGCACGAATACGTGGCGCACCATTCGGTGCGGCTCGAACGTCTCGCCTGACCCGAACCGCGCGCGGGAATCGCAATCAGAAACAATCTGCCGGCGAGACGCGGGCGCTACGACAACCTCGGTCTGCCTGCCATTTGTGACTTGTGGCCCGCGACCCGCGACCGGTGCGGCCACGATTCGAATTGCGAAACAATCAACACCGAAAACGCGCGATGTATTGCATTTTGCGGCTGGGAGATTCAACCTGAATATCCCCTTCGGGAAGGCCCAGCTGATGGCAGACGAGAAGAAATTCGACGCATTTCGCCCGCAGGAACCCAAAATCCCGGGGGTGCCGGACTCCGCTTCGCGACCCGCGAGACCTGCGCCACCGCCGCCGAAACCGCTGGTGCCTCCGCCGTTGCCCAAGCGAAAAGTGGAAGAGAAGACGGAGCACATGCCGATCCTCTGGGTGGTGGGAATCGTGGCGGCGTGCATCGTGTGCGTGATCGTCGCGTGGTGGAGCCATCACGTGAGCGCGAAAGAGGAAATCGCGGCGGCGCCGACGGCGGACGTGACGTTACCGACGGCCACCGCCGAAGCGCCGAAGCCGGAGTCGAGGCTACCATCCGGACCAGGCGACGTGGCGACGACGAAGGAACTCGAGAAACCATGGTCGTCGCAAAAGTTTATTTTTCAAAATCCCATCACTTCGGAGCGATCGCCGGCGATGGTGGTGCGTTTGCCGGGCGGCGTGCTGTGGGGATTCTCACTGCGGGAACCATTCGGGACTTGCGAGATGGAATACGTGACGGACACTTCGCGGATCGAGCGGGAATATAAGTTTCACGCGCAGCATCCGATGGTGGTGGATCCGTGCAACAAGGCCGTATTTGATCTCACCGATTACGGAAGCGGGCCGAACGGGCCAGTGCGCGGCGCGATTGTCGCCGGAGCAGCGGTGCGGCCGCCGATTGCGATCGAGATGAGCACGAAGGGCAATGAAGTGGTTGCCGTCAGGATCGAGTAGAACTGTTTTCAAGATTGCACTCAATCGAAAATCCAAGAGTTCCGGAGGGGCTTCCCGGTCAAAAAACGACTGGGGCGCAATAACCGCGAAAGCTCCGAGCCCCTAAAAATCCTATACGGACATCTCTTCCAAAGGCGAGCGCAACAACGCGGACTAACCTTTGTGAGTTTTACGGCGAAACCAGCTTCGAGAAATCACGAAGTTCGGCAGCATTGAGATCCGAAACGGCGCAATATTCGAACTTGTCATCACTCCATTCGATGAAGTTGTAACCCCTGATTTGCCCTGACTCCGCCCGGGTGCTTGCGGATGCGGAGACTTCCTGCGGCCAAACGTAGACGTCAATCACATGCAGGGCGCGGTGATAGACGAGGACGGCGACCTTTCGGCCATCGACGAAGTCGAGACGGCCACCCGCGAGCGGATAACCTTGCGCCGCAAAATCTTGCACGGGAGGAGCGAAATCAATTTTGCCGTCGAACCAGGGTTTGACCGTGTGGCGATCGGTGGAAACCACGTCTATGACATGGTCCGACATGAGCGAGCGAATGTGGCTCTCGACAAAGCCGGCACCGACGACCTGATCGGTCGCAGGCCGTCCGCGGTAAGTGGTAACGAAAGCCAAAAGCAAAATCGCGGTTGCGAAGGCCGCGCCACTCGCAGCCCAAGTGAATCGAGATAGCCACGGCGCGCGGACGGCGACGGGATCTCGCGGCGCGAGCCTCCGAATTTTTTCTTCGAGCGCGGCCGGAGCGCGATAGTAAAGGTCTGAGCGAGTGAGCGCGCCGCGAATTTCCTTCCAGCTTTCGAGTTCGCGAGCACAACTCCGGCAGGAAGCGGCGTGCGCTTCGACTTCGAGAGCGCGCTCGAAGCCGAGTTCTCCATCGAGATAGCCATCGAGCAAGTGACGATCGAGAGTGCAGTCCACGCTAGGCTTCCTTCCCTGCTCTGGCGCCAAGCTCTTCGCGCAATTTTTGACGCGCGCGCGAGAGGCTCGACATGACGGTTCCCATGGGCGTGCCCGTGAGATCGGAAATTTCCTGGTAAGAGAGGCCTTCGATCTCGCGAAGGACTATGACTTCTCGAAAAGCGATGGGAAGCGCCTCGAGAGCGCGGCGGACGCGATCGCCTTCGGCGCGCGAAATCATGGTTGCTTCTGCGCCGAGTGCGCTCTCTTGCGGCGAGTGCAGCCATTCATCGAACTCATCGGATTGCTCGGCTGGGCGATTCTTGCGCACCCACGAATAACATGTGTTGCGAACGATTTTGAGGAGCCAGGCTCGGCTGTCGCCGCCGCGAAAACCACCAAAGAAGCGGAGCGCGCGCAGGCAGGATTCCTGGACGACGTCGTCGGCATCGGCAGGGCTGCGGACGAGCCAGCGCGCGAGGTTGTAAGCGGCGTCGAGATGCGAGAGTACGGTTTGTTCGAAGCGATCGGTCACGCGTTTTTCGGCTCAATCCTTCCACCTCTAGTACGCGAGGGAGAGTCCCCTGGATGTAAAAGGAGAGGCCCCAAATAGGAGAAGACTCACGAGAGGTCCAATTTATTCCCGACTATTTTTTCCTCATGCGTGGAATAAATCGGCAAGGAAGGAGTCTGGAAGGGTGCACAGCGGCGAATTGCTTGCGCCGCAACGGTAGCCGAGGAGAGCGATGGCGAAAAGAATCTTGCACGATCACAATCACGACGGGATCGACCGGCGTGGGTTTCTGGAATGCATGGCGTGGGCAGGAACGGGCGCGCTGTGCGTATTAGGCGGCGGAGTGCTGAAATCGTTCGCGCTGGCGGACGCAGCGGAGGCGGCAAAATTCGCAGGCAAGGGATTGAGCTTCGTCCAAATCAGCGACAGCCACATCGGATTCAACAAACCGGCGAATCCGGACGTGGCGGGCACACTGAAAGCGGCAATCGAGAAAATCAACGCGCTGCCGGTGAAGCCCGCCTTCGTGCTGCATACGGGAGACATCACGCAGCTTTCGAAGCCGGAGGAATTCGACACGGCGGCGCAACTGCTGAAGGGCCTCAAGACCGACCAGATTTTTTACGCTCCGGGCGAACACGACGTGCTCGACGGAACGGGCCAGCTCTACCGCGAGCGGCACGCGGCGAATTCCGCGGGCGATGGATGGTACAGCTTCGACGCGCAGGGCACGCACTTCCTGGCGCTGGTGAATGTGCTGAACTTGAAGGCGGGCGGGCTGGGAAATTTGGGAAGCGACCAGCTCGAATGGCTGAAGAAAGATTTGGCGGGAGTATCGAGCGAGACGCCGGTGGTGGTGTTCGCGCACATTCCGCTCTGGTCGGTGTATCCGGATTGGGGCTGGGGAACCGATGACAGCGAGCAGGCGCTCGCGCTGATGAAGCGCT
>Ga0210383_10005610_pt1 | contig 11007 bp, 6 predicted proteins | sample IncBWC14OmetaG_FD_160072 | JGI IMG/M metagenome (GOLD analysis project Ga0210383, IMG submission 160072) | Forest soil microbial communities from Barre Woods Harvard Forest LTER site, Petersham, Massachusetts, United States - Inc-BW-C-14-O ...
GCTTGGCGCGGCGGTCGCCCGGTCACGGTTCCCGTCGATGGCGGGTCCATTTCCGCGCAGCCAGGCCGAGGGTCCAGGTGTCCGATGGTCCGGATGTACGCACGGCTATTCCACAAGCGGGGGTAATGGGGAGATGAATCCGCTCGACTGGTCGCTGATCGCGGGGCCGCCGCCGGTCATCTTGCTGGTCAGCGCACTGCTCGCGTTGGCCTGGCTAGTAGCCGGGCGCAACGCGTCAGGGTATGGCTCTCTGTGGCGCGGCATGCGCGGGGGACGCGCCGACGGGGCGGCCTCAGTGCGCTGGCTGGCGATCTGCGTGCCGCTCATCGTGATGGCGGCCGGCGGGGTCATCGCATTGCTGACATGGCTGATCAACAATGTCTGGCGGCCGTTTCCCGACTTGCTGCCGTTCACTATCGTCTTGTGGTCTTGGGTGGCCCTGGTCGGCATGGTGCTGGCGTTCGCCCGGCAGCCGCTGGTTCGGACCTGGCCGCGGCGGGCCGCTGCGATCGCCGCGGGCGTCCTGGTGATGGCGGCCGCGGCTAACCAGGTCAACGGCTACTTCCAGGCGTATCCGTCGCTGCGGGTGGCCCTGGCGCCCTGGCTGGACCCGAAGCCGGTGCTCACCGGGACCGTGCCCGTCAACGAAACCGTGGCCAGGCCAGGGCAGGCAGTGGAGAGCATCTGGCATCCGCCGCGGGAATGCCGAAGACCGGTGCCGTGTACCAGGTGAGCATTCCCGGGGTCAGATCAGGGTTCGCGGCCCGGCCTGGCTACATCTACCTGCCGCCCGCCTACCTGGCCACGCCCCGGCCTCAGCTTCCGGTGCTGGTGCTGCTCGGCGGGCAGCCGGGGGATCCGCGTGCCTGGGTCGACTCCGGTCAGATCCAGGCGATGATGGACGGTTTCGCGAATCGCCACCACGGCCTCGCCCCGGTCGTCGTCATGCCCGATGACCTGGGCAGTGAGTTCGCCAACCCGATGTGCCTGAACTCACACCTCGGCAACGTGCAGACATACCTGACCGTCGACGTACCGAACTGGATCACCAGCCACCTGCAGGTCCGACCGCCCGAACGGGGCTGGGCGATCGGCGGCTTCTCCGAGGGCGGCACCTGCGCGATCCAGCTCAGCACGCAGGCGCCGCGGCTTTATCCGTTCTTCGTCGACATCTCTGGTCAGAGCGGGCCGACACTGGGCAGCCGCCAGCGGACGATCAGCCGGGCGTTCCGGGGGGACGCCGCCGCATTCGCCCGGGTGAACCCAGTCGTCGTACTGGCGCGCACCTGGTTTCCACACAGCGCCGGGGTTTTTGTGGTCGGCACGAGTGACCGCGTGTACGCCCCGCAGCAGCGGGCCATGTACCTCGCCGCGCGGCGCGCGGGGATGAGCGTGACGTTGATGTACCTTCCCGGCGGGCATGACTGGCGGGTCTGGGGCGGCGGGCTGCAGCGCAACGTGGCCTGGCTGGCCAGCGTTCTGGACATTACGGAGCGTGCCTGATGACTGTCCTGGACAGCCCGGGCCGAATCGGCGCCGAGCGGCAAGAGAATGCTCCGGTCATACCGGAGCGGTCGGCCAGCCCGTTCCCGCAAAACCAGATGCGCCGCCGGATATCGCTGCCTGGCCTGGCCTGGCAGCAGGTCAGACGTGCCCCGGCGACGATCTGCTACCTGGCCGTGGTCTGGGTCGCTGGGCTGGTCACCGGCAGCATCGCGGATGGGCCGCCACGCTGGCTGTCCCGCTACGTCGGCGCCGGGTTGCCTTCCCTCGGGCACAGCTACTGGTGGACCCCGCTTAGCGCGGGACTGTGGGCGTGCGGCCCAGGCGGCTACCTCGCCGTTACCGTCCTGGGCCTGGTGATCCTCGCCCCGGCCGAGCACCGGGTGGGCGTCCGTCGCACGTTCACCGCGCTGCTGGCCTGCCAGGCCGTCGGCCTGCTGCTGGCAGCCGGGCTGATCAAGCTGGCCTGGCTCGCGCGCGAGCCGTGGCTCAGCGCCCTGACTGGCGAGACAGCCGTCGGTGCCCTGCCTGGCATGCTCGGCGTCGGTTTCGTGCTGAGCTGCACGCTCACCCCGCTGTGGCGTCGGCGGCTACGGTTGCTGCTGACCGTCACTGTCACGATCAGCGCGCTGTACCTCGGGCACCTGCAGCAGGTCGCACAGGCGTGCGGCGCGGCGGTCGGCTTTGTCGGCGTGGCGCTGGCGTACGACCGGGCCCGGCCACGGGGGGGTCTGCGCACGTCCGCGCACCAGGCACGGGTGCTCGCCAGCATGTTGGTGGCGGCGCCTGCGCTCGGCGGCATGCTGGCCGCGCTGGCCGCCAACGCGGACGGCCCTACGTCGCTGTTCTCCTTCCTGTTCGCTGCCCCGGGACCCGATCCGCGCAATCTCGCGGCCACCTGTCGGCCCCCAGGGCTGGCCGTGGTCTGCCGCGGCCTGCGCGAGCAGCAGCTTTACGCGCACTGGCCCGGCGTGCCAGTGCTTGCCGCACCAGCGCTACTCCTGCTGCTGAGCGCTTACGGGCTGCGCCGCGGGCGCCGCCTAGCCTGGTGGCTTGCGGTGGTCATCAACCTGACCGTGCTCGCTGCCGGTGTGCGGGTTAGTTACGCGGTCGGCTCCCACCCCGGCATGCACATCGCCGGCCTGCGGGCCGGGGGCTGGGCGGTCCCGCTGCACCAGGAGGCGATGCTTCTGCCGGTCGTGACGCTGATTGTGCTGCTGGTCACTCGCCGCCGCTTCGACCAGACCGCCGACCGCCGGGCGGCCCGGAAGCTGACCACCACCGCGACCGCCGCGCTGAGCGTGAGTTGCGCCGCGTTTTTGCTGCTCGCCTACCTGCTGCGGGACCACTTCACCCCGCGTCCAGGTTTCGGCGTGCTGGCGCAGGACCTGCCGGCGTGGTTCCTGCCGGGCAGGCTGTTCAGCAACCGCTTCTTCCTCCCGGAGGGCCTGGTCGGGAGGCTGCTGTGCGTGTGGGTTTTCCTGCTGTTCTGGATCGTGGTCCTCGGCGCCCTTACCCAGTCTTTCCTGCACACCCGAACCAATCGCGACGCGGACGCACCGGACCGGGCCCGCGACATCCTCGCCACCGGCGGCTCGACGCTGTCCTACATGTCGACCTGGCCAGGAAACCAGTACTGGTTCAGCCCGGACGGCCGAGCCGCCGTCGCCTACCGGGCCATCGCCGCGGTCGCGGTGACCGTCGGCGGACCATACGGCGAGCCGGCCGCCCTCGATTCCGCGATCATCGAGTTCGCCAGGTTCTGCGAGCACCGCGGCCTGAAGCCCTGCCTATACGGCGTCACCGCGCAGGCCCGCGCCGTCACCCAGCGGCTGGGCTGGAAGTCGGTGCAGATCGCTGAGGACACCCTGCTCCCGCTAGACCGCCTGCAATTCACGGGCAAGAAATGGCAAGACGTACGGACCGCCCTGAACAAGGCGGCGAAGGAAGGCATCACCGCCGAGTGGTGGAGCTATCCGCAGGCGCCGCCGGACCTGGTCGGCCAGATCCGCCAGATCTGCCAGACATGGATGGCTGGCAAGGGCCTGCCCGAGATGGGCTTCACCCTCGGCGGGCTGGACCAGCTCAACGACCCGCACATCCGCTGCCTCATCGCCGTGGGCGCGGACCGCAAGGTCCACGGGATCACTAGCTGGATGCCCGTCTACGCCAGCGGCCGCCCGGTCGGCTGGACGCTCGACCTCATGCGCAGGAACACCGAGCCAGGCACCTTCCGCGGTGTGATGGAGTTTCTGATTGCCACCGCGGCGCTGACCTTCGGCCAGGAAGGGGCGCGCTTCGTCAGCCTCTCCGGCGCACCGCTGGCCCGCCTAGACCGCGGCGAGCGGCCCTCCGCACCGCAGCGCCTGCTCGACATGATCGCCACCATCATCGAGCCGGTGTACGGCTTCCAGTCACTGCTGCAGTTCAAGGCCAAGTTCCAGCCGGTCTACCAGCCGCTCTACCTGGCCTACCCTGATCCGGCCGCATTCGGCTCAATCGCCACCGCGATCGGCCGCGCCTACCTGCCCCACCTCACATTGCGTCAGGCCCTGCACATGCTCACCAAGCTCCGGTCGCCACTCACCAACTGCGACCCGGTGCAGCAGCGCGAAATGAGGCGTATGCTCCGCGCAGTGACACGCTGGTCACCGACAGGGTGACGCGCCCCGGAAACAGCGGCACCGGGAAGCCGGCTCGATCGAGGCACTGCCTTTGGTGCCGAAGGCGGCGGCCATCGGCACGACGCCCGCCTTGAGCCCGGCATCCCATCCGTGGCTCGCCGCTGTCGATGGGCGGACGGTTGTGTTTAGAGGACGCACAAACAGGCCACTTATACCGTGGGTGGTTGCACGACTCGCCCTGGATTGAGCTGCCCTGATGCTCGTCGTGATAAGGAGCAGCCGGGGGTGGAAGACGCTGAGGACATGAGATGAACTCTTCGAAAGTGGCCCTCATCAACCAGACAGATGACGGTGCCGTGTCGCCCGCCACGCTGGAGCAATACGCGGCCGCTCTCCAGCAGCAGGTGGACAACCACTTGGCGCCGGCCTGGAACGTACGTGCGGATATCTCCATGCTAGACGCCGGGGCCGTCATTCCGCAGGGAACGTTGCCCCTCAACATCGTCAACGCTCTAACCGGACAAGCCGGTGTGCATACCAACGACCGAGGGCAGCCGTCTGCCGAGGCGGTCAACGGCGACCAGCTGAGCGTCACGCTCAGCCATGAACTGCTGGAGATGCTGGTTGACCCGTCGGGCACCCGCGTCACCCGGGCCCCTGACCTCGATCCTTACTCTGGCGGTCAGCAGGTTAACTACCTGGTCGAAGTGTGCGATCCCTGCGCTGTCTATAGCTACGACATCGATGGCGTGCCAGTCTCTGACTTCGTACTCCCTTCCTTCTACGACCCGTACGCCACGGGCAACGTGGACTTTGCCGGCTTCTTGGCCGAACCTTTGACCGTACCTCTGGGCTGTTACATCTCGTGGCTCGACCCGACCGATAACAGGTGGCATGAGCTGCAGCCTGACGGCACTTTCCTCATAGGGGCCAAACCCGGCCTTAGCCGTGATGATCGCGATACCGCCCTCGGGGATGCTAATCCCGACCGGCATAATGTCCCGGCGATCTATCGGGCGTGGCCTCAGGCAGTCAGGCGGCGGCCACGGCCGGGGTAGCCTGTCGCCGTCTCGTTATCGTGCTTTGATTGCGGGCACGGCAAGGGCCAGCGCGAACTGTCCGTCGAGGAGCATCAGGCCGCGCTTACCGAACTCTTCGAACAGCTCGCGGATTGCTTCCGCTGGCAGGTGCAGGTCTAGTTCCCGTCGCACAGCATCTGCGGTAGTGGGCCGGTTACTGCACGCTAGGTACAAATCGGCGAGCGTGCCCTCGAATGTGTAGGTGCCCCCTTGTCCTTGCTTCCTTTCATCGTAGATCTGGACATAGTGAGGTGCGGACCAGTACTTCAGCACCGGCGGCTTGTCGATCTGCCAGGCATTGGACCAGTCTGCCACTGCGAGGCGGATCCCAGCGTACGCGCTGTCGGGCAATCCGCCGTTAAGGTCGTAGTCGAAGAAATACGCCACACGCTCGAGATCAACATCTTGAGGATAAATGTACCGATAGCTGCGTTCCGGCGTTCTGTAGCGAAACCGGAACACGTCATGCTCGGTGAAGAGCGGGCTGAACCGTTCCAGCCTGATGCGGTTCGTGCTCGATGGCGGCGGCAGGTGAAGCAAGTGAGGTATGGCTGTTGCTTGTTCGGTATAGTCCTGCTCACTCTCGCCGGGAAAACCCCAGAGCAGATTCCAATCAACGTGAATGTCATAATACTGGGCCCAGCGCAGGAGGTTTACATTCTGGATGGCGCGAATGCCCTTGCGCATCAGGTGCAGCACGTTGGAACTCAGCGATTCGATGCCAGGCTGGATGTGAGTGACGCCGGCCTGCGCCATCAGTCTTAGCTGCTCCCTCCTCAGATTGGCCTTGACCTCGTAGAAGATTTCGAAGCCCGTCTCATTCTCGACGAGCATCGGAAACAGCTTCGTGAGGTACGCCGTGTCCATGATGTTGTCGACTGCCTCAAAGCGAAAACTCCGGTATCGCTTGGCCTGGCTAGCGAGTTCGTCCAGCACTCGTTCGGGTGACTTGGACCTGAACGACATCGCGGTCCCGTTTAGCCCGCAGAACGTACAGTGGTGCTTTGCGCCCCACCAGCACCCCCGGGCCGTTTCGATGGGGAGCCAGACGTTGCGGTGCCCGACGCGGGGCAAGATGCCGAGATCCTCCGCGTGCTGAAAGTATTCCTCATAGTCCGGTGCTGGCAGGTCGTCAAGCGGAACGGTCGCGGACCTGGGTGGTGTCACCTTAACGTGCCCATCCCGGCGGTAGGCGAGGCCTGAAATGGTACCCAGGTCAGCGCCAGCTGCGAGAGCGCCAAGCAGACGCGGGAAAGTCTCATCGCCTTCACCAATGACGGCGACGTCGATACAGTCGACGGTGCGGACCAGTTCGGGACCCATTTCGCTATCGAAGTTAGCGCCGCCGAATATCGTCACGATGTGCGGGTGGCGTTGTTTCAGGCGCCGAGCCAGCGCAAACGACGCGGCGTTCTGCTGGAATGTCGAGGTGAATCCTACAATCGCCACTTCTTCCCACGGAAAGGTGCCGACGAGCGAATCCAGGTATGCTGGGACATCTATGCCGCGTATTCGGAGAAGCTTTTCTCGCAGCTCTTCTGATGGCAAGCCAAAATATGACAACTCGTCCTCGATGTCGCCGATCATATGCGCATTCGAGTCTGGTGCAGTGTCTGGAAATGCCTCTAGAGAGAATAGCCACTCGCCCACCATGGGACCCCGATGCTGGCAGAGGAGGTCGTAGCAGTCCATGCCAATCAGCGCCGCGAAGTCCAGGTTCGCATGCAGCGTGCGGACAGCGAAACCGCGTTTCGCTGCCAGGGTTTTGAGGAGGCCGAGTTGGATTGACGGACGATGGGTCTCCATGAACGGCATCGAGACCAGAACCACGCGCAAGGCTGAGCGCTGATCAGGGGTGGCCGACATGTCATCAATTTTCATGACTGCTTTGCACCAATTCGATTATGACGCCTTCCAACGCAAGAGAAAACTATTCAGGGTGTTTACCAGCTTCGGCTTCAGGCCTAGACGCTTACGTGTTTCGGCTGTAGCCTGGGCCTAAATGATTTTGCCAGTATCGCCGCCAGCAGTTACAGAATCGAAGCTGTTGCCTGGGGTGTAAGCATTAAGAAGCTGTTGCTGAAAATATGCACGAGTCGCATCGTAATTGGCTCCGGCTGCAAGCGGCGGGCCTGAGCTTGAAGCCGTCGGCAAAGTCGATGGCTGGTTCTGGCTGGGGGGGTTAGTAATGCCCGCGGCCGCCGCGAAGATGGCCAGGAGGAGTGCGAGTTCTTGTGGGCTAAGGGTCCCATAGAGCGAGGCCACCTTCTCAGTGAGACCTTCGATGTCTCGCCGGCTGAACTCCAGGTTGGCCATAGGGCACCTCCGACTGTGAAACGTGTTCTCGCGTTTGGCGGGAGCACAGCTCCCGATGCCGTCAATCCTGCTGGCGTCGCCGTTCTCTGGTTAGCGATTTCTCTCTGCCAGCGAAGATCAAGTTGGAGAGCCGATCTCCTTCTGGTTCCCCTTGGCGTGAGACGAGCGACTATGTCGCGTCAGTATCTAGCTTATGTCGTCTCCTCGGTCTTTGTATAGATGCGGAACCTGCGGCAACCGAGTTGGCCGGGCGTTGGCTTGCACGGGGGGCCGACGTGACGTATTCGTTGCTTTCGCGGCTTTCGCGCATTCTTGCTCGTACGCTGTCGGCGCGGGGATGGTCGAGCTGCTCGAGAATTGTCAGTGCGCGTTGCCAGGCGATCCGGGCGGACTCAGAATCGCGAAATGCTTGGTGGGTGTCACCCAGGGCGACAAGGGTATCGGCTTCGTTGTAATGGTCGCCGAGCTCATAGAACAGGTTGACGGCCTGCTGGTAGCAGGTTGTGGCTTCCTTCTGTTTACCGAGACAGCGATGGGCGTAACCCAAGCTGTCGTAGGTCTCGGCCTGGCCAAAACGATCATCGATCTCCCGTTGCAGGTCGAGGGCCTGCTGGCAGCAGTCGAGGGCCTGAGTGTAGTCACCGAGCTGAGCGTGAAACCAACCCACCGCGTTGAGTGCCCTGGCCCGCCCGATGTCATTGCCTGCCGCCTTGAATAGGGTGAGTGCCTGCCGGACTTGGGCTAGCGCTTCAGAGTAGAGGCCTTGTCGCTCCAGCATTCGTGCGAGGCTGTGATGGGCGTAGGCCTGGCCAGCATTGTCGCCTAGTTCGTCGTACATGCCGAGGGCGTGCTGGAGGTGCGTGCGCGCCGGATCGTAGCTGCTCAGCTGGACGAGCGCTCTGCCCAGCAGAGCGTGTGACAGGGCCTGGGCCTGCTTGTCCGACAGCCGCCGGCTCGCCTCCAGGGCCATGGTCTGGCTGTCCCTCCAGTCCCGCTGGTGTCCCTGATATTCGAAATAGGACGCCAGTGCCCAAGCCAGCTGCCAGATGTGGGTGTCGAACCCGGCCGCCTGCCGGAGTGCCGCGAGAAGTACGGCGTGCTCTGAGTCGAACCAGGCCAGCGCCTGCTTCTGATCGGCGGGGCTTTCCGGCGTCACCCCGGCGCTGGCAGCGGCGGGCGTAAATGGCCGGTCACGGTGTCGATGAAGTACCTCGTCGGCGCGGTAGGCGCTGTGCAGGTAGTGGTCAAGGACCCGGTATCTCGCCGCGTAGCGATAGTCGTCAGGATCGTGGGTGTACGCAACTTCGGTGGCATACGCGCGAAGCAGGTCATGAAGTGCGAACCGTCCCAGAATACGCTCGGAGACGAGGTGTGCTCGTGTCAGTTCGGCCAGCGCGTGCCGGACTTGTTCTTTGGGCATTCCGGCCAGGCTGACCACGGCTGGCATTGAAACGTCCGGTCCGAAATGAAGCCCGAGCAGCCTGAACAGGCGCTGACCGGAAACGCTGAGCCGCTGGTAGGACCACGAGAATACCGCCCGCACGTTGGTAGCCTGGTCCTCGCCGTCAAACGCGTCGAGCGACCCCCCGGCCTCGCTGAGCTCCGTAGCGAATGCGGAAAGACGGAACCCGGGATGGGTAGCGGCACGCGCCGCCACCAGCATCAGTGCCAAGGGCAGCCGGGCACACAGCGCGATGATGCTATCGACGGCCTGCGTTTCGGCTGCCACCCGGCTCACCCCGATGCGCCGGGAAAGCAGCTGGCGCGCCTCAGCGACGCTCATCAGATCCACGAGCACCGGCTGCGCACCCTCGGTAACAATGAGGCCCCGCAGCTCGTTGCGGCTGGTCACGATGACCAGGCAGCCAGGCGAGCCGGGTAGCAGCGGTCTGACCTGGTCCTCGTCTGCGGCATTGTCTAGCAAGATGAGCACTCGCCGACCGGCGAGCAAACTGCGATAGAGGGCTGCCTGGGCCTCAAGGCTGGTCGGGAGCTGCTGCGGTGTAACCCCGAATGCGTCCAGGAATCCCCGGATCGCCTCGGCCGGTTTCATGGCCGATCCGGTCGGGTCGAAGCCCCGCAGGTTCACGTACAGCTGCCCGTCCGGAAATTCCTCGCTAATCCGGTGTGCCCAGTGCACCGCCAGGGCGGTCTTACCAACTCCAGCGGTTCCCGCGATCGACGTGATGACGACGCTTGTCCCGATGTTCTCGTGGGGACCGGTCACCAGTGCGTCCAGTCGGTCGAGTTCGGCAGCGCGGCCGGTAAAATCCGGAATCTGATGCGGCAACTGCACCGGCAGCGGCCGCCGCGTCCCGGTCATTGCGCCGACCTCAGCGATGACCTCAGCGGCAGCCGTCGCGACCAGCTCCGGATCAGCGGCCAGGATCTGCTGATGGAGTTGCTGAAGCGCGGCCCCCGGCTCGACGCCGAGTTCATCGTGCAGATGGCGTCGTGCATCCCGGAAAACGGTCAGCGCGTCTGCCTGGCGGCCGACTCGGTACAGCGCCAGCATGAGCAGGCCGTACAACCGCTCGCGCAACGGGTGCTTGGCCACGAGATCCCGCAGTTCCGCGATCAAGTCGGCGTGAACGCCGATCGCTAGGTCAAGCTCGATGCGCTCCTCGAGCACGCTGATGCGTGACTCGTCCAACCGATCAGCCTGCGCGTCCAGGAACGGGCTGGACAGACCGTCACAGACGGGACCGCGCCAGAGCCCCAACGCTGAATGCAGCGCCTCGGCGGCCTCCTGCAGCTGTCCCGCAGCCCGGGCAGCCCGTGCGCGGCTGAGGCCTCCCTCGAATACATCCAGATCCAGGGCACGCCTCGGCAAGGTCAGCTGATAGCCGACTTCGGTCCAAGCCAGCAAGCCGGACGGCGCGTGGCCGGGACGCTCCGGCTCGAGCACGCGGCGCAGCCCGGAGACGTGCCGTTGCACCAGGTTCACAGCATTCCTAGGCGGGGCATCGCCCCACACGGCATTGATCATCTGCTGCCTGCCGACCGGCCGGCCTGCCTGCAGCGCCAGCACGGCGAGCACCACCCGCTGCTGGACCGGCCCAAGGTCTAGAACGGTCTCGCCCCGCCAGACCCGAAGCGGACCCAGGACGCCGAATCGCAGCGCGGGAACGTCCGGGTAGTTCATCTTTCACCCCCCCGGGCAGCGGAACTCCACCCCAAAGTTAACTCTGAAGCGGCCAGTTCAGGAACTCTTTAATGCCGGGGATGGACCGTACTAAGTGCGCTGCCGCTTCTGCCCGCACCTGAGAACGCCGCGTGGCTCCCTCTGGTCCGAGATCACCGCCCCGGATTAAGGGCGGCCCCGTGTATCTGCAGCCCCGCCCAGGCCTCCGAACAGGTAACAACTACCCTTCCCAGACCACCAGGGGAGAACAAGCCGTGACGAGCCTGGTTTGGGTGAGTCGGGGGGTCACGCTGGGCTGGATCTGGCGGGCGCCGATCCGGCGGGGGCTGGTGGCGGGGGT
>Ga0210383_10005611_pt1 | contig 11004 bp, 8 predicted proteins | sample IncBWC14OmetaG_FD_160072 | JGI IMG/M metagenome (GOLD analysis project Ga0210383, IMG submission 160072) | Forest soil microbial communities from Barre Woods Harvard Forest LTER site, Petersham, Massachusetts, United States - Inc-BW-C-14-O ...
CGTACCGCTCGGCCGAACCGTTACTAACCCGGTCAACGGCGAGCAGATACCTATGTATGTGGCCGATTACGTGCTGATGGAGTACGGCACCGGCGCGATCATGGCCGTGCCGGCGCACGACGAGCGCGACTACGCGTTCGCGCGTGCCTTTGACCTGCCGATCCGGCGTGTGATTGCTCCGCCGCAAGCCTTGGACACCGTCGAGGCCGCTCCCGGGGAGGACGGTCTTCCATACACGGGCGATGGCTTTCTGATCAACGCTCCGGCTGACTTCGACGGTATGGGCAACCGCGAAGCACTCAGTGCGATCGTCGAATGGCTCGACCGCGAAGGCAAGGGCCACGCTTCGATCAACTACCGCCTACGCGACTGGCTCGTCTCGCGCCAACGCTATTGGGGCGCGCCGATCCCGATCGTCTACTGCGAGCGCTGCGGCATGGTGCCCGTGCCAGACGACCAACTGCCGGTGGAGCTTCCCGACATCGAGGACTACACGCCCAAGGGCCGCTCGCCGCTTGCGGCAGCCGAGGACTGGGTGAACACAAAGTGCCCCGAGTGTGGCGGCAGCGCGCGCCGCGAGACAGACACGATGGACACGTTCGTGGACTCCTCGTGGTACTTCCTGCGCTACTGCGACGCGCGCAACGACCAGGCGGCGTGGGACCCGGCGGTGCTGCGCGAATGGATGCCCGTGGACCAGTACATCGGCGGCGTCGAGCACGCGATCCTGCACCTGATGTACGCGCGCTTCTTCACGAAGGCGCTCGCCGACCTCGGACACCTCGACTTCCAGGAGCCGTTCCAGGCGCTGTTCACGCAGGGCATGGTTACCAAGGACGGCTCGAAGATGAGCAAGTCCAAGGGCAACGTCGTCTCGCCAGCCTCGATCATCGAGCGCGTCGGCGCGGACACGGCGCGCTGCTACATCCTGTTCGTCGGTCCGCCCGACCAGGATGCCGACTGGGCGGATGAGGGCGTCGACGGCGTGCACCGCTTCCTCTCCAGGCTGTGGCGGCTGGCCGCGGAGACGGCTGAGCGCGCAGGGAAGCCCCGCGCAGAGCTTGCAAGTCCCGCGGATGTCGAGGGTGATGACCTTGCGCTCACGCGCAAGACCCACTGGGCGATCGACAAGATCAGCGGCGACCTGCGCCGGTTCGCGTTCAACACAGCGATCGCCGCGGTGATGGAGCTCTTGAACGACTGCTCGCGGCTGCGCGAGACCGTCGCGCCTGACACCATGCGCTTCGCGCTCGGCACAGCAGCCTCGTTGCTGTTCCCGTTCGCGCCCCATGTCAGCGCCGACGTGTACGAGCGCCTGACGGGAGAGCGAATATGGGAGCAGCCATGGCCACAGGCCGAGGAGGCGATGCTCGAGAGCGATATGTACGAGCTCGTGTGCCAGATCAACGGCAAGGTGCGAGACCGCGTGCAGGCCAGCGCGGACGCTAGCCCCCAAGAGCTCAAGGAACTCTGCATGGCGGCACCCAACATACGTGTGCACATCGATGGCAAGCAGATCGTCAAGGAGGTAGTGGTCCCCGGCAAGCTGGTGAACCTGGTCGTCCGATAGGCGGTCGGGACTACGCCATAGACTCGTCCACGTGCCCGAGCTCAAGCCTGCTTACCTAATCCACGGCGACGATCACGGCGCGGTGGCCGAGCGACGGGCGGGGCTACGGACGCTGGTGGAACGCGAAGAGGGCGGCAGCGCCAGCGTAGAGCTGCTGGAAGGCGACGCCGCCACGCCGGCGGGGGTCGCCGATGCGCTTGCGGCGATGACTCTGGCGATCGGGCGGCGGGTGATCATGGTTGAAGGCGTTGAGCGCTGGCGCCAGGCGGATGTCGAGAAGCAGCTCGTTGATGCGATCAAGCAGATGCCGCCGGATACCACGGTGGCGTTGTTCGCTCGCGAGGAGGCCCGCGCCAAGGCGCCCGCTGCGCTACACGACGCGGTCAAGCGCGCCGGCGGTCAGGTAGTCGCACAGATGACAGTCAAGCCGTGGGAGCTAGCTAAGTGGGCGCGTGAACAGGCTGCTCGCCTCGGCATTGCGCTCGATACAGCCGCCGCCAAAGCACTCGTCGCGCAAGTGGGGGAGCGCCAGCAGCGGCTGCTGCGCGAGCTCGAGAAGCTCGCTCTGGAAGGCGACCCACTCGACGACGCCTCCAATAGCGCCGACGGTGCTGCAAGCTCCCGACCGAGACAGATCAGCGCGGAGGACATCGAGTGCCGCGCCGCCCACTCCACCGAGTGGCGGGCATACGGCTTGGCTGACTCCCTCGTGGGTGCGGACGCAGGCGAGGCGACGCTCTCCTATCTGCGTCTACGCCAACAGGGCGAGCGCCTGTCGGGCCTTACGTACTTGATGGCTCAGCGCCTGCGTGACGCGCTGGCGATCTCGCTGCGTCTACAGGCGGGCGAGTCCGTGGGGGAGATCAAGCGGGGCCTGCGCATGCCCGCCCGCGCCGCCGAGCGCTTCGTCGCAGACGTGGCCCGCAGCGACACCGAGCGGCTGCGTGCGGCGCTCGGCGCGCTTGCCGACCTGGAGTTGAACTCACGCGGAGGCGCGACGCTGGGAGCCAGCCGCACTGCGCTCGCGGGCATGGACGAGGACACGCTCGCGCTGCAGGCGATCGAGAGGATTACGACTAAGGCCTAGCGGCTGGCTAGGGTGCGTGCGGCGCGGGACTTCTTGCGAGCGCCGGTGTTCTTGTGCAGCGCGCCGCGCTTGACAGCCTTGTCGATCGTGCTGACCAGCTCGCGGTGGGTGCTACCCGCGGCGTCAGTGTCTCCGCTCTCGACCTGCGACTCGAGGCTGCGGAAGTACGTCTTGATCGTTGACGTGTAGCGCCGGTTCTCCAGACGCTCGCGCTCGGAACGGAGGATGCGCTTCTTCTGTGAGTGGATATTTGCCATAGCTGGTGCCGCGAACCGTCGCAGACTAGGCCCGGACGCGCCGCAGAGCGCCGTACTATAGCGGCCTTGTCCGCCAGTGCAGAAGCCTTCGGCGAGGAGCCGGTTGTTCCCGCGCCTCCGGGGGAGGGCGGTGGAGGTGGACGGGTCGCTCGAAACACGGCGATCTTCTCGTTCCTAACCGGTGTCTCGCGGGTTGTCGGGCTGCTCCGAGAAATCATCTTTGCTGGCTTCTTCGGCACCACGGGCAGAGCGTCAGCGTTCGCGATTGCCTATCAGGTCCCTAACTACATAGCCCAGCTCTTCGCACAATCGGCGCTCTCGGCGGCATTCGTGCCGGTGTTCACCGAACTCCTGCAGAAGGGGGAGCGCAAAGATGCGATGCGGCTGGCATCGACGCTGTTCTGGCTCATGCTCATCGGTCTTGGGGCGCTGACGGCCGTCTTCATCCTCGCTGCCGGTGTGGTCATGCCCCTGTTCATCGGACCCAAGTTCAACCACGACCTCATCGGCCTGACGGTTGGTCTGTCTCAGGTGCTGTTCCCGGTGATCCTGCTGTTGGGCCTGAACGGTCTGCTCGTCGGGGTCCTGCAGTCATACGACCACTTCACGATCCCCGCCATCTCGCCAGCGGTGTGGAACGTCGTGATCATCGTGCTGCTCGTGGTGCTCGCGCCGCACTTCCACGGCGGAGACAAGATCTACGCCTTCGCGGTTGGCGTCCTCGCCGCGACCATCGTTCAGCTCCTGCTCGCGTTCGCGGCGCTCGGACGGATCGACTTCCGTCTGAGTATTCGCATCGACTGGCAGGACCCGCGCGTCAGGCAGGTGTTCGTTTTGATGCTGCCGGTGATGCTCGGTCTGGGGATCGTCAACCTCGACCAGGTGATCAACGCGACCTTCGGCAGCAAAGTCTCCACGGAAGCCCCCAGCGCGATTAACAATGCGTTTCGCATCTACATGCTGCCGCAGGGCATCTTCAGCGTGGCGGTTGCGACGGTCCTGTTCCCGACGCTCAGTCGGATGGCCGCTGATCGAGAACCGGCTGCGATGCGAAGTGCCCTAGGCAGCGGCATGCGCCAAATCAACCTGCTGTTGATCCCGGCGGCGGCGTTCATGCTCGTGCTGCCGACGCCGATTGTTCGGCTGGTGTTTCAACACGGTGAATTCAACGCTCAGTCCACCCACCTCGTCGCGATCGCGCTGTTCTGGTTCGCGTTCAGCCTGCCGTTCGGCGGTCTGAACCTGCTGCTCACAAGGACGTTCTTCGCCGTCCAACGCCCGTGGATCCCGACGGCCCTCGCGGCGATGAACATCGTGGTGGACATCATCGTCAGCATCGCCCTCTACAAGCCGCTGGGGATCGCGGGGCTGATCATCGGCACGATCGTTGCGAACATCGTGATGACGGCGCTCCAGTTCTACCGCCTGCGAATTGGCCTGAACGGTCGCCTGGAAGGCGCGCATACGATCATGATCACTGCGCGGATTGTTGTCGCCTCGGCGGTCCTTGCGGGCGTGTCGTGGGCGGTGTGGAAGCTGCTGGACGAGCTGCTGGGCACGTCCCTGCCGGCGGGGATCGTGAGCGTCGGTGCGGCGGCCGCTGCCGGTCTGTTCGTGTACGTGCGCGCGGTGCTGATGATGCGCATCCCGGAGGCCCATCAGGTGAGCACGATGATCCGCACGCGACTCGGCCGTACCTGATTGCGCAAGAGAATCTGAACGGTGGCACGCACGAGGATTTCGATGCACAAGGATGCACCAGATGAGCCGAGCAGAGGCCGGGTGAGCCTAGGCCCACCCGGCTTGCGCCCGAACAAGGATCGCCGCTTACTACATACGTCCCAGGACTGTGTGTTTCGCCTGGGCGGCTTAACACTCTCGACACCTGGACAGGCCACCAATCCGAAGATGGGTGCGTTGCCGCGGCTGAAGGAATCCTTGTCGAGTTGGCGATCCGCCGGAGGCTTAAGGCTAGCGGGTCTCGCGCTCGGGCCGGCGCCATCTACGCTGTAGCTCGACTGATGGACCAAGCACACATCCGCAACTTCTCGATCATCGCGCACATCGACCATGGCAAGTCGACGCTGGCGGATCGCATCCTTGAGCTGACGCATACGGTGGCAGCGCGCGAGATGCGCGCGCAGTTGCTGGACTCGATGGACCTGGAGCGCGAGCGCGGGATCACGATCAAGGCTCAGGCGGTACGTGTGTTCTTCACGGCGCGCGACGGCGAGACCTACCAGCTGCATTTGATCGACACGCCGGGGCACGTGGACTTCACGTATGAGGTATCGCGCTCGCTGGCAGCGTGCGAGGGCGCGTTGCTGGTGGTGGATGCGGCGCAGGGCGTTGAGGCGCAGACGGTGGCCAACACCTATCTGGCGGTGGATGCGGGCCTGGAGCTGATCCCGTGCTTGAACAAGATCGACCTGCCGGGTGCGGAGCCCGAGCGTGTGGCGGGCGAAGTGTCGGAGCTGATCGGCGAGCCGCCGGAGTCGATCTTGAAGATCAGCGGCAAGACGGGCGAAGGCGTTGGCGAGGTGCTGGAGGAGCTGGTCGCACGCGTGCCGCCGCCGGAGGGCGATCCGGGAGGTCCGCCGCGGGCGCTGATCTTCGACTCGGAGTTCGACCAGTACCGCGGCGTGATCGCGTACATCAGGGTGGTGGACGGCGTGTTCCGCAAGGGCGAGCTGATCCGCGCGATGGCGACGGGCACGGAGGCGGACATCGACGACATCGGCTTCTTTAGCCCGCAGATGATGCCGACGGACCAGCTGGCGGCGGGCGAGGTTGGCTACCTAATCACGGGCCTGAAGGACGTCACGCTGCTACGTGTCGGTGACACGCTCACCACCCGCGCTAAGGCTGGCGGCTCGGCAGCCAAGGGTGGATTTGGTGCCCGCCCACCCGCAGCCACAGAGGCACTGCCGGGCTACCGCGAGGTCAAACCGATGGTCTTCTGCGGCCTGTTCCCGATCGACTCGGACGACTACCCGGACCTGCGCGACGCGCTGGAGAAGCTGGTGCTGAACGACGCGGCGCTGTCGTGGGAGCCGGAGACCTCTGACGCGCTTGGCTTTGGCTTTCGCTGCGGCTTCCTGGGTCTCTTGCACATGGACATCGTCAAAGAGCGCCTGGAACGAGAGTACGACCTGGAACTGCTGGCGACGATGCCGTCGGTGGAGTTCGAAGTGACGCTCACCAATGGCGAGGAGCTTGAGGTGCATAACCCTTCGGACATGCCCGATCCGGGCACGATCGAGGAGATCCGCGAGCCGTTCATTACGGCGTCGGTGATCGCCCCGAAAGAGTTCGTGGGCGCGGTCATGGGGCTGTGTCAGGAGCGCCGTGGCGAGCACACGGGCATGCACTACCTCTCGCCTGAGCGCGTGCAGATGACCTACGAGCTGCCGCTAGCGGAAATCGTGCTGGACTTCTTCGACCAGCTGAAGTCGCGCACGAAAGGCTATGCGTCGCTGGACTATGAGATCAGCGGCATGAAGCCGTCGGATCTGGTGAAGCTGGACGTGCTGCTGGCGGGCGACACGGTCGATGCGTTGTCGATGGTGGTGCACCGCGAGAAGGCGTATGAGATGGGACGCACGCTGACGGAGAAGCTGCGCAAGCGGATCCCGCGCCAGCAGTACGACGTGCCGATCCAGGCGGCGATTGGCGCGCACGTGATCGCGCGCGAGACGGTGAAGGCGTTCCGCAAGGACGTGATCGCGGGTTGCTACGGCGGCGACATCACGCGCAAGAAAAAGCTCTTGGAGAAGCAGAAGGAGGGCAAGAAGCGGATGAAGCAGGTGGGGCGGGTGGAGGTCCCGCAGGAGGCGTTCCTGGCGGTGCTCGAGCTGGGCGAGGAGTAGCGCGTGTCGTCCGCGCTGGAGGGGTCAGCTCAAGCGACGCGCCCGGTGCGTCTGCTGTTCGTGTGCTTGGGCAACATCTGCAGATCGCCAACCGCTGAGGGTGTAATGCGAGCGCTGATCGAGCGCGAAGGGCTCGACGGCAGCATCCAGGTCGAATCGGCGGGTACAGGTGCGTGGCACGTAGGCAGCCAGCCGGACCACCGTGCCAGCCAGGCGGCGAGTGCTCGCGGCATCGCTCTGGAAGGCACCGCGCGCCAGGTTCGCCCTGATGATTTTTATGATTTTGATGTTTTGGTTGCGATGGATCGTGAGAACCTGGGCGAGTTGCGGAGACTGGCGCCGGGGGATGCCGAGCGGGAGAAGGTGAGGCTGCTGCGCGAGTTCGATCCCGCGGGCGTTGCTGCCCCGACAGGCCAAGCTGCAGAGCAGCTGGACGTGCCCGATCCTTACTACGGCGGCCCGGGCGGCTTCGACGAGGTGTTCGACCTGGTGCAGGCCGCGTGCGAGGGCCTGCTCGAGCAGATCCGCGCCGGCGAGGTGCCGTGACGGTGCGAGCGGCGTTGGGGCGGTAGGGCCGATGGCGCCTCCGGCGGGCGCCCTCGATGCCACACGCGTGGGCGGAACGGCGCGCACGTGTCACGCGGACGTGTGGATGTCGGAGTGGGGGGCATGCGCCCTGACACCATGGCCAGCCGCAGGCGGCTTTATTTGCTGTCGAGGGTGGTCGTCTCGCGCCACTATCGGCGCGAGCTCACGCTGGAGATGGTGGCGGGTGCGGTTGCGAGCTCCCCGCGTCAGGTACAGCGGGCGTATGAGCAGTTCGGCGAGCAGAGCTTTCGCGAGGAACTGCAGGCGCGGCGCATGTCTGTGGCGGCGCAGCTGCTGATCGAACAGCGCTCGATTGCGGTGGAGGACGTTGCTCGTCTGGTTGGCTATACCCACGCGCCGTATTTCGCTCGTACGTTTCGCCGCCGCTATGGGCTATCCCCGGCGGACTTCCGCAGAGCGGGCGTTCAGGCAGGCGAGCGGTCGTAGGCGGGGAGGTCCTGCCCGGGGGAGGGCGCAGGGGTGATCGCGCCGTACTGGCCTTCGCTGTCGACTTCCGCCACGACCTCGGCTCCGGGCAGGTGCAGGCGCATGAGCGTGCCGCCATCGGGGGCGGGCTCGGCGGTGATGCTGCCGCCCTGCTGGCTGGCGACCTGGCGCACGATCGCAAGGCCCAGACCGGAGCCGGGCCGCCCGCGAGCCTCGGCGCCGCGGTAGAAGCGGTCGAAGATGTGGGGTAGATCCTCGGCTGAGATCCCGGGGCCGTGGTCGCGCACGGTCAACGTCCCGTCTTGGAGACCTACCTCCACGGGCTGGCCGGGCGGGCTGTACTTGATGGCGTTGTCGAGGAGGTTTGCGATTGCGCGCTCGAGTCTGGCCGGGACGCCGGTGATGAACGTTGGCTCCAGCTCTACGAGCAGCTGAGTGGCGGGCGAGTTTCGCCGCGTGCGCTCGAGTACCTCGCTGACGAGCAGATCGAGCCGCAGATCCTCGGCATCGGCGCGCGGCTCCTCGCCGCGGGCGAGTTCGATCAGATCGTTCATCAACAGCGTGAGCTCCTCGATCTGCTCGACCACGTCGTTGAGCAGCCGGCTGGTGTCCTCGGGGCTCATCTCCTGGCCCTGCTGTTGCAGGATCTCGATGTTCGTGCGCAGGCTGGTTACGGGGGTGCGTAGCTCGTGTGAGGCGTCGGCGACGAGTTGGCGCTGTGCGTGAACGGAGGCGTCGAGGGCGCTCATCGAGTGCTCGAGCGCGTCGAGCATGGCGTTGAAGCTGGAAGCGAGTCGCCCGAGCTCGTCCTCGCCGGTGGGCTGGATCCGTCGGCTGAGGTCTTGCGTGAGCGCTACGTGCTCGGTGGTTTGGGTGAGCCGCTTGAGTGGCTGTACGGCGGCGCCTGAGACCAGGCGTCCGAGTAGTGCGGCGAGCGCGATGCCACCGACGTCGAGCAGGACGAGGATCAGCCGCAGGCGGGAGAGCAGGCTGTCGACTTCGGTGAGCGGTTGGGCGAACTGCACGGCGCGCCCGGAGCCGAGCGGCTCGGCGAGGATGCGCAGGTGCGTGCCGCCGACGTGTGCGTCGCGGAAGAACGACGTGCCCCCGCTTGTGGCCAGCAGGCGTGTGTGGGCGTCGACGGGGAGCGAGACGCCGCGGGCCGAGCGGATGAGGATCGTTCCCTTGGCACCCACCACCTGCTGATAGCCCCGGACCTGGTTGGGGGCGGGGGGTAGGTCGCCGAAGGGGTTTGTGCTCCCCGGGCGGGCGGTCGTGTGAGCACGGGTGCGATGTGAGTGGCTGGGGCTTTCGAGGTTGGACGGAGTGAGAGCCAGCCCGAACGCGTTGCTGCCGGGGCCTGTGGAGCTGACGTGGCCGCGGTGCCGGTCGAGGTAGCGCATCAGCCGCGTCGCCTCGCGGCCGCGGTCGTGCAGCTGAGAGTCGATCTGGCCGTGCAGCTGATTTGAGGTGAGCACGTACACGAGCAGCGAGGCGAGCACCACGGCGACTGCCACGGCGGCGGCCGATGCGATGGTGATGCGTCGGCGAAAGCTCATAGCGGCGTGCGCAACACGTACCCCACCCCGCGCACGGTGTGCAGCAGCCGCGGCTCCTCGCCGACCTCTGTCTTGCGACGGAGATATCCCATATAGACGCCGAGCGAGTTGGAGCTCGACCCGAAGTCATAGCCCCACACGCTCTCGAAGATGGCCGAGCGCGTGAGCACTTGGCGCGGGTGGCGCAGGAACAGCTCGAGCAACAGGAACTCGGTGCGGGTGAGCGCGAGCCGGCGCTCGCCGCGCCACGCCTCGTGGGCACGGAGGTCGAGCCGTAGGTCCTCGAACGTGAGCGCATCCTCCTTGCCCTCGCCGTCGCCCGCGCGCCGCAGCAATGCTCGCACGCGTGCGAGCAGCTCACGCAGGGCGAACGGCTTGACGAGGTAGTCGTCGGCGCCGGCGTCCAGGCCGGCGACACGGTCGTCGACCTCACCCCGTGCGGTGAGCATCAACACGGGTGTGCTGTCGCCCCCTTCGCGCAGGCGCTTGCACACGTCCAGGCCGTTCATCCGCGGCATGGCAATGTCGAGAATGATGGCCTCGTAGGGCGATTGCCCCAGGAGTTCCAACGCCTCTTGCCCGTCGCTGGCGTTGGCCACGTCGTAGTGTTCGAGCGTCAGCGCACGAAACAGCGCATTCTGGACAGCGGGCTCGTCGTCGACTACCAGTATGCGTGCTTGCTCGGCCATGATCGGGGGCATCCCGTAGGTGTGAACCGCTCCCGCACCGATGGCAGTGCTTGGAGGCAGCGCAGTTATGAGGCTAGCGTGATGGATGGCGTGGGCAGGCTTCTAAGGAAATGCGAAGAGAATGCTAAGAATCGCGAGGGGAGGGGCAATCGCTGACGGGCCAGAGATCGCCCAGCAGACGGAGCCGGGGGATGGCGTCGATGTGATGGCCGCGCAGTCGCGCACGCTGCGCAACAGCATGATCAGCCTGGCGGTGTTCTTTGCGCTGGTGGTTGCCCTGCTGCTGGGCGTTCCCGGGCTGGACGCGGCTGCCGATCGCATCGCGAAGGCGAACATCCCATGGATCGTTGCGGGGGTCGTGCTGGAGCTGCTCTCGTGCCTGGGCTACGTGGTGTTGTTCGAGCTGATCTTCGGTCGCCTGGGGCGCAGCTTGAGCTCGCGGCTGTCGCTTGCGGAGCTGGCGGTCAACTCGGTGGTGTCTGTCAGCGGTCTGGCTGGGATTGCGCTTGGCGCGTGGGTGTTGCGCAGCAAGGGCGTTTCGGTGGCGCGGATCGCGAAGCGCTCGGTGCTGATCTTCGTGCTGACGAGCGCGGTGAATGTAGGCGCGGTGGCTGTGATCGGGTCGCTGATGTGGCTGGGGATCATCCCTGGCTCGCGCGATCCGCTGCTCACGCTGATACCCGCGGCAGCGGCGCTGGCGACGATAGTGGGGACGCTCGTACTGGCTGCGTGGGCGCGCCGAGCGGCGGCGGGGCGTCATTTGGATGGCGGTCGCGTGGCGGTCGCGCTGGTCGCGGTGAGTGGCGGGGTGGAGGATGCGCTGGGGTTGATCCGCGCGCATGAGTGGAGGCTGTTGGGAGCGGTTGCGTACTGGCTGTTCGACAACCTCGTGCTGTATGCATGCCTTGCGTCATTCGGGGACAGGCCGTCGTTCTGGG
>Ga0210383_10005612_pt1 | contig 11001 bp, 11 predicted proteins | sample IncBWC14OmetaG_FD_160072 | JGI IMG/M metagenome (GOLD analysis project Ga0210383, IMG submission 160072) | Forest soil microbial communities from Barre Woods Harvard Forest LTER site, Petersham, Massachusetts, United States - Inc-BW-C-14-O ...
CAGCGCGCCCGTTTCAGTCGCGCACGACGCGCCCGCCGCCCCTTCCGGGCACGGCGGCTGGACGATCGTGTCGAGCAACTGCGGCGGTTCGCTTGCCAGCAGCGCCGCGTCGTTTGCAAACGCGCCGCCGTCCAGCCCCGACCAGCCGCGCAACAGCGTTCCCGCCGCGATCGCCTGTGTATCTATATAAGGAGCTGCCGCAGGCTGCGCGCTTGCCGCAACAAACGATGTGCCCGCGAGCTCGATCAGCCACACGTGCGTGACCGCAGGCAACTGTGTGGCTTTGGTCGTCGCGGTGTGTTTTGGCGTCGTTGTGGTGGGTGTCGTCGTTTCCGACGCCGCCGGGGCGCTCGTCGCGCTCGTCGCTTCTTCTGCGCTTGAGTCTTTCCGTTTGCGCCTGCGACGTTTGCGCGTCGGCGTAGCTTCCGCGACTATCGCCGGCGGCTGCGCTGACGCGCTTGCCGCCTGCGCCTCCCTCGCAGCAGCGCTACGCGCGAGCGTCTCCAACAGCAACGGCAGGTTCGACGCTGCTTGAGAGGGGGTGGGGGTCGGGCCGATCGCCGCTCCTACCACCACACCAACGCCGAGCATTGCTGCGGCCAGCGCAGCTGTCACGCGAGCAGATGGGGCGCGGAAGGGAGACTTTCGGGTTTCTGGTGTGTTGTTCATTGAGTGGGGCGGAATTATTGTAAATACAGAAGCGAAGGGTCCAGAACCTACCGCGGTTCCGGACCATCTCTATAAAATAGCTAATGTCGATCAAGTCTGTGGAGATATGCTATGTTCCGCGCTCCACGCTGTCAACTCTTTGTCAAACGAAATTGAAACGGAGCCTCTCTTCAATGCATCGAATCCGCCGTCTCTCCGTCGCCCTCACGGTGGCTGGCGTGGTCGGGGTTGCGGCGCCTGTAGCCGCCAGCGCCACCTCGCTCGTCACCGTCAGCGGCGCCACGTCGTCCTACCCGCTCGTTGCTCTGCTGGCGGCCAAGTACGTCAAGCTGCACCCTCACAAAGTCAGGTTCAAGATCGCCCAGGGCGGTACCACGGTCGGCATCAACGACGTCAAAAATGGTCACGTGACGATTGCTGACGTGGCGCAGGAACCGACCGGCGCTGACGCCGGCCTGGACTTCTACCCAATCGCCAAGTACGCGATCTGCGTGGTCACCAATAAAGCCAACACGCTCAGCAACCTCACGCCGAGCGAGGTCACTTCGATCTTCACCGGCAAGACCAAAACCTGGAGCAGCGTGCCTGGCGCCACCGCCTCCGGCAATATCGACGTGTACTCGCGGACCGCAGTCGCAGGCGTGCTCACGAGCTTCAAGTCGCTGCTGTTGGAAGGCAAGAGCGTTGTCTCAGCAGCAACCGAAGAGGCCACTGAGGGTCTGATGCGTCAGGCCGTCGAAAGCGACCCCAGCGGCATCGGCTTCCTCTCTAACTACCAGGCCAACAAAGGCGGGCTGAACTCCGTCGAGTACAACGGCGTCGCCTGTAACCAGACGACTGCCGCATCCGGTCAGTACGCTGGCGTGTCGGTGTTCTTCGAGGTCACCAAAGGCCCCGCCACGGGCGCTGCCGCAGCATTCATCCACTGGGTCGAACGGTCACCCGCAGCGAAGAAAATCATCGCCAGCGAGTGGATCACGATCGGCTGACGGGATGCCGGACACGCTGCAAAAGTCGTGGCTGAGAAGCTACGCGGACCGTGGCGGACCGCTGGATGTGAGCCACGGTCAGGGGCTGTGCGTAAGCCGTGATTGAGCGGTTGCGTAGGCCTTGGCCCGACCACCGCGCCGAGCGTTTGCTCGGCGCGGTGTCGTTGTCGATCGGCGTCGGCGTGGTGGCGATGGTCGTGTTCGTTGCCACTAAGGCGTGGCCGATCTTCCAGCACAACGGGATTGGTTGGCTATTCGGTGGGGGGGACTTCGAAACGGAGGTCGCCAAGATGAGCGCTGCCACCACCAGCCCGGCCGCGTCCGTGTATCACCTGCGCGTGTGGCCGCTGATCTACGGCACGCTCCTTACCAGTGGCATCGCAGTCGTCCTGGGCATGGTGATCGCAGTGCTCTCATCCGTCTTCATCGTCGAGCTTGCGCCCGCGCGTGTCAGCCGGGTGGTGATCCCGATGGTACGTCTGCTCGCGTCTGTCCCCTCTGTCATCTACGGGCTGATCGGGATCCTCGTGCTCGTGCCGTTCGTTGGCAATCACGTCATCAGCAATCAGGAGAAGACCTCCGTGCAGAGCGTCGTCCAGTTGACGGGGGCCGGCCTCGGGGTAACCGTCGTGATCCTCACCATCATGATCACCCCGATCATGATCGCGTTGATCTGCGAGGCGCTCGCCTCAGTGCCTCCGTCATGGCGTGAGGGGGCGATCGCGCTCGGGCTCAACCCGCTGCGGGCGGTGCGCGCAGTCACGCTGAAGGCGATCAGGCCGGCGATCGTCGCCGCTGCGGTGCTCGCCACCGCACGTGCGCTCGGCGAGGCGGTGGTGGTCCAGATGGTCTCCGGAGGCAAGACGTTCAGTCCCAGGCCGTCCGATGGGGTCGTGTTCTGGTTCGAGCCGTTGCGCACGCTCGCCTCTGGAATCCTTGACTACCACGACGGCATCAGCTCGCCGCCGCTCGGCGCAACCGTCTACGCGCTCGCGCTATTGCTGTTGTTCGCCGCGTTTGCGCTGTCCGTGACCGGCTACCTGGTCAAGCTCCCGCTACGCAAGTATCAGACCCGGGGATGAGCACGCCGCCGCCATTCTCGTCATGGCTGTGGAGCTGGCGTGATCCGAAACCGGACCCGATCAAAGCGGGCGGCAGCGGGGGCGGTCGACGTTCCTCGCCCATGAGCTGGCGCTGGGGCGACCGGCTGGTGCTCGTAGCGGCGTGGGGCTCCGGGATCTTCCTGTGTGTGGTCGCGGCGGCGATCGTCTTGTACATGGGCTACCGCGGTATCCAGGACCTGCGTCCGGCGCTGATCTTCAGCCATCCCCGGGTGGGTGAAACCGGGGGCTTCTCGGGTGGGTTCCTGGACCCATTGCTCGGGACTCTCTTTCTGACCGTCATCGGCATCGTGCTCGCCCTGCCGCTGGCGCTCGCCAGCGCCGTGTGGATTGCCGAGTATGGGCGTCCGAGCTGGTTGGCGCGGGTGGTGGAGTCGAGCATTGAGGTCGTCGCCGGTACCCCCGACATCGTTATCGCCATCTTCGGTCTCGCCATCTTCCAGGTCTCGCTGCTCGCTCCCTTCTCGTTCACCTCCGAAGGCGGCGGCGTGTATGGGCGCTCGTTCATCGCCGCAGGGGCGATGATGTCGCTGCTGGCACTGCCGCCCGTGTATGCGGCCACCAGGGACGGGATCCAGTCAGTGCCCGCACACATGCGCGAGGCCGCGTTCGCGCTCGGTAAGACCCGCATCACCACGATTCGGCGCGTGCTCATCCCGAGCGTCCGCTCCAACATCGCCACCGGCGTCACGTTGGGCATCAGCCGCATCATCGGCTCGACCGCCATCGTGATCATCCTGCTCGGAGGGCTGAACATCGAACCGCAGGGATCGGTGCCGGGTATCGGCCTGCTGCGCGGCACCGGCTCCTCGTTGACGAGCTACATCTACGAAGCTTCGCCCGCCGGCGAAGGTGGAGCTCCGGAAAAGGCCTACGCCGCCGCGTTCCTGCTGTTGATCTTTGTGCTCGCGCTCAACCTGCTCGTCGACAGGATCGGCCGCGCCCAGGCACGATCGACGGGGATGCCAACAGTAGGGGCGGTTGTGTAGGCATGGCCGAGAACTTTTCACAAATCCTCGAAAAAGTCGCTAACCTCAGTGCTCTGATGATCAAAGTCATGTCGATGGAGATTATGGCCGATGCGTCCTGACGAGATGGTCCTAGATCCTTGGAGCTTTATCAGCGATGATTCGCTGGTGCGGGAGTCGAGCGAGCGCGAGCCAATCGCGCGACAGCCGAGCGAGCCGGCTGTGGGGCCGGCTGTGCCGCCCGTGCGGACGATCGTGCTCGACCGCACACCTACCCTCGTGCGTCCCGTGGGGGAGCGCGAGGCGGTGCGCCGACCCGACTCGGCCGCGGGGCCCGAGCGCCTGAGCTTGCGCGACGTGAGGATCTCCTATGCCGGGAAGGAGGCTGTCAAAGGCGTTTCGCTTTCGATCCACCAGGGCGAGGTGCTGGCGCTGATCGGGCCCTCCGGCTGCGGCAAGACGACGCTGCTACGGACACTCAACCGCCTTACTGAGCTGACCGCCAGCGCGTCGCGCTCGGGCGAGATCCTGCTCGACGGCGAGGACATCCACGAGCTGGTGGACACGACCCTGCGCTCGCGCGTTGCAATGGTCTTCCAGCAGCCCAACCCGTTCCCCATGTCGATCTTCGACAACGTGGCCTTCGCGCTGCGCGAGCAGGGGCGCAAGCGGCCCGGGCGCCGCGAGCTCGAGCCACTCGTGATCGACGCGCTGCGCCGCGCTGGTCTCTACGACGAGGTGCGTGACGACCTCGATCGCCCGGCGTTGCGTCTCTCCGGCGGGCAGCAACAGCGGCTGTGCATCGCTCGCGCGATCGCGCCGCGACCAGAGGTGCTATTGATGGACGAGCCGTGCAGCGCCCTCGATCCGATCTCCACCAGCGTGATCGAGGAGCTCATCGGTGAACTGCGCCGCGACCTCGCTGTCGTGATCGTGACCCACAACCTCGCACAGGCGCACAGGGTGGCCGACAAGGTCGCCTTTATGTACCTAGGTGACCTCGTCGAGTACGGCACTACCGGGGATCTGTTCGAGGACCCCCGCGCCGAGCGCACGCGCGAATACGTCCGCGGAGCCTTCGGATGAGCACGCATGCGCGTCTCGCCGCGGCGCCGCTCAGCTAGGAATCGCAATGACTAACCTGGCACCTGTGCCATCCGAGAGCTCCACCTGCCCGAACTGCTCCGCGCCGCTCGTCGCAGATCAACGCTACTGCCTGTCCTGTGGGCAGCCCACATCCCCAGTGCGCCTCGCGTTCCTCGACGTGCTCGAGTCTGAGCACAAGGCGCAGCCGGGACCCGGCGCGATGACCACTGCCCCCGTCGCCTACAACCCCTACCAGGAACCGGTCGCTGGACCGGCATGGCTGCGCCGCTACGCGCCACTGTTCGGTGTCCTGTCGGTGTTGCTGATGGCGATGATCGTGGGGCTGCTCGTCGGTCATTGGGTAACGCAGAGCAAAGCTCCCGTCAGCTCCAGGCCGCAGATCATCAAAGTGGAAGGCGACCTCGGCGGCGTGGCAGCGACCGGGAGTGCCGCCACGCCGACAACGAGCACTACCCCGGCGGCTGCAACGAAACCCAGCACCTCGCCAAAGAGTGAAGAAGAAACGGAACTCGCCGAAGCCAAGGCGGAAGAAAAGGCCGAAGAAAAAGAACCCGCCAAAGTGCCCGTCGCCAAAGCACTCAGCCCTGAAGCTGCGAACAAACTCGAAAAAACGACAGGCAAGGCAAAAGAGAAAGAACTCGACAAAATCACGCACGGCCCGATCGAAGTCAAATGAGTACCCACGGCAGCAACGGGAGCAGGCCCTCAGCAGCTGCACAGCCTGCCGCGGGGAGTGCCGATGACAACAGGCACGCTCAGACGGCGACGGGCGCAGACGCAGGCGTAGGCGGGGTCGTGCTGCCCGCGGGCGGGCTGCCAGTGCCGAGCGGATCCATGTCCGAGCTGCGTCGCAGGCGCCTGGAGCTGGCCGAGCGCGTGGCTGCGCTCACATGGGATCTCGGTGGGCTCGCATACGAGATGGCGATTCGCGACCACTATCGCCTGGACGTGCTCGCGCGCAAAGCATCAGAACTTCAGGAGGTCGACGCGCAGCTGGGCGAGGTGCAGCGGCTGCTCGCCACCGCCGAGGCTGGCGTGCACGGGCAGTGCCGCTCCTGTGGTGCCGTGCACAGCCGCGGCGCCGCCTATTGCTGGCACTGCGGCGCGCCGCTCATGCAAGAGGCGCGCCCGTCGGTGTTGCACAGTCAGCAACCAGCCTGAGGACGGTCGATTTCAGCCACGGGCACCGTGCCGCAGTTCGTTGCTTCGTCCAGTAACTGCTCCTACCAGCTGCAGCGAGCGCTAGCGTATTGGTGATGAGCCGCTCAGTGCCTGTACGGGCCTTGCGGACGCTACTAGTGGGGGTGGCGGGGTCCGCAGCGGCCCTGCTCAGCGCCGCGGCTCTCGTGCTGGCTCTCGCCGGGTCTCCCCCGGCGAGAGCCGCGCGCACTGATGGCGCTAGCTCACCGATCGAGTACGGGTGCCCGATTCTGCCTGCGCATGATCCCCTTAACCAGGAAATAGCCAACGCCCCCGTCAGCCCGAACTCCGCCGCTTACGTCGCGAGCATCGGGCTGAGTGCTCATCTACACCCCGATTTCGGCACCGAGCCGAGCTACGGCATCCCCTATACGGTCGTTGGCGCCAAGCAGCGCAAGGTGCCAATCAAGTTCACCGAATACGGCGCCGAATCGAACGCAGGGCCCTACCCAGTGCCTGCCAAAGCGCCGATCGAGGGTGGGGGCAAGAACGGCCAGGGGGACAAACACGTGCTAGTGCTGCAGGAAGGTAGCTGCAAGCTCTATGAGCTCTACGACGCCAATCGCAACGGGCAGGGCTGGGACGCGGCCTCCGGCGCGGTGTTCAACCTGCGCAGCGACGCGCTACGACCGGAGGGATGGACCTCAGCCGATGCCGCCGGCCTGCCGATCTTCCCCTTGCTGGCGCGCTATCCGGAGGTAGCCCGCGGACAGATCGACCATGCGCTGCGCGTCACCGTGCCAGAAACCCAAAAGGGCTACATCCACCCCGCAACGCACTACGCCTCAGATAGCTCCAACCAGGATCTACCGCCGATGGGGTTGCGCCTGCGGCTGAAGGCCAGCTACAGCCTGTCCGGCTTCACAGGGGAGTCGCTCGTCATCCTCGTAGCGCTCAAGCGCTACGGGTTGATCGTGGCTGATAACGGCTCGCCGTGGTACATCACCGGTGCGCCCAATTCGCACTGGGACGATCAGAACTTGGAAGCGATCAAGCGGGTGCCTGGGTCTGAATTCGAAGCGGTCGACACGGGGTCCGTGCTGCACGTGGGCTAAGACGGCTCGACCGGTGCGGTCGGCGGCGTCGCAGCGGGAGCCTGCGCGGGTGCGGGCGTCTGTGCGGGCACCTGCGCTGCAACTGGCTGAGCCTGTGGCTGCTGTGCAGTTGACTGTGTGAGCGTCGGTGCCGACGAGTCTCCGCTGATCGAGTCCTTGAACTCGCGCATGCCGGAACCGATCGAACGTCCCATTTCCGGGAGGCGCTTGGCGCCGAACACGAGCAGCAGGATGACCACCAGGACGGCTATGTGAAGTGGGTTATCTAGTCCCATGGTTGTTCAAGTCTACGACTTTTCCGCGCTTCGTCCGGTACGTGAGTGGACGGGCCAGCGAAGATGATCGCCATACTAGGCAGCGTGTCCCCAGCTGCAACGCTCGTGGAGGCGCTCGAGCCGATCCGCGCGGATCCCGCCCGCTCGGCCGTGCTGCTAGATATCGACGGCACGCTTGCGCCGATCGTGCGTCATGCTGCCGATGCGCACGTCCCCGAGGCAACCCGTAGCCTGCTGATTGAGATTGCCCGTCGCTATCGAGTTGTGGGCTGCGTCAGCGGTCGGCGGGCGAGCACTGCCCGCCAGATCGTCGCCATCGGCACGATCGCGTACGTCGGCAACCACGGCGGCGAGCTGCTGCGCCCGCGCGCCACCAGCCCCGAGATCGACCCTGAGCTGGCCGCATGGACCACGCGCGTAAGGGAGTTCGCCGACCGCGTGTACACAGGCGAGCTCCAGCGTTTGCGCGTGCGCAGCGAGGACAAGGACGCGATCGCCGCGTTCCACTGGCGCGGCGCGCCTGACGAGCAGGCGGCCGAGCAGGCTGTGCAGGAGCTCGCCGGTCGCGCCGAGCAGGAGGGCTTCAATGTGCATTGGGGTCGCAAGGTACTCGAGGTGCGTCCGCCTGTCGTGCTCGACAAGGGCCTCGGGATCGCCACCTTGCTGCGCGGTGGCGAGGCTGACGCGGCTGTGTATGTGGGTGATGACACCACCGACCTCGACGCGTTTCGCGGCCTGCGCTCGCTCGTCGACTCAGGCGAGCTCTCGAGTGCCCTGTGCGTGGCCGTCAGCTCTGACGAAGCGCCGCCCAGCTTGTCCGCCGAGGCCGACCTCACAGTGGACGGGCCGGCCGGCGTACGCGAGCTGCTCGAGGCGCTGCTGTAGCGCTGTGCGTTTCGTCGACTTTCTCAGAACGACCGTGCTGCTGAGCGCCGGTGCCGCCACTGCGCTCGCGGGCATCACGGTGCTCGCGGCGAGCGCCAAATCCAACACCACGCTCGCGGAGGTCGCCGTCGGCTGGTGGTTGATCGCCGGAAGCGTGGGCTTGCGCATGGGCAGGCGCGCTGAAGCCAACCCGCCGATCGCTCGCCTGCTGTCGAGCGCGAAGACAAGCACCACACTCCCCGAGCACCATCCCAGCGCGATCCTCGTCAATCGCCTGTGGCCGCTGTTGGTGTTCACGCTGCTGTCGGGCGGTCTTGCGTTCCTCGCTCCGCAGATCCCTGGAATTGCCGCCGGCTTCGCCATCATCTGGGCGCTTGCATGGCGTCGCCAGGATGCCGCGGTCGGGGCCATCGAGGAGCGTGACGGGGCCTCGTTTTACGTCAAGCGCACATCGCCCGTGCGACCCATACTCCTCGTGCGCACCCCCGGCTTCAAAACTGCCCGTCCAGAGCGCGTCGGCGGCGCCGTCACCTGAGATGTCCCCCCCGGGGCCGGCCGGTCGCTCGATCGAGATTGTGATCGTCTCGCTCGCATCCACCGAGGGGCTGCGCAGGGCCGACGAGGAGCTGAGCACCTCGCTGGAAAGAGCCGGTGCGCATGTACGGATTGCCCGCGCGTCAGCGCCACCGCCGCTGCGAACCCTGATGCTCACCGATCTCGCCTGGGCGCGTGCGGCGCGGACTGCCGCCAGGGAATGTCTTGCTCGGATGCAGCCCTCATCACCCGACGCAATCATCTACTCGACCACTACCGCCGCATTGATGCGGCCGCGTGCCGGAGCAATCCGCTTCGATGCACCGGCTGCGGGCAACCGGCCGGGACGCCACGGACTTTGGCAACGACTGGTCGAGCGCCACAGGCTTGCCCGTGCGCCACTGCTGCTGCCATGGAGCGACGGCGGACTGTGCGAGGCACCACCCGCGGCCAGGCGCGGGAATCGTGCGCTGATCCTGCCGGTACCCGTCGAGCCCTCCGGACCACTCCAGCAAGATCGCGAGATCGCGGCGATCACCTACGCCGCCAACCCGTCCAAGAAGGGGCTCGATCGTGTGCTCGAGGCATGGCGCGGCGTGCGTGGCGAGCGCGGATCCGGCGAGCTGATCGTGGCCGGAGCGTCAGAGGTGGAGCTCGCCCGCGCCGGCTTCCGCGTGGCGGATGAGGATGGCGTGCGCGTGGTTGGGGCGCTCCCCGCCGATGAATACCGCGCGCTCTTGCGTCGGGCGCGCGTGTTTGTGTGCGCGCCGCGTCGCGAGGATTACGGGATCTCACAGCTCGAGGCGCTCGCCGATGGCTGTCTGCTCGTGAGCACTCCCGCACCCGGTCCGTACGCGGCGCTCCCGCTGGCACGCGCGCTGGACCCCCGTCTCATAAGCACCAACCTCACGGGGGCATTGCACGTCGCCCTGACAGACCCGCTGGCCGACTACCGCGATCGTGCGCTGGAGGCACTCGCACCGTTTCGTCGCGAGGCAGTCGACCGGCTGGTGGCGGACGAGCTGCTCGTGCGCCTATGCGCCTAGAACCGCGCGCAGCGGTGCCGAAGGGGAGCTGAAGCTGGAGACATCCTTGTCGGAATCGCCCACTTTCCTTGCCATTGGCGATGACCTTGGGCTACGTTCCGGCGGTGTCAGCCCCTGAGCACGTAAACCCGTCTGCTCACAGCGCCCGCCACATCTATGCCGCGCAGGCAAGCGCTCCAGCTGAGCAGCTCTCAGCGCGCGCGTCTGCAATCTCGCTGGCCCGCATCACGCGCCTGAGCGTCTACGCGTGGGGGGCGATTGCCGCGACGTTGACCTTTATCGTCCTCACCTGCTGGTGGCTCACCCAAGATCGCAGCATTCCCATCTATGACGCCGGCGGTCACCTGGAAACAGCGTTCATCTTCCACCAGATGCTAGCCGGCGGCAACCTGCTCGGGCCGTTCAACTACGAATCGCCCTACCCGCCTCTGGCGCCGATGATCGGGGCGCTCGCAGTGTTCGTCGGCGGCGTCCACGTCGCGCCGCCGATCATCGCGGAGAACGTCGTGTTCGTGTCGCTGCTCACGCTTGGCTGTTACCAGACGGGCCGCCTCCTTTTCGGGCCGAAGGCGGGGATGCTGGCTTCTATCCTCATCCTCGGCTCTGATCTGCTTACGGCTCAGCTTCACGTGTTCATGATCGATGCCCCGGAGGCTGCAGTCGTGTCGGTGTCGATCTGGCTGTTGCTCGCCTGCGAGGATTTCTCTCGTCTGCGATGGGCTGGATTTGCGGGACTGGCTGTCGGGCTGGGCCTGATCACCAAGGTGCAGTACCCGTCGTTCGTCATGGGCATCGTGCTGATGGCATTGCTGCGCGGCGGATGGCGAAACTGGCGTGGTCTGGTGGCGTTCGCGGTCCCCGCGGTGATCGTCGGAATCCCGTGGTATGTGGACCACTTGACCGAGTTCTCCACTTTCCTACAGGTCTCCACCAATAACCCCATTGTGATCCCGGGCGACGTTCCGCCCACGCTCTCGATCAATGCCTTCACATGGTATTTCTGGAACATGCTGAACTCCCAGCTGCTGGTGCCGCTGTTCGCGCTGCTGGTGGGAGGCACGATTTGGATGTTTGCCATGTTGTTTCGGCATCGCCGCGAAGCGCTCGGCCGCTGGTGGGGGCACAGCACGCCGTCTGATGTCGAGCAGTCTC
>Ga0210383_10005615_pt1 | contig 10998 bp, 12 predicted proteins | sample IncBWC14OmetaG_FD_160072 | JGI IMG/M metagenome (GOLD analysis project Ga0210383, IMG submission 160072) | Forest soil microbial communities from Barre Woods Harvard Forest LTER site, Petersham, Massachusetts, United States - Inc-BW-C-14-O ...
GCCGTTCGCCGTTCGCCCCCGCCGGCCGTTTCGGCATTGCTCCACCGCTCCAATACTCGAAAACTCCGACGGTGAACGGTGAACGGTGAACGTCCTGCTACGCCAGATACTTCTCCAAGCGTTCTCTGAGTTCGGCTCTGGCTCGGAAGAGGATGCTCTTTACGGCCGGCACGCTTGTTCCCATGACCTTCGCGATCTCTTCGTAAGGCATTTCCTCATACCGGCGGAGGATGATTGCCAATCGCTGCGATTCCGGGAGCTGGTTGATCGCCTCCTGAATTGCATGCTGAAGTTCACCTTCCAGCAAAATGCGGTCCGGTTCTCTTTCCGCGCGCTCAACCGGTTCAGCGATTTCTTCGGACTGATCCGCAAAATGACGCTTTCGTCTAAGCTCGTTGAATACCAGATTGCGGGTGATCCGGAACAACCATGTGGTGAACTTTGCCGTCGGCCGATAACGCGGCGCCGATTTCCAGATGCGGATAAAGACCTGCTGAGCCAAGTCCTCCGACTCGGCGTCGGACCCGAGCATCTTGCTAATGGTTCCAATCACACGAGCCTGATGCATTTCCACTAAAAGCCTGAATGCTTCCATGTCTCCCTCTCGAATACGGGCCATCCACCCGACTTCAGGCTCGACACTTTCAACTTGATCCATGGACGGATTTAACATTCGATGGGCAAGACTCATCGTATCCTCTACAACACGCTGCAACTCCAAATGTTGCTTTGGAACTGAGGAAATTTGCCGGAGCTTGATGCGAGAATGGTCCTGTGTCAGGTTTAATTTGTGAAAAGTTTCACAAGCATCCGACTCGTTCCTCAAGAATTGCGCTCGATCTGCGATAAGGTCGTGGCAGCTGAACGAATTAACGAGGACGAAGCCGCGCGCCTCTATCGCTCCACCGACATTAATGCGCTCGGGCTGATCGCAAATATCGTCCGGGAGCGAAAAAACGGAAATCGCGCCACCTATATCCTGAATCGGTACATCAACTATTCCAACATCTGCGTTCTCTCTTGCCAGTTCTGCGCGTTTGGTGCCAGGAAACGTGACCCGCACGCATTCGAACTGGCCATCCCCGAGATCATCGAGACAACACATCAATCGCTTCGCCTCGGGATTACCGAAGTTCACATGGTCGGCGGCCTTCATCCGACTCTCCCAGGCGAATGGTACCTGAAACTTCTCAGAGGCCTGCGCGCGCTGGATCCCGGCCTCCATATCAAAGCATTTACCGCCATCGAGATTCGGCATCTGGCAGAGCGAATCTTCAAGATATCGCTCCAAGATACACTTCAAACATTGCGCGCTGTCGGTTTGAACTCACTCACCGGGGGCGGCGCAGAAATTTTCGATTCGATCGTTCGCGATAAGATCTGCCGCGGGAAAGAGACCGCGGAAGAATGGAAGGAAGTGCATCGACTATGGCATAAGATGGGTGGACGCAGCACTTGCACAATGCTCTTCGGGCACATCGAAACCATTGAACATCGCGTTGATCATTTGCGACAGCTTCGTGAGCTGCAGGATGAAACCGGGGGATTTACCGGGTTTGTTCCGTTTGCTTTCGTGCCTGAAACGACCGAGCTGAAGCACATCAAACCGGCTTCCGGTCTGGATCAACTTCGCAACCTGGCCGTCAGTCGAATTTATCTCGATAACTTCGATCACATTACCGGCTACTGGATCGCAATGACGTTGCCCTTGGCGCAGATTTCCCTGAACTACGGCGTCGACGACCTGCACGGAACACTGATGGAAGAAAAGATCTTCCATATGGCCGGCTCAAAGACGCCCCAAGAGCAAACGAAAGCAACGCTGGAGCGAACCATTCGCGAAGCTGGACGCGAACCGTTGCAACGAGACAGCTATTACCGGCCGATTCGAGCAGACTTGGGCTCACCGCTGGCAGAAGCAACCGCCGTGTAAAAGGCGGATAGCGATTGGGGTTTCTGGAATGGTCAATTGGGTGGCTCTTTCCGTGAGCTTCCATTGCCAGCACCGCAGCTAGGATATTGGAACCCCGATCGGACGCAGCCTCACCCTCTGACGCCCCTGTTGTTCCAGGCGCGCAGACACGCCGGCCCGCGGATACGTTCCTCCGTGTGCGCTGCAGAAACTGCCGGTCGCGGATGACGCCCGGCAAAATTTGCCGGATTCGAGACGCCTAATGTTCCGGTATCGGGAAAAAACGAGGTCAAAAATGTTCGCTATCGGAGAATTAAAATAATGATCACGTGTAAATAGCTTGTAATAAGTATCTTATAGATCAGCAGTAGATTGTCTTGCGTCAGTGGTATTAAAGTTGCTTTGGAGTGGGTCAAACCTGTGCCAAAGCAAATGACATCCGCTCCCGTCTTAAACGAATTGTCCGACTCCCCGGCAGCAATCGCCTTGGATTCTGATGCCAACAGCGAAGGTGCGTTTCAGCGTCTACTGGAGAATCACCTGCCGCTCGTTCGATCGATTGTCGAGAGGATGAGACGCAAACTACCGAGCAAAATCGAAGCGGACGAGCTTTACAGCATCGGAGTGACCGGTCTTGTTGCTGCTGCCAGAAACTATCGACCGTCCCGGGAAAGCAGTTTTGCCAGTTATGCGACGACTCGCATTCGTGGAGCGATTTTAGACGAACTCCGCCGGATGGATTGGATGAGCCGCGCCACGCGGTCAAAAGCCAAGCGTCTTGGAACGGCGATTTCCAAGTTGGAACAGGAGCAGGGTGGAACCGTCAGCCAGGATTCACTTTGCGCCGAGATGCACATGACCGAAAACGAACTCGCCGATCTGATGGAAGAAGTCCGACCGGTGAAATTCATTTCTCTAGACGGCGTCGATGAGCAATCCGAAGTGGAGGAGCAATCCTTGCACGAGATTATCCCGGACGATTCTTGCATCGCACCGCTCGACGCTTTGGAACGCAAAGAAGTTCTTTCGTTGTTAGCACAGCGCATGGAGCAACTCCCCGCCGTACCGAAGAAGGTATTGGCAATGTACTACTACGAAAATATGCGCCTTTCTGAAATAGCGACTTGCTTCGGGTTAACCGAATCTCGGATCTGCCAGATCCACACTCAGACGGTCGGTCAACTTCGGCACTACCTCACCAACCTGTTGGCTTGAAATTGCAAACCGCACAAATGATGAACACGAAAGTTGACTGGGATCAGTTGGTGGATGCTCTAAGGGATGAGTTGCAGGAGAAAGGGGGGCTCATCCGGTTGCTCAATCAGCAGACCGAAACCTTGTATCGGAGCGACACCGTGGAAAATGAGCGGTTGGAAGAGCAGATCCGCGTCCAGCTGCGGACCATCTCCCGCTGTACCCAGGGCCGCGAACTGGCCCTCCGCCAGACGGCTTCCAGATTTCAGCTCAACGAAGATGTGCAATCCAACGAAGTGATTCAGAGTTTCCCCGAATACGTGCATCCGCTGCTCGAAGCGTTGTTTTCAGAGGTCGATCGACTTAGCAACCGAATGCAGGAACGGCTCAGACAAAACCAAGGACTAAAAGAGAGATTCCTCTTTGAAACCCCATCCACAGTATAATGACAGATCACTCGGCGGCTCTTGCTCAAGTTTAGACTGTCCCCAACATTCCTAACCAGGGAACGACTCACAAGCGCATATTACAAAAGGTAGCCAGGATGTTAATTTTATCTAGAAAGGTGAACGAGGGGATCATTATCGGCGATCTGATCCATATCAAAGTGACTCGGATCGACGGAGACGCCGTGAAGATCGGTATTGAGGCGCCCAAAGAAATCCCAATTTTTCGGACCGAAATTTATCAAAACGGTCACACCGGAAGTCTAAAGTCCAGCGGAATCAAAGCTGATCGCGTGGTTCCGCTGCCGAAGCCGGCAACACAGCCTGTCGAGGACAAGTTGCCGGTCGTTTGATTCCTATACGCGTTGCCTCCAGGATGCGCCATCTTTGCGCTTGCAGAACGGTAGAGCGCTCCTAGCCTATTGGCAGACGCCGATGTGGCGGAATGGCAGACGCAACGGACTTAAAATCCGTTGATCCGAAAGGGTCGTGCGGGTTCGAGTCCCGCCATCGGTACAATCATTTTCAGTGGAGATAGGCTTCTGGACTTGGCGACATAGAACTGCTTACAAACTGCTTACGTGGCAGAGCCGAAAAACCGGCGACTCGTCACCGAGAAACGTGGTTTCAGGGTCAAACCCATTAAGCACCCACACTATAGTTACGTCGTTTATCGAGTTGCAGACGGGAGACGGGGTAGAGCAGGCTTATTTTCAGTCCGAGCGGGCGGCGAATTCACACGCTCACACTGAGAATATCCGACTCAAAATGAGGGCCTGGAAGGTCAGATTCTGGGACCTGAGCTTCGAGGTCAGGCAATCGAGGCAACCCGCAGGCTGGCACCGTACGGTGAGAGTCTGCGCGACGCCGTCGATTTTTACGAACTTCATCTCAAGTCGCAAGATTCGCTGCGGCAAATCAAGCTCGAGCGATTTGTAAACCTCGTAGCCGAAGAAAATGAACCAAGGCTGCAGATGGAATTGGGACATACGACACCTAAAACATTGATCGAGCACTATCGAGCGATTGTAACCCCAGCGAACGCTCAGGCGTGGTGGAGAATAACGCCGGAGTGAGGATTGTCGTCGCCGGGAACGGCCCTGGCAATGTGCATGCGGAAATCCAAGGCAAGTGTATGTGTTCGAATGCGATCCAGAGGGACGGCCAGCCGGCCGGTCAGCGGCCTGGTCGGATACGATCGGCGATCGAACAAGTGTTTTTTGAGTGAAAGGTAGGCCAAAAGCATGGACGATTTAGCCAGTGGGAAACGGAATGTTGGAGTTGGCGAGTCTCGCCATTCGGATTCTGGAAAGAGCCGCTGATAGTTCGACCACCCTCGATCAGGTTGTTACCCGTAGACGCTGTGACGCCCGCAGGCAGGGCTCATGATAGGGATTATGTCGACTGCTTTGTGATTTCCCGGAAATGGGATTTTGGGGAAATCGGGGGCACAACCCTCGAGATCCCCCGGCAAAGCCGCCGACTTGCTGTGCTTGCTTTAGTAGAATAGAGTCCCGGCGTGCCGCTGACGACTCAATTAGAACCCTCCGCACAGCAGACCGCTTTCAACCTCAAGCGCTGGGCCGAACTGCTGGCCGATCCAGAGCTGGCACGCTTACCGCACCGAATCGAGACAGATCGGCATGGACACATCCTCATGATCCCTCCGCCGGCACCCAAGCACGGCAACTTCCAAAGCGAAGTAGCACACCTTCTAAGATCCTTGCTCACCGCGGGACGTGTTATCACCGAGTGTCCACACTCAACCTCAGATGGCGTCAAAGCCCTCGACGTCGCGTGGTTGAGACCTGGCCGCGCTCAAGAACTGCGCTCAACGACCTGTTTGGTACGCGCGCCCCAAATTTGTGTTGAGGTGCTTTCGGTTTCTAACACGCCGGCGGAAATCGCCGAAAAAATCGCTCTCTACTTCGAAGCGGGTGCACAGGAGGTTTGGACTTGCGATCTGGACGGAACCATGGAGTTCCATTTTTCTACGCCCCCGGAGGTCCGGCAAGTTTCGGAAATCTGCCCGAAATTTCCATCAGTCATTCGCTTCTCCGGTGAATGAGCCGGCAACGGGAGTAATGGGGTAGGTAGCCATCCATGGGATCCACCTATTTTCTGGCCCAACTGTGAGAGCGAGATCCGGCGACGTTTCGGATGTTCACCAGCCAGCTTGTGATCAACGGCAACGCGACGGGCGGCACTCATACCGTCACGGGTGCGCTCAGCGATGAAGTACCGCTCGAACTGGGCGAGAGGGCACCAGAAGACATGACAGTTCGCCGGCAGCCGACGAGGAATCGAGCTCCTGTTCCAGTAGAACCGTCCGACCGCGTAGAGGTGCGCCGGCACGCCCTGCGCGCCGCCATCCTCGCTCTCCTGTTTTTCTGTACAGCGATATATCGTTCGATGGTCGCATTGACTATAGGTCTTTGGAATTAGCGATAATTTGCTTAAACAGCTCATTCGCCGCGCGACTTAATGGACGTTGCTTTGGCCAGATTGACACGATTCTTCGTTCAGGTCTGGGTGAAACGAGCGATCGATACTGTGGCATACCTGCGCGTTGGTTTCGGGCGGCCATCTCGGGAACAAGCGAGATGCCAACGCCGGATTGCACGAGCGCTTGAATCGTTTCTAGTTGAGCACTGCGAAAAGAGACTGTGGCTTTCAAGTTGCGCTGTTCGCAAAAATTCAGCACTTGATCGCCGAGGCAGTGCCCTTCCTTCATTACAATAAAAGGTTCCTCTTCGAGGTCAGCCAGGCGCACGGTTCGCTTACGCGTTAACGGATGGCGTGGAGGCAAGGCCAGGCGCAATTCCTCGGCAAACAAATCTTTCACCTCCATCCGCGGGTCCTGGATCGGTCGACTCGCAATCGCAAAATCAATCTCGCACGCATTCGCGAGCTTGAGCAACTGCGCCGTGGTGTCTTCGTGAATAGCGATTTCCACGCCTGGAAATTTTTTGACAAAATCAACGAGCACCGCCGGCAACAGATACGGCGCAATCGTCGGCAACACGCCCAGGATCACACGGCCGCGCAACAAGCTATGCGCATCCGAAGCCTCCCGCTTCGCCACGTCCACTTCCTCGAGAATCTTCAGCGCGCGAGGCAAAAAAGCCTCGCCGTGCGGCGTCATTTGGGCCTCACGTTTCATGCGATCAAACAATCGCTCGCCCAGTTCCTCTTCCAGTTTCTTGATTTGCTGACTCAACGAAGGCTGAGACACATGACATTGCTCCGCCGCGCGTGAAAAGTTGCCCGCGCGCGCCACCGCGACGACGTAGCGAAGCTGATGCATCTCCATAGGAAACTCCTATGATAATCAGAGGAAACAAATATTTCAATTATCACGTCACATTACTCGATCTTGTTCGCAGCTTTTATCCGGAATTCAGCTCAACCCACGTAACGAGAAATCGCATGACAACTGAAGCCAAATGTCCATTCCACCACGCGACCACCGATGGCACGACGAATCGCGATTGGTGGCCTAACCAGTTAAAGCTCGAACTCCTTCACCAGCATTCGTCCAAGTCGAATCCGATGGGCGAGGACTTCGATTACAAGAAAGAATTCGAGAGCCTCGACTTCGCTGCGTTGAAAAAGGATCTCGCGGGTTTAATGACCGATTCGCAGGATTGGTGGCCAGCGGACTTTGGACACTACGGCCCTTTATTCATTCGCATGGCCTGGCATAGCGCCGGAACTTATCGCACCGGCGATGGTCGTGGCGGCGGGGGCAAGGGCCAACAACGGTTCGCTCCGCTCAACAGTTGGCCGGACAACGTGAGTCTCGATAAAGCGCGGCGTCTTCTCTGGCCCATCAAACAGAAGTATGGCCGCAAGATTTCGTGGGCCGACCTAATGATCCTCGCCGGGAATGTCGCGCTCGAAACGATGGGATTCAAAACATTCGGTTTCGGCGGCGGTCGCGAGGACGTTTGGGAACCCGATCAGGATGTCTATTGGGGAGCCGAAAGGACGTGGTTAGGCGGCGACGTCCGTTACGCGCACGGCTCGCCCGGTGTCGTCGAGGATCACGCGGTGCTCGTCTCCGACGAGGATGCAGATGGCGATGTTCATAGTCGCCGACTGGAAAATCCTTTAGCTGCGGTGCAGATGGGTCTGATCTACGTCAACCCAGAAGGGCCGGACGGTAACCCGGACCCGACTCTCGCGGCGAGAGACATCCGGGAAACGTTCAAACGCATGGCCATGAACGACCAGGAAACGGTCGCGCTTATCGCGGGCGGTCACACATTTGGCAAAACGCACGGTGCCGCGCCTTCGTCCAACGTGGGTCCGGAACCCGAAGCGGAGGGACTCGATGCACAAGGTCTTGGTTGGAAGAATAGTTTCGGCACGGGCAAAGGAGCAGACACCATCACGAGTGGTTTGGAAGTTACCTGGACCACGACGCCGACCAAATGGGGCACCGGTTTTTTCCAACACTTGTTCGGCCTTGAATGGGAACTAACAAAGAGTCCGGGTGGCGCCTACCAGTGGGTAGCGAAAGGAGCCGCCGCCAGCGTGCCGGACGCGCATGATAGAACGAAAAAGCACCGGCCGACGATGTTGACGACCGACCTCTCGCTGCGGGTCGACCCGTCGTACGAACAGATCTCGCGTCGTTTCATGGAACACCCGGAGAAGTTCGCTGATGCATTCGCTCGTGCCTGGTTCAAACTCACTCATCGTGACATGGGACCGCGGGCGCGCTATCTCGGACCCGAAGTTCCGGCGGAAGATCTTATCTGGCAAGACCCAATTCCTGCAGTGAATCACAAATTGATCGATGCGCGGGATATCGCAGCGCTGAAGGCAAAAATTCTGGCGTCGGGTCTGTCGATCTCGGAGTTGGTTTCAACCGCCTGGGCGTCGGCATCCACTTTCCGCGGCTCTGACAAACGCGGCGGCGCGAACGGCGCTCGCATTCGCCTGACACCGCAGAGAGATTGGGAAGTAAATCAGCCAGCCCAGCTGACCAAAGTGCTCAAGACCTTTGAAGGCATCCAGACCGCGTTCAATCGGTCGCAATCTAATGGCAAGAATGTCTCGTTTGCAGACCTGATCGTGTTAGGCGGGTGCGCGGGAGTCGAGCAAACGGCAAAGAACGCCGGCCACAATATAACCGTGCCTTTCACACCGGGACGCAACGACGCTGTGCAGGAGCAGACCGATGTCGAATCTTTCGCGGTCCTCGAGCCAATTGCCGACGGCTTCCGCAATTATCTCAAAGGCAGATACACCATTCCGGCTGAAGCTCTGCTGATCGATAAAGCCCAGTTGTTAACCTTGACCGCTCCTGAAATGACAGTCCTGGTCGGCGGGATGCGCGTTCTGAAAACCAACGCCGCCGGGACGCAGCATGGTATCTTCACCAAACGGCCGGAGTCGCTGACTAACGACTTCTTCGTCAACCTGCTCGATATGCGTACCGAATGGAAACCGGTTTCTCCAAACGGCAGCACCGAGTTTTTTGAAGGCCGCGATCGGAAGACGGGTGAACTCAAGTGGACTGCCTCGCGCGTTGATCTTGTTTTTGGCTCAAACTCGCAGCTTCGCGCATTGGCCGAAGTCTACGCCAGTTCCGACGGGGAGAAAAAGTTCGTTAACGACTTTGTGGCGGCCTGGAACAAAGTCATGAATCTCGATCGGTTCGACATCGCGACCACGACGAAACGTCTTTGACGCGAGGGACAATTTTTTCAGCGCGTGTGACCTCATTGACTCAGCTCGTGCGTTCAAGGCGATAGCTGCGATGCGACTGCGATACAGTTTCCTTGAGTTGGGTAATGGCCCAATCATCCAACGACTCGTTTCCCTCTGCCATGTACATCGCGGCGGCGGTGAATGTGAAGCAACGGTTGACTTCAGCGGTAAAGGCATTGCACGACCAAATCGAGGCAAAGGTGAGCAGTGGAAAGATGTCATTAAGATCGGCCGCACCCATATGCAGGACGCGACACCACTCACACCAGGGCAGGAGTGGTCTGGCTATGCGGGCATGCTGGCGGACAATCTGCGGCGGATCGAAGTCCATTGGCTACGACAAGGCGTCGAAGATCGCCCACTATGCGATGGACAACGATCTCACGCTGACGGGATCCGTTGTCACTCGCGCAAAATCCCTGGAGACACAATTATGCGATTTATGAAACCACGCTGACAAAGGCGAGCCTCCGAGCGCTGGAGCGTACATTTTGGGCCAATTTGTTTCCGAGCGTTGACCGTTCAGTGAAGCAATGCGGCTGATCTTTCGCAGTTCTGTCGCCCCCCAGATGTCTCGTTTTAATGATCGATTCCGGGGTCTTCGCGCTGGTACTATTTTTAATGACGTTTGCGTATTGGTAACCGCGGCATTCGCGCTCACACTCGTGCCGGGTTTTGGCAGCCAGAGCGTTCTTGGCTGTCGAGGCGCGACCAAGGAACGGCCCTGCTGGTCTTTTTGGTTCTCGGCCTCGTCGAAGAAATCACTGTTTCGCAAGCCGACTGGTTGAACGAACGAATCGTGGCGGTAGGCGCAGCCGGTCAAGGTAGCAGGACCTTGAGTAGGACTGGCTGTCAGCGTGTTTGTCACCTGGTTGGCGGTCGCGCACCATGGCCCGCCGTTGGGCTCCATTGCAATTTCCATGTTGTGCGGTGGTTGGGCTGGAGGGTGGCTGTACCGCTGGCGCCCGGTGAGGCTTCCCATCCGGACGAGTTAAGCGCTGCGTGGCCGAGGTCGATAGAACGGCAATATGGGTGTTAATTCTATATTAGTAACGTTTTTAACTACATATATATATTGGATAACATTACAGTCTCAAAAGAACCGCGCGAGCATTTCGGGTTAGCTCAACAAGCGCACACTGGCGACATCGTGCTGGCTGATATGCGATCAGAACATCCGATTACCCCTTAAGGGTGCCAGAGACCATAGTCTTTCCAGAAGGATTGTTTATGAGATTAATCAAAGGTTTCCTTGCCGGTCTGGTCTTGGCCGGCATGCTAGCGATGATGCCCGCGCCTGCATTTGCTCACGGGGGCGGAGGTGGGGGAGGCGGTCATGGTGGGGGAGGTGGCGGTCACGGATTTGGCGGGGGATTTCATGGTGGCTTCGCCGGTCACGGTTCTGGCCGGGCATCCAGTATGGGAGGGCACTCAGTAATGGTCCCTCATTTTTCAAGGGCATCCGGATTCGCTCGCGGACTCGGATCTCATGTTGGGCCTTTGCGTGCGGGCCGCGGCAATGACATTGCGTTTTTGCGTCATGATGATGGCCGTTTCCGGGATCGCGACTTTGGGCGCCATGAGGATTTTCGACATAACGACGACCGTTTCTTTCGCCATCATGGCCATTTTTTCAACGACTTTGATTTCGTTGCGTTCGGTTTCCCTTATTGGTGGTATCCTGACTACGGGTATGTCGGCAACGGATATCCGAATGACGACTAT
>Ga0210383_10005621_pt1 | contig 10994 bp, 13 predicted proteins | sample IncBWC14OmetaG_FD_160072 | JGI IMG/M metagenome (GOLD analysis project Ga0210383, IMG submission 160072) | Forest soil microbial communities from Barre Woods Harvard Forest LTER site, Petersham, Massachusetts, United States - Inc-BW-C-14-O ...
CCTCGACCGCAACCTGAACCACCTCCTCAGGAGGAAAGAATGAAAAACCATTGCCGGTAGTTGACAGGTCGTTCCATATCTAACGCGGTGCATCGACCTGTCGAATGCACCGCGTTAACCAGGCACTTGATTCATTGACACGAAAACGCCGTGACTCAACTTCCTCGCCGATTCCGCAAGGTACACTGTCGAGTATGAAGCCGATAATAGCGATGCTTGTGCTCTGCGTGTTGCTTCCGTCGTTCTGGCTTCGGGCTCAAACGCCTTCCGCCGGGAGTCATCAAAGTGCAGAAAATGCGGCCGTGAAATACCTCCGGGCGGATGCTTCGTTAAGGCAATCATACCCGCTGCCTACTGATGCCGTACCAAACTTGCAGAAATCAGTGGAATCACCTTTGGATGTTGAGGACGAGAAATTGGTCGCGGCTGCGGACGAGGCCCTTATTGAATTCCACCACGGAGCTGCGAGCAATCGATGCGACTGGGTAATGAGTTCCGAAGACGGCCCCCTCACTAGTACCGCACATCGAGGAGCAATAAAAGAGTTAGTAGCTGTCGCCGAAATCCGCTCGCGCTTACGTTTTCGGGACGGAGATATACCGGGAGCAATCGATGACGCGGTCGCGGCCATGGCTGCTGCAAGGCATTTGTCGTCGATGGCAGCCTAGCTTCCGTACTGTTTGCTTACAGAATCGAGAATTCCGTGACGGGAATCGTTGCCCGAAACCTGCTTCGACTTTCTACAGCACAGCTCCGGGAGCTTGAAAACGCCATCAACGGATTGCCAAACGGTTCTGACCTGAAGATTGCCTTCGAGGCAGAGAAACTGGACCGCAACGACATCTTGGCGAGTGTTCAAGGGGCAACAACTCGTGACGAACTCATTGAGGGGCTGCTACGGAATATTCCAGTTTTGAAGTCGAACAGAGCACTAGCAGAGCAAATCGTCGATGGCTGTGGCGGGTCCGTCAGAGGGTTTACGCACTGTGTCGACCAACAACAGTCCTTTTATGTATCGTGGGCTCCCCGTTTCACCCTGCCACCAGAGGAATTCGAAAAAGCGTACAAGGTGGAATTTGATAGCCTCTCGAAGGCGAATTCGGTGGTCTGGCAGTTTACTCCTTCTTTGCCGCGCTTTCGTTGGGCAGAGGCATATGAACAGACACGTCGTGCCTTGCTCCACACCGCAATAGCCGTTCGGCTAGACGGTCCAAAAGCAGTAAGTCTGTCTGCGGACCCGTACAACCGAAAACCGTTCACGTATATCGCCCTTGGTGAGGGCTTTAAACTGGAATCTCAGCTTCTTGACGGCGGAATTCCAATATCGCTGTCAATCGTGCCTGGCGCGGAAGACCGAAAACCGGTAGTGAAATAAATTGCTCGCAGCCTAGTTCTTATCGTAGAGGTCCAGTCCCAGTCGAACCGCTGAGGAGAGCGACGATCATCAACACGACTGAGCCCACAGCAACAGGGGCACCGAACCAGAACAGGAACTCAAGTCTGCCAATTCGGCTGGAAATCATAAATGCGAGCAAGTTCCTTCCGTGCAAGAAGGTCGCAGTTCCAGCCTACAGGTTCTTGGTCGTTTGGTTGAACTGGTCCTCTGTTCAGGTGCATCCCACCCGTCAACTCCTGATTAGTCGTGCCAGCTCAACCGGTTGACGCAACACCATCTAATCAGTTGATCCGACACTACTTCCACCGGAGAACCGATTTGTTGGGCTGTACCCGGTCAAAACCTAGGTAGGGTTGTGTTCCGGCTGATCTAATCTAGCGGGCGATTTTAGCTTTTGTTTTCAATGCAAGGTGGGTTCGAACTGAGTGTTGCGTCGACCCATTGAGACCGCCCGGGTTACCGGACAGTCCCAGTACTTCAAGTTTCCGATTACTGCGTTATCTCAGGACTTAGGCTAGCCGTCCGCATGGCAGGCTGTTCGGTGAATGTGAATTGCGGGAAGAGCGTGTCTGGCGAGACGGGGGACATCGGCAAGTCGTCATCGTCGTCATTCTGAGTGGAGTGACGGTGGCGCAGAGAACGAATGCTCATAAGTGAAAGATCGAATGCGCTGTAAATGATATTCCCGCGAATAACGTCGCTCTTGTACAGGAGAACCTGGGTGCGGAGATAGCGCACGAAGCGATTGCGCGGACGCACGGTGATGAGCGGGGCATTCCCCGGGTACTGCATCACGGGACCGGCGCAACTTTTCAAATGAACAACGGTAAGGTTGCCATCTGTATGCATTTCGTCGCCGGTGGAGTTGAGCATGGTCTGCGGCGAATTGGGGCGAGGGAGCTGGCGCACGGATTCCACGCAACCCGTCAACGCAAGGTCGCGCACGAGCATGTTGATGCCGTCATCGAGGTTGCGATCGATGTGGTGGATGAACTTGTGATACTTCACGGAAAGGGCCGCGCCGGTTTCACGCGTATAGGCACTCAACCAGGCTTGTTCTCCCTGAATCTTCTTTGACTGAGACCACAAACGAAGATGTTCGCGCTTGCCGTAACTGTTGAAACTCTTCTGCCAAGCCATGTCCTGCAGCTGGCCGGAAAGCAACTGGCGCGAGACAGGCAGGTTGGGATAATTGGAAAGTGTCAAAAAGGCACCGAACTGCTTGAAGAAAGCGTTTTTGGAATTGGCATCGGCGGTGCGCCAGCCCGCGGCCGTGAACGCATCCTCGACTTGATCTTGAGAGCCGACGAAAAGCAAGTTAACTACGTCCGAATCTTTACCGCTCCGGGTGGTGGTGCGGTCCGATTGACCTTGCAGGAGCGTTTCCACGTCGCCGCGTTCGTATTCATCCATAGCAAACGAAACGTTGGGTAGTTCCGGCTGATCGCCAACGTAAAGAGGCAGATTCAAGCGGAGGCGTAGGTCAGTGCCCGGTGGCAGGTAAATTTCGGGTTCTGGAAGCATCGTGACGGCGCGATAGACCATCAGACCCACGTCACCATACGGATTGAACGTGGGCAGGTGAATGAGGCCGCTGGTGATGCGACCTTGCGGCGCGTCGGTGGCGCGAATACCACGGAGAACACCGTGACGCACAACTTCACGGGCGTTGTCCACTTCCACGACTTCCGCCGCGAAGGGGAGCACCTGGCCAGCAGCGGTGACCAGATGATTGAACTGGATTTCCACGTACGCAGAATCGTGTATGAAGCCAAGGCCGACTTTGCGAATTTTGGAGATTGTTCCGACGACCTCGAGGCCAGCCGGGAAGACCGGACGGGAATCACACTCCGGCGACTGAATCAGGACGGCGCGCACGGTCGTGCCGGGTTTAGAACTGTAGGAAGCGACCGGATCGAGCAGACGAATCCAAAACGATTTGCCAGCGATCACATGCTCGCAGCTAGCGAAGGCTGGACGGGAGAACGAGAGAGAGATGAGCAAACAAGCGAACGCGGCAAGGAAGCCGCGGCAGGCAACAAGCCGCAAGCGGGGGACCGGAGAATCCGTCAAGCCGAGACACTTCAAGCAACGCACTTTTGTTGCTCCCATAGATTCCACACTTTTTCTACATATTCAGTTTCTCGTGAAGACGCAGAAACCGAGCGGTGGAATGGTCTGGTTGTTCGAAAAGGACACCTCGACGGGGGTACAACGTGCGAGTCTTCGGTAGCCCCTTCAAGCGCATGGATGAGCGTATATCGCAGCTCCTTGCGAACCTTCGAATCGGTCGACTAGCCGCCTCGTGGCATCTCGCCTGGCTCCCGGTTAGTCGCGTTACCGGACAGGTGCCCTAGGCCAGCGCCTTCAATCTTCCTGTCTATTGTTTTTGACGTCTGCGGTCAGCATGTGGCCAAAAATGAGCCCGATTCTGCCGCCCCTCGACCGGCGTGGGGCACACCAGCGCCGAGTAGAAAGTTTCGAAAGCCTAAGCGAGGTCAAAAAATGACAAAGCCCCATCGTCCGGGAGGTCGGAGGGGCTTTGTCGGCGCATTTTTTCCAATGAGAAGACTACTTTGGGGCCTCGAATGAGAGAATTTCAATCCAGTCTTTATGCTTATCGTCAGTCGATTCTCCCTTAATGCCATCTATATTAAGGGCTCCTCCAACTACGCCCTTCATTTCGTCTTCAGAGAGTTCGGGAGTTTGTTTCGGGGCTTCCTGGTTGCTCTTCGGGGTTTTTTCTGGGTCGCTCATCGTATTCTCCTTTTGATTCGTCAGTGTGCTGCTGCAGCATTCATTTTGGGCCCTGGCCTGTTACAACTCACGGTGACAAGCGTCGCTCAGGAAGAGCTATGCGGGCTTATTCTGCGAAATGTTCCTACTTCGCCGCCGTGTCTCCGTCCTTTTTCTGCTCCGTATACGTCACCTGTATTTGGCTAAAATTCATTGAAACCCCACCGCCCGCAACTCGATCCAACTCTTTGCTCGATAGTTCTTGGTTCCGTTCTTCGCCAGTTGCCAATTCCGTGTTCTGTTCCCGGTGTTCGGGTTTCTTCGTTTCGTCCATCGCGGTCCTCCTGTGTTTTGCCTGCCGCTCAACGTTGAGTCTTACTCGATTATGACCTTCGCTATATGCTTCCCAGAGCTACACAGCTGGTACAACGTTGGAGATGCTGCGTCCGTTGTCTTCGTTCCACCGACTACTTGTTCCAACTCCTGCTCGGACAGTGTTGGGGGTTCTGCCTTCGCAATTTTAGTTTCCACGTTCTTAAATTTCGTCGCTCATGGCTTCTCCTCTTGATTGGGGACTTCGCAAAGCATCAAGCACTTGCTTGGCCGCTGCCGATTAGGACTGGGAGAAACTCCGTCTATCACTGGAAACCGCTGATTGGCAAGGGTTTTGTTGAATTGCCACGAAGAGTGAAGCTAGCGCCAATGTCGTGAAGGACTATCCATTTGGATAGTTGACTGTGCGAATGGATAGTTCGCCAGGTCCATCGAGCGTCGAGCCCACCTTGCCCGCTTCTCGTTCCCTCCAACGCGGAAATCAGACGGAACTCTCAGTACTCTCTGTTTACTCTGAGCCTCGAAGGGCGCCCTCTGTGTTAAAGCACTTGCCTTGCCCGTTCCTACTGTCGCTAACAAACAAAAAAGCGCTCAACGTGCGCTCGGGCCCGGGCACCCAAGTTCCTGCCTTTGAGCGAAATCCACAAATTAGCTTGACATTTATTTGCATATATGGTAATCTGTATCTTGAAAGTCACGCCAAACCCGTCCTCCTCTTCCCAACCTCCGGGCTCGTTCCCAAGTTTTCGCGGACCATCCCATGCGGCTAACTCCCTTAGAATCCGCACTTACAAATCTCTATCAAAACAAACAACTTTAAGTTCCCTGGAATCCGCATTTACAAAAAGGCCGGGTGGGGAGGGTAACCAGAGCGTTATCGCGCCACGGTACTCAAAAACGGGTAATGACTTGCCGCGCCCATGAAGAACAGCATCGGGAACGACAGCCAGAAGCCGGTACGCGACGCCAGGAAGCCCCACCGCATCAGGTTCGCGGCCTCGGGCGGCATGGCCGTGCCCTGTTCGGCGGCCGCTCGCGCGAACGCGATCAGGCGTTTTTGCACCCGCCAGACCACGAACCAGGTGTTGAGCAGCATGATCAACCCCAGCCCGCCGCCAACACTGATTGCCAGGTGCCCGTTCGAGGAGCTCGGACCGCCATGGAGAGCGATCACAATCCACGAAGCCGCACTCACAACGACAGCGATTCCGATGGCCCGGACCCAGGGATTATCCCGAAGGCCCTTCGCGGGCCGTTGCAATATGTAAATCAGCTCGAAAGTGAGGCTCCACACCAGCACCCACAAGCCGAACCATCGCAGTGCCAGCGAGGGATCACCTGCGTTGCGCGCGTCGCTGGATAGCAGACTGAAAAAATACCGCATGCCCACGATCACCGTGACCAGCGCCGACCAGCGGAACCACCCCATCGCGCGCGACATCAACACCGGATAAATCTTCACGCGCAGCGGTGGATCCAGTTGCATCATCGCGGGCATACCTACAAGGTTGAAGAAATAAAGCAGCCCGATCCAGATGACGCCAAAGACGAAGTGCAGCCACCGCAACACAATCAATTCGTTTGCAGTGGCGTCGCTCAAAAAGCTGAAGTGAGGCTTCCATGCGGGGAACGCAAGGATCAGCGACGAGACAGTCAGTGAAATCGAGTGCATGGCGTGAACCTCCTATGAGGTCAACCTGGCGCAACGTCACGGTAACGGATTGTCGATCGCGACGTCAATTTCGCGGCCGCCGATCCGGACAGCGCGTTTCTTTGAGACTCTCGCTGATTTGCGGCGGCCGGAACGGCGCTGTTCGGCGGCGAGAACCGCGCAGTTCGTCGGAGAAACCCAAGACCTTAAGGTCGAGGTAAACATTTTGTCTGGCGAGTGCATCCGCTTGCTCCAAGCCTCGGTGGGCGCATATCATTCTGGCGGTTCGCGGATACAAACACGGCGTCTCAGCCGGATGCACACGGATGAACCGCAAAATGTAGGCGCCGGGCTTTAGGCCGGCCAGCCGCGAACCGCATCCGAAACGCCGATCTTGGGGGACATGATGAAACGAGCCTCGCTGAGTTTTCTGTTACTTCTCGCTGCGTCGTTTGCCGCGTTGCCGGCCGCCGCTCAAGACTGGGCCAAGGCACAGTTAGCCAAGTCGCCGCGTCACAGCGAATGGGTCACCGTGAAGCACGACAGCCGCTCGGTCGAAACCTTCGTGGTGTACCCGGAGTCGAAGGACAAGCGCCCGGTAGTGCTGGTGATCCACGAAATTTTTGGCATGACCGATTGGGTGCAGGATTTGGCGGACCAGGTGGCCGCAGCGGGGTACATCGCCGTCGCGCCTGATCTGCTCTCCGGCATGGGGCCGAACGGCGGGCGCAGCTCGTCTTTCGCCGAAGGCAAGACCATGGAAGCGGTCAGCCATCTGAATCCAGACCAGGTTACCGCGGACCTGAATGCCGCCGCGGATTACGGCCTGAAGATTCCCGCCGCCAACGGCAAGCTGTTCGTTGCCGGATATTGCTGGGGTGGAGGACAGTCATTCCGTTTTGCCACCAACCGCAGCGACCTATCGGCGGCGTTCGTGTTTTACGGTCCGCCGCCAGATAAGGATGCGATGGCCCGCATCAAGGCTCCAATCTACGGGTTTTACGCCGGGGACGACGCGCGCATCGGCGCAACGGTTCCCGGCACGGTCGAAGCGATGAAGGCAGCCGGAAAGACCTACGACCCGGTGACCTATGATGGCGCAGGGCACGGCTTCATGCGCGCAGGCGAAGCCCCCGACGCCAGCGACGCAAATCGCAAAGCCCGCACCGACGCCTGGGCCCGCTGGAAGAGCTTGCTGGCAAAAGGCATGTAGGCGCCGGGCTTCAGTTTATCCTGACGAAGGAAGGGCCCGGCCGACCGCCAGCGGCGTGCGCAGCCGTATTTTGCGTCTCGGTTAGAAAAAAAGTTGAGGCTCTCGGATGTCCTCAGTATGGCCGGTTATTACTAGCGACGTGTTCGACTCTGTTTTTGGGTGACTCCGTGGCGAAGATCTATGCAGGTACATCCGGATGGGCTTACGCAACATGGAAGCCCGAATTTTATCCAGCGAAGCTAGCTTCGGCCAAGTTCCTTGGCCATTATTCTTCGCGACTGAACACCGTGGAGGTGAACTACACCTTCCGGCATTTCCCCACGGAAAAGCTATTGCGCGGATGGATGGCCGCGACGCCCGCGGATTTCAAATTCGCGGTGAAAGCCAATCAGAAGATCACGCACATCAAGCGGCTGAAAGATGTCGCAGACTTCACGTCGGAATTCGTCGCATCCTTGCAGCCGCTGGACGCGGAAAAAAAGCTCGGGCCGGTCCTCTTCCAGTTGCCGCCGTACTTAAAATGTGACGTGGCGTTGCTGAAGGACTTTTTGGCGGGACTCCCGCGAAGCTTGCGCAGCGCTTTTGAATTCCGTCACGTTTCGTGGTTCACCGACGAAGTATACGAAGCGATGCGCGCAGCAAACGTCGCGCTCTGCCAGGCGGAAAGCGAAAAACTGGAAACCCCCGATGTGCAGACGGCTGATTTTGTCTACCTGCGGCTGCGCAAGGAAGACTATTCGGCGAAGACGCGTCAAGCGTTGACCGCGAAGGTGGCGGCTTACGCGCAGCGCGGCGACGTATTCGTTTATTTCAAGCATGAGGATACGCCGGAAGGTGCGCTGCACGCCGAAGGTCTATTGAAGTCAGTGGAAGCAGCATGAGCCCGGCTCGCGCAAAAGGTACGGAAGGCAAATAGTGTGCGCCCGCAAGAAATTCGGCGCCAAAAAAGCTAAACGACTTTAGCGGCTTCGCTACACGCTTCCGTGTATTGCCTCGATCGGCCCAATATTATTTATAGATGAGTGCGCGATGTCCGTCTCGATACTCAGCCATCGCGGTCCGTAAAGGAGAGCGACTATGCGATTTGGACCTTTTCTAGGTTTAGCGATACTGCTCGTGATTCTTTGGGCCGGCGGATTCATATTCTTTCACGTCGCCGGGTTCATGATTCACCTGCTGTTGATTTTTGCCGTGATCTCATTGATCGTCCACTTGTTTACCGGCAGCGCCAGGACCGCCTGAGAGCACCCAGCCGCTCTGAGTATTGAAGTCGAGCTGGTTCTGAAGAAGGCGTGTGGTGATTGTGCGGGATTTTAAGATCCTGAGCCTGTCCTTGACGGATTGGCTCAGGATGACATGGGAGCGAGTATGATCGGCATCCCAGAACAGGATCATTTATTTGGCGTTGCTCATCACTCAAATGGATTTATTTTTTTCCTTCGATTAGTTGCAGAATTTCTTCCGCGGATTTCACGCCGTGGTATTGCGCTTCCTCGAATATCGAAATTCCGCTTACATCGGAATTTGCAAACAAGATCCGGCCTTGGCGCCTTGCCAGACGCTGGCGCTCGGCTGAGAAAATTGATCCCGGAACGGGCCGGACCATAGCGTGGCCCATGCGCATGATGTCGATTCGGGTAACGCATCTCCGGATATCGGAGTGGACTCTTTCCAAGTCGTGGAGAATTGCCTCCTTCCAGTACGCCCAATCTGTTTCCAGCAAAAGGCGGCGGTTTTGCGCCGGATCGCCTTCGGCTAACGCCCAGTAGAACGTCCACACGGTTTTGTCGATGTGCGAGCGAATGCTCTGGTGCGTGGCGTCTACGTATCCGAGCGTGGGTGAATCGAGGAAGACGGTGTCCCACGTTGGCTCCGCGCCACGCGCGTCGGGCAACCGATCAACCGTTAGGTTTGCGGTGAGCCACGGCGAGTAAACGAAATCGCGCATGGGAGCAAGGTTGTCAACGAGATAAGGAGCGAGGAAGGTGGGAGCGGCGAAGATCACGAATTCGGATTGGAATTGGGTGTCGCCGGCTTCGACGGTGGCTCCGCGTGGACCTGGCGTGATGCGATGCACCATTTGGTTGGTGCGGACGTTTTCGCCGATGCGTTCAAGGAGCCGACGCGTGATCCAACCGTTGCCTTCGGGCCAGGTGAGAGGACCTTTTTCCTCGACTTCGCGCGAGGAGAAATAGTGAATGCCGGCCCACGCGGACGTATCTTTGGCTAGCGCGCCGTAATCGTCGCGGCACGCGTAGTTCATGTACCAGTTCACGAGCGGCGAATCGATATTTTGTTGGCGGAGCCACTCGGAGAAGGAGATGCGATCTAAATCCGAGAGACGGTTTGAGCGGCCGATCTCGAGCGGGATTGTGAATTCTCCGCTACTTCTATACTTAGTGAAAAGGTCTTCCAGGCGCTGAAATTGTTCGCGATCTTTTGGTTTCAGTCCGATGGCGGGTTCGATGCCTTCCTGCCAGCGGCCGTAGAGGAAGAGTCGCTCTTGCGGAGAGAAGCAGAGATAGCGCTCGTTCCACTGTCCGTCTTGTAAGACACCTAAATCCTCAAATAGCTCGCGCACGTAGATTGCTTTCGGACCCGGCACTGGCACGTAGTGGGCGGCCCATGGATACGGGGTGATTTCGTTTTCGCCCCAGCGGGCGTTGCCCCCTGCACTCTCGTTCATTTCGAGGAGAACAAAATCGGTGAAGCCTCGTTTGCGCAGGCGCCAGGCGGCGCTAAGGCCGGCGATGCCGCCGCCGACGATGACGACGGGGACTTTCTCGATGCGTTTTGGAGCTGGGAAGGTTGCGCGATCACGTAGGAGATGTCCGGCTTGGAATGAATCGTTTACGAAGGAGCCTGCGATCGGACGGTCACTTTTTTGGGAGAGACCAATTAGGGCGGCGCTGCTGAGACCTAGGAATTGGCGGCGATTCATTTTCTCTACAAGTTCTCACAAGGGCGGACTGAACAATGAGAGTTTTCTTTTGGCGCTCAGTTTCCGTGTGGCCATAAGGCTCGGTGAAGTTGGATCTAAACCCGCACCCTTTGAAATGCACAAAGGGTGCGGCACCCGGGTCCGCGCCTAGCTGATCGACTCGCTCAGTGGCTAAAGCCGGTTGGTACGGGTGCGATTACGGCACGGCTGAAGCCGTGCCCTCTCGTTTCGACGGAGGATCGATAGCAGACGTCTACGAAAAAAGTGCGGTCCGAGTGTATTGATCGGGCTCGGGCACCTGCAGAATGCCGCAGTCGTGGGCGTGGTATGGGCATGGGTGACACTTTCATCTAAACCCCGCGGCCTCGGAGACCGCGGCTACAGGATGGGGCTATCGGGTGGGGCCATTTATGTTCGTTGTGTTTGGGCTGAGATGTTTGCATGGATGGCGAACACAGCCAGGAATGGCTGTGCCACAAAGGCTTTAGTGGCTGATGTCCTTCCAGTCTTGGTCGTAGAGGCGGACTAGGACTTGGTCGTTCAATTGGTTGGGAGGGACTTGCATGGGGGCCATGTCTGGGGGGAATTGAAACATCAGCGGGATGCCTTTTACATCGACGAAGCGCAGGCCTGAGGGCAGGGAAGTCGGCGGCGTGTATTCGTGGGTGGAGGCTAGCACGAATCCCCATTCGCCGAACGAGGGGACGTAGACGTGGTAGGGGTA
>Ga0210383_10005622_pt1 | contig 10993 bp, 7 predicted proteins | sample IncBWC14OmetaG_FD_160072 | JGI IMG/M metagenome (GOLD analysis project Ga0210383, IMG submission 160072) | Forest soil microbial communities from Barre Woods Harvard Forest LTER site, Petersham, Massachusetts, United States - Inc-BW-C-14-O ...
GGGCAAGATGCCGTTCTTGAAGCAATTGTTGTAGAAAATGTCGGCGTAACTCGGCGCGATAATCACGCGGAAGCCGTAATCTTTCACGCCCCAGGGCGCGTGCTCGCGGCTCGAGCCACAACCAAAGTTGGCGCGTGCCAATAATACCGATGCGCCTTCGTAGCGCGGAAAATTCAGCACGAATTCAGGATTTGGTTTTTCGCCCGGCAGGTAACGCCAATCATAAAACAAAATCCGTCCAAACCCCTGCCGCGTCAGCGCCTTCAAAAATTGCTTCGGCACCATCTGGTCGGTGTCGACATTCACCTTATCCAGCGGCATGACCATCCCGGTGTGCGTGTTAAACGGTTCCATTCGTCCTCACTCCACCGAAGCGACATCGAGCGAACGTACATCCACGAAGTGTCCGGCGATCGCTGCCGCTGCGGCCATTACTGGGCTGACGAGGTGCGTGCGGCTGTCCTTGCCCTGGCGGCCCTCGAAATTGCGGTTGCTGGTGCTGGCGCTGCGTTCGTGCGGAGGCAGGACGTCGGCGTTCATGCCGATGCACATGCTGCATCCTGCGTCGCGCCACTCGAAGCCGGCGTCGCGGAAAATTTTGTCGAGGCCTTCTTTTTCGGCCTGCGTTTTGATGCCGCGCGAGCCCGGCACGATCAGCGCCTGCTTGATGCTATGGGCAACGTGCTTGCCCGCAACCAAGTGAGCCGCGGCGCGCAAATCATCGAGCCGCGAATTTGTGCAGGAGCCGATGAACACGCGGTCCACCGGAATGTCCACGATCGGTGTGCCCGCTTTCAGGCCCATGTATTTCAGCGCGCTCTCGGTGGCCTTTTGATCGTTGGCGTCCTTGTAATCTTGCGGATCGGGCACCCGGCTGTCGACGCTGGTTACCATGCCGGGATTGGTGCCCCAGGTTACCTGTGGCGCCAACTTTTCCGCTTGCAACTCGATAGTCATGTCGAACTTTGCGCCATCGTCGGACTTCAGCAGCCGCCAACGCTGCACCGCTTCCTGGAACTCCTTGCCTCGCGGCACGAACGGACGACCCTCCAGATAAGCAAACGTTGTTTCATCCGGCGCCACCATCCCCGCTCGCGCTCCACCTTCGACGGTCATGTTGCAGACGGTCATGCGGCCATCCATCGAAAGAGCACGGATGGCTTCGCCGGCGTATTCGATGACGTAGCCGTTGCCGCCGCTGATGCCGATTTTGCCGATGATGGAGAGAATGATGTCTTTGGCGGTCACACCCTTGGGCCGTTTGCCGTGCACTAGAATGTGCAGTGTTTTGGATTTGCTCTGCACCAGACACTGCGTCGCCAGCACGTGCTCGACTTCGCTGGTGCCGATGCCAAAGGCCAGAGTGCCGAATGCACCGTGAGTGGAAGTGTGACTGTCGCCGCAGACCACCGTTTGGCCGGGCTGCGTGATGCCAAGTTCCGGCCCGATGATGTGCACGATGCCCTGGTGTTTGCTGTGCATATCGAAGAGCCGCACGCCGGATTCTCTGCAATTGCGCTCAAGCGCTTCGAACTGGAGTTTGGCGTCGTTATCCAGAATGGGCAGAGTGCGGTCCGTGGTGGAGACGGAATGATCCATAACCGCAAAACTCAGATCGGGCCTGCGAACCTTGCGGCCTTCCGCTTTCAGCCCGGCGAACGCTTGCGGGGAAGTGCCTTCGTGAACCAGGTGACGATCGATGTAGATAATCGCGGGCTGCCCTGGCTCCTGGTGAACCAGGTGGCTGTCCCAGATTTTTTCGTAAAGGGTTTTTTGTGTCATGGAGGTCTTTGCTTAGTTTAGCACTAGCGGTTGTTGGAGCAAGTTGCGGTGAGGTGAGCGTTCGGAATTGCGCGGAGTGCGCCGAGGTAAGAACGCAGGACGCCGAGTAGAAAATGATCAGGCTATTGGCGCCGCCGCATCAGCGTGCGACCGGCGATTAGGGCGAAAACGGTAGAGCGCCAGCGCTGCGAGATTCCCGATTAGCAACACCGCCACCGTTTTCATGGTGTAGGCAGCTTCGCTGGCCACCGGAATTATGGGCACGACGGACATGGCGATGTATAGAAGCGTGAGCAGAAGCCCGGGAATTGCCAACGCACGAAGCCAAGTGGGCGCAGCTAACGTGTGGGAACTCGGGACAAAGAGAGGAATCGCAAAGAGCGCGACGTACGCAATCCCATAGAACGTGAAGGCCCAGATTTGCAGCAGCTCAAAAGCTTCTTGTTCGCCGACACCGATCAGCACCGCAACGCTCACCGCCAGCGTTACTCCACCTAGAAAGAGAATGGAATTCACCGGAGTGCGCTGCTTTGGGCTGAGGCGGGTGAACCACTCCGGCAACAGATGGTCCCAGCCGGCACACATCGGCAGGCGCGCGTTTGCGGCAAACCCCAGGCTGAAAGTCGAGAGATAGTTGGTCAGAAGGAAGACGATTGCTAGCGGCACGATGATCGCCCCCAGCGACGAGTTGCCGGTGGCGACACGAAGAGCTTGCGGAATTGGTCCGATGACATCGATCTGATCAGGGGATACGTACGCAAGGATCGCGGTGGTTCCGAAGATATACAGCAGCGCGATGATCGGCGCGGCTATGAAAATTGCGCGAGTAAGATTCCTCGCCGGGTTGCGCGATTCTCCGGCAAAGATGGCCGCGTACTCGAATCCGCACAGCGCGCCAAAAGTCATTTTGCTGAACACACTGAAGCTGAACAGAGTAAGCGGAGGCGCAACGATGTGGAACGGCCGGTAGCCCTCAGGGACCGTGGTGCCAACGTGAAAGACCGGCAGCAGCGCGAGAAACGCGACGATGACAACGGTAAGGGCACTGCCCACATTGGTGACCCATTTGCCAACTCGCAACCCGACGTGCGCAAGAAGCATTAGCACGGCAATGATGGAGGCGGAGGCAGCGAGGAGGATCCCTTTGTTGGACGCGACCGCGTCGGCGTTCAGGCCAAGCGCGTAGGCGGCGTAAGTGGTGGTGACGAGGCCGACAGCCGCAACATACAAGACGATGTACACCCACAGATTCCACGCGACAAGAAAGCCGACCGCGTCGCCAAATGCATGGCGCGCCCACTCGTACAACCCCCCTTCGATCGGCATGCGCCGGTTGAGATGTGCGACAACCAGTGCGTGGGGGATGAAAAATAGCGCGATAGCCAGCAGCCAGAGCGTGACGTGCGCGGGTCCCGCTTTCACGGCGGTGCCGAAGAAATCGGGGATTACCACCAGCAAAATGGAGGCAAGAACCAGATCGAAGAAGCCGAGTTCTTTGCGCAGCGATGCGGATTTGGATTCGGTGTAAGGTGCGACGAGGAGCGGCGTGCTGGATGCGGCGGCCAATTAGTTGAAGAAGCGTCCTTTGTCGTCCGGAATGGCGATAGTGTGCAGCGGGAAGCGCTGGGAAACAAGGATATTTGTGCCGGCGCGGGCGAATATTTTGAATGAGCCCCAGAAGAGAATCACCGCGGCCAGAGGGAAGCGTTCCGGAGGAACTATCAGGGCGACAGCGTTTCGCGCGCTCGTTGCATCACCGCATAGAGGTGATGCGCTTCGTGCAGCAGAAAAAACTCCGTCCATTGCAACAGAGTCATTCCTCCGAACCGGGGATGGACCCCGGTACGCAAGAGCTCCACGTCCGACAACCCATGAATGACTGAAATTAGTTGGGATCGCTGCGTTCGTAGTTCAGCGAGGACGGCGTCGGGAGATTTCGCAGCCCAAGGCGGCCACTGCGGATCTTCTTCCGCCCGATATCGCGCAAACACGGGCCGATCTTCTCTCAGGATGCGAGCAATGCGTTCACGAAAGACTTCGTGGTATCGCGCCAAATGCGCAAGGTTCTCTTTGGCCGACCACTTGTCAGCAGTTGGCCGGTGTTGGAGAGCATCCTGAGCAATTCCCGCCAAAATGGTCGGCAAGCAGTTAAGTTGCGTTTGCAAGCGCACGGCAACCGTGTGGCGAGGCGATTCGTCCATTTCACGCACCGTGTCGGAGTTCGGCCGTATCAACCGCCGGCGATCGATGGCACCAGTAGCACGCGGTCTCCGTCTTTAAGTGACGAAGACTCGCCATTGAGAAAACGGATGTCTTCCTCATTGAGATAGACGTTTAAGAATTGTCGGATCTGTCCCTGCTCATCGCGGACGTGCCGCGAGAGCGCCGGATATTTTGTCGTCAAATCGTTCAACGCTTCGGCCACGGTCAGCGCTCCAGAATCAATTTTCGGTGCGCCTTCCGTGAAGCGGCGGAACGCGGTCGGAATCTCAATCGTGATTGCCATTTTTTTCCCTCTGTTACGTGTGTTTGTTACGCGTGTGTTTCTTGAGTTTGCGCGGTAGCGTTGCGTTGCAAATGTTGCTCCAGCAAGGATTCAAACGCTTCCAGGCGCGGTTCGATGGCGTCCTGCACCGGGAAGTCCGCTGCGATGGCGTCAGTGGTCTTTAATCCATTACCTGTGATGCACACGACGGTAGTTTCGTCGCGCCCGATGCGTCCCTGCTCGACCAATTTCGCGGCTACACCTGCGGTAACTCCACCAGCCGTTTCGCCAAAAATCCCTTCGGTTTGTGCTAGTAGCTTGATCGCATCGATGATTTCCGGATCGGAAAGATCCTCCGCCCAACCGCCGGATTCGCGAATCAGGCGCAACGCAAACGGTCCGTCCGCGGGATTACCAATCGCCAGGGAACGCGCGATAGTGTTAGGTTTCTGTGGCTGAAAACGAGGAAGGTTGCGCTTAACGCCATCCGCGATCGGAGAGCAGCCCGTTGCCTGAGCGCCGAAGAACTTCACCTGTTTGGGCTCGACCCACCCGAGATGCGCTAACTCGCAAAACGCTTTGGCGATTTTTCCGATAAGCGAGCCGCCAGCCATAGGGACGACAACGTTGTCCGGAAGTTCCCATCCAAGTTGCTCGGCAATTTCAAAACCGTGCGTCTTGGAGCCTTCCGCGTAGTACGGCCGAAGGTTCACGTTCACCAGGCCCCAACGGAACTTGTCGGCGATCTGCGTGCACAGCCGGTTGACGTGATCGTAATTGCCGTTGATGCGAATGATCCGCGCACCATAGACCGCGCTGTTGAGAATCTTCACGGGTTCGAGATCAGCGGGTACGAAGACGCACGTCTCGAAACCCTGTTGTGTGCCTTGAGCCGCCACGGCATTCGCCAGATTCCCCGTGGACGAACAACCGATCGTGTCGAATCCAAAACGCCGTGCAGCGACCAGCGCGGTAGCCACCACGCGATCCTTGAACGACAGCGTAGGGAAGCAAACCGCGTCATTCTTGAAGTAAAGATTCTTGACGCCGATGCGTTCGGCAAACTTGCGCGACTTCACTAGCGGCGTTCCGCCAATCGCATGGCTGGGAACGAAACCGTCGGGAAGTGGCAGGAACTCCGAATAGCGCCACATATTGAAGGCGCGGTCGCGCAACGCGTCGCGATTCGCTACCCGCCGCAGCGCTTCATAATCGTAACTTACTTCCAGGGGGGCAAAGCACTCTTCGCAGAACGAGAGCGGTGCATTGGCAAATTTCTTGCCGCATTCCCTGCATCGTAAGTAATGTATATCCTTCATAAGTCACCTCGCCGCGTGCACCAGCGCCTAAGCAAGCTGGCAACGCTTTGTGAAATGACGTGGTATCTGACTTCGGGCAGCGCGAGGGGTTTTAAATGGAAAAACCCTCCGGGCCAAAAAGCTTGGAGGGTCTCAGAAGGTGCCTGTGAACTCTACCAGCTCTTTAGCAGTTTTTTACGTGGAGCAAGTCGCCCTAAATCGCCACGTGATGCCGTAACTACGGCACCTTCAATTAAGCGGGAAGAGCATTCGGTTGTCAAGACGAAAATTAGAATCGCTCTCAATCTCGCAGGAGCTCCCCCTTCGAACCGGACCTCTAGAGTAATCCTTTTCTTCCTGATCACTGGTCGCTGATCGCTGGTAGCTGTTCCCGCACCTTCAATAGAAGCTACACAACATTATGACCACATCGTGCGTCCAATAGGAGGCCGATGCGCGCCCCGTACCGAGGGACAGTAATTCTCCCGGCGCAAGTGCCCGGCAACAGAACCCACGCCCGTTTGCGGTGTTATACTCAGCGAATGTAGACTTGGGCAGGGATTGGATAGGAGCAAGACTTATGGATCAAACAGCAGACAAGTCAATGCGCCGCAAGTATCTGGCGGCCACGCTCATCGCGATTACGCTAGTCGTCGGAATCATGATCGGCACGATAATTTCCGGTCGGGTTTCGGCAATGAAAACTTTCGCTTTAGGGGCCACCAGCGCTGCGCCGCTTGCCTTGCCCGACCCGATTCCTTCCTCCAACACCTTCGCCGCCATCGTGAATCGCGTCGAACCCGCTGTGGTCAACATCGCCACCACCCAGGTGATCGATCGCAAGTCCAAGAAAAAGCGCTCCTCGCCGTCCGATCCCGACGATCCAAGTGAAGATTTCTTTTTCCATTTCTTTGACGGCCGCCCGGATGGGCAGCCGCAAGCCGAGCGCAGCCTGGGCTCCGGCGTAATCGTGGACAAACGCGGTTATATTCTGACCAACAACCACGTGGTAGATCAGGCCACAAAGATTCAGGTTCAACTCAACAACGACACCACCAAATACACCGCAAAGGTAGTCGGCACCGACGAAGCCACAGACCTCGCAGTCATTAAGATCGAGGCTGGCAAGGAACTTCCGTTCGCAAAGCTCGGAAATTCCGACGGCGTGCAGGTAGGCGATTGGGTTCTTGCCATTGGCAGCCCCTTCGGACTTAACGCCACGGTGACGGCTGGCATCATCAGCGCCAAGGATCGCGGCATTGGCCGGCAATTCCAGCGTTTCCTGCAGACCGACGCAGCCATCAATCCCGGAAACTCCGGTGGTCCGCTCGTGGATATGGCGGGACAGGTAATTGGCATTAACACCGCAATTTTGACCGGTGGACGCGGCTATGAAGGCGTTGGATTCGCGATGCCCTCGACCATGGCCGTCGGCGTTTATGACCAGATTGTGAAGAGTGGCCGCGTAACGCGCGGTTCGATTGGCGTAAGTTTCCAGGAAGACCGGGGAACGAACCTCATCACATTGAAAGCTCTTGGCGCGCCCTACGGCGTAGTGATTGAGGGAGTCGCTCCGGGCAGTCCGGCGGAAAAGGCTGGATTGAAGGGCGGCGACGTCATCACCAGCGTCAACGGAACGGCCGTCAAGACCGGCAACGATCTCGTCAATCCCATCGCCTCTGCCCCCATTGGCAGCAAAATTAAGATCACTTATTATCGCGACCACCAGCAAAAAGAGACCGCCGCTACGGTCGAAGATCGCACGCGCGTATTTCCCAATGCGGAAGGCCGCGTAAGCAACACTCCAGACGAGGCAGCTCCCTCGGAATTTGGCTTGCGCGTGGAGAATTTGACTCCGGATCGCGCTCAGCACGTTGGCATGGAGGGCCGCAAAGGCGTCCTGGTCAACGGGGTCGAACCAGCGAGCTTTGCCGACGATATCGGCTTCCTGCAGGGCGATTTGATTACCGAGGTAAACGGCCAGTCCGTGACCACCGTGGAAGAATACGGAAAAATGGTCGCCAAATTGAAGGCTGGCGAAAACGTCGTCTTCAAAGTTCTGCGCAAGGCGGATGCCGATCAGGTGATGACCGTGTTCCTGTCTGGCGTGGTTCCGGCGGATAACCAGCAGCAGTAAGACTCGAACCCATGAGCTACCGGCTCTGCAGAGCAACTCTGATTGGACTGATAGCTACGGCAATCGCCGCGGGCGGGACTATCCCGTTCGCGGCCGCCACGCAGAGCAGCGACACCACCAAGACGAGTCACAAATCCACCACCAAAATGCCCGCCGCCAAGACTTCCAGTGCGAAAACGTCTTCGTCGACTTCCACTAGCAAGACCGGCACAAAGAAGTCCGCGCACACAACCAAAGTTTCCTCGCGGAAGGGTAAACGCGCGAAAGGCCAGGCCGCACCCACGCCGGAGCGCATCAACGAAATTCAGGACGCATTGGCGAGAAACGGCGCCTACGCCGGAATACCCACCGGCAAGTGGGACGACTCCACGACCGAAGCGATGGCGAAATATCAGGCCAAGCATGGGCTGAATCCCACTGGAAAATTGGACGCCCCCACGCTACAAAAACTCGGCTTCGGTTCAGAGACGGCGGGACTCGGCGCACCCACACCACCTCCGAATGCGGCAGCCAATCGGCTTCTTTCGAAGCGCGTCCAGCAGGATGAGTTGAAGAACGAGCCGGACACGGAACCCGAACACCAGCAGTAGCGAGAATCGTCGCTTGCGTTGCGAGATTTCGATTATTCGCATTGGGATTTTGCGTTGGAGTCGTGCGGCAATATCCGCTACGATTTTGGGAATGAACAAGCAACTTACCATCGGCGCTCCTACTTGTTGCTGCTGTCAGTGCAGCAAGTGCTCCATTTCTAGGGCGGGGTGGTTGAGTCTGTAGATCGGTTTCTCAACCCAGCGTAGTAGCTGCCCGTCGCCAGAAACACTGGTTGGCGGGTTTTGTGCTTTTGGAACTGGATGGACGCCCGAATGGACGAACTTATGGAGCGCCCTGCTTGGACACCTTCGTTGGACAGGGTGTTGAGAAATACGATCGTGAACCTGTATGCGGCAACCTCTCCTGCCGCGCCTGCACACCAGAGCGTGCGGGCCTGGTTCATCGGGAGGGCGGCAAGAAGCACGCCTAGGTGCCTGTTGCCGCTACTCCTGGAAGTACGGTCTGCGGAGGAAGCCTCCACTATCCGATCCCTCCTTCGCAGTCTGTGTCGTCGTGTAGTACAACGGATGGCGCGGTAGCCAAGTGGTAAGGCATGGGTCTGCAAAACCCTCATCGGCGGTTCGATTCCGCCTCGCGCCTCCAAATTCTCCTCTCGCATCACGGCAAGGCCACGTCCAGGCCCATCCACAGCGAGGGCTACCGACAAGACATCACTTTTCAGCGTATTAAGAAGAGTGTAGAGTTACCGTCCAGATACGCTCATGCCTGGAGGAAGTGCCCGAAGAAGACTCCAGAATAGAGTCAGCTAGGGCCCAAATGAGTCGTCGTGATTCGCATCCCCTTGCCGCGCCCATTGGGAATCCATATGCGTCCCGGACGTTTATGCTGTTCGTTTTGCTTTTGCTCGTTATTCCTTCACGGCAAACTTTCGCACAGAACACTACCCCTCTTATCAACCAGCCGCTCGTGCCGACCGCCGTGCAACCGGGTGGTCCGGCCTTTACCCTCCAGGTGAATGGGACCGGGTTCGCTGCGGCCGCTACAGTCAACTGGAACGGCAGTCCGCGCCCCACAACATTTGTGAGCTACAACCATCTGAACGTGGCGATTCCGGCTTCGGACATCGCTACCGCTTCAACGGCATCCGTAATCGTTGTTAATCCCGCCCCAGGCGGCGCATCGAACGCTGTCTTTATACCCATTACCAACGCCACCACGAACCTCGCGTTTACCCGGACGGATATTAGTGGTGTGGGGCGCGGGATCGACCAAGTTGTTGTGGGGGATTTCAATCATGACGGAAAGCTCGATATGGCGGTGCTTGATAATTGCACGCTTTGCTCCGTGGGAGGGGCGGCGGTTGGCATTCTGCTGGGGGATGGAACAGGCAACTTTGCGAGCAACGTAATTGGAATCCCTGGAAACGCCAATGCAATTGTGGCGGGAGACTTCAATGGGGACGGAAATCTGGATTTGGCGGTGACCGGAGAAGTGTGCCCTGCCCCTGGGAGTTCTGGAGCGTGCGTCTCGACGACCAGCATTTTGTTGGGAGATGGCAAAGGCAACTTCGCGGCAAGTGCGTCTCCAAGCACACCGTTCTACCCGCTGTCGATGGCCGTCGGTGATTTCAACGGTGACGGAAAGTTGGACTTGGCGATTGGGAATAACAGCAGCGTGACCATTCTGTTAGGAGACGGCGCCGGGAATTTCACTCCCACTGCGTCGTCTTCGAGCACGGGCTATGTGACTTCGCTGGGAGTGGGAGATTTCAACGGTGACGGAAAGCTGGACCTCGCCGTCGTCAACGGCTGCACGGCGCTGTTGCCACCCTGTAACTCACAGGGAAGCGTGTCCATTCTGCTTGGTGACGGAACGGGAAATTTCAGCGCCGGGCCGACGCTGCAGGTGGGAATTAACTCCCTCTCGATTGCGGTGGGAGATTTTAATGGCGACGGAAAACTGGACTTGGCGGTCGCAAACAGTTGCGGAAACGATGCAACTTGCCAGTCCGACGGAAACGTTTCGATCCTGTTGGGTGACGGCACAGGCAACTTTACGGCTGCTTCTTCACCTGACGCAGGCGTCGGCGCTGCGTCTGTAGTTGTCGGGGACCTTAACGGCGGTGGAAAGCTGGACCTCGCGGTAGCCAACCCCTGCCGCACCGTACCCTGTCCAACTCGGTCCGTGGGCGGCAACGGAGGCATGTCGATCCTGCTGGGAGACGGAGCGGGTAATTTTACGAAAACCTCAAGTCTTTCGGTGGCGTTGGGCGACTCGGAAGCAGTAGCACTTGGTGATTTCAATGGCGACGGGCGGCTGGACGTGGTTACGGCCAATGGAAGCTCGGACACCGTTTCGCTTTTCCTGCAAACGAACGCTGGGCTTGGCCTTTCGAATGACTATCTGACATTCGCTAGTCAGGTTGGAACAAGCACGACACAGACCGTGACGCTGTCCAATGCCGGCGGTGCGGCGATCTCGATAACGAGCATTGCGTTTGCCTTCAACGACGGAGGGTTCTCGCAAACCAATACTTGCGGCAGTAACCTCGCCGCGGGAGCAAATTGCACTATTAGCATTACCTTCCTCCCTTCTGGCGATTCTCTCACTCAATATGCGGGCATTGCCGTCACGAGTAGTGCGACGAACAGCCCTCAAACAATCAACACGCAAGGAACAGGTACGTTATTGACCCTGACGCCTCCAGGGCTTGTCTTCAATGCTCAGGTTGTAGGCACC
>Ga0210383_10005623_pt1 | contig 10993 bp, 9 predicted proteins | sample IncBWC14OmetaG_FD_160072 | JGI IMG/M metagenome (GOLD analysis project Ga0210383, IMG submission 160072) | Forest soil microbial communities from Barre Woods Harvard Forest LTER site, Petersham, Massachusetts, United States - Inc-BW-C-14-O ...
GGTCCGCTTTACACAAATATATCAGCGCGGATGGGATGTGCACTCGAATGCCGTCGGCAATTTGCCCAAGCTTTGCGCGGCGACGGACCGCGCTTCGTACGCGCTGGTCACGGATTTGCGCCGGCGCGGGCTTCTGGATGACACCTTGGTGCTATGGGGCGGCGAATTCGGACGCACCGTATACAGCCAGGGCGGCCTTTCCAAGGAAAACTACGGACGGGATCATCATCCGCGTTGCTTCACGATGTGGATGGCAGGCGGGGGCGCCAAAGCCGGAATCGTCCACGGACAGACTGACGATTTTTGCTACAACGTGGTGAAGGACCCGGTCCACGTGCGTGACTTCAATGCAACCGTGCTTCGATTGCTGGGCATCGATCATGAAAAGCTGAAGTTCAAGTTTCAGGGTCTGGAACAAAAATTGACGGGAGTCATTCCGGCGAAAATCGTTCCGGAACTAATCTCATGAAATCTTCCTCTCGACGGTCTTTTCTTGCTCGCTGCTCGGCATTGGCTGCTTCCGCGACAATTCCTCGTTTCTGGGTCCACGCATCGGACAAGTCCGGACAGCGTTTGCCGGTGGTTGGTTCGGGCCTTCACACTTATGAATGCGTACATGATTGGCTCACGCCACCCGATGGCCTGGTCTGGGGAGACACGCACGGACTCGCTCAGGACGAGCACGGGCGCATCTATGTGGCCCACACGGTCAACAAATCGAGTATGCGTGGCGAGTCGGTCGTCGTGTATGACGCCGATGGCCGCTTTTCAGGCGCGTTTGGGGAGGAATTTCGGGGCGGGGCTCATGGCCTTAGCCTGCGCCGCGAGGCCGACGGCGAACTTCTATATCACTGCGATATCAACCGCTGCAAGATCACCAAAACCACGCTCGACGGAAAGACTCTCTGGTCGCATGGCTATCCTCGCGAAGATGCGGCTTATGCCGAACGGCCTATCGATTTTGTCCCGACGAATGTCGCCTTTGCACCAAATGGCGATTTCTATGTTGGTGATGGATACGGTTCGCATCACGTGCTGCGCTTTTCGCTCAGCGGCAAGTTTTTGGGCGAAATTGGCCGGCCGGGGCATGGGGACGGAGAGTTCGATACGCCGCACGGCTTGTGGGTTGATCCTCGAGGCAAAGAACCCGTGCTGGTAGTCGCCGACCGCGGGAACCGGCGCATTCAAACGTTCACGCTCAGCGGTGCTCATATCCGCACCATAAAGGATGAAGCCCATCTGCGGATGCCCTGCCACTTTCACGTTCAGGGCGAGTGGATGGTTTGCCCGGATCTTGACAGCCAAGTGTGCATTTTGGATCGGGAGTACAAGGTGATCGCCCAACTAGGCGATGGCCAAACCGCAAACGGAGAGGTTGGCTCTCGTCGAAATCAATCGAGACGCGAATTTACGCCAGGACAGTTTATCACGCCACATGCGGCCATTTTCCTGCGTGACGGAAACATTCTGGTGGCCGAGTGGTTGCCAATCGGGCGAATTACGCTCTTGCGACGAGTCTGAGGCGGCTGAATGCTTTTGCGCACCAGGCTGGTACTGTTTGGAATCGGCGCTACTTTCCTCCTAATTCTCCTCTGGCCCTTGCTTCATGCTGCTCCTGACGGCCTCGAACATGGCGAGCTGAGCCAATTTGTAGGGCGCTTCCATCCGCTGGCAGTTCACTTACCGATCGCATTTTTGCTGCTGGTTCCGTTGCTGGAATGTGCGGGCACGGTTCGCCGGTGGAGTGGGGTGCGAGAGTCGGCGGAATTTGTTCTGACCCTCGCGGCCATCACGGCCTTTGTGGCTGTGTTTCTGGGCTGGCTCTTGGCCTGGAGCGGCGGCTACGAAGGAAAACTGGTAACCAGTCACATGTGGGGCGGATTTTCGTTGGCCGTTGCCGTGCTGCTCTGTTTTGTCTTGCGTGCCTGGGACAAACGTGTTTACGGCACCGCGCTTCTTGCCACACTGGTTCTTCTAACCTGGACCAGCGATAAGGGCGGAAAGCTCACGCACGGCGAATCGTTCATGACGCGGCACATGCCGGGCAAGCTGCGGACCTTGCTACTGGTACCGGCTATACCAAACAAAGTGCAGCCGATCAAGGCAGCGAACGTGACATCGATAAGCGTAAATGCTAGTCCGGCGTCATCAGCAACGTTTTTCGCTGCGCGAGTGGCACCGATCTTTGAAAACAAGTGCTCGAATTGTCACAACGCGGAAAAGAGAAAAGGAAAACTCCGGCTGGATAGCTTTGAGAACGTGATGCGTGGCGGGAAGGACGGCATAGTTGTAATACCCGGTGACCCGAAGCACAGCGAGCTGTTCCGCCGCATCAACCTGTCACCGGACGAAAAGGATTTCATGCCGACAGACGGCAAACCACCGCTGACGGCCTCGGAAGTCAAAGTCATCGAGTTATGGATCGCTTCGGGCGCATCGAGCAGCCTGCCTGCAATTGAAGTGCGCGGAGCTCCGCCTCTTCTGGTCTCCGAGCTCCCTGTGCCCCTTACCCGAGACTATCGTCCGCAACTGCCACTGATCACTTCACTCGAGCACGAGCTGGGCGTGCGCCTGGTTCCCCGCTCGCGAAATCCTGAGGATGGATTGATATTGCGCACCGTAAGCGCGCCCGAACGCTGCGATGATGTTGCAATCGCTCGGCTAGAAGTGATCGGGATGCTGATTGTGGATGCTGAACTGGCGCGCACGAAGGTCACCGACGCTGGACTGAAAACGCTCGCGACGTTTTCCAACCTTCGTGCCGTTGATCTCGCGCACACGGCTGTCACTTCGGCTGGCGTGCCGGTTCTTGCCCGCCTGAGCCGCTTGGAATCGCTGAATTTGACCGCGACCGTCGTTGACGACGCGGGAGTTGCCGCGCTTCGCCGCAAGCAAACGCTCAAGCGGTTATACCTTTTCGAGACCAAATGTACGGCTCAGTCTGAGCGGGAATCAAGGGATGAGAGGCCGTAGCTAACAGCAAGGGCGCCTGCGGCTGATTTCGGAGAGCAGGAGACAAATGGCTGTATCCTATTGATTTGTAAGGCCGCTCAATTGCCACGGCGCAGTATATTCGTGTCTGATGTACTCCGAACATGAGAATCGGGTTTTTGTCGAAGGTGCAACTCCTGATTTACAAACGGCAATTCAAGATCCGCAAAGCATATCAACCTCAACGCGATGGCGGGGTCGGCGCCTTCATCAATTCCACAAACATCCTGTTAAATCTCGCGAGATCCAAATCCATCTGGATTTCGACCGGCTGGGCGCCAAGCTTCGGGTTGTCTTTGTCTGTCCACGTCAGTGTGTTTCCGTAGGCCGCACCGTGGTCGATGTCCACGCTCATATAGCGGGTTTGCTTTCTGGTGATCAGCGTCGGGTCAATCCACGAGGCGGCCGCTAGTTCATCCCACATATAGGAACCGCCCTGATCTGCCATAAAGAACTTCACTACGTACTGAGCAGCGGCGCTGTTGCTCTTCTTGATTTCGGCAATCATTTCGTCAGTAATTCTGGTTTTGACGGAGATGTCAACCGGCGTGCAGACGATCTTCTTCCACGGCGCCTGTAACACGCTCTTCGCGGCCTCTGGATCGAACCAGAAATTAAATTCGTGGCGTGGACTGCTGATGAACTCCGGATCGTCAGTCCACGGGCTTAAGCTTCCGCCCATAAAGACCAAGCCTTCAGCCAGCTCAGCAAAATGCGGATCGATGGCGTTGGCGAGCGCCAGGTTCGTCATGGGGCCGCCCTCGTAGATCGTCACTTCATGCGGATATTTGTGTACCATGCGGATCAGGAAGTGAGCGGCGTCCTCATCGGCCGACCGGGTAGTGGGCGGCCCTTCAGGCAGCGTCGGAATTACGTCATGTTCGTGCCACCAGCGATCATCCCAGGCGCCGGCAAAGGCGACCTTTCCATACCTGGCCTGCCACAAAAGGGCTTCCTTACGGCGATGCACGAGAGGAAATACGGCTCCGGGCACGACAGGAATATCGGTGCGGCCAATCAGTTCCAGCAGTCGCAGAGCATGCGCGACCTCTTCGTCGCGCCATTGGTTTCCGCTGACGACGGTTATTCCCAGCACTTCCACCTGGGGAGATTGAATCAAAGTCAACAGCGTTTGCATATTGCTTCCGCCCGGCCCTGAACAATCCTGATTGATGATGACTTTTCGATGTTGCTGCGCGAATCCCGGGCTGTCAGCAATCAGCAATAATGAAACTAATAACGGTAGTCTTAGATTCCTCATCACAAGCCTCTTCGGGTGCTCGTAATCTCCACAACCCATCTAGTTCTTTAAAGAGATTCGCTCCAATCTTTCCGGTTCGAAGGCGCTTCAACGTCGGTGCCCATCCGTCCGCGATTTGGCTCGGAATTCCGACGCTTCGGTTTCGAGCCCAAGCTTTTTTTGGGCCGGCTCAAGGTGCCTGCGCAAGAGGATCCGACCATGGATCCTTGGCTCTTCGGGCTAACGGAGAAACCCGTTGGGTTGGCGATGTGGTTAGGCTGACGGATGCTTCAGAATCTCTGCCAAAGCATGCAACCGTGCGGAGTCAGCCGGGCTTTTCGCCGTGGCCGCGCTCTTTTCCAGCGACGGCGCCATGCGCTTCAACTTCGCCAGCTTGCTCTGGCTCATGTGCGAGCTCTCCGCGCTGTGGATCGTCTTCTGCAAAGCTGCGATTCGGTCCGCCGGCAAAGCTTGCGACCGGGACAACTGGTCCACGTACGCTTTCGCCACGACCAACTGTCCAGGCCACTCGATCTTTTGCTGGTTCTGCACATTCAGCTCAGCCACCCGAACCGCCTTCGCCGCGTCGATTTCGTTCTGCGTAAGAAACTTGGTCGGCGTCAGTTCAAATACGTCCAGGCCGCGCGCAATCTCCGAACCGTAAATGTAGCCGTTGTACCAATATGCTGACCAGTCGCCGCCCAGCACCAGTACGTTCGGATCAATCGGCCCGCGGTCGAAGTAGGCCATCTCAAAAGGATGCGTCGCGTCGGTGAAGTCCACAATGGAGATCCCGCCTTGATACCAGCCCTGCACTTCGATATCGCGGCCAGGGACCGGAATCAACGAGCCGTTGTGAGCCACACAGTTCTCAGTGTCGCCCTGCGCAGCCGGCAGCTTGTAATAGCTCGCCAGGCTCAGCTTGTTGTCCTTCAGACGGAAGATCGCATCTGCGCCCCACTTGTTCGGGTCGTTCGGACGGCACCGCGCCCCCAGACCGCCACCCCATTCGTCGGTAAACACGACTTTGCTCCCATCGTTGGAGAACGAAGCCGAGTGCCAGTACGAGTAGTTCGGATCGTTGACCGCATCCACACGCTGCGGATGTACTGGGTCCTTGATGTCGAGCAAAATTCCATTTCCAGAACACGCGCCGGCCGCCAACCCAATCGCCGAATACACCGTGATGTCGTGGCATTGGTTCGTGTCCGTCGGCTTCTCCTCTTTGCCGTTCTTGCCATGAGTGCCGCCGTTGTTCAGGCTGTTCAGCGCGCCCGTTCGCGCGTCAATGAATACTCGAGGGCTGGACACCACCTTCGCGTCCTGCGGCGCAGCTACCGGAACCTTAATCACGTCGATACGAAACAGCGCCGTATTCGGGTCCTTATCGGGCGCTTCTCCCGAGCACCCTGCCAGTTCTTCCGGTTGACGCACAAACGATGTGCCCGAGACATAGATATAAACGTCGTCCTGGTCGTTCGGATCGATCACCAAGGTATGCGTATGCGATCCGCGGCACGTCTGCACCGCCGCGACTTGCTTCGGATTCCTGATGTCTGAAATGTCGAAGATCCTTACGCCCCGGAAACGGTCCTTTTGCGCCGCCGGCAAGCGGCGTTTTTTTTCCTTTTCAGCGCCTGCGGGCGGTGGAGGCTCCGGAGGAAACCCCTCCGCGCCGCAATCCAGCCGTCCATTCGGCATTTCGACCGACATGAACAGCAGGTTTTTATATGCCGACACATCACCCTGCCCGCCCGGGCACACCAGCGAAGTCAGCAACGTGTCGTTCTCTGGATGGGAGATGTCAAAGATATTCACACCATAAAAATTTCCCTGGAACAGGTGATTGCCCTCGAACGCCAAGTCCGAGTTCGAGAAAGCAAGCTGTGCGATTACCAACTGTATCGGCTTCGGGATTTTCGACCTGTTGCCCACGCCGAGCTGGCCAAAAACCTTTTGCACTTTCGGATCATCGGGATCAGAAGACCCCAGTTGAAACGCGTCAGGCTTCTTCAGCAGCAACAGGTGCTTGATGCCCATCGACGCTTCGCCCGCGTCATACAGCCCTGGCTTCAGCTTGGCGCGCGGATCGTTCGCATCCGACCCCGTCATCCCCGGCAGCAGCGAAGGCGCCGGTTGCGGTGCAAACGGATTCTCCTCTTCCTCCTCGGGTTCCTGCGCGGGCGGCGGGGTTGCAGGCTTCTGTGCCTGTGGCGGAGTTGCAGTCGTCTGCGCCTGCATCCCGTTCACACCGAAACAGAGAATAAGCGCAACTCCCAATACACACAGAGCAAGACTGGGCACTCGGTTCATCGTTTCTCCTCTAAAGGTTTTTTCTCCAACAAAGTCTGCATAATCCTGATCTCGGCCCGTTGCGTGTTGTCCGCATCCGTCGCGAAGTTGAACAGATCGGCATCCTGCCCCGCACCCGCGGTGTCGAACAAATCCTTCACCATTGTCAGCGCGCCGTCGTGGTGCTGAATCATCCCGGTCAAAAACAAGTGGTCGAACTCGGCGCCCTTGGCCCTCCGCAGCGCCTCCATCTGCGGCGGGGTAAGCATACCGGGCATGAGAGCCATCGGTACGTGCGCCATTTCCATGTCCGGCATCCCCGGCTTCGCTATTGAAACCGCTTCTCCCCGAGCCGCCAGCCACCGCTGCATAAACTTAATTTCGTCCGACTGCGAGCTACTGATTCGCGCCCCCAGCGACCGCAGATCCTTGTTCTCCGTATGCGACGGAATCAGCCCCGTCATCTCCACCGCTTGCGAATGATGCATGATCATACCCTGCATGAACTCCACATCCGCTTGCGACCGTGGCGGCAGGGTGGCCCTCGTCGACGGGGGCAGCGTTTTGCTCGGCTTGCCCGGAGCACCCGGCTGCACCACAACAGGCTTCGCTGGATCAGCCTGTTGGGCGAGCCCAGAGGAGGATAACAACCCTCTGGAGGCGCTCGAGGCGAACAGCATGCTACACAGCACCGCAGCTCCTTTCGCCGAGTGGAGCTTGCGCTTGCGGCGAAAACGGTAAAGCCTCCACTTCGGTGCGTAGCTAAACATTTTCAGTGCTCTCAAACTAAAAGGATGCGGCAAACGCCCGACGGAGAAATGCGGCTCACGTTCAAAATCTCCGGGAATCTCTTCCGCATCCGGGCAGGCGGGCGCAGATCGAGCAGCCACACGTGACAGCGAACAAAATATCATTTGCTGCGTCTTTCGCCGATGTCGTTCGCTCCGCGTTGATTGTGGAGTGGGTGCCAATCCGACGCACGGATCCAGATGTCACCTACACCAACTCGGACGGAGTAAGCGCGAGTTCACCTTCCGCGTTTCTCCGAACCTTCGCGTTCCAGTCAAACGCGACTGGCGGCCATGAAACTACGCCCACGATCACCCCGAAGCCGCAGCATAGACCAAGAGTACGAGCGATAGCAACGTTAGAAAGGATGGGTAGGTGTCATTTCAAATGACGCCGCCTGGTGGCGAGTGACATCCCTGATTGCCGGGAGCTCTTACCGAATCTGATTATTTCGGCCCTAAGCGCCCTATTTTCGAGAGAACTGGTCCAATCTTCGCACGCGCTCTCTAACTAGCACGCGGAGAATGAGTCGAGCCTCCACGGGCACCACGCCAGTTATCCCGACCTCGTCCACTACACGACCGCGATACGGGAAAGGTCAAGAGATTGCTAACGTGCAAAAAATTCATCCCAAATCAAGGTGCTGAGCCTGTCGATCTCCTTGCCCCTCGTACGACGTCTAGGTACAGCCATGAAAAGGCATGGCACAGGAGGCGGAGATGACGGAGCAGTACTCTCGGAACTACAAACCAATCGTGGGAGTGGCCATGGTCACGTTCATGCTTCCCGCCTTGTTCTGTACACTCGGCGGGGCCACTGCGGCAAGGTGCAAGCTTTTCGGCAAGACAGCAGGGGTGGCGTTAGGGCTATTGCGCTCGGTCATCCTGCTGGCGGACTGGCAAGCGGTGTCGGCGTATCTTTGGGACGATGCAAGATTCTGGCAGCATTTACTACAAATTGTGGCATCCATCTGGTCGCTGCTTTGCTTCGTGGCGGACTAGGCATCGTAGAGAGACCTACCTGCGGGCGGGGTATCGTTCGCGGCCCCCTAACAACTACCTCCAAAAAAGATATCGTACCTGTCGATCTTGCTGCCCGTCATTCGACGCGTAAGTAGAGCTAGAGTTTAGCCGGTCGAAACTGGCCGGCGCCCAGGTCCCAAACTAGACCAAAAGGAGAATCTGCCATGCGAGTTATGGTGATGGTGAAAGCCAGCAAGGACTCTGAGGGCGGCGTCATGCCCAGTCAGAAACTCCTCGCCGAGATGGGCACATTCAAACCAGGAATTGATGAAAGCTGGCGTGTTTCTTGGAGGCGACGGACTGCATCCCAGCTCGAAGGGCAAGCGCGTCAGGTTTCTGGACAAGTAGCGCACGGCGATCGACGGCCCCTTCAGCGAAACCAAAGAACTCGTGGGCTGCTACTGGTTGTGGCAGGTAAAGTCCATGGAGGAGGCCGTTGAACGGCTCAAGCGCGCCCCGTTTGACCGGGAAACCGAGGTCGAAATTCGCCCCGTGCTCGAAGCGGCGGATTTCGCCCGGTAATCTGGTAACGCCGTGGAACTCTTTTCGAGCTATGGACGGCGGAATCAGGAAACAGTCGAACAGATGCCGCCTTAGAGCCTTCTCGAACCTGTCGATTTCGCGGCCCTACGTTCGACGTCACATTAGAACGGTAATTCACACCTGTCCCAGAGGAGCGGAAATTGAACGCCAAACTCGCCAGGAGAGATCACCACGCGATTCTCTGAGTGACTATAAAGACTTGTCGAGCGAGGCCTTTCTCCGTCACAGGAAGAAAGGGCCAACATGGGCAAGCTGATTGAAAAGGAATGAGGGTGGGTTAGCTTCTTGCCGTCGAGCGAGCGCGAAACGCGCTCGCGTTCGGCTGTCCAACAGTAAGCGTAGCGTAACCGATGGGCCCTTCACCGAAGCCAAGGAAGTGATCGGCGGCCTGGCTCTTCTTCAGCGAAATCAGAGGAAGAGGCCATCGAGTTGGCCCAGCAATTCCTTCATGTAGCTGGCGACGGTGAGTGCAAGCTTTGCCAACGATTCGAGGCGCACCAGAGTACGCAAGTCCAAGGGGTCGCGAAATCCTGGTCGTTGTACGCCTTCGGCCTTGCATGGCTGGATGTAAGGTGATGTGATGGGTCGTCGTGACGGCTACGGATACCCATCGTGCTATCGAAGCGGTCTGGAGAATCGAGTCCGCCAGGATCATCGCGGGTCTCACGCGCATTGTGCGGGATATCGGTCTCGCCGAAGAACTCGCGCAGGACTCTCTCGTCGCCGCGCTCGAGCAGTGGCCGCAGTCCGGCATCCCGGACAACCCGGGCGCCTGGCTCATGGCCACCGCGAAGCATCGTGCTATAGACCATTTCCGCCGAAACAAGCGGCTCGAGCGCAAGCACCAAGAGCTTGGTCGCGAGCTTCAGGCCCAACAGGAGATGGCTGTGCCGGATTTCGATGCCGCGCTTGACGATAATGTTGGCGATGACCTCCTACGCCTATTGTTCATATCCTGTCACCCGGTGCTTTCGACCGAGGGGCGCGTTGCGCTCACGCTACGCTTGCTTGGAGGTCTGACAACGGACGAGGTCGCACGCGCGTTTCTCGTTCCGGAACCGACGGTCGCCCAGAGAATCGTCCGAGCCAAGCGAACCCTTGCCGAGGCGGGAGTCCCCTTCGAGGTCCCCCGTGGCGCCGACCTCGCCGCCCGGCTGTCCTCGGTGCTTGAGGTCATCTACCTCATCTTCAACGAAGGTTACTCGGCCACGGCAGGTGACGACTGGATGCGGCCTACGCTCTGCGAGGACGCGCTCCGCCTCGGTCGCATCTTGGCCGAGCTCGTTCCGAAAGAGCCGGAGGTCCACGGCCTCGTCGCTCTTATGGAGATTCAGTCGTCACGCTCGAGGGCGCGCGTGAGCTCGTCGGGAGAGCCAATCCTACTGCTCGACCAAAACCGCGCGCACTGGGACCAACTCTTAATCCGTCGTGGCCTCGCCGCGCTTGATCGGGTCGAAACGCTCGGCGGTATGCCGGGTCCCTATGCACTCCAGGCTGCGATCGCTGCTTGTCACGCGCGTGCGGTTACCCCGGAGGAAACGGACTGGGCGCGCATTGTGGCGCTCTACGAGGCCATTACCCGGCTCGCACCGTCCCCCGTCGTGGAGTTGAATCGCGCCGTTGCGGTTGCGATGGCCTTCGGTCCGGCAGCGGGTCTCGAGCTCGTCGACGGGCTCGCCCTGCAGCCGTGCCTCAATTCCTACCATCTCTTGCCCAGCGTGCGCGGGGACCTTCTTTTCAAGCTCGGTCGCTTCGGCGAGGCACAGACGGAGTTCGAGCGTGCGGCAGCGCTCACACGTAACGCTCGAGAGCGCGAGCTGCTGCTGAATCGGGCTGCCGCCTGTGCAGGAGGGTCAGCGCCATCGTGAACAGGCTGCGCGCTTCGCACGCGTTGCAGACGAACCGATTGCGGTTGAATCACGAGGCATTCCGAAACTATTGGAGTAAACCGCTGCACGGTGCGTGCCCTATGGGGTTCTGGCCAAAACGGGGAAGCGCTCGCACCGGGGAAACGCCTCACATAGCGGCGTTCGGATGCGCCAACACGTTGCGTCCATGATAGGCCTTGCGGAACTTCGTCGAATGCGCAGCCATTCTGTCGATTTCTCCGCATGCT
>Ga0210383_10005624_pt1 | contig 10989 bp, 5 predicted proteins | sample IncBWC14OmetaG_FD_160072 | JGI IMG/M metagenome (GOLD analysis project Ga0210383, IMG submission 160072) | Forest soil microbial communities from Barre Woods Harvard Forest LTER site, Petersham, Massachusetts, United States - Inc-BW-C-14-O ...
GCCCATGCAACGACCTTGGATTGGCCTGCTAGCCGCTGGAGCCTTGCTAGCCGCGAGCATGCCGCCGCGAAATGCGCAAGAAGCTTTCGACCAGGCCCCACCTGCCGCTGCAGTTGCTTCCTTTCCTACACCGCGGGTCGAACGCGAGTCACCTTCTGACCTTGAGCTGAGCGGCGATCTTGCGGATCTGGCGCCAGGCACGATCCGTTACTTGACGCGCGACGATCTGCTGACGTTACCCCAAGTCAGCTACACCGTAACCGACGATGCAAACTTCACCGGTCCGACGCAAATCAGCGGCGTGCTGCTGGAGGAGTTGAACAGAAAGCTCGCCGCGGCCCCCGAGTCAGACCTGCTGGTCGCAATTTGCAGCGACCAGTACCATGCCAATTATCCTCACGCCTACATTGCCCAGCATAATCCTCTTCTGGTGTTGAAAATCAATGGGCAGTCCCCGGCTGGCTGGCCGAAGGATCCGGAGACTCACCGTTACGACATGGGCCCGTATCTGATTTCGCATCCTACGTTTTCGCCCGCCTTTAAGATCTTCTCGCAACCGGACGAAGCCCAGATTCCCTGGGGTGTGGTGCGGCTTGAATTCCGCCAGGAAAAAATGGTCCTGGGCGTGATCGCACCGCGCGGGCCGCAGGCCGCCAGCGAACTGGTACAGGCGGGTTATCGCATCGCGCAGCAGAATTGCTTGCGCTGCCACAACATGGGACAAGAAGGCGGGATGAAGGCTGGACACCCCTGGCTGGTGCTCTCGGCTTGGGCCGCGGCTTCTCCAAAATACTTTGCCGATTACGTGCGCAATCCGCAGTCCAGGAATCCGCGCGCCCAGATGCCCGGTAATCCCGGCTATGACGACGCCACACTCGCCGCCCTCACCGCCTATTTCAAAACTTTCTCCTCGTCGACACAGGGGCAACCGGGGCCTCAGGAGAAAGAGAAACCATGACGCTACGCATTGCCAAGATGCTTCTGGTCTTCGCTGTGTCAGGCTTCTATTCGTTCGTCGTTCTCAACAACACGACGGACTACCAATCGAACTATCAGTTCGTGCGCCACGTTCTGATGATGGACTCTACCTTGCCCGGCAACCGTGGAATGTGGCGGGCACTGAATTCGCCGGCGTGGCACACTTTCTTTTATGCCTCGATCATCGCCTGGGAAACCGTTACGCTGATTCTCAGCTGGTGGGGCGGATTGAATCTGGCGCGAGCTTTGCGGGGCACCGCAACCGCGTTCAATCAAGCCAAGCGTGTCGCAATCGCGGCGCTCACATCCGCGCTCCTGATGTGGTTGGTCGCCTTTCTGAGCGTTGGCGGGGAGTGGTTCCTGATGTGGCAGTCGAAGATGTGGAATGGTCAGGACGCAGCCTTCCGCGTGTTCACCGTCGTCGGTATACTGTTGCTGCTCGTGGCGCAGCCCGACACCGAGGGGCAACCCTAACTTCTCGGCCGTCCCCAGAAATAGGATTCTAGAAGCACTGTTTGTGCTGCGCAGCGTCTGCGGTCTCGCCTCACCGGCATCGACACTCTGACTCCTACTGTTCGATGGTCGTCTCCGACTTGGCGGGTTTCTCGGTTACCTGCTGCGTGGTCGGCAGTTGCGAACGATCCCAGCCGCCACCCAGGGCCTCCACCAAGGCCACAGAGGAGGTCATCTGTTGTACTTGAAGACCATTCAGAGTCTGCTGGTCTGTCAGAACCGTGGTTTGTGCGATCAGGACGTCGATGTAGGGATCGACGCCGGTGTCATACCGCGCCTGTTCGAGCTTGAGAAAGGTTTGAGCTGAGTCCACCGCTTGCTGCTCCTGCTGAATCTCCTTGGATAAGATGCGAACTTCGGCGAGAGAATCTTCCACCTGTTGAAACGCGATGAGCACTGTCTGACGGTAGCTGGCAAGATCCGCATTGTAAGTCGCGACATTTTGTTGAACGGTGGCGCGGCGCAATCCGGCGTCGAAAATGGTTTCCGGAATCGACGCGCCCACGGACCAGAAGCGACTCGGCCACGATAGCCACTTACTGAACGCTGAGCTTTCAAAGCCACCCGCCCCGGTCAAAGTCAGGTTCGGATAATAAGCGGCGTAAGCAATGCCGATCGCGGCATTCGCCTCGGCCATCGTGCGCTCGGCGGCGGCGACATCGGGCCGGCGCTCAAGCAGTTCCGAAGGTACGCCGACCGGAATTGGCGGCGGCGCAACCGTCATCGGCTTCACGGGGATGGAGAAATTGGAGGCAGTCTGGCCCAAAAGTACGGCGATCGCGTGTTCAAACTGCGCTCGCGCGACTGCAACATTGGTCGCGCCCGCCTGCGCGCTGCGCAGCGTGGTTTCAGCTTCGACCACGGCGATCTGGTCGTCGATACCCGATTCATACAGCGAACGCGTCAGTTCGTATTCCTTTTGATCGGCCACAACGGTATCGTCAAAGATTTGTTGCAGCTTGTCCTGGCCGCGAATTTCGAAAAAAAACTCTGCCAGACTGGCCTGTTCGGTGAGACGCTCGTTCTCGAGATCGGCCGCGCTGACCTGGGCAGCATAGTGAGCTTGGCGCACCGTGTTGCGGACCTTGCCCCACAGATCGGGTTCCCAGGACGCTTCGAGCGGCAGCGAGTAGATCGTACTCTGCAGTTGCGGTTCGGTGCCCTTGCCGGAGGTATTGACCGGCGTCGAGCTCAGGTTTCCTGAGGTTCTGGAACGGGTGAACGAAGGAGCAGTCGACAGCGTCGGAAAGTATTGTGCGCGGGCCTCGCGCACCACTGCGCGGGCTTCCATGAAGTTCTCGAAAAATTGCTTGATGTTCTGGTTGTTGATGTCGAGCTGTTCTTCGAGAACGTTCAGCTCGGGATCGTTGAAAATCTCCCACCATTTGCCGCGCAGCTTGGCATCCGCAGGCTGTGCGACCGTCCAGTCTCCCGTTTCTTTGAACTGGGTGGGGGATTCCTTGTAGACGGCAGCAGGCGCCGGCGGCGCGGGTGGGTGGTATTTCGGTCCGACTACGCAGGCCGGCAGGATCAGCAGCAGCGCAGCTGCACCCAGTCGAATCATGCCGTTTACGGGTTTTCGCGTGATGATCTTCATAACGTTTCTGCCTAACCAATTCCGCTAACTGATTCTGCCAAACCCATCGTGCCCATCACTCGAGCATTCAGGCCAGCGTTCAGACCATGGCGCTAGCTGGCTTCGGGAGCGGGGGAGCGAGGCTGCACTGTTTCCTTCCCCGCCAGGCGCAGCCGCAGCCGGTCGAATGACAAATAGACAACCGGCGTGGTATACAGCGTGAGCATCTGGCTCAGGATCAGCCCTCCTACAATCGTAATGCCGAGCGGCCGGCGGAGTTCATATCCCGTGCCGGTTCCCAACGCCAGGGGCAAAGCGCCCAACAACGCGGCCATGGTTGTCATCAGGATCGGGCGGAAGCGCAACATGCACGCTTCGAAAATCGAGTCTTCCGGGCTTTTTCCCTCTTCGCGCTCGGCCTGAAGCGCGAAATCGATCATCATGATGGCGTTCTTTTTTACGATCCCGATCAGCAGCACGATGCCAATGATCGAGATGATGTTCAGATCCTGCCCGAACAGCATCAATGCGAGCATTGCGCCTACGCTCGCTGAAGGCAGAGTGGAAATGATCGTCAGCGGATGGACCAGGCTTTCATACAAAATGCCGAGAACGATGTAGACCGCTAACAGGGCCGTCACGACCAGCACCGGCTCGGTGCCGAGAGATTGTTGGTAGGCCTGCAAAGTGCCGGCATAAAAGCCTTGCAAGGTGGAAGGCGCGCCCAGCGCCTTTTGCATCTGGCTGATGCTCGACGTCGCCTGGCTCAAAGACACGTTCGGCGCAAGGTTAAACGACACTGTAACCGAGGGGAATAAACCCGTGTGGTTGACGGCCAGCGGGGTTGTATTAGCGTGGCCCTTGGCCACTGTGACTAGCGGAATGTTGCCGCTACCGGAGGTATGGAGATAAATGTCCTTCAAGCCTTCCGGGGTTTGCCAATATTGGGGCGCGACTTCGAGCACCACGTAATACTGATTCAACTGGGTATAGATGATGGAAACTTCCGACTGGCCGAAGGCGCCGTATAACGTCGAATCGAGCGACTGTGCAGTGAGGCCGAGCTTCGCGGCGGTGACGCGATCGTAGTCCATTACCTCATCCAGGCCGCCGTTCTGCTGGTCCGAGCTCACGTCCTGCAGGCCGGGCAGGTGCTGCATCTGGTTCAGAATAGTCGGCGCCCATTTGGAAAGATCCTGCACATTGTCAGATTGCAGCGTGTACTGGTACATGGCATTGCTGGACCGTCCGCCGATGCGCAGGTCCTGAGAGGCCTGCAAGAACGCCGAAGCTACCGGCAGATGGTTCAATTGAGACCGGAGGCGGCTGATGATCTGCGGGGCGGTCACTTTGCGTTCCGCCAGCGGCTTAAGAGCAATGTAGACGGAGCCGGTATTGGTGGCCCCGCCGCCACCAGCAACCGCAAGGACATTGGCGACGGCAGGATCTTTCTTGATTACCGCGCCGATCTGCCGAATGGAGTCGTCCATCGCCGGAAAAGATGAATCCTGCGGTCCTCGAACACTGCCCTGGATGACTCCTGTGTCTTGCACCGGGAAAAAGCCCTTGGGGATCTTGACGATGAGCCACACATTCAGTGCGATGGTCGCGGCGAGTACGATCAGAATGAGGACGGGATGGTCCAGTGCCCAATGCAGGCTGCCGCGGTACAACGACAGCACCCAGTCAAAGAAATTCTCGCTGGCCATGTACATGCGCCCGTGTTTTTCCGCGCGCTCGTTCTTCAGAAGGAAGGCGCACATCATGGGCGTTGTGGTGAGGGAGATGATCATGGACACGAGGACAGCCGTGGAAAGAGTGACAGCAAATTCGCGGAAGAGACGGCCAACGATTCCGCCCATCAACAGAAGCGGGATAAAGACGGCGATGAGCGAAATACTGATAGTGAATACAGTGAAGCCGATTTCTTCCGCACCTTTCAGGGCCGCGGCAAAGGGTCTCATGCCGTTCTCCAGATGGCGCGAGATATTTTCCATCACCACGATGGCATCGTCGACCACAAATCCTGTAGCAATGGTCATGGCCATCAGTGAAAGGTTGTCCAGGCTATACCCAAACATGTACATCACCGCGAAGGTACCGACCAGTGAGACCGGTACCGCGACCGCCGGAATGAGCGTGGCGCGGCCATTGCGCAGGAAGACGAACACCACGACGATCACGAGGCCGATCGAAATGAGCAGCGTCCGTTCGACATCGCCGACCGAGGCTCGGATGGTGGTGGTGCGATCCAGCACGATGGTGGTCTCGATGCCGAGCGGGATGGATGCCTGAACATACGGAAGCTGCGCCCGTATGCGGTCGACCGTCTCGATGATGTTGGCGCCGGGCTGGCGGAAGATGATAACCGTAACCGACCGCTTGCCATTCAAATAGCCAGCAGCACGAACGTTCTGCACCGAGTCCGTCACCTGAGCAACATCGGACAGATGTACCGCCGCGCCATTTTTATAACCGACCACGAGCGGCTTGTAGTCTTCGGCGAGCGAGATCTGGTCGTTGGCGATAATGTCTGCGGTCTGAATGCCATCCGTGATTTGGCCTTTAGCCAAGTCGGAGTTCTGCAGGCTCAGCACCGATTGCAAATTCGCCAGGGTAAGACCATAGCTGGCCAACTGGGTGGGATTTGCATCCACGCGTACGGATGGTAGCGCGCCTCCTCCGACGACCACCTGCCCGACGCCCTGTATCTGCGACAGCTTTTGTTCCAGAACGGTCGAAGCCTCGTCATAGAGTTTAGCGGGACCGAATTTGTCGGAGGTGAGGCCGAGAATCATGATCGGCGAATCTGCGGGATTCACCTTGCGATAGGTCGGATTGCCCGGCAAGTTAGCAGGCAGATAGGTTCGCGCCGCATTGATGGCAGCCTCCACGTCGCGCGCCGCGCCATCAATGTCTCGGCTCAGGTCGAACTGAATGGTGATTGATGTGCTGCCGAGAGTGCTGGAAGAAGTCATCTCCGTCACCCCAGCAATATGACCGAACTGCCGCTCCAGAGGAGTAGCGACGGAAGACGCCATAATGTTGGCGCTGCCCCCCGGCAGGCCTGCACTCACTGAAATGGTGGGAAAATCGACCTCGGGCAGGGGCGCTACCGGCAGCACCTCAAACGCAATGGCTCCGGCAAGGGCGACCGCTACTGTGAGCAGAGTGGTAGCCACCGGCCGGTGAATGAATGGTTCAGAAATGTTCATGCCGGCTCTGCCTGTTCTGCGTTTCCGGTTTCCTGTTGGTTCGACCTGGATCCAAAGCGTTGCGCCAGATTGTCGAAGAAAATGTAGATGACGGGCGTGGTGTAGAGCGTGAGCGCCTGGCTTAGCAGCAATCCGCCCACCATGGCGATGCCCAGCGGCCTGCGCAACTCGGAGCCAAATCCAGTTCCGAGGGCTAGGGGCAGCCCACCCAGCAACGCGGCCATGGTCGTCATCATGATGGGGCGGAAGCGCAGCAGGCAGGCTTCGTAGATTGCTTCTGTCGCATTCTTTCCATGCTGTCGCTCGGCTTCCAGCGCGAAATCGACCATCATGATGCCGTTCTTTTTCACGATGCCGATCAATAGCACAATGCCAATGATCGCGACCACGCTTAAGTCCTGGTGAAAGAGAAGCAGCGCGAGGAAGGCGCCCACGCCCGCCGAAGGCAGGGTGGAGAGAATCGTTATCGGATGGATAAAGCTCTCGTACAAAACACCCAGCACGATGTAGACCGTGACCAGAGCGGCAAGAATCAGCAACGGCTCATTGGACAGGGAATTTGTAAAAGACGCCGCGGTGCCTTGAAAGCCGGCCTGCAGGCTGGCGGGCATGTGCATGTCTTTCTGCACTTTGTCGACGGCCGTAATGGCCTCGCCCAGCGCGGCGCTCGGTGAAAGATTGAACGACACGGTGATGGCCGGAAATTGACCCTGGTGGTTGATGGAAAGCGCCTCGGTCGTGTTCTCAAAGTGCGAAAAGGCACTCAACGGCACGGCGTTGCTCAGGGTTGAACTGGTCGTGCCCGCGGAGTGCGCTCCGGTGCTCGACGGGGTCGAAGCGCTTGGCGAAAGCGCGTTCGCCGGAGGAGCAAGCGTATTCGCCGACGGCGTGTACAACGCGGAAGTCGTTAGCGCGTTCGATCCCGCGGCGGATGCTCCCGAAGACGCGAATGAGGTAGACGCTCCAGCACCGGTCGCGCCCGAAGACGCATTGGACTGGATATAGAGATGGTTCAGCTTGTTCGGGTCCAACTGGAACTGCGGCTGGCTTTCGAGCACCACGTGGTACTGATTGACTTGCGTGTACATGGTGTTGATCTGCCGCTGACCGAAGGCGTCATACAACGTGTTATCGATGGTCGTCGGTGCGATGCCGAATCGCGAGGCGGTGACCCGGTCAATCACCAGCGATACGGCCAGTCCTCCCGTTTGTTGATCGGTGGCCACATCTTCCAGTTCCGGCAGCTGCTTCAGCCGGCCGACGAAACGATTCGTCCAGTCGTTCAGCTCATCGGCATTCGGGTCTTCCAGGGTGTACTGGTACTGCGTGCGGCTCACCCGGTCGTCCACGGAAATGTTCTGCACCGGTTGCATAAACAGCTGAATTCCCTGGACTTTGTCGAGCTTTGAAGTGAGCCGGCGGATTACGTCAGAAGCGCTCAATTTGCGCTGGTCGAGCGGCTTCAGATTGATCGATATTCGGCCGCTGTTCGTCGTCGTGTTGGTTCCATCCGCGCCGATAAACGACGAGAGGCTTTCGACGGCCGGGTCATCCAGGATCACTTTTGCCAGTTCCTGCTGCTTCTCTGCCATGGCCTTGTAGCCAATCGTCTGCGGCGCCTGCGAAATGCCCTGGATCACGCCCGTGTCCTGCACCGGAAAGAATCCCTTTGGGATGATGATGTAAAGAAAAATCGTGAGCAGCAAGGTACCCAGCGCGACGAACAGAGTGATGGTCTGGAATCGAAGGACAAATTTGAGCGTGCGGCCATAGAACGCGATCATCCCCTCGAAAGCGCGTTCCGAGGCTCGATAGACGCGCCCCTGCTCCTCTTTTGGCTGGTGCCGCAGGATTCGCGCGCTCATCATGGGCGTGAGCGTAAGGGAGACCACTGCCGAGACGACGATGGTGACGGCGAGTGTCACGGCGAATTCCCGGAACAGGCGCCCCACTACGTCGCCCATGAATAACAGCGGAATCAGCACGGCAATGAGCGAAACCGTCAGCGACAGAATGGTGAAGCCAATTTGTTCCGCACCCTTGAGCGCCGCTTCCATGGGCGCCTCGCCCTCTTCAATGTAGCGCGAGATGTTTTCGATCATCACGATGGCATCGTCCACCACGAAGCCGGTGGAGATGGTCAGCGCCATCAGAGACAAGTTATCCAGACTGTAGCCCAGGATGTACATCGCGGCGAAAGTGCCGATCAGCGAAAGCGGCACAGCCACGCTCGGGATGATAGTGGCATAGAGACTTCGCAGGAACAGGAAGATGACGAGCACGACCAGGCCGACCGTCAACATCAATTCGAACTCAACATCGGAAACCGATGCTTCGATCGCGGTCGTAAGATCGGTAAGCGTGGTGACCTGGATACCCGTGGGTAGATTGGCCTGAAGCTGCGGCAATAGCTGCTTGATGCTTTTTACGACGCTGATGGTGTTGGCCCCGGGCTGGCGCTGGACGTTCAGAATCACGGCGGGGTTCTGATTCATCCACGCGGCCTGATTGTTGTTTTCTACGCCATTCACGACCTGTGCAACATCGGTCAGCATCACCGGCGCACCGTTGCGGTAGGCCACCACCACTTTCCGATAATCGTCGCTGGTGACCAGCTGATCGTTGGCGTCGATCTGGTAATCCTGGCGCGGCCCGTCGAAGTTTCCCTTGGCTGCGTTCACACTGGCCTGGGTCAGCGCCGTGCGCAGATCCTCCAGATTGATCCCGTAAGAAGACAGAGCCACGGGGTTGGCCTGAATACGGACCGCGGGCTTCTGGCCGCCGCTGATCGTCACCAGTCCAACTCCGTTGAGCTGCGAAATCTTGGGCGCAAGACGCGTATCCACCAGGTCCTCCACCGTAGAAAGCGGCACAGAGTTCGAGGTGATCGCCAAGGTGAGCACCGGAGCATCCGCCGGGTTCGTCTTGCTGTAAATCGGCGGCGCGGGCAGGATGGAAGGCAACAAACTCTGCGACGCATTGATGGCAGACTGAACTTCTTCCTCAGCAACATCAATATTCAGACTAAGGTTGAACTGCAGCACAATCACGGAAGTTCCACCGGAGCTGGTGGAGGTCATCTGGCTCAGACCCTGCAGCTCGCCGAATTGGCGCTCCAGCGGTGCCGTCACCGTCGTCGCCATCACGGTCGGGCTCGCTCCGGGATAGAAAGTGAGCACCTGAATCGTCGGATAGTCAACTTCCGGCAACGCGGAGACCGGCAGTTGCGTAAAGCCGACGATCCCGACGAGAAGGATTGCGACCATCAGCAGGGCGGTTGCAACAGGCCGCAAGATAAACGGACGCGATGGACTCACGGGGCGCTGCTCCCGCTCGTATTGGCCGCCGCGGGCTTGGTCGCAGGTTGGTTCGAAACGGCGACTGCAACGTTGTCCTGCAACTTATCGAAGCTGCTGTTGGCCACAACGTCGCCCGGATTGACGCCGTCCACCTGCGTCAGGCCTCCATCTGTGACTCCCGGCTTTACGCTGCGCATATGGGCAATGTTGTCTTGAATCACGTACACGAAGGATGCCTGGCCATTTTGTTGAATCGCTGAAGCTGGAACCAACGTCACGTTCTGCAGGGTATTCACCAGCAGCCGCGCGTTCACAAACTGGTTCGGAAAAAGCGCATCATTTTTGTTTTCGAAGACGGATCGCGCTTTCACGGTTCCTGTCGTCGTGTCGATCTGATTGTCGAGCGTGAGCAGCCTCCCGGTGGCAATCTTCGTCTGCGCAGTGCGATCAAAGGCATCGACGGGGAGCTTCGCCTTCTTGCGCAGGCGGGCTGCAACCGGGCCGAGGCCGTCTTCGGGGACCGTGAAGATCACCGTGATGGGATCCAACTGGGTAAGGACTACCAGGGTGGTTGCTCCAGAGGACTGCACTACGTTGCCTGGATCCACCAGCCGCAACCCCACGCGGCCGGAGATGGGCGCAGTGATATGGCAGTATTGGACCTGAATCTGGTCAAACGCGACGGTGCCCTGGTCGTTCTTTACCGTGCCCTCTTCCTGCAGCACAAGCTTCTCCTGGTCGTCCAGAATTTGCTTGGCGATGGCGTTACGTGCCCACGCGGTGCGGTAGCGTTCCAGGTCCATCTGCGCCTGGGCGAGCACATTCTGGTCGCGTTCGAGGGCGCCTTGCGCTTGTAACAACGTTGCCTGGGAGGGGCGCGGATCGATATCAATCAACGGATCGCCCTTGTTTACGAGTTGCCCCTCCGTATAGTGCACAGCAATGACCAGACCATCCACCTGGCTGGTGATCGAATCGGTATAAACCGGAGTGACGGTACCGATCTCATCGAGGTAAACCCCGATGTTGCCTTTCGTAGCGGTCGCGGTGGTGATGTTGATCTTCGGCGCCGCGGCCTTGGGCTTTTTCGCGCTATCGTGCTGGCGCCATACCAGCACGACTACAACCACCAGGATAAGCAGCAACACAATCCCCACCACGATCCACAACCCGTTGTGCCGCTGAGATTCCGATTCGTAAGCCGGGAGTTGATGGTCAGGCTCGATTAGAGGCTGCTCTTTCGTGTCAGCGGTCAAAAGGAATCTCCTTGGTCACGATCGCAATTGCTCGAAATTATAGCTGCGGAGACAGGATTTCGATTCGCAATCGTGACGCCAGGTTGTTTTCGACATAAGCGAGTTCCGATGTGAAACTTTCTGCACACTCCCCGAAAGAAAAACGAATCTCG
>Ga0210383_10005625_pt1 | contig 10989 bp, 13 predicted proteins | sample IncBWC14OmetaG_FD_160072 | JGI IMG/M metagenome (GOLD analysis project Ga0210383, IMG submission 160072) | Forest soil microbial communities from Barre Woods Harvard Forest LTER site, Petersham, Massachusetts, United States - Inc-BW-C-14-O ...
AGGACGGTTGAGCGTGATCCGGGCTATGCGTTCACTGGTGGTGTAGGTGAGGGTCTCGGGCGTCATGCCAGAAGTCTCGCACGCGTTTCGTGAGGCGTGGGACGGCCACACCGTGTGGCGTTCGCCAGCGTGGGTTCGGGATTCCCGAGACGGGGGGGGGTGTCCTCTGCCCGACGGTTTTGGAGACCAGAGCACTTCCGCGCTGGTGAGTCAGGCTCTTGGTGCTCGCGCCATCGCTCACGCCACAGTCCGTCGCGAGAATTAGGTTGAGGGGCGGGCAGGATACGGAAGGGGGGGGATTCGAACCCCCGAAGCGGGGGTTACCCGCTTGCTGGTTTTCAAGACCAGTGCATTCAACCGCTCTGCCACCCTTCCACTGCCGCCCATCCAAAGCGACGACTCTTGAAGGCTACCGGCCGCTGGCTGTGTGGGCTCGAACTTGCACGCTGTTCGGCTGTTCCTAACGGGCTGTCCTCTGAAGAAATCGGTCGATTCTGAATCAGCGCTGGCGGAGGATCGCATCTGCTGATGGTGCGCCCTCGTCAGGCGATGGCTGAGGCTCTAAACTGCCAGACCGATCCCAGGAGAGGTGGCCGAGTGGCTGAAGGCACTCGCCTGCTAAGCGAGTATGGGGATTAAACTCCATCGCGGGTTCGAATCCCGCCCTCTCCGCCATTTGTTCGTAGATCGAAACAGGGCTAGCGGAGTGCTCGTCAACAGCGCTCCCGGCCCTGTTTTTTGTTGGTGTGCCTGCCTTGATGGCTTTAGCCTCGGCTTCGGCCTGCTCAAACAGGCTCTCGGTTAGCAGAAGCGCATAGGGCTCGGTCAGCTCCACGCCGCTGATCTGGGCGGATATTTCGGCTTGGTCGTCCCACTCGGCGGTGATGAGCAGCTTCGTAAAGAACGCCTGGTTGTAGCCGCGCTTGGTCTGCTCGTCAGCGGCGCGGTAGACGGCCTGCACGTCTTCGGCCAGCTCCAGCGCCAGCGCCAGCTGCTCCCGGTTGATGGTCATGCGGTCCTCTGTCTCGACCAGCGACTGATGGGCGGCGTCCAGTTCGCTCTGCAATTCGGCCTGCTTGCGCTTGAGCAGGGCGGCCGAAATGGACTTCTCGTCAAAGCGCATCTCCACGAGCTTGTCCTGCCGGGCTTCCAGCTTGGCAATCAGCTCGGTCTTGGCTCGCTGGACTTGGCGCAGGGCGTCTTGGCTGACTTCGGCCAAGGCGCGGATAGCCGTCTTGCCGCGCTCAATGCGGGCGGCTGGCATCTGTACCGTGGCGTAGTGGCGCTCTATAGCTGCCTCGATCAGCTCCGGGCGGATATTGGCGCGGGCCGTACAGTCCGTGCCATTGACCCGGCCGCTACAGAAGAAGTAGGGGTACTTGCCGCCGTTGCGCCCGGTCGAGATAGCGAACGTCAGCCGTCCGCCGCACTCGCCGCAAAAGACGCTGCCCCGTAGGTAGTGCTGACGAACCCTCGGGCGCTCCCCGGCAACGCGCTTCTCGTCCAGCAGGGTCTGTACACGGTCAAAGGTGTCCTGGTCGATTAGCGGCTCATGCCGCCCGTCAAAGACCTGTTCGCCGGGAGTGCCACGTCGGTAGATGACCTTGCCCGTGTAGTAGCGGTTACGGAGCAAGCGCTGGACAACCGTCGTGCCGAGCTTCTTGGGGGTGCGTTTGGCGGTCGGCCGAGAACGCAGGCCGACCCGCTCCAACTCGGCGGCAAGCTGGGCGATGGAGTATTCGCCGCTGGCGTAGAGCTGAAAGGCAAACGTGATGAGCAGCCCCCTGTCGGGGTCCATCGTCACGATGGCGACCCGTCGGCCGTCCGGGAGTTCATCGACGCAGTTGAGGTAGCCGAGCGGAGCCGGACCGTGCGTGCCGCCGACGCTGGCCTTCTGGCGCAGGCCGCGCTTTACGTTCTCGCTGGTCTGCATCGACTGGAACTGGTTTTGAGTGGCGATCATGCTCTCGTAGAGAAAGGCGGCGGCGCTGTCCTCGCCGATCATCGGCTCGGTGATGCTGATGAGCTTGGCTCCAGCCTGTCGGACCAGCTCGCGGGTCTGCCAGTGGTCACGCTGGTTTCTGGCCCAGCGCGACAAGCTCCACACGATCACGTACTCGACGCGCGTAGAGGCATGTTCATTACAGCGCTTCAACTCATCAAGCATCGCCAGAAAGCCGGTGCGCTTGTGCAGGTCAACGTAGGCCGAGCGGCCGGGGTCGCTGTACTCGTGCGCGATTTGGGCTTCGAGCTGGATGGCCTTTTCTTCCGCACCCTCCCGCTGGGCGTTGATACTCAGGCCGTCGTCGCTGTAGTCGGTCCTGACCTGGCCCTCGGACGATACGCGCAGGTAGGCAAAGGCCCGCACGGTAGCGGCTGCTGTTGCCGCGCGGGTCGTTGGTTTCGTGGGTGAAGTTGTCGGCAAAATTGACCTCCTTTGGGCTTTATTTCATATAGTGTTGTTAACTTTACATTATATCATCTGTGTAATGTTTGGGTAAGGGCTTGTTCAGCTTTATCCGGTGGCATCTGTCGCCTGTATAGCTGCCAGCGCTTGGTTGAACAGCGCCACATGGAACAGCTTGCGGGCCGCACCCGGTAGCTGTCTCACGCAGTCCTCGATGACACTTGTGCGGCGCTCGTCCGGCGCTAGCCACAGCACGCGCGGAAAGACGCCGCGCTCGGTTTGCTCCTGACCACTGGCGTAGTAGGCGACATAGAGCCGAAGCTGGCGCTCCAGCGCCCGGCTGCCCTCGGTGCCCCGGTCTACCTCGATGAAGTAGCTGTCCTCATACGGCCCTAGCCCCAGGCTGACGTAGCTGTCCGGCTTGAGCGTTTGACGCTGACCTGCGATACCGCCATAGCTGCGCCAACAGGCGGGTTCGCCGGTCAGCTCCAGCAGCTCGAAGCGGCGGGAGCGGTCGGCCTCCACTAGCAGCGTGTGCAACTCGGACACTTGCAGGGCATGGGCTACGAACAAGGTGCCCGGAGTTAGCGACCGCCGCCTACGCCGCTCGGGTTGCCAGCCACGCTCCAGGGCCAGCCGTTGCCCGGCCGGCCCGAGCTGGTAGACGAAGCCAGCCGAGCCGGAACGGATGCCACCGACCGGACGCGGCAGCCGGGCCAGCGCTCCCAGCCGCACCAGTCGCAGCAGTGCCCGACGGGCGGCGCGGGCGTTGGCGTCCAGATCGTCGCTATCGGTGAAGCACAGGCGGGTAAGTTGCGAGCCGCTGACGAAGCGCAGATCGGATACGTGCTTGAGGGCGTCCAGGTCACGCTCCATGAGCTGGGCCGCAAAGCCCCGGTAGGCCGACGCGCTGAGGTAGCGGCGGCTCATTTGTCACTCATTTTTACGCTATTAGTCAGTGGCAGATTTCGCGGTTTTGGCTGATGGGTGCTGAGGATTCGAGGCCCTGCACTCAACGCGACCGGACGGGCGAGCGGCGTGGGCATTAGCCGTTCCTCCGTTTGCGGCCAACCGGAGCAGTTGGGCGCGCTGGCCCTGCCGCCTGGCGGCGCAGGTGAGCCTCGACCTCGGCACGTTCTGTCGCGTAGTTGAGGCGCGAAGCGTGGCGCACCTGCTCCCGGCTGCCGAGCGACACAGGCGGCGGAGGGGTGCTCAGCGTCACCGGCCGGGCCGTGCCGCCATCGTCCAGAGCGACTTGGGCCGCGATCGAGTGAGCGTCAAGGGCTTGCAGATCGGCCGCTGTCAGCGCCGGGGCATACAGCCGCTCCATGACTTTGGCGTCACTGGCGCTCAGGGCAAACACGGCCTTGCTGCGGGCATTGGCGAGCACGACCTCGCGCAGCTCGCGCGGGAGCTGGTCAAGGTTCTGGTGGGCGACGCTCAGCGCCAGCCCATACTTGCGGCCCTGGGCGAACATCTCATCCCACGGGATCGGGGCGGCGGCGAAGTCCTGCACCTCATCGACGTACAGGCCAAAGGGCGAGCGCTCGGATTGCCTCATCCTCGCCCGCTCGGTGGCGGCCTGCCAGAGCGCCGTCAGCACCAGGCAACCCAGAAGCGTCGCCGTCTCACTGCCGATCAGGCCCTTTGGCAAATAGACCAGCAGCACCTTGCGCTCGGCCATGACGCGCTGCATCGACAGCGGCGGCCTGGCCTGGCCCAGCATGGCCCGGATGACCGGCCGGGCCGTGAACTGCCGGACCTTGTTGAGCAGCGGCGCGATGACGGTGGCCTGCTCGCGCTCGGGCAGATTGCCGAACCACTGCCAGTCCAGCTCCAAGCCGACCGGATCGTCCAAGTCAGCCAGCACTTTCGAGCGGAAAGCCGGGTCGAGGTACAACCGGGGCAGATCGAGCAGCGTTGAGCCTTGGCGGCGGGCCAGCGTCAGCAGTCCCATGTGGGCGAGTTGGCCGGTGCGCGGTCCCCAATAGGCCGTCCACAGCCGCTGGAACAGCTCCCCCAAGTGGTCAGCCACCAGCGACGGATCATGGGAGCCGGTGAACGGGTTAAAGCCGACCGCGTAGTCCGGGTCAGTCGGGTCGAGCAGCACCACGTCTTTAGTCCGCTCCGGCGGGATCAGATCGAGCAAGTCACGGATCAGGTCGCCATTCGTCTCCACTACGGCCAAGCCCCGGCCCTGCATGAGATCGTCACGGACGAGGTTCTGGATGAGGCTGGTCTTACCCGTGCCGGTCGGGCCGAGGACGTACAGCCCGCGCGTCGATGCCGTCGGGGTGATGGCGACGGGGCGAGCGACGCCGGCGAAGTTGCTGACGCCGAGAATGCGCCCGGTGGTCGGCAAGGCGGCACTTGGCACTAGGCGCTTACTTGCGCCCAGCTCTAGGCCGGGCAGATCGGGACCGTCAATCGGCCAGCCGATCACGGCGGCCAGCTCGGTCACGCTGAGGTAACGGCCGCGTTGACCGAGCAGGCGCAGGAGCTGGCCGTACCAGAACGGGTCAGCCATCAGACGGCCGTAAGGAGTGCTCAGACTCCACAAGCTGGCGGCCGTGCGGCGCATGAGCTGAGTCCTGCGCGCCGAAGTTGTGGCCTGAACATCCATCAGGCCGTAGCCGTTCAAGCCCGGCATCGTGAGCTTGTTCATCAGGACGCGCTGGCGGCCGTCGCGCTGAATCTCTGGCGTCAATGGCAACGGTGGCCGCAGGTGCGGACGAAGCGTCCAGGTCAAGCGGACACTCTCGTGCTCACGCAGGGGAAACAAGCTCGCCAATAGGTCAGCGGCAATGGCCGCCAGTTCATCGGTGCGGATGACGGCCGTGGCTGGTGACACCTGCCAGAGTGCCGGGCGGCCGTGGCGAGAGGTTGGCGGTTCAATTTGGTCTAGCCGCAGGCTGGGAATAGCCGCCCGCAGGCTGCCGAGCAACGTCTCGGCTGCGGTTGGGCTGACAGCGAGGCGATGCTCAATGCCGTGCTTGGTGGCGAGCAGGTCGAAGATCAGGCGCGTGTTGTACGACACGCCGGAAAAGGCCGACAGGGCGGCCAGTACCGCGTCTTGGCTCAGGTCGTGCGGGAACTTGAGTTGAAACCAGGCCAGGTCAGTCTGCTTCATGGCTTCGGCTTACCCTTTTTGGCCTGCCTGTTAGCTGACAGAATCCGGGCGTGCTGGAGCAAGGCCCAAGCGAACCTGTCCCAATCCGGCTCGTCCCGCAGCTCGGCCCGCACCGAAACTCGCTTCAATCTTTGACGGTTAGTTTTTCTCTTTCTTGGCATGGACGTGCTCCTTTCACTTACTGCCGATTGATTCGGTCACGTCCACACTCGAAAACTCACGCACTCGCACTAACGTAACCCTCTATTATCTCGTGCCGTCCGTTGGCCGGTCAAGATGTGGGATTTACATTTGCCTCACCACTTGCGGGTGTGGAAAAGCACCAGCCGCACTACCACGAAGATGACCGCCAGCACTACGAGGTACGGCATCACGCGCGGCAGCTCGGCGGCCAGGGCATCGACGCTGATGGCACAGGCCACCAGGCCGATGACCAGGCGCTCGATGAGTTTCTGTTTTTCATGCACCTATAGCTCCCTTTCGGTCGAACTCCCGCTTTGATCGGCGGGTTGGCTGGCAGCGTGGAGCACGCCCGAGTTATTGAGCAACCTGCAATTCTTGGGCGCTATGCCACGTCCACAGTTGCCGCCCCATTTGGTGCCCCGCCAGCCCAAGACGGTGCTCGGCTGGTCGATGCAGAAGCAGCGCCTGATCCACGGCTGGACGGGCAAGCAGGTGGCCGCAGCGTTCGGCTGTAGCCCTAGCCACATTTCTCGCGTCGAGCAAGGCAGCAAGCCCAGCCGCGAGCTGGTGCAGTTCTATGAGGACACCTTTCAGGCTGACGGCCTGCTGCTGTCGCTGTTCGAGGTCGCGGAGCACGCGCCCGAGCAGGAGCGGCGGCGAGCTGGCGGGCGGCGGTCGAAGCTCAAGCGGGCAGTACGGGGCGATGCCTCGACGTTCGAGGGCGACACCATCCCGCACGGCTCACTCATGCAGCCGGGCCAGGGGTTTGAGCAGACGTGGCGAGTGCGCAACAGCGGCACGGTGGGCTGGCGGGGGCGGCGGCTGGAACGGCAAGGGCCGCTGACCGGGCCAGGCTTGATTACCTCGCTTCGGTTTGTGGACATGCCGGACACCGAGCCGGGAGCGGTAGCCGAGATCACAGCCCTGCTCAAGGCTCCGACTTACGACTGTTCATCCATCGCCTACTTCAAGATGGTCGATGGCGAGGGGCGGCTGTGCTTCCCCGATAGCTACCAGCTGGGGCTAGACGTGCTGGTGCGGGTCGAGGGGCAGTTGCCGGACGATGCTAGCTAGTCGGTAGACACGGCTTGTTCGGCTTGTTAGGATCAGCTCGCTTTGCGAGCACGAACCATCTAGGAGGGCTTACACCATGCCCGATGAGGTTGGCGATCTCATCATTTCAGGCGCCTATGAAACCGGCCTGATTACGCGAAAGAGCGTAGACAGTCTGCTGGCTGTCAAAGACATCGACAAGGAGATCACTCGCGGGCTTGGCGACGCGGCAGGCAGCGGAAGCGTCTTTCTGGTGACGATCCTGGCCGATGATTCGCAGTCAATCTTTCGAGAGAATAACGCCGCACTCGTAGCCGACGGTCACAACGGCATCGTTGACGAGCTGAAACAAATCTCATCTAGCGATGCCTCAGATCAGATTTTGCTTTTCACGCGCTATATCAATGGTAAGGTGCTCAATCCATGCACGACACTTGAGCAGGCGACGCTGATGGATTTGCGCACTTACCAGGAAGGCGGCACAACGCCCCTTTACGATCAGAGCGTTATCACGCTTGGCACGGTGATTGCCAAGGCGGCACAGTTGGCCGCCAGGGGTGTCAAGGTACGCACCTTCACACTTATCATCACGGACGGGGCCGACGAATACTCACGCTCAACAAAGGCGCAGTCGGTCGCCTGGATTGTTGGCGACATGCTCTTGACCGGCAGCCACATCGTGGCCGCGATGGGCGTGCGCGATGGTAGGACCAATTTTCAGGCGGTGTTCACGGAAATGGGCATAAGGCCCGGCTGGGTCCTCACTCCTGATAATTCCCGCGACAAGATTCGGCAAGCGTTCCGCGAAGTCACGGATACGTTGGCGCTGGCGGCGGGCAGCGAGGCCGGCTTTACCGCCTTGGCGCTAGGCCCCGGCTTTGCCTGATTGGGAAGGATCAGCTATTGGTTCACCACGCACATAGATCGTCATGCCTGGCATGTGGCGCAAAGGCCGATCGCTCTCTAGGTCAAAGGCGTCACCGGGAAGTACATTGTTTACACCGAATTGCTTCATTAGCAAGTACCCAGGGCGGCGTTGTATTGGAATGTGACCCAGCCGCTCCACCTGTTCCTGGGATAATGTTGTGTGAGGCCGAAAACCCTCGGCACGAACCCATTCCCAGTTACTTTCTGCGACGCGGTCTGTGCCAAAACCGGTGTCCGGCTTGGGTTCCTTTGGTGATTCTGCCACGTCATTTCCCCTTGTTACAACAAGTCAAATGTAACATGATGAGCAGCACGCCAGCAAGAAGTACAGATGACTAACTGGTACGAGATATTGGGGATATCGGAAGGTGTGAGAGCGGAGACACTGAAGAAGCTGCGCACGGAGAAGCGATTTGAACACCATCCGGATCGCCATGAAAATGATCCCCCAGAGACGAGGGAATGGCACACCGAACAGTTTGAGTTGTGGGAGGAAGGTATGTCGTTCTTGTTGAACGAGACGACCCGCGACGAACTGGACCAGCATTTGAAGACTGTCCGAGCGGCTGTTCAGCGCGAGGAAATTCGCAGACGCAACGAAGAAGAAGCCAGGCGGCGCGGTGACGCTGACGGCCTGCGGGCACAGTTCGGGAGCAGGCCGAGGCCCGCCAGTGGAGCACGCCCGCGCAGACCGCCGCCGCCTCGATCCGGCTCTGGAGTTAGGCCATCGCCGCAGAGGCCCGCGCCACCCCGTCCGCCAACCAACATGCCGCGCTCGCCCATAAGCGAAGCTGGTGTGGTGCTGGCCCTTGATGAACTGCCACCGATCGACTGGGGCGGGGCGCGAGCAGTCGCCGGACGATTGATAGCCCTCGTTGCGGCGACTGCTCTGCTGGCGCTGCCTTTCTGCATAGTGTCTGCGGTCGGCGAATCAAACGAATATGGCTTGGTGCTGCTTGGCTGCGTCGCCCTTTTTGTCGTGGGGCTAGCAGCCGTCGCGTGCACTCTGGGCGCAATCTTTAGTCGTGACTAGCTGGTGACACGACGCAACAGAGTGAGCCGTGAGCCGCTTATTTGCACACCGTCCGCGCTGTGCCGCTGTAGATGACCGATACCGTCGCACCGCCTTGGGGTCGCCAGGTCTTCCTGACCGCTGGCCGAGCCTCGGTGTGCCGCTTGAGGTCGCCATCGCCGCCACCACCGATCGAGAGTGACCAGCACAGCCGGGCAGCACGCATGACGACGCGCTCCTGTCCGTGGGTAATGACGGTGCTGTCAGGGCGGAAGCCGTATGGAATCCATTCGAGCTTCGGTGATAGGCCGTCGCCAAGCTCCTGCTTCTGTTGAAACGGTTTGAGCGTCACCGTGCCTTTGCAGCCATGCGGTACGACCGGCTCACTGACCCGTATTTCGTAGTGGTTGTTGTTGAGCACGTAGCCACCGACATAGGCTCCGGTGAGAACGGCCGGGCGAGCCAGCGCTGCCGCTTGGCACTGCTGGGGCGACACTGCCGGAGCCGACGCTGCCGAGAGCGGCGCGAACAGGCTTGCTGCCAGCGGGCCGCCGAGTGCGGCGCAGATAGCGACACGCCTTGCTTGAGGGGTCGAGACATCGAAGCGACGTGGCATGGGATAGGCAGCCTCCTGTGGCGCGGGTCTATTCTTGCTAACCGACTAGCAGGAATAGGCTACACGATGCCTAGATCGCCCGATCCGAACGCCAAGCACCCGAGGCCAGAACCCGCCTGGCGGTCTTTGCCAAGCGCTACGCCAAGCGTGATGCAGCGTGGGAGAAGGCGGGCGAGGAACTGCGGCAGGAGCGGGACGAGGCGATCCGGGCCGCGTACAGCGAGGGCTTGCCCATGACGGCCATCGCCCGAATCATGGGTATGAGCCATCAGCGGATATCGCAGATCGTCAGACGTTGAGGCCATGCCCGGACAAGGAACGCGGGGTGGCGGCGATGAATCCCGACGATGACCATGCCTGAGCCTGCGCCCGATGCCGCTGCCCTCGGGCGGGCCGTGCAGGCCGTCCGAGCTGAGCGCGGCATCAGTCAGATGCAGCTCGCCGAGGTCACTGGCTTTATGCAGAGCTGGATCAGCAACGTCGAGCACGGCCGGAGAAACGTGAGCTGGAGCAACGTCGGCCGGTTGGCCGAGGGCTTGGGGGTCAGCATCTCGGAGCTGGCAGCGCGGGCGGAGCTATTGGGCGGCGACACAGCCTAGGCTCTGGACTTGACACGGATTAGATAGTAGGCTGCCTGGCGAACCCATCAATAGTGCCCCCGGCGACAGTTTGAGGCTGCCCCGGGGGCGTGACACAGGAGGTATCAGCTCCCATGCGGGACCAGCCTATTCGAGGCGTAGACATACCTGACCGCTGCACCGATGAGGAGCAGCGGGATTCCGCCGTGATCTCCCTGATGCTCCACGAAGCATGGCCCTGGAGTGTGCAGGAGATCGGCCGGGAGATCCGCGACCCGTCCGAGGCGATCGATTCGGTACGCAGGCTTACCGAGAGCGGCTTGGTGCACCAGATCGGGGACTTCGTGTTCCCGACCCGCACCGCTCGCCGGGCAGCCGAAATAGAGATCGGCACGGCCTGATCGAGCGATAAGAACGAGTGCCCCCGGCGACAGTTTGAGGCTGCCCCGGGGGCGTGACACAGGAGGTATCAGCTCCCATGCAGGATGAATCCAAGCACGATGAGGACGAGTACCGATTTCCAGAGGGCTGCGTCAATCCCTACGCTGAAAGCCTGGTGATCCAGCAGGTGCTAGGCCATGCGGACGGCTACCCACTCAAGCAGGTGCAGCGCAACCTGGACGAGCTCCCTCCGGGATTGATCGAGAACTCGATCAAGAGCCTGGAGAAAGTTGGCGTAGTGGTCGTCAAGGACACCCGACTGCACATGACCGAGCCGCTGAAACGACTTGCTGACCTAAGCATGGTCGGCATGTAGGCAAGCAGTACGCCAGTACGCGCCGTGCTGCTCAGCTCAGAGCACGGCGCGTGCGGTTGGCATGGTGCGGGGCGCAGCGCATCAGAAGCCCCGGCGCGGGCCGGATGCCTTGTTCAATCCGTACCGAAGCGCTGGGCGTGCAGTTCCCGGATGCGCTGCCAGATGGCGTCATGTTTCGAGAGTTGTCCCGCACACCCCGTTGACATCGATTTTTCGCGGTTCTTGGCTCTGCAGAGGCTGTCGCGTGAAGGTTGCTGGGCTGGCGGGGGGGTTAGGGTTTCGGGTTTTGCTGGCCGGGTTGGAGGGTTTGGTGTTTGGCTGTCGAG
>Ga0210383_10005627_pt1 | contig 10988 bp, 5 predicted proteins | sample IncBWC14OmetaG_FD_160072 | JGI IMG/M metagenome (GOLD analysis project Ga0210383, IMG submission 160072) | Forest soil microbial communities from Barre Woods Harvard Forest LTER site, Petersham, Massachusetts, United States - Inc-BW-C-14-O ...
TTTGACCAGAGGTATCCGAAGGGTGGAGCGGTACAAACGCAGGTGGATCAGAGTGCGACGAACATTGTGGTGCAAGGAGTGGATGAGGAAACGGGCCGGGGAACGCTGACGATCCCGAGCAGTGGGAAGACGGCGACGAAGGCGTTTTATGTAGTGGGCCCGAACGAGTTCGTGTTTATAGATATCAGCCCGGTGAGCAGCGGATTGAACGGCCCCTCCAACCTATCTTATGTAAATTCTCATTGAGCGCCGGGCCCGCTTTGTCTGCTACGGCACGATCTATCGGTGATTCACAAGCCGGAAAATCGCTTCATAGCACAAGCCTTCACAAGGAAATCACGCTTCTCGACAGGTGATCGAGGGAGAGAATGTTCAAGGGACTGGGAATCTTATGTGCAGTCACTGTGATGTTAGTTGGCTGCGGTGTCGTTGGTGGCGGCAATAACAACGGTTCTGGTGGAACCGCGCTCACTGCATTCAAGGGACAGTATGCCTTCTCGCTTGCGGGATTCGACTCTGCTGGCAACCCGATGAGTATTGCCGGCAGCATCCAGGCGGATGGCTTCGGCCATATCACCGCCGGCGAGGCGGACGTGAATGACAACGGAATGATCAGTTCGGATGCGCAGCTGGCGGGGACCTACGGGTTCGACTCGAACATCCCGCCCGCCGGGACCTACACGTTCGAAGCCAACGCGCAAGGCACTCTGGGCACCATCGCTCTGACTTACACGGTGGGGACGGTGTCTCATCCGCTGGCCTTTGGCTTCTCGTTGCAATCCAGCGGGGAGTTCGGGCAAATCATGAGCCTGGATGTAAACAATTTCATCGCCTCAGGAACGCTGGAACAGCAAAGCCCAGCGGTGTTGACAGCATCGAGTTTGAGCGGGGACTACATCGTGGCGCTGACCGGGGCGAGTGGGAGCAATGCGACGGCGGTGCTGGGGCGTTTTAGTTTGGAGGCAGGGGGAGCGGCTAGCAATGTGGAGTTCGATCGGAGCGTGGCAGGGGTAGGGACAGCGGGACCGACGACGGGAGGGTCGGCGAGTGTGGAGTTCGGGTCGGCGGGGCCGGATGGGAATGGGCGGGGGACATTCACGTTGACGCTGAACGATGCGCTGAGCAGTACGACGCAGAGCTTCGCGTATTACGCGATCAACGCGAAGAGGATCATTGCGGTGGAGACGGACGGGAACGGGAGCATGAGCGGGGAGATGAGCGGGCAGAGCACACCGTTTACGGGGGCAACGATCGCCACGGCAGGGAGCGTGTTCGCAATGGCAGGGGTGGATACGGCGGCGTCGGGGAACGAGATAGCGGCGGTAGGGGAGATGGAAATCAGCGGGGTAGGGGCGAATACGGGGAGTTTGCGATGGGATTCGAATGATGCGGGAAGGATCGTGGGACCAGCGTCCTTTGCGAGCCAGGCGGTACCGGTGTTTGACAGCGGGACAGGGCGGGGCACGGTGAGCATCGCCGGTGGAGCGGAAAATGGATTGGGGGATTCTGTAGTTGTGTATTTGAGTGCAGGTGGGACGGGATATGTGATGGATACGACGGCAGGGGTGAGCAATCGAGCGATGGCGGGAACGCTGAAGGCGCAGGCGGGAGCGCCCTACAGTGGGATGACGGATCTAGGGGGATTGGGAGTGGTGCGAAGCAAGGGGACGTCGATGAACGACGGGCTATCGTTGGTGGGGATATTTGGACCGACGACGAGCGGGGGGACGTACGCGCTGGCGTTTGACCAGAGGTATCCGAAGGGTGGAGCGGTACAAACGCAGGTGGATCAGAGTGCGACGAACATCGTGGTGCAAGGAGTGGATGAGGAAACGGGCAGGGGAACGCTGGCGATCCCGAGCAGTGGGAAGACGGCGACGGAGGCGTTCTATGTGCTGGGCCCGAACGAATTCGTGTTTATAGATATCAGCCCGGTGAGCAGCGGATTGAACGGCCCCTCCAACCTGTTTTACGTAAATGCGCACTGAACACGGAAGTGCTTGAAAGCCCCACACTATTTTCACGCCTGCAGGGCAAATCGAAGGAGCAAACAGTACATGTCACGAACGCTCGTCAAAATACTCGGCGCAGTCGTATCCCTTTTTTTGAGTGTTAGCGTAGCGTTTTCGCAGGCAGAGAAGGGGCAGATCTCCGGCCAAGTGACAGATCCCCAGGGATTATTAGTGCCCATGGCCATGGTTGATGTCATCAATCGCGATACTCAAGCGAAGAAAGAGACGAAGACCGATGATGCGGGCCACTATGCCGTCACCGAACTTCAGGCCGGGCGATACCAAGTGGTGGTTCAGGCGGTGGGTTTCGGCACTTTTACCAGCGTCGACATCATGTTGGCAACAGATCAAGCGTTCGTTTCTGACGTGAAACTGACGGTGAACATAGAAAAAGAAACCGTCACGGTGCAAGGCGAGAGCATTACCCAAGTCGAGACCACCAATGCGGAAGTTACGGGGACGATCAAGCAAGAAGAAGTCGAGAGCTATGGACTGAATGGACGCGTGACATCCCAACTGGTGGCGCTTATCCCGGGGGTCAGCAACCAGACGGGACAAGACGAAGGTAAAACCGGCGCGGCGGGGAGCGCCAAATATAGCGTCAATGGCGGACGCGTTGAATACAACATCTTTGAAGTAGACGGCTCGGACGTATTAAATAACGGCATCAACGCGGCGCGTGGGGGCAACACCTTCATCGTCAATCCAAGCCCGGATGCCGTCTCGGAAATGAAAGTTCTTACGTCCAACTACGGGGCCATGTATGGGAAGACGGCTTCGGGAATCGTTTTGATCACCACCAAGTCGGGTACTTCCAATTTTCACGGCAACGCATACGAATTCGTTCGCAACGAGATTTTCAATGCGCGGAACTTCTTCGACCAGACCAAGAGCGCGCCGCTTTACCGGCGCAATGACTTTGGCTATACCTTCGGAGGTCCGCTGTTCATTCCAAATGTTTTCAATACCAAGAAAGACAAGACGTTTTTCTTTTTTTCGCAGGAGTTCCGCATTGAGAAGACGCCGGTCTCCTACAACCAGGCCGTGCCGTCCATGGCCGAACGGGCTGGAGACTTTAGCGATGTATGTCCGGTGGAAAAGGCGCTCATACTCACAAGTCTATCCCCGAGCCAACTCACGAATCAGAATCAGACTAATCTAACCAGTAAATCGCTGTACCCAGATTGTCCGGTTGCAGGCTTTAGCCCCAGCAGCTCGGGGCAGTACACGCAGTACATTCGGTCCGCGTTCAATGGAACGACTTCAGGGCTCGCCACCGATCAGTTGCCAATCGATCCCACCTCGCAGGCGATCCTGGCGACAGGCTTGCTGCCGGCTCCCAATTCTGTGGGCGGCTGCAATTCCACGGCTTCAACAGCAGCAAATCCAGCTTGCTACGTGGCGACAGTTTCCCCGCCCACCAACTGGCGGGAGGAGTTGTTTCGCATCGATCATACGATTAATGCCAACCAAAACCTCTCGTTCCGTTTCGTGCACGATGCCTGGAGCTCGACGACTCTGACGCCCCAGTGGGGGCTGGTGGAGAATAGCTTCCCCACGGTCGAGAATCATATCGACGGTCCCGGGATCAGCATGATCGTCAGCCTCGCCAGCGTCATCGGAAAAAATTTTTCAAACCGCCTTTCCTTCGATTACGTCGCGGACCACATAACGCTTACGGCGGAGCCGGGCACAGGCGTCGATCTGTCACGGCCTGCCATCCTGGATACTCCCTGTCCGATTGTTTCGGGTTCCCAGGACTGCACACAAACTGGTTCGGGCGCAACTCCCGCGATCTATCAAACCGGCCCGATCGGGGCATTCTTCGATACCGGTTTCGGCGGGAAAATACCCGGCCTGCTTTTCAAGGGCACCAACGCCGCTTACGGCTCCCATGGCTTCAATATCGATACGGGATACACCCCGTGGGAACAAGCGGGTCCCACTTATACGATCCATGAGGACGCGGGCACCACTTTTGGCAAGCACACGTTGCAATTTGGCGTTCTGGTGACCCTGGCACAGCAGAATGAGTTTGGCGCCGGGAATGGACTGAATTCCGGGGATGTGCAAGGTGTTTTGTCTTTCAACAACCAGGGCGCCACACTCAGCCCCACGAAAACTTCCGGTGTTTGCGTTGGGACTCTCAATTGTTTCGCGAGCATTGACACTTCGAATGCCTTCGCCAACTTCCTGGGAGCACAAATCGCTTCCTATCAACAGGACACCAATCAGAACAAATACTACAACCGCTATAAAACCGCGGAGCCTTATATCCAGGATGACTGGCGCGTGTCACAAAGGCTCACATTAAACTTAGGCATTCGATTCGGACTGTTCGGGAATTGGTACAACGCGAAAGGCACTGCGTATAACTGGGAGCCGCAGGCCTATAACCCGTCGGTGGCCGCCGGTGTGTTTCTTGACCCTGTTTTTGGTTTTCTCGCGCGTCCTCAGACTGCGAGTTCAGTGAACAGCTTGGTAGCTGTCCCGCTGAGCATGAGCAGCCCCGATACGGCCATTGTCAATGGGTTGGTTCAGTGTGGGAAGAATGGCGTGTCGAAGAGCTGCATGACGAGCCACATCTTCAACCCTATGCCGCGCGTCGGATTCGCCTGGGATGTTTTTGGCAACGGCAAAACTGCCATTCGCGCCGGCTATGGAATATTTTTCGAACACGGCACAAGCTATGAAGCCAACACAGGTTCATTGATTGGCAGCGCGCCCCTGACCTTGAGTCAAACCGGATTGAATCCTCCAAGTTTCCAATGCATTGGAGCGTTTGGCCGTCTTGGGACGGACTGTAGTGGTTACCTGACTCGAGATGCGCTCAATCCGGTTGTAGCGGGCCCGGTCGCTTATCCGATTAACGTCACTTCGATTCCACAGAAAGCTGTTTATCCGTATGCGCAGCAGTGGAGCTTCAGCCTGGAGCAAGAAATCAACAAAGGTCTCGCTGTTACTCTGGCGTACGTGGGCAGCAAGGGAACTCACCTGACGGCCGTGAGCGACCTCAACCAGGTTCGGCCAGTCGATCCGGCCTTCAATCCCTATCCGCAAGGCCGCCCGATCATCTGGCCGCTCGATTGTTCCGGCGGCGGGTCACAATTCGAACTCGGAGGCGGGCCGTCCGTGAATCCAAACGGAGGAACGGTCATCGCCCTTGGCCAACCCGGCTGGGTGAACATGAATGTGGCCTGCTACGGTGCTCCTGGATTTGGAATTCCGTTTAATCCCAGCGTTTTCCGGCCTTACCCAACGTTGGGAAGCATTCTTTCGGTAGCCAATACTGGGGATTCCAATTACAACGGTTTCCAACTTAGCGTGCGCCGGTCGGTTGCCCCACTGGTCCTTGGGCTTTCTTACACTTATAGTCACTCGATCGATGATTCGTCGGATCGCTCGGATGCGGACTTTGTAAATTCCTACAATCTTTCGAGCAACAAGGCGAGCTCCAATTTCGACCAACGTCAATCTCTGGCTCTAAGCTATATATACGATCTGCCGCTGCAGCAGCTTTTATACAGATTTACCCACTATTGGTTTTCAAACGACGATTCGATCGTCGATCAGTCCAAGAGTACGGCGGCAACGGGTTCCGCAGGCGCCAGAGCGGCCAGCTATTCTCCGTCGGCCTTGTCAAACGATCTGTTGCGCGGATGGCAGCTTTCTGGAATCACGGTATTTCAAACTGGCACGCCGTTCAGCGTAATCAACGGAGGGAGTTCCGGGGGCTTCGGGGTGTCGGACAATGGTGGCGTCGCGAATTACTTTGGCACGGGCTCGTACGCCGACTGTGTCGGCAATCCTTATTATGGGAAGCCTGCCGCGGGAAACAATGCGGAGAGTTTCGGGCCCCTGCTGGCCAATCCGGCGGCCTTCGCGGCTCCAACCGGCTTGACTTTTGGAAATTGCGGACGAAATTCGATGAACAATCCTAGACGGACGAACTTCAATATTTCCTTGCTGAAAGATTTCAAGGTTTTTGGCGAGCGCACACTCCAATTCCGTGCCGAGGCTTTCAACGTTTTTAACCACACGCAATTCCGGATCGATGACCCGGCCCATCCGGGGAATACCGGCAACAACATCATCGCCTGCTATGGCGGCGCCGTAACCCCCTATCCGTCCGCGCTCAATTATTCGGCCGCGGGCGGAGGCGGGGTGGATTGCTTTACCGGGAGTTCGTTCCTCCATCCGGTGGACTCTCACGACCCGCGAATTCTTCAGTTTGGTTTGAAATTCACCTTTTAGCATTCCGCGCTTCGGCAGAGTTTTTCCAGGAACAGGTAAGCTCACGACCTTCGCCGGTCGGAAAAATTTCATCTGTATAGAGGTGAGGAGCAAAGCATGGTGATGGCACTTCGCGTTTCCACACTACGTCAGATTGTTACCAATGTTCCCGGCTTCGCGGCCCAACGACGCGGGATCATTCTGTCGACTGTGTTTCTGGTTCTCGGGTTCGCGGTGCTGGGCTCTGGCGGTTGCGGCGGAACTTCCACAACAGCCGTAACTACGCCCTCGGCCGATCTGGTCGATTCTTATTTTGGCGGTCCGTTTAACGACCCCGGCAGCGCTTTAGGGAAGAGCAGTTCAACTTTCGACCACACGGCGAAACAGATCGGCGTGGCGGCCTTTATCAGTACGCAGACTTCTCAAGTACCGGCCCCAATCATGAATGGGACCTACGCGGCCGCCGATACGGGCTTCCTCAGCATTACGGAAAATTTTGCAACGACCACTACCGGCGTGATCGCCCCTCAGAACCCACCGCTCACCGGCGCCTGGGCTGTCGAAATCCCGGGGGCGGGAGCCTTGGTCAGCCTTCTTACACTCAACGGCGTCGGCAGCCCGCTTCCTATAAGCGCAGCGCCATCGGCCATGGTGCAAAATGCTGGTTGCCCTGACTTCCCGAAGGACGCTTCATTTCTGTACGTGACTGTTCCGAGGGCAAACCTCACTCACGACAACGCGGACTATGGATCGGTGAGTATCAGCACGCAAGGCTCAGCAGTCACTTTCAATGCAAAGCCCTTCCTGATTGGGTCCGTGGCACAGGCTGCTTCCACCGTGACCGGGGGATGTTCTGACACCAATCTTGGCGCGCTGACGGCGTACCCTCTCAATTCATTCGGCGCGGCTTCAAATTTGGAACTCATCAGCATGGGTTCGTCAGGACTCCTGGTCAGTAGTTCCACAGGTCTGAACCCGGTCGATTTTGGGGCTTTCGGAGGAGGGACGGGAGTGATCGGGATTGCCGAACCGTCTGCTCCGGTGGACGTCAGCGCAGTTGTCGGCGCCAAATACAATGGTTTCGTCTATGCGCCACTAAATAGCGTTCATGAGACCTATGACATTACCGTGCTGGCTTCCTCCTTTGGAGACGATAGCGCGGCTTCGCAGGCATGTTCCGCGCTGCAATCCTCTCTAGCAGCCAATAACGGCCAAGGGGCAAAAACTGTTCCAATTCTTCCCTCTGCAAATAGTCTTTACGGTGGCGAATTCCTTGTCACCACAAGTTCCGGCACGGTAAACGATCCGACCGGAATGAGTGGCTCCGAGGATTGTGATATTGCGATTGATCTTGGAACTCAGGATTTGGCAACCAACGGTTTGTTTCCAAATGCCACGGTGTTCATCGGTTCAAATTTTCCTCCCTACAGCGCCTCCACCCCGTGGCTCTGCTCAGACACAGGGACCACTTGCGCAGTTTCCTTTCCTGCCGCCGCCGTGGTTGGAAATGTGAAGGGGCAATACGTGATTTTCCTGGCGGGCAGCGCATCGTCTACTCCGCCGGCTCAGCTTCCGGATAATTTTGCGAATCGTCAAGCCCAGCCGGTAGCCATCTATTTGTTCCAGAAACAATGAATGAGGGAGACGTCGTCGATTCAGAATTCTCCGTTGTCCTGAATGCGGAGCATCAGTGTGCGCCATGTTACATCTCTGTAATGCGATCTGTGGAATCACCGCACCTCTTCCCCGCAAATCCATTCAAAGTATTTCTCAATTTATTGGCTGTTCATAACGAGTACATCTGTCTCGGTTTATAAGAAGGCGCAACATCGGCACAGTGCAGCCCGCAAAAATACCGCCCGAAAAGATCAGGGCATTGCAAATCTGCCTGGAGCCACATCAACGCCTTGCTCATGAGGGAAGTCCCCTGGCCTGATCCTTCGTGAAAATGTTTAGTGCATTACAAACTGAGGAGGAGAGATGAAATTGATGAAGTATGCTGTGGCACTTACGATTCTGCTTTGCGCAATCCCAACCCTTTCGCGTGCGGCGGGGACGGGGACGGTCCAGGCAGTGGGGGGCGGCTCGTCAGCGATTTTCCTTGAACTGGGACAGGGCGCGCAGTCCGCAGCCGCCACGTCCACGCCCTGCGTTTGGTCTTTCGGAAGCTCCGCCAGCATCACAGCTGGTGATAACCGTACTTCGCCAGCAACCAACGAACAGGGAAACATCTGGATTACCTGGAGCGCGGGCACTGGATCGTGCGCCACGCCCGGTGCTCCGTACAACATCTACGCCTATCTCCAGCTGGACTCTGCTGTGGGTGACAAGTGCTACTTCGAAGTAGATTCATCCGGGACACCCGGGTGCGTCATGAACATCAGCATCGCCGCAGGCACTGCGGGCGCAGGCAAAATCCTGACCAGCGGGGAAACCGCAATTCCAGCGGACGTCATCGCCTCGCTGAACGGGAAGCACTTTACTTATGCCGGAACGGATATTCGCCCCGAAGACGCCAAATTCGCAACCTACCGTTTGTTCCAAAACTGCGGGTCGTTTGTTTTCCGCAATCCGTTTGACCTGGGGTCGCGCCTGGTCTATGGACTTGGGTACGGCACGTCAACCACCGGAGTCGGCCTTCAAATTTTGAGCGCGTTCAGCGCGAAGCTTTTCAACGTGATCGATTTCAATGTGACCGGCAATGATCCTTTCACGGGCAGCGCCGTTCCTACTTACAGCGTAAAAGCGATCGGCGCTCAGCCAATCGTTGTCGCCGTGGCCCCAGCTGGCGGCACAGGGATTGGCGCCGCAACGGACATCAACGGGTTCACGTTGTCCCTGTTTTATGAAGGCATCCTGGCCCGGTCTACGGACCTGCTCGGTCCGACCACCGCCAACGGTGTGACCACGCTGGTCCGCGAACCGCTCTCAGGAACCTACAACACCTTTGAATACAGCATGCCCAACAGTTCTCAATTCCATACCTCGCAGGATGACAACTTTTGCAACGGCAACGCGACTTTCAGCCAAACCATGAATATCGCATCCGGCGTTGGTAATGTGAGCGGCGCTCGCCGCGCGCGCGTCATCGGCACCGGCGAAATGGTTGCGACGCTTCAGGCTGCCACGACAGACACTCTGGGCTATTTCTTCTGGAGCGCCGGAAACGCTAACGGCCTGTCCAATGTCAAATACCTGACGGTCAACGGCGTGGACCCGATCCTCGATGCGTACGGCTCCAGCGGCGGCACATCTTATACTCCCGGCGCACTTCCCCAAGCCAGCCCCGGCTCAGGGGTTCCTCCTCTGACTGCCGTCAGCTTCAAGAATTTGAACGCGGGTGATTATCCTGTCTGGTCCGCTGTACGTCTGGTAACAGCATCCTCAGTGCCTGCCGGCGTCAGCAATCTACTGACGGCTCTGGGAACCGAGGACCTCACTCAACATGATTACATCACCTTGGCGAACCTCAAGGTTTGGCATTCACATTTTCCCCTCGCCGCGACCGGCCAAACCACCTATGCGAACGGCACCACCATCAATACCGCGAACGACCTTTGCAACGCTTCCGGCGCTCTGGCGGAAGTCGGCGGTGATGCGGGTGGAACCAACGTCCTGAAGCAGGTCAACGCCGATTTCTGCTCGGACTTTTCAAGCACGCAGGGCCTCATTAACAAGGTCAACTAAAAATCAAAACCGCGTCACGAGTGGCCGGTTTTGATCGGATCGAGGGCAGGCCGGGTTTTACCGGCTTGCCCTCTTCCCCTTTCGCAAATCATCCAATTTTTGCAACGAGGTATCGACGGCGAGTTTCTCGGCACAGACTGCAAGCCTTCACGAATATCTACAGGAGACGGGATGCGCATCCGCGGTATCTATTTGCTACTTCTTGTTTTGCTCGCCTTATCCTACCGGACAACGGCTCAAGAAGCCCCTGACCCAAGCCATAAGAAAGCTGAAAGCAAAAATGAAATCAAGAGCGCTGCGGTGCCCGAAAAGGAGAATTGGGGAGTGCTTGACGATTTGAAAACCGGACTGGTGCCGCGGACAGTTGACGAAATCCAGCGCGACGAGCAGCCCGGATTTGTGCGGCAACTCCTCCGTGTCGAGTGGCGCCTGACGGATCCCATCGACCTATGGGTTCTTCGCCCCAAGGTTAGTGGCAAGGTCCCTGTTGTTCTGTACCTTTATGACTATCCTGACGCAGGGGAGCACTTTCGGGACAACGGATGGGCCAAGCGCGCCACCGCCGACGGATTTGCCGCCGTGGGATTTGTATCCGCCTTGACTGACTATCGATTCCGATTCCGTCCCTTAAGTAAATGGTTCGTTAGCGAGCTGGCTGAGTCGCTGGGAACGACTGCGCACGACGTGCAATTGGTGGTGAACCTCATGGCCGACCGGGGAGACATGGACATGGACCATGTGGGGATTTTTGGCATGGGTTCGGGGGCTTCGATCGCGATTTTGGCGGCGCACGCCGACCCCAGAATTAAGACTCTCGATCTACTCGATCCCTGGGGTGACTGGCCGGACTGGCTCAAAGAATCTCCGGTGGTACCGGATGAGGAACGGCAAAAATATTTAACCCCGGAGTTCTTGAAATCCCTTGCCTCGCTCGATCCGGCGGCCTACCTGCCGTCTCTAAAGAATCGCGGCCTTCGCCTCCAACAGACGCTAACCGAACCTGAAACACCGAAGATTGCCAAGGAGCGTATTGCCGCCGGTGTTTCAAGCCCGAGC
>Ga0210383_10005628_pt1 | contig 10987 bp, 8 predicted proteins | sample IncBWC14OmetaG_FD_160072 | JGI IMG/M metagenome (GOLD analysis project Ga0210383, IMG submission 160072) | Forest soil microbial communities from Barre Woods Harvard Forest LTER site, Petersham, Massachusetts, United States - Inc-BW-C-14-O ...
GTCTCACCGGATGCGCGACGCGATTGAAGAAGTGAGGCGACGGTTCAAGTTCATTGTGATTGATTCGCCGCCGATCATGGCTGCGACGGATGCCGTGATTCTTTCGGCGTTGACCGACGGAGTGCTGCTCGTCGTGCGAAGTGGAGAAACGCCGAAAGAAGCTTTCACGCGCAGCCGGGATTTGCTTGCGGCGGTGAAGAGCCGCCTGCTGGGCGTCGTCCTGAACGCCGTGGATTCGAGCGCGCCCGATTATTACTACTCCTACCGCTACTATCCATACGCCTATGGATATGGCTATGGGGAAGACGTCGCGAAAACGCCGCAATTTCCATCCGGGCCTGACGAAAACGACAGGTCCTCGGGCTAGGAGCGAATGTTGCGTCACTTGATCACAGGCGGAGCGGGATTTATCGGGTCGCATCTGGCGGAAGCGTTGCTGAAGCGCGGCGATGAAGTGTTCATCCTCGACGATCTTTCCACGGGCAGTGTGGAAAATATTCGCCACCTGAAGTCGCACGAGCGCTTCCATTATTTTTTCGATTCGATCACGAACAAGCAACTTCTGGCTGAACTCGTGGATGAATCGGACGTTGTGTTCCATTTGGCTGCAGCCGTCGGCGTGCGTCTGATCGTCGAAAGCCCCGTACGGACGCTTGAAACAAATGTCTTCGGCACCCAGCTCGTGCTCGACGCAGCGTCGAAAAAAAAGAAACTGGTGATCACTGCTTCCACGTCGGAGGTTTACGGCAAGAGCGACAAAGTTCCCTTTCACGAGGACGCCGATCTGGTGCTCGGCGCGACGACCATGAGCCGGTGGAGCTATGCGGCATCGAAGGCGCTCGATGAGTTTCTAGCGTTGTCCTACTGGAAGGAACGGAAACAGCCCGTGATTGTGGTTCGGTTGTTCAACACCGTGGGTCCAAGGCAGATCGGGCGGTACGGCATGGTGCTTCCAAACTTCGTGCGCCAGGCGCTGGATGGCGCGCCCATTACCATTTTCGGCACGGGCCGGCAATCGCGCTGCTTCTGCGACGTGCGCGACACGATCGAATCGATACTCAAGCTGGTCGGGACCGAACGCGCCATCGGCGAAGTGGTCAATGTCGGGAGCGATGAGGAGATTTCGATCGAAGGTCTGGCGCAAGTCGTGAAGAAGCGAACCAAGAGCGAATCAGCAATCACGTACATTCCCTACGATCAAGCGTATGAGCCTGGCTTTGAGGACATGCTGCGCCGAGTGCCTGCGCTCGGGAAGCTCCAAAAGCTCACTGGTTTCCGACCGACGACCCCGCTTACGGAGATTGTTGATCGAGTCGTGGCCCACTTCCAGAAAAAAGCGGACGTGACGCTGCTATCCGCATCCGCTTCCGATTGAGAAAAAGATCCGGCCGCCTCGCGCGTGCGTGCAAAGCAGACCTGTAGATACGTTCGGGCTCACTGCAGTTCCTTCGGCGCCCGGCTCGCTACCCTAGCGGTTTCTGACAAAGCACGTCGTACTGCGTGCCGATAGGCAAGCGGCCAGTTTCTCGAGCGGCTGGCCACGCGAAAAATGCTCGCGGTCTCGCCGAACAAGGCGAACGCTTCACCGTGCTCTCTGTCGCAGGAAACTCGTGCCGGTCGAAGTCCGTGCCGGTTTTCACCGGCGCCCCATGCCGAGCACGCTGACGAAGAAGCTGGAAAGTACGATCTGGACGCCCAGAGTCAACGACACGAAGCCGGGAATGACAATTCGAAGCGTCTTGTCGGGATCGAGCGGACCGAAATGGTGGCTGCGCCAGTAGCTGAGGCCGAAGACCCACGTGCCGGCTCCGGCCAGGATCAAGAGCAAGCCGAGAATCAAACCTGTTTCGAGCGTGACGTAGCGAAAGGCCTTGTTCAAGCGTGGATCTTCCGGCAGCAAGTGCTCGGTGATTGCAAAGAACTTGGTGAATACGGCGAAATTGATGGATTGAAAGCCGATCAAGATGGACATCGCGCCGAAAAGTAGTGTGTGGTAATCAAACGTCGCGGCCCCGACCGTTCGAGGACTGGGGAGGAGCCACAGCGTGACCGCGATTCCGAAAATGAAAAGCGCGACGCCTGGATAAAAAAACAACCATCGCGGACTGTAAAGCAGGAGGAAGCGGAGGTAGCGCCAACCATCGCGCCACGTTCTGAGATGCGGCGGGCGGTCGCGGCCGTCCGGCGAAAGGACCGTGGGGATCTCAGCGATCCGCAGGTCGAAGAGGGTCGCCTTGACGACCATCTCCGTTGAAAACTCCATCCCCGTCGTTTGGAGTTCCAGTCTGTCGATGGCGTCCTTGCGAAAACCGCGCAGACCGCATTGAAAATCACCGACGGGGCAGCCGAAAAAAAGACGCCCAAGCCAGCTCAAGAACGGGTTTCCTACATAACGGTGCAGAAATGGCATCGCGTCAGGACGGATTCCTCCCTGAAAGCGATTTCCCATAACGAGATCGTTACCTTCTCTTAGCTTACTGACGAAATCGCCGAGCTGAGTGAAGTCGTAGCTGTCGTCGGAATCTCCCATGATGACAAATTCTCCGTGGGCGGCAGCGATCCCGCCGCGGAGCGCGCTGCCGTACCCGCGCACCGCGATGGGCACGACGCGTGCACCGAGCTCTTCTGCGAGAGACTGCGAGCCGTCGGTGCTGCCATTGTCTGCGACGATTACTTCTCCACGGATCCCCAGGCGCTCGATCGTGTCCAGAGCTTTCTTAACGCAGATCCCCAGCGTACGGCTCTCGTTCAAGCAAGGCATCACGACGGAGAGCTCAACCATCGCGTCCGCGTCTGCTTGAGATACGTCGGGGCCAAGAACTAAACTATTGTCGTGTTTTAACTGAGGGGCGTTCCCGGACGTCAAGTTCATCCTCGATGTAATCCAATTCCTTGGCGTCGCTCGATACCCTCCGCGCCGTGGATTCGCAATCTTAGCACCACGTAGTTAACCTCGTCGAACGAGCCGTATTCGCGACCGTGCGAGCACTCGATTGACACTTACGCATCCGTTGAGCCATAGTGATTCGGGGCTTGTCTAGCTGTGGTTTTTGCAATGCGCCGGGTCGCAAATGACATGCAGGCGCCGCAGATGACGGCGTATCGTAGCTGCTGCATCTCAATTAAACGATGAGTACATTTTCCTCAACCGATCGCGCGAAGCAAGGGACCTCTCCGGAGCCTGTCACCGGGTCCGCAGCGGTCTGGGGCGACGTCCCCGCGAAGACACGCACGAGCACAACTCTGTCCGTAATCGTCCCGGCCTACAACGAGCAGTTCCTGATTGAGACAAGCCTCGCGCGGCTTGACGTGTTGGGTGAATCGTCGCTCCTGGAGCAGATCAAGGTAATCGTCGTGGACGACGGTTCGTCCGACGGCACGGCGGATGCGATTGCTCGTTTCCGGAATTCGCGCGAATCGCGAGGCGGCTCGAAATTCGTCTGGATCTGGTTGCGTCACGAGAAGAATCGCGGCAAGGGAGCGGCGATTCGAACCGGGCTTGCCCAGGTTGATACCGAGTTGGTTGTGATCCACGACGCCGACCTGGAATATCACCCGAGCGATCTACTGAAAATGGTGGAGGTGTTTCTGTACGAGGAGGCCGACGCTGTTTTCGGCTCGCGTTTTCGGTCCGGCGGGTACAAGCGTGCACTTTTTTTCCGGCACGCTCTCGGAAACAAACTGCTGACTTTTCTGTGCGATCTCGTCTGCGATCTGAACCTCACCGATATGGAAACCTGCTACAAAATGGTGCGAGCGAAGCTGCTCAAGAGCATCCCGCTCGAAAGCTCCACGTTTGACGTCGAGCCGGAGCTGGCCATCAAACTGGCCAAGCGAGGCAGCCGGATTTTCGAAGTCCCAATCAGTTATTCGGGCCGCACTTATGGAGAAGGAAAGAAAATTCGATGGACTGACGGTGTGCGCGCGCTTTGGGCGATACTGCACTACGCTGCGTCAGATCGTATTTTCATCGAGGACGAAAGTGGTGGAGAAATTCTCGAGCGGTTGAACCGGGCGCCGCGATTCACACGCTGGATGGCCGACGTGATTCGGCCGTACGTCGGCGATCGTGTTCTCGAAGTGGGGGCCGGCACCGGCAATATGTCAGTTCACCTGATGCCGCGGTCGATCTATTGGGCCACCGACGTCAACTCTCACTATCTGGACTATCTCGTCACGCTGCGCGCCACGCGGCCGTACATGCACGCGGCGCACACGAATGCGATGGACACGGAAACGTTTCCCACGGGGCAATCGTTCGATACCGTCGTTTGTCTCAACGTAGTCGAGCACGTGGAGGACGATCTGGGTGCGTTGCGAAACATATGGAACGCGCTGGAGGATGGCGGCCGCGCCATTATTCTGGTTCCGTGCGGGCCGGGGCTCTACGGAACCCTCGACGAAGTGCTGGGGCATTTCCGGCGCTACACACGCGAGCAGCTGGTCAGTGTGGCCGAACAAGCCGGGTTTCGCGTCGAGCAAGTGTTGAAGTTCAACCGGCCGGGCGTGCCCGCGTGGTGGTTCAATGGGCGCGTCCTGCATAGAAAGACGTTTGGGCTGGGGCAGATACGGTTGTTGAACGTTTTGACGCCCCTCTTCCGGTTAGTCGACTCCTGGTTGCCGCTCCCGCCACTTTCCATCATCGCGATCCTTCGGAAGGACAACGTCGAGGGGCGTGCAAACTCGACGGCGTCCGTAGCGTCGTAACTATTGTGGTAAGAGCCTCGAAGCTTTGCGACAATAGCCGGAATGCAAACCGAACGAGGACGCGAAACTCCCTTGCGTAGATTCACGAAATACGAAGTTCTTTTGGCAATCATCTTCGTTCTCATGCTACCGCTGAGTAATCCCTGGGTGCGTGGCGACGGCGTAGGGTATTACGCTCTTGCACGTTCGATGCTGATCGAACATCGCCTCGACTTCACGAAGGATTGGCTGTCCGCGAACTCGAGTTTCCGCATGGGGCGTACGGACGACGAGGGAAACATTACACCCGAGCAATACACGTCAACGGGACACCTGAACAACCACTTTTCGGTCGGTCCCGCGATTCTATGGTCCCCGTTCCTCGTTATCGCGCATTTGAGCGTCCTTGGGTATGACCGTCTCGGCGGGCAGATTCCGGCAGACGGTTTCTCGAGCCCCTATCGGGTGGCGATGGGCCTCGGAACCGCGGCGTATGGTTTTCTGGCGCTGCTCATCTCGTTTGTACTGGCTCGAAGATACGTTGCCGAACGATGGGCTTTTCTGGCGACTCTGGGTATCTGGTTCGCGAGTTCGCTGCCGGTTTACATCTATTTCAATCCATCATGGTCCCACGCGCATTCGGCTTTCACGGTGGCGTTGTTTCTCTGGTACTGGATTCGCACGCGAGGCGCTCGGACGTGGCCGCAATGGGCGATCCTCGGGGCCATCGGCGGTCTTATGATGGACGTCTACTATGTGAGCGGGGTCCTGCTGTTGATGCCCCTGTTGGAATCGCTTCAGGGGTATTGGCATGCGCGCTGGGGCGGCGCGCCGGCGATGGCGCCGATGTTTATGGGGAACGCGATCTTTGCGGCCGCTCTCATTGCGGCATTTTTGCCCACATTGATCACAAAGCGAATTATTTATGGAAGTTATTTCATTTCGGGCTATGAGAATGTCTGGGTCTGGAAGTCCCCGTGGTTGTTCAGGTTGTTGTATTCCGCCGACCACGGACTGTTTAGCTGGACTCCTATCTTGTTCGCGGCTGTCGTCGGCCTCTACTTTTTGAAAAGGCACGATCGAGAACTCGCGTTCTACTTGATCCTGGTCTTTGCAGCGGTTCTGTATACGATCGGCAGCTATGAATCTTGGGATGGAATTTCTTCGTTTGGAAACCGCTACTTCATCGCATTGACGCCGATATATGTGCTCGGGCTGGCCGCATTATTCGATTGGTTGGGGAGCGCATGGACAGAGCGGCGCGCCGCAATCATTTGCGCGAGCGCGACGGTGGTCTTGGCACTCTGGAATATCGGCCTTATCTTCCAGTGGGGAACGCACTTGATTCCGTCCCGCGGCCCGATATCGTGGCGCGACGCAGCGTATAACCAGTTTGCGGTTGTTCCCGTGGAAGCATCTCAGACGGTGAGGAATTATCTGACGCGCCGAAAGCAATTGATGGATCGGATCGAGCAGGATGATGTGAATCAGCTCAAGACCCGGGGACCCGAGTGAATAGCATGAACGCTGCCGCAGAACCGGCCCGACTCGCAGAGCCTCTCGTCCTTCGCATCACGCCGCCGACCCGTTGGTGGACGATTCCGCTCGGTGAGTTGTGGTCCTATCGCGAGCTGCTTTACTTTTTTGTGTGGCGGGACATCAAGATCCGGTACAAGCAAACGGCGATTGGCGCGGCTTGGACCGTTCTGCAGCCATTACTCACCATGCTTGTTTTCAGCCTTTTCTTCGGGAGACTGGCGCACATTCCGTCCGACGGCTTGCCATACCCGATCTTTTACTATAGCGCGTTACTTCCCTGGATGTATTTCGCCGCGGCTTTGCAGAATGCGACGAACACGATCGTTGAGAATCAGCGGCTCATCACGAAGGTCTATTTCCCCCGGCTAGCCCTGCCGCTATCGGCGGTTCTTTCCGGATTGGTTGACTTCGGCGTCTCGTTTCTGATGTTTCTTGTATTGATGGTCTACTACCGGGTTCGGCCGGGCGCCGCGGTGCTGTGGCTGCCCGTCTTCCTGTTGCTCGCGATTTTGACCGCGCTCGGCGTGGGGCTGTGGCTCTCGGCGCTGAACGCGATCTATCGCGACGTGCGCTACGTACTGCCGTTTCTCGTGCAATTCTGGATGTTCGCATCTCCGGTCGTGTACGCGAGTTCGCTCGTGCCCGTCAAATGGCGGTGGCTCTACGGCCTGAATCCGATGGCGGGCGTGATCGAGGGATTTCGATGGTCGCTTACCGGAAGGGGTGATCCTCCGGGACGGTTAATTTACGTTTCGGCCGGAATGGTGATAGTGCTTCTGTTGAGCGGTGTCGGATATTTTCAGAAAATGGAAACGACGGTGGCCGATGTGGTTTAAGGCCGGCGCGGATTAGAGCGTGAGCCAAACTGTCATTCATGTCGAAGGGCTGGGCAAACGCTACCGCGTCGGCGAGCGCGAGCGGTATCTTGCGTTGCGCGACGTGCTGACGCGCGCGTTCACGGCGCCGTTCAGGAGCGGACAAGAGCGCAGCACTCGTGATTATCTGTGGGCGCTGCGTGACGTCTCGTTCGACGTGCAACGAGGCGAGGTCGTCGGCCTCATCGGGCGGAATGGCGCGGGCAAGACGACGCTGCTGAAGATTCTCTCGCGCATCACCCGCCCTACCGCCGGCTTCGCTGAGATTCATGGCCGGGTCGCCAGCCTTCTCGAGGTTGGCACCGGATTTCACCCCGAACTCACTGGGCGTGAAAACGTTTTCTTGAGCGGGGCCGTCCTCGGAATGAAGAGAGGCGAGATCGTCCGGAAGTTCGACGAGATTGTCGATTTCGCCGGAGTCGATCGCTATATCGACACTCCGCTAAAACATTTCAGCACCGGCATGCAGATGCGGCTCGCGTTTGCCGTCGCCGCGCATCTGGAACCGGAGATTCTGTTCGTAGACGAAGTGCTGGCGGTCGGCGACCTCGAGTTCCAGAAAAAGTGCCTGGGCAAAATGCAGGAAGTGTCGAAAAGCGGCCGCACGATCGTATTCGTCAGCCATCAGATGAATCAGATTCGCCGCCTATGCGAGTGGGTTCTTTGGATCGATGGCGGTCAGATCCGGCAGCAAGGCCCGACTGCGGAGCTATCGGCTGCGTATGAAGCTAGCGGCTCTGGGCAGCAACAACAGCGGGACCGGACAGAAGCTCCGAATGCGAAGGCAAGCTTTCAGAAATGGGAGATCCTGGAACCTTGCGGGACGGGTCCCAACATTCTTGATTCTTTTGGTCCCCTAACCGCCAAGGTCACACTCGTTGTAAAACGACCGCTACGGAACGTCCAACACGGGATTGTTCTATACAATGCGGAGCGCCAGCTGCTTTGGGGCACCGGGTTTGATGGATTGGAGCTCCAGGAAGGTGTGCAACACTTTCTTTACAAGCTTCCCACACTTCCCCTACGCCCCGGGCCCTATAACTTGCGCGTGACCCTGTATGACGACCAAGGGCTTATTGACGATTGGGAGTGCGTTCCTGAATTGGTGGTGGCGACCAAGCCGGTGACCCACCCTAAGGACGAGTGGGCCGGGTTTATGAACATACCGTGCTCATTATCTGTTGTCTCCGGTTGAGGCGGTTTCTCCGGGACGGATGCCTTTGCCGGCAGCGGTGTTGAAGGCTGAGACTTATAATTGTCAAACGCGGCAATTTGTGGCGCGAGGTCTCTTCAGTTTGAGAGATCACTTGAAAGCAACGACTCCAATACTTTCTTGAGTGAGCTTCCGATTTTTCAAAAGATCCTCGCATTCGAACTGACCACACGGGGAAAGAGCTGGAGACTGTTTCTCGGCAAGGCGATGCGGCAGGCGCTTCCCGGATTCCGCTTGCACGCGCGACTCGCCTCCTTGTTCGGCCGCTCTGTTAAGGTTTCGGTGATGGGTAAAACGTTTAACATGGATCTTCGTGATGAGGCCGTATCTGCAACCATATTCAAGGATGGGATTTGGGAACCGGAGGAAACTGAGTTCCTCGGAAAGATATTGCGGCCGGGTATGGTGTTCATCGACATCGGTGCGCACATCGGGTATTACACCGTGATCGCGTCCAGCTTTGTCGGAGGCACAGGGAAAGTATTTGCGTTCGAGCCGGATCCGGGGAATTTCGCGCTTCTTCGAAAGAACGTCACTGAAAATCACTGCCAAAATGTTGTTATTGGCCAGAAGGCTATCGCCGCTTCTACCCAGAAAGTGTCCCTTTATCGTTCAAAGGGTAATTATGGAGACCATCGAACGTACGATCCCCACGACGAGGTCATTCGACAGCCCAGAACAAAACGTCAGCTTGTTGCCGTCGAGGCGCTCTCACTTGATGATTATTTCGCAGCCCGTCCGACCAAGATTGACGTCGTCAAGATGGACATTCAGGGTTCCGAGTATGATGCTTTCATTGGTATGCGGAGAACGCTCGATCAAAACGCCGACGTCACAATCTTGACCGAGTTCTGGCCCACGGGCCTGAAGCAAGCTGGAGTGGCGCCGAGTCTCTTTTTGCACGAGGTAAGGGCCGGCGGATTCCAGATTTATCGGCTGGAGCAGGCACGAATTCAAGAGATCTCCGACAGCGATATATTGAATCGCCTTTCCGGCGATGATTATATGAGCCTGATTCTTTCAAGAAGCAAACTCCCGCAGCTGGATGACGAAGAATTAAGAAACCACTGATGCCAAATGTGAACATGATCTCATTGGAGCGGGTCCAACACTTCCTTAGTAAGTCGCCTGATCAAAAACGAACGACCGCTCGTTTTTTCGCGACGATGTGGCTTGCAAAGTTGCCCTATGCCCCACATCAAGTGAGTTTGGCGGTAACCGCGCAGGATCAACTGCATTTCTGGTGGTCTTATTTTCCCGCGAGCTTTAGTCCGGATCGGGGCGCGTTCGAATATTGGGGTGACGACATCGGAGATCTGAGATTTCTCTGGAAATTTCTCCAGGAAGGGATGACGTTTCTGGATATCGGTGCCCATCATGGTCTCTACAGCATAATTGCCGCGAAGAAATTGCGATGCGATGGGCGAGTGGTCGCGTTTGAGCCCTCCCCGCGAGAGCGCCGACGAATGCGGCTCCATCTTCGACACAACGGATCCGAATCGGTGACCCTCGAGCCTTACGCTTTGGCCGCCGAAGTGGGAGTAGCGTCACTGTCCGTCGTGGTGGACGGCTTTAACACGATGAACAGCCTCCGAGCCCCTGCGATGGATCAAGTCACGAAGCAGGTCAAGGTCGATACGATGACCTTGGACGCATATCTGTCCAGCGAGAAAATTGACCGAGTTCACCTCATAAAGATCGACACCGAAGGTGGAGAGGTCGACGTGTTCCGAGGCGCTGACAACCTGTTAGGTGGGATTCGCCCTTTGATCATCTGCGAGGTGCTGGACCTGGTAACTCGCTCCTGGGGATACGCAGCTTCGCATATCATGGACTTGCTTCGAGCCCACGACTATGAATGGTTTGACATTCTTTCGGACGGGACTACGCGCCCGCACCAACCGAGGAAAGAGTACACGGAGGGCAGAAATTATCTCGCGGTGCCTCGGGAAAAGCGGTCTTTGTTGTGATTCGCGCGGCGCATCTAAATAAGGGACGGTATTGGCTAACCGAAAAGACCAATGATCAAGACTGCAATCCATAAAACGTTCAGGGCATTCGGCCTCGATATCATCCGTCGTCGCAGCCAGGAGCAGGAGTACCCTCCGGATTTCCGCGACGAAGAGACAGATATCATCCGAAGAGTACGGTCTTGGACTATGACGAGCCCAGAGAGAATCTACGCTCTTATCCAAGCGGTGCGCTATGTCAGCGCCAATGCTATCCCGGGAGCTTTTGTTGAATGCGGAGTGTGGCGGGGGGGTAGCATGGCGGCAATCGCGAGGACCTTACTCCAAGTGCAGGACACCACGCGTGATTTGTATCTCTTCGATACCTTCGAAGGTATGCCCTTGCCCACTGCGAAAGACGTAGACTATTCGGGCAAGCCGGCTTCTAAAGTACTTACCGAGGATGAAGGTATGTGGTGCGCTGACGCGCCTCTGACCGGTGTTAAGAATGTGCTGGGGGATACCGGCTACCCGATGGACAAGATCCACTTTGTTCAAGGCAAAGTGGAAGAGACGATACCGGGGAATGCTCCTGATTCAATCTCTCTGCTACGGCTCGATACGGACTGGTATGAATCGACAGCGCACGAACTGGTCCATCTCTTCCCGCGGTTGTCGCGCGGTGGCGTAATCATCGTTGATGACTACGGGCATTGGCAAGGATC
>Ga0210383_10005629_pt1 | contig 10986 bp, 8 predicted proteins | sample IncBWC14OmetaG_FD_160072 | JGI IMG/M metagenome (GOLD analysis project Ga0210383, IMG submission 160072) | Forest soil microbial communities from Barre Woods Harvard Forest LTER site, Petersham, Massachusetts, United States - Inc-BW-C-14-O ...
TTGTCCGAGGTACGAGGAAGAGATCCGAGGAAAGCTGCTTTTCCTAGGCTCGTTTCTCCTTCCTCGCAATCGTTCCCCAATCGTGCTCATAGGAAAGTCCCTAAGTTTTCCCAGCGCCACCTTCTCCAAATGTCCAAACTCCAGAGTAAGGCGGGACGCCTTACTTACTAAAGAATTCTGGTTTTCTCTAGATGAAGTTCTACTTTACAGATACCTTGATCGCGAGCAATTCCGCGCCACCTTCTTCAGTATTTTCCATTGTCAGCACGGCGCTGGAAAGTTCCTTTGTATATAATTGCTGCTGACCAAGGTACGCCTGATATCCGGGTGTCAGAAGATCCGGTTGTTTCTGCGGTTTCTTACTGAAGACGATCATGTCTGAATTCTGGGCATAGGACTGGATCGCCTCGACGAGGTCATGGATCGGTCCTTGCTCGGCGTCGCGAATCGCAGCTAGGAGCAGACTCTTGGAGATGTCACGCGCCAGAACGCCATTGGTTCGGCGGTCGTCCACAAATGAGCGCGAGAGGATCAATTGAATCGCAATGATCTTGTCCTGATCTTGTAAAACGACCTTCACGGTCACGAATTCGCGCACCGATTCTCCTTCTGGTTTGAAAATGACGGTAGTTGGCCCTTGGCCATCTTTTTGCCTGTTGATTTCGCGAAGGTGGAACCAACTGAAAAAGTCGGTTTTCTCTGCCTCGCTCAATCTCATCCCAAGCAAAGTCTTTCGTTCGGCTTCGGCTGGTGACGAACGAACGCCAATGAGGGCCGAAAGCCAACATAGGAAGGGGAACAGGGGATCGGGTAGGATTTGGCGTTTTCGGCTGTGTACAGCCGGCGGTCGGCCAGATCGCGGGCGCAAAACGGGACGGTTAGCTTACGAAAGAGGGTAAGGCGAGACGCCTTACTTACTGCTGCGGACAACCGGCCGTTTGATTACCCCTTCTATCCCAGTATGTCCCGCCTAATCTGATGTGAGTAAGGCGTCCCCCCTTACCATCCCGGGTTGAAACCTTGGGCTGAGTTCTCCACCCCTTCGCTTCGGGGCAGTTGATCGCCCCAAAGAACCCTGAACTTAGATGCCATTCAGGACCGACTCAGAATGCTGAACCTCACTCCTGAGAAGGCCATTATGAACCAATCGCTATTGTTCTACTGGCAACTGGCAACTGGCAACTGGCAACTGACACTGCCACCGGCACTGACACTTCCTACGTCCCATGGTGAAAACGGAGTTCGGTGCGCAATCTCTCCACCTCGTCCATCAGGCCCATCACCAACTTAATGCCGGCAAGATTCAAGCCGCACGCGGACCGCAAATATTCGATCCGGCGCACGACGCGGATCGCCTCATCATCAAAATACCAACCGCTGCCGGCTGGATCTTTAACCGGAGACACCAAACCATGTTTGTAATAGAGAACGATCAGCCGTCGCGGCACCTGGGCCAGTTGTGCCGCCAGTTCAATCGTATAAACGGTATGTGCTTCGGGCTCAAAGACTTGCAGCGCATTCATAGAGTTCTCCTCGTCCTTGCCAAATCGTTTTATATTTTTCACCGAGATCGAGCTTTTATCCTGATCACGTCTTTCTGGGGTTAAAATCTGAAATCTGACTGAGCTTTGTCCAGAGTTCGCGCTCTTCCTCCGAAATCTTTTGCGGGAGCTCGATGTTGATGACGACGTAGAGATCGCCTTGGCTGCCGGTGCGCCCAACGGGTAACCCGCGACCTCGGATCCGCAGCTGCCGGCCTTGGTTTGTTCCGGCCGGAATATGCAATGATACCTGATCTTTAAGCGTCGGCACAATCACCCGCGTTCCCAGCACCGCTTCCCAGGGTGCCAGATCGAGCCCATAGTATAGGTCAGAGCCCCGCACTCTGTACTCCGGGTGCGCGGCGAATCGAACACGAAGATACAAATCTCCGGCGCCCCCTCCCCCAATGCCATCCTCGCCCATGCCGGCAACGCGAATTGCCTGACCTTCGTGCACGCCCGGAGGGACGCGAACTTTTAATGTCTGAGTTCTGGTTTGTCCTGTTCGACGATCGACGCGTTGCAGGGAAATCGTCCGTTCCGATCCCAACAACGCCTCTTCCAGCGTGACCAAAATATCGCTCTCAAAATCGCTCCCGCGATGCACGAAGCCAGCTTCCTCCACCGATCCAGCGCCTGGGTTCGCGAACTCGCCGGCCCCATCGAATCGGTTGCCACGACCAAAAAACTGCTCAAAAAAATCGCTGAAACCGGTCCCGTCAAAGTGGAACTCCACGTTCTCATCGCCGCCAGGGCCACTCCGGCCTCTCCCCCGGCGGCCAGTTGCTCCCTGGAAGCGCGCCGCTTGCTCTCCATCCGGCCCTAGATCGTCGTACTTACTGCGATTCTGCGGATCGCCGAGCACCTCATACGCTTCGTTGATCTCCTTAAATTTTTCCTCGGCGCCCTTTTTTTCCTTGGCCACGTCCGGATGATATTGCCTGGCCAGTTTTCGAAAGGCTTTCTTAATATCGTCCTGGCTAGCGTTCCGCGGTACACCCAGGGTTTTGTAGTAATCTTTGAACTCAATCGGCATGCTAATTTACTTCCTTGAGATTCAATTTACCGGCAACCACCCCGCGATCCGGGACGCGGATCGCCGGCTGCTCACGGCCAATAAGCTTGTAAAACGTCTGGCCATCCATCGCCTCGTGTTTGATGAGTTCGGCCGCCAAACGTTCCAGTTGATCACGGTGCGCCGACAAAAGCTCCTTCGCTTCATCGTAAGTGAAAGCGAGCAGTCTCTTCACTTCCTCATCAATTTCGCGAGCCGTCTCCTCGCTACAGTCACGCTGAATTTGAGAATCGGGACTGTTCAGAAACGTTGGCTGACGTTGCGCACAACTGGCCAAACCGACGCGCTCGCTCATCCCGTACATGGCCATCATCTGACGCGCCAGAGCGGTGGCACGCTCGAGATCATTCTGCGCGCCGGTGCTGACCTCGCCAAAGACGACCTCTTCAGCAGCGCGGCCACCTAACAATGCACGGATGCGATCGACTAATTCGGTGCGAGTGAGCAGGAACTGATCTTCGGTCGGAAGTTGCAGGGTATAACCAAGCGCAGAGCGTCCGCGTGGGACGATGCTGATTTTGTGGACCGGATCTGCATGCAGGGTGTGGGCGGCGACAAGCGCGTGACCGATTTCATGATAAGCGACACGACGTTTTTCCTCGTCATTCAAGCGACGGCTTTTCCGTTCGGGGCCGGCAATGACTTTTTCGATTGCTTCCTCCAGGTCCTTCTGCGCGATTTCCACGGCCTGCCGCCGCGCGGTCAGCAAGGCCGCTTCGTTTAGAACATTGGCCAAGTCAGCGCCCGAAAAGCCGGCGGTTGCGGCGGCAATGCGGCGCAGATCCACATCCGGAGCAAAATGTTTGCCTTTTGAATGCACCGTGAGTATCGCCTCGCGTCCCGCGAGATCCGGCGCATCGACAATAACTTGGCGGTCAAATCTGCCCGGACGAAGCAGGGCGCGGTCCAGAACTTCGGGCCGGTTTGTCGCCGCCAGGAGAAGCACGCCGATATTGGGCTCGAATCCGTCCATTTCCACCAGCAACGCGTTTAAAGTCTGTTCGCGTTCGTCGTTGACGGCCCCGACATGCACGCCGCGCTGTCGGCCGATGGCGTCCAGTTCGTCAATGAAAATGATGCAAGGTGCATGGCCTTTAGCCTGTTGAAACAAATCGCGTACCCGCGCCGCACCCACGCCAACAAACATTTCCACAAAATCGCTCCCGCTGATCAAAAAGAACGGCACTTGGGCCTCCCCCGCGACGGCCCGAGCAAGCAACGTTTTACCTGTACCTGGCGGTCCGACAAGAAGCACACCCTTTGGAATGCGGGCACCCACTCCCTCATATTGTTTCGGATTCTTGAGAAAGTTCACGACTTCCTGCAGTTCGAATTTGGCTTCGTCGCACCCCGCCACATCCTCAAAGGTGACGCCGGTATCCGGATCCGCTACGAGGCGAGCGCGGCTCTTGCCAATCGCGAAAAGCGACTGACCCGCACCGCCCATTCGGCGAGCAAGCAAGTTCCAAAGCAGGACCATGACCGCAATCGGCAGTACCCAGGCCAGGAAGAACTGTGAAATAACTCCGGGTCGCGCCGCTCCGTATTGCACTCCGGCCGCCTGAAGTTCATTCACCAGCCCTGGATCTTCGATCCGTTCGGTCCGAAAGAAGAAGGGTTTAACTTCAGCTGCGGGAGATTGCGTTGGTTCCGGGGAAGGCGTAGGTGTGGCGTTCTCCGCCGGCTTATTTTTTATCTCGTGATCCGCTTTAGGAACAATGCGCCCGTCGATTTCGTTCTGCTTGACAACCGCCTCCGCAACCGCACGCTGGGCCAGATAGTTCCGGAACTCGCTATAGGGAATGGTCCGATGTTCCACTTGGTTGCCCAGTTCTTGCCAGACCCAGAGGACCAACAAAGTCATGAGAAAATACCAGAGCCAGAGTCGCCATTGCGGCTCAAGTTTGTCTACCTTGGCCGACTTTTTTATCGGGAGCGTAATCCGCGGTTCTCGTTTCATGTTCCGATGTCGTGTGCGGTTCTGAGTGACAGTCCAGGCAGACCGGAGACAAAGGTAGCTCTGTTATCAAAACCTGCCCACGCCCTTTTGCCGACGCCGCCACTTCCGCGTGATTAACTTGGCCGGATAAGCGGAATTTTCCACCTTCGCGTTATTTTGAATGGCTCCAGGCGGACCTGCCCGGGGTAGCTAAAGCCAAACTGGGGCACGACCTATGAGTTCTGGACGCCCAAAGCTTTGAAACCAAAAAGGCCTCGCTCCTTGATGATCGCGGCGACGTTTTCGGGCACCATGGTTTCCCAACCGTCTTCGCCATGCTGGATTTTCGCCAGCACATCCCGGGAAAAAATATCCATCACCGACGGATTGCTTCCAAGAATGGGCACCAGACTCCCGTTTTCCAGAAGGTGAGCATAGAGATTCCGAAGGTGCATTTCGACCTGGAGATTGATCGCGTTGATCCAGACGTCGATGGCGAGAGGATGCTCGGATTTTCCCAAGCCAGTGGTCGGAGATTCGGACGGGTTCTGGGAACAATACCGGTCATAGGCATTGATCCGCATCGGATAGACATACAGCTTCACCAGGTTGCGAAAAAGGCGTCCGAACGATTCCAGAATGCCTCCGTCGAGATTCTCGTAATATTTCTCGTTGAAGACCTCCAACAGGTTATTGATGCCCATCACGACCCCAACCATTTCTTTGGTATAGCGCCGGAAGTAGCCGATCAATCTGTAGAATTCCAGGTAATTGGAAATAAACACATGGCTGCCTGTGGCCGCGAGCGTATCGATGCGGGCCAGAAAATCTTCGTAATCAATGTCCCCGGCGGCCAGGAGGTTATGCATCGTGATTTCCATGAGCACGATGATGCTCGCACCGTTCAAAACCGGTTCTGCGCTAAATTGAGCCAAGGCGCAACGCATCATGTCCTCGTTCACGAGCGTGACCGGCCGAAAACTTCCGCGCTCCACCACGATGGCCTTTTTATAGAGGATTTCCGAAGGCTGGATCACTTCAGCTTTGGGGCTGAACAAAACCGCATTGGTAAGTTCATGCTGCACGAGTTTCAGGCTCATGATCCGGTTGTCTACATTGGCGAAGAGCGGACCGGCGAAATTGATCATGTCAACCTCGATCCGGCCCTGAACCAGATTGTCCGCCAGGGAACGAATAAAGCCGTCTTGATTGGTGGCGAGATAGAAAGCGCCATAGAGCAGGTTGACGCCGATGACTCCCAGCGCCTGCTGTTGAAGGACGTTCTCCTTATCCAACATTCTGACGTGCAGGATGATATCGCTCGTCGGCCCTTGTGGCTCTGCCTGGAATCGTACTCCCATCCAGCCGTGACATTCATTTGTCCCCTTGAAACTTCTGGCAGCGACCGTGTCGGAGAAGACAAAAAACGCGGATCGTTCACCCCGCAAGGCCTCCAGGCGATGAATGAGCAAATCGTATTCACGACTGAGCATGAGTTCCAACCGTTCCCTGGAAACGTAACGAGCCGACTTCCCGTAGAACGCATCGCTAAACTTCATGTCATACGCAGAAATAGATTTCGCCACCGTTCCCGCGGCGCCGCCTGCCTGGAAAAAGTACCGGGCCACTTCCTGGCCTGCGCCAATTTCGGCAAACGTGCCATACTTCGCCTCATCGAGGTTAATCGTGAGAGCCTTGCGATTCGTTGTTACGAGTTCCGATGATTCCATGGTTCCCCGGATCGAGCGTACCAGTTCTGCGTTTGGTATATCAGTCTTGAGCCTTCTTGCAATAGCATTCGCTCGGAGAATTCCGTTGACGCAGGCTCCATCGTGAAGCTCGTGTCCGGTCGCCGAAATAACATGCCTTGTGTTGCGATCAAAATGGGCCGCCGGCAAGGCGCGAGGAGGGAGCATATCTGAATCGATACGTGACCGACGAGCAACGCAGACGCCGGCCCATTTTCATCGCAACCCACTGGGCCGTGGCCAGTTGGCCGTTTTTCCGTCCGGCGACCGCCGGACTCGCTCGACCCGTACGGACTCAGATATGGGCGCTTCGCTCGCGCCTCGAAAAAACAGCCAACTGACCTACGGCAAAAGGCATCTTATTTCGGCGACAGGACACTATAAAGACCCTGCTTCCTTTCGATCTCCTTGACCGAAGTCGCTGACAGGAGCGAGACGCGAAAGTGCCGTCCGAACTCGTGGAAAGGCGCCTGGATACCGATTCTGAAGAAAAATCAGGATCTTTTCGCGAATTTCGCAGCGAAGATCGAAAAGGGTCGGTGAGGTTTCGGCGCTGGCCAGGATACGAATCTCGACACAATCGGATCTGAAATCAGTGACCTGAACCACAAAAACCCGCTTATCCCAAAGTTTGGAGGCGTGAACAATCCGCTCCGCTTCGGCGCGGATCTCTGCGATCGGAATGAGAAAATCGGAGTAAAAGAAGACAACTCCAATCAGGTCGGAACTGTCGCGCGTCCAGTTCTGGAACGCCTTCTCCAAAAAATAGGTAATCGGAACGACGAGGCGCCTCTGGTCCCACACGCGAATGACGACGTAGGTCAACGTGATCTCTTCGATGGTGCCCCACTCTCCTTCGACGATCACCACGTCGTCTATCCTCATCGGTTGCGTAATCGCGATCTGGAGCCCGGCAATGATGGTGGAAAGCGATTTCTGCGCAGCGAACCCGGCGATCACTCCTGCCACACCGGCGGATGCCAACAGACCGGTCCCAATCTGGCGAACCGGTTTGAAATTCATCAGGATAGCGGCGATCGAGACAACCAGAATGACAAACACGAGCAACCGCCGAATCATTTGGACGCGAGTCTCCACCCTCCGCTTCTTATAGGCGTCGTACTGCATCATTTCCGACCTGGAAGTCATCATCGCCTCCACGGCGAGCACCGACCGAACGACCAGGACGGTGTTGGCGACGATGCCGGCAATGGAAATTATCTTGAACCCTGCATCTCGAATCGGACCCGGGAGTTCGAGAATGAAGATGGTGGTCGAAAATGCGAAAAGAATCAGGTTGTAATAAAGCGCCTGTCCGAGCACTGGAAAGGCGCTGTAATACCAGCGAACGGAAGGGCGATTGACAAAGTCGTTCAGCCACTGCTGGATAAGGCGGACAATCCGCAAGCAGAAACCAACGCCGGTCGCAAAATAACCGAGTTGCGCCACCTTCGCCGCGATCGCAAACGTCGGGAAGCCCCCAAGCGCCAGTCCAATGTGCGGAAGCAGCGGCACCGAAGCGAAGAATGCCCCGGTAAAGATGAAAAATCCGCTCAAGGCTCTACGCAGCGCAAACAGAATCCCATCCCGCCAAAACCGGCCGGTATTCGGCTTGAAGCGGCTGAGCGAATAGTTCTTGAGAATGACGACGCGCGCAAGTCCGGCGAGAGCAAAACCGATCGTGAGAATCAGCAACAACAAGAGCACCTTGGCGGGAGTAATCGCGAAAAGCAGCGGTTGTCTGCTCCAGCCTCCAAGCATCGAGCTGAACTCGAGCGACAGGACGTCAATGTCGTTGGAAAATCGCTCCGCAATATTCTGCAACCAGGAAGTTTTGACCCACGGGAAGTGGGCGGGAACGTAGGTCAAATAAGGGGTTGACTCCGGTTCAATCTGCGGCCCGGCTGAAAGGGCGACGGAGGGAATAACCAAGAGGACCCAAATCAATCTCGACAAAGCGTTGCGCACTTTTGGGAAACCAATGACGAAGGCACTATGGATCTTCAGCACGGGCGACAAATAGGAGCTAAGGAGTCAAGGAGTCAAGGAGTCAAGGAGCCAGCAAGACTTCGTCGAATGGAATTCTGTACCTCCTTAATTCCTGCGACTCCTGAATTCTGGCTCCTGGTTCCTGGCTCCTGTTTTATTGCATGTTACATTCTTCTGCGAGATGCTCCTCGTCCACGATGAAATCGTACGACTCGCTCGTTCATTCGACGCTGAAAAATAGTTTCGGTTTCGACACGTTCCGCGAAGGTCAAGAGGCCGTCATCGCAAAGATTCTGGAGGGCAAATCTGCCTTGGCGGTTTTCCCGACCGGCAGCGGCAAGAGTCTCTGCTATCAGTTAAGCGCGCTTCTGCTAGACGGTCTTACCCTGGTCATTTCACCGTTGATCGCGTTGATGAAAGACCAGATCGATTTTTTACACGGACGCAATATACCTGCGGCGCGCCTCGACTCCACCGTCGAATTGGAAGAGGTCCGTCAAATTGATGCGGATTTGCGAGCCGATCGTCTGAAGCTGCTCTACGTGGCGCCCGAACGTTTTTCCAATGAGCGTTTCATCCAGAAATTGCGCCAGATCAAGATCGCTTTGATGGTGATCGACGAGGCGCATTGTATTTCAGAATGGGGTCATAATTTTCGTCCTGATTACCTAAAACTGGCCCGCACAGCGCGCAGTCTCGGCATCCAACGAGTCCTGACCCTTACCGCGACCGCCACACCCGCCGTTGCAGCGGACATCTGCCGCGAATTTGGTATCGCCGCCGACGCGTTTATTCATACCGGTTTTTACCGTCCTAACCTGACTTTGCTGGTCACACCTTGCCGGTCAAACGAACAAATCGATTTTTTACTGCTCCGTCTGAAAGATCGTCCGCGCGGTCCTACGATTGTCTATGTGACTTTGCAGCGCACCGCCGAAACTGTTGCGGATGTGCTCTGCAAGAAGGGTTTTCCTGCGCGCGCTTATCATGCGGGCCTCCCAAACGAGGAACGAGACACGGTTCAGGATTTGTTCATGGAATCTCCGGATGCGATTGTCGTCGCGACGATCGCTTTCGGGATGGGGATTGACAAATCCGATATCCGGTATGTCTACCATTACAACTTGGCGAAGAGCCTCGAAAATTATTCCCAGGAGATCGGACGTGCGGGCCGCGATGGAAAAGATTCGATCTGCGAGATGCTGGCGTGCGGCAGTGATATGACCGTGCTGGAGAACTTTACCTATGGCGATACCCCGGACGCAGAAAATGTTTCCAGAATCGTCGACGCCGTCGTGCAACACGATGGAGAATTTGATCTGTCGCTCCACGAATGGTCTCGGACTTACGACGTACGGCCGCTGGTCGCCGGTACCTTGCTCACGTACCTTGAACTGGCCGATGTGATTGAGTCAACGGAACCGTTTTACAACGAATACCAGTTCATAATGCTCAAATCGACCCATGAAATTCTCTCGAAATTCGATACTTCCCGGGCCGAGTTTCTGCGTGGGTTATTCTCGGGCGCAACAAAGAGGCAAAAATGGTTCAGTATCGATTTGCATGCGATGACTAGCCGCCTTGGCACGACGCGGTCGCGCATCGTCAAAGCCCTCAACTATCTCGAAGAGCAAGGTGATCTGACCCTTAAAGTTGCAGGATTGCGCCAAGGATACCGCATCAAAACACCTCCGACCGACATCTGCGCTCTGAAACAGCAACTGATTCAACGCTTCGAAACGCGCGAGGGCAACGACGTCGATCGCGTCCGTCAGGTTGTTCGGATGGCCGAGGAGTCCGGGTGCATTGTCCGTCATCTGCTTGAGCATTTTGGTGAAGATCTTGGCCGGGATTGCGGGCACTGCAGCAGCTGCTCCGGCGACTCCCGCAGAGTGATCCGGATCGATGGAGAAGGAACTGAGGTAAATCTGGACCGTGGGAAAATCACCGCGCTGCAAAAGCAGCATCCCGAAGCACTGAAGTCCGTCAGAAAGATCGCACGGTTCTTGTGCGGGTTGAGTTCGCCGTCATTCACACAGGCGAAGCTCCATAAGCACGCAGATTTTGGAAGTCTGGCGGAAGTTCCGTTTCACCGGGTGATAGCTAAACTGGAAAACAATCCCATTGAACGCTCAGGTCACTAGGTATGATGGAACCCCAAAGCATTATCTTTCAGGATGACGGTTTGATTCCCAATAGCGGTTACCCGGTTCTTCTTTTCCGCGGAGCGGTGGATTTGGAAGACGTAGACCCGGCCTCGTCGATGGAGGAACGTTTTGCGGCAAATCATTGGACTAACTCGTGGCGAGACGGGATTTACGGGTTTCATCATTATCACAGCACGAGTCACGAAGTACTCGGCATCTACCGAGGCTCGGTCACCGTCCGACTCGGGGGGGAACAAGGCCAAGATTTCATCGTCGAACCGGGCGACGTCATCGTGATTCCGGCGGGAGTCGGGCACAAAAATACGGGATCCAGTCCTGATTTAGGCGTCGTGGGCGCTTACCCGGGCGGACGACGATGCGATTTACTGCGAGGCCGACCGGGCGAACGTCCGCAGGCAGAGCAAAACATTGCGGCGATCCCAACTCCGAACGAAGATCCTCTCTACGGCCCCCATGGCCCGTTGACGAGGCTGTGGGTGTGCTAGGTTGTCGGTTGGCAGTTGTCAGTTGTCGGTGGTCGGTTGTC
>Ga0210383_10005630_pt1 | contig 10986 bp, 14 predicted proteins | sample IncBWC14OmetaG_FD_160072 | JGI IMG/M metagenome (GOLD analysis project Ga0210383, IMG submission 160072) | Forest soil microbial communities from Barre Woods Harvard Forest LTER site, Petersham, Massachusetts, United States - Inc-BW-C-14-O ...
TTCGCCTTTCAGACTTACAAACTTCACGTTGGACTTTCTCGACAAGAATTGGGCATCTGAAGTGGACTTCGTCATATGTTCGTCCTAGTCTCTCGGTCTCTATCTCCGTGCCCCATTCATTTCAAATCCTATTTGCAGGGACAGGCGATAATGCTAGGTGAAAGTTTGTCCGTCACTCAGGACTGTACCTACTATTTATTCTGAACATTCAACAAGACACGATAGCGATCGCAAATTGCCTCGAACCCCTAGCGAGATATACGAATTGAATCGGGCAGTTGCCACCAAAATGGAGAACATCTTTACTAGCAGAGGCATCCCTGTTATCCCCAGCCTTGGTAAGCGATGCCTCACTCCCTACCGACGTACTCACACACCGGGTTGTACACTCTCTCAGGTAACAATGACGTGTGGCGTAAGTGCATCCACTTACTTTTTTATGTTGCATTAACGTTGGGACAACTCCTCTTTCTCAGCACATGTAAATTGGACTTTATTTCCTTTCCGCAATATCAAGCGCTGAATTGTGTTTTATTTCGAAGAACATCATGGCGCCAGGTAAGAGCAGCTTCTGAAGACGTCAGTACTACGTTGACAATGGATCTGACGAATAGGTCCTAATAGCATCACATACGAATTTGGGTCGTAAGCCGTGTCTCTTCTTTAACATGTTGAAGGCCCCTGATTTTTCAGATCACTCCAGGATATGGAAATCATTTATTCCATTTCCTTCATACCAAGTCTTTCAAAGGGGTGCATATTTCTCCACTGAAGTCATTCCGGATGCCCTGGCCGTCATCAGCTTGAACACCATGTATTTTTACGATTCTAACAAAGGTACTTTCTATGCATGTAGACCATTGGAGATTATCTGATTTGGTGCGTTGACCTGTAACTAGCCGTAGGAGGTTGCGAGTACCAGGATCCTGACGATCCTGGTAACTTACAGTTTGATTGGCTTGAGGTACAACTCAAGATCTTCCGTGAACGAGGGATGCAGGTGTGCCTGGCTATGTATTCGGTGAAGACCAAATTTAACTATTTGTTGACCCACCAGGTCTGGATATCAGGTGCGAGTTGTCCACATTGCATTGAGTTCTGTGACCGACGGTCCTTGTGTGTTCAGGTCACGTCCCCCCATCGCCAGGCAATTTCTTTCCGGAGTGTGTGCGTCCATTTGGTGTGCGGCTGATTGCCTGTACTAATGTTGTGTAGTATGTCAGATATGTGGAGTTAGCTTTAAGGTTTCAGGACACAGTCCTTGGCCATCTATTCGGGGTAAGGAAATTGTGCTTTGCGAACGAAGTCACCGTTGACCTAAATTTTAATCAGCATATGAATGCCGACCATGTAAGCACTCTGAAAGCGATCAGTCAGTGCTGCTGATCATTCTTCAAAGTTTTTCTTTCTTGAGGCTGAGGACCTCCAGCTCATATCGGAGAGTCAACATTCGCGCGCGATGCCTGTTACGTCTGGTCATGGTGATCTCTATCGGACCCTCCTCCACGAGTTCTCTGCAATTCCCAACACTTCCGATAAAGTCAACCTGGACGATTACGCCGTCATAAATGTATCACCACCTGTGGTCCCTAATCCTTATCTCCCAACCTTCAGGATATTTTCCTACAACATAACCAGGATCGATAACGCCTCAGATATCGAGGAAGATGAATTTTCCGAGACAACGAAAACACAACTGAAACGAAAACATGGCCACCATCGCGGTGAACATGGCAACAAGGCTTCACAGTGCAAGACTGAGCCATTCAAGGACACATGGAAATGTCGACTGAACGAGACATGGTACTCAGATCCCGATGCACCTTCGAGAAGAAATACACAGTGGACACCTTTAGGCTATGCTCAGGTACATTCTCTGACGTGTCAGGTTATCCGATATTTATGGATTGTAACAGTACTATATTCCTCATCTCGAGGCAGCGAACAAAACCCATCGGCCCAAGTTCAAGCTTGAATATTTGACATTCCCCCCTCCACTTCTACATCCGCCAACAAACATTGATCGCGGACATGAATTCTGGTACCCATTACCATTGCGGCATCTTCCCCGATCGCTTCGTAATGTCACGATCACCAAGTCCAAGTATGCACCGTATCACATGGCTGATTTGACCATCCCGTCTTGGATTAAATTGGCACGAAAATTAGCCAATCCAAAGCGAAAGAGGCTTCGAAAGAGGTTCAAGAAATATATGTTCTTGGGTGGCGAAGGCTAGCTAGAGAAAGAAGAATGGGATTGTCGGTGATGGCGAAAGGGGTTTGTACCTGTAGCATGAAATCTACATCAAGGATGAGTGATGCTGTTCCGGAGTACGTATACGTAGCAAAATCGTGGGAGTGTGAGCCAGGGTCGGGCTCTGAAAAATCCTATCTATAAGTACAAAATTCTCCAGGTCCTCCCAAAAGCGGCTCTCCTTGTTGTCTTGACGATTGACCTGCGACCTTGGTGTGATCTTGGTAACCATACTTTCCTTCCGAACCCTCAAGCCAAACGGCCATCCCGCTCCATTACACCACCGGCGGGAGCCCTTCCATCCACATTGTAGCTTTCTTCTCTGCCGTCTGCATCTCCTTTTCTTTGCAGACTTCATTCTTTCCTCTTTTTCTTCCCCTATACACTACTCCCGTTTGCTCCGTCTTTTGTTCTTCAAAATTCCCGGCTGGTCCGCCCCTAGCTTTCCCCCAGCAGCCCACTCTCCTTCAGCTCAACGCCCTTGATCTAGTCCAACATGGCTGCCGTCAATATGCAGATGATGTCGACGAATATGCCTCTCGACTTTCTTCCGCTCCATTCTTCACATTCCCGATCTAATTCGGTGTCGTCGTCTTCGACCCACTCCTCCAACTCCCGTCCCCAGTCCTCTCAGGGTGGTATGTCACGAATGCAGGCAGGAATGCCCCCATCCGCAGAAGACTTATATCGAGCTTCATATCATTTGGGTCAACATAATAATGGAATCCAGAGTGATCACGTACGGGATCCCTTTTTTTACTCTTCCTACTCCGTAGTCTCGACTGATAACGACTCTCCGAGCCAGTCGCCTCCCAATCATAACATCACCAATCCGGCTCTAAAAGGTCATCTACGTCCGAGCCACATCCGAGCTCGTGCTGCTGCTTCTCCTTATCCTCGTGACACCGACAGCGTCCATTCTTCCTCTAGCGAGACAGATGACATCGCCATGTTCCTGGGCAATCCTACCCCTGACTATCATACCATGTTTGGCGGCAGTCATTCCATTGTTCCGAACCAAGAAGCTATGCACGCTGCAGGAGCCTTTGGGAGGATGACTCTTAGTCCAGACCACCACGCACTGGAAAAATTAGCAGCAAACGTACGCGCTGCAACCACCACCAGTGCTTCAGACAGGGCAAAGCAAATATTCGTTCAGGCATGGTAAGCCACTCGATCTCATATTTTTCTTCATTTCAAGTATTAATGTGCTGAAGGTTGACCGCCAATTATGCACCGTATCCCGATGGGAATGTTCCTCGACAGGGACTCTATTTCTCCTATCGACGGGTTTGCGATCAGTATGGGATACCTCATATCAATACGGCCACACTAGGCAAGGCAATTCGACTTTGTTTTCCTACTATTAAAACTCGGCGTCTTGGTGTCAGAGGAAACAGTAAATACCACTGTACGTGCTACATTCTGGTGACGAACCTACCTGACTAGTGTCCCAATGACAGATTGTGGTATACGCCCTGCGACTTCGGCAGAAGCTGAATGGCTTCAAGATTATATCCACAAGTCTAACAACAGTGCAGGCCAACCGTCCGTCAATGCTGCCCGGCTGGCTCATGAACAATCAGAATCTTCGAACAGAAATGAAGAGCGCTCCGACGAAGACGATGATGAAGATTCTGAAGGCGTCAATTCGGCAATGGGTTCCAAGCGAAACTCGTTGACCCTGAGCGGCGATGTAAAGGGGGCAGTCTTTCCACAGGACTTAAGTGATAAGACTCCTACTGCTGCTACTTTGTTGTCTCAAGTTCAAGCTGCTCAACGACCCCCAGGGTCGTTCCCTCCTCAAGCATCCATCCGTCGACACCTGCAGCAGGAGCCTGGAATCACAGTCCAATCCCAATCACACTCGCCACCATCAAACAACTCCGTTCCTTTCCTGGCTTCCCAGCCCCCTATTTCTGTTCGACAATTCCCGCACTTCCCTTCGATCGAGGAAGCCGTCGGCGCTAACTCGACATCTCCTCATGGCATGGCTGCTCGTGAGGTTTGGGGTTGGTTTCAGGATCATCTTGATGCTCTCCTCGAAAGCGTCAGATCTTTTCGCTTCGATCAGTTCGAAATGCATCTGCGAACGTTTTGGTCCAGCTTGGGAGGTAATCATCGTGAAGTCGTTCACGCACCAGCTATCGCCGGCTTGATGGCAAAAGCAGATGCCATTGTCTACGATGTAGGAGTCTTATTGATACTGAGGCAATCTCTCCTGACCATCATTCTGTAGGAAATTCTGGAAATCCTACGTTCGCGAATGCTTTCCCCAATTCCTTCCGCATCGTTGGCAAGTCTTCGGCAGTTGGCAAACAAGATGGAAAAGATCCTTCTAGTAGCTCTAGAAAACTATGGCAACACGTTTGTTGAGCCGAAGGTGGAGCTGGGCGCCCGATTCGGTCATCTAGTCTGTCAGTCCTTCCGTCATCATGTTGTCTCTTCTTCTTGACGTCGCTAACACTGGTCGTCTGCCAGTGCGATTCCTCGACATTTATCAAGTCACTCAAGCGCTAAATACTGTTCTGACTAACCCGAAACAGCTCACAGAAATGCGTCGATCTTGGCAAAAAGTAGATTTTGAGTCTGTTCGGAATCAATCGGCTTTGGTGTGCAACTGTCGTCACGAGGATTTGGTACAGCTCCTAGAAGTTGAGTTTGTCGGGATGCTGGATAACCTAACGAAGAGTAATGAACCAGTGAGGGAGGTCATGACATGGGCGGACAAGTGTTGTGAAAGGCTGATGGGGAGTAGCCGCACAACCCATGGGGGATCAGAAGAGAGAAGCACAATGAGTTCGCGGAGCGTTCTAATCCGCTGGGGCTATGTCACAAGTCAAGTTATGAGGGATCTGGTAAGTTTCGAAAGCTAATGTCCTCCCAGAATAGGCTAACATCGTGGCCATTTAGACGATTCGCAGCGACCCAGCGTTCGGCGCTTTCCAGATTATGAAACTGTTTTTAGAGTAAGCTAAATGACCTCAGTTGGTTTCCCAGTCACTAATAAGATTGCGTAGTGACTGGATTGCAGTTAATGTCCTCAGAAGTGTGGCTCTTTCGACCAACTCTGTAGCGGCATCAGTGGAACCGGTGATGCAACAACAATTTTTCACTCTTTCGCCAATGGCGGGTCAGGAGAGTTTCAACACTATGGACGTTCGGCCACAACATCTGATGGCTCACACTCCCACGACATCGAGCATGCTTGCGGCCCTTCAGCACGATCCCTTCCCTCAGGGACCTCTTGATTCAACATCGTCTGCTTTCAATTCAGACGCTTATGGGTCATTGTCTTACATGGATACCTCCACTCCCCAGGACGACACTCTACCTGCTGTGCATCAATCGGGACTGTCATTCCCCGACTTCTCGGGTTCTGGCAGTTCCTTTGATGTTTCCAGCTTCACATCCCAGGACTTGGGCATGAATTCATCTGCTACCCCGGCAAACGAGTCCGAACATGAGCCCGAGCCTGTCAAAACAGAACAGCAGCCAGGTGTGTAAGGAGGTTGCGAATGTTGATTATTCATGGAATTTTCGCCATTTATGCTTCTCCAATGTCCTCTCCCTTGTTCTCGATATATCGTCATCATCGTACTGTATCAGTTTTTCGTTTTTACTGGTTGATTTCGTCCCTTCACGCTCCTTAATCATGTATAGGATTTGGCCCTGCGCCAATTTGTTATCTATATATATAAGTTGTCTGTTCTGCACCTGAAAAATCCTTACTCTCGTGATGGTAGGTAGTTGTATTATGAGTATTTGCAAATCCTTCTGTCAGTGGTCCCCATCCATCCATCCCTCTGTCTTGCATTATGGCCCCACCGTCACAGCACCCTCCAATTCTTGGGCGACCTCCAGCTTATCCACTGCTTCGGCACTTGGAACTGTTGTGGAAGGCAGGTCAACAACCTTCGGAGTTGAGGCTGGTTCTGCTGGGTGTCCGCCTCCACCGTTCGGAGGTAAAACCTCCGTTTTGATCTCTTTGGTAGGATTAGCGAGGCGTTTAATATCAGCCTCGGCCTTGGAGATGTTGTCTGCAGTGACACGCGCCTGATTGGCCTCAAACCAGGCCTTTTTCGTTTTCAGATCATCGATGACACGGGGAACATCTACGGTCGACGCTGGTGGAGGAATAGACAGTGTAAGAAGAGCGGAAAGCGTGGGAAGTGGAACATTGAGCTGAGTGCTCGTCGGTGCGATAGCACTGGCATCCGATGAACTATTGGTTTTGATGTATTCCTTCTTCCCTTTCCCCTTGCCCTTCCCTCCGACAAAGTAATCATCCTCCCCTTCGCCCTTTTTCTTCCGCACCACCAAACCCGCCTGTGGTACTGCCTCGACTTTCCTCAGTTCAAGTTTGGGCACTCCAATCACATCTGCCTTGACAGATAAGGGTAGAGCACTCTTGAAAGTCAAGCTTCCGCTATTTTTACCCGAGAAATAATCGATGAGCGTTTGACAATCCTCGATTTGTGGTTGGAACGCTGGCGCCTCCGCCTCCTCTCGAAGACGTTCTGCTATTTCCTGTTTCTTCTGTGCCTCCTCGGCGGCCCGCTGAGCACGAGCCTTTTCTGCACGCCTCGCCCTATCCTCGTTGACTTTGCTCCAATAACGATCGTTTGCGTCCCGGAATCGTTGGGATGATTCGCGCTTTTCGGTGTAAAGGGTGTTTAGTTGCATTTGTAAGTTGTCACGTTCTTCAAACAATTTTGAGCGGCCAGCAAACGCTTCATCTCCTTCTTTCTTAAGTTCGTCAAGCTCGGCTTTGATCGCATCGTACCGTTCCGAAACAGCTTTCGACTCCGGGTCATCAAGTTGTTTTCGCAGTTCATCAACGGCACGACGATCGGCTTCAATGGAATCCTGGTCGGCTTGGAAACTCTCGACAGCGCGGCGGTTTCGTTTGCATTGACTGATCTCCTGAAGAGCCCTTTTCTCGTCAGCAAGTTTCATATTGCCTGACTCGACTTGCGTCTCCAAGTTTCTGGCAAGAGAATTAGGAATAAATGACGTGGAACGGATGGGACAACCAACTTGATATGTGTATCGACATCCACCACAGTTTTGAAGGGTATCTTCGATTTCGCCGTTTGGAGGTCTTTAATCTGAGAGGAGGCCTTAGTAAATATATTACAAGACAGAGTAACATGTCATTCATACCTTCTTTTGAATGCCGTCTTGAATGGCTTTTACTTGATCTATAATTTTACCTCTCGAAGCCTTAATATTGGATTGCTGTTCACGGATGCTGTCCAATTCAGCGCGAAGCGTGTTCCGTCGGTCATTTCCAGGACCAGACTTGGTTGCGAGAGAAATCTTGTCTCGTAAAGACGACTGATGGGACGTGTGAGCACAGGTGTCGAAACACAGTACAGAACGCTTTACCAGTTTGACCTGAAGGGAATCAATCTCCGTCTTTATCTTATCCTGCTCAGCATCGTATACATTTTTGTCCGGCTTTCCAGTCACAACCAGCACCGGGGTCTGCTCCAACATTTCCGGTTTTTCTGTTTGAGGAATAGGCGTGGTTGTTCCATTAGTGGTAGTGGATGGAGCCTTTCCTTTTGCAGAGCCTCCACTGTAGTTGGGGGCGGATTTTGTCTTGGGTGCAGGCATGGTAGGAGGTGAAGTATTAGGGGAGGATGATGCCACCAGTGTGTGCCGCCAGGATGATCGTGCGAAGTTCTACATCACGATCATCCATGCCAGCTCACCAATTCCCGAATTACTCAGAATTGGCTTGACAACATCGAGCTCACATAGTTGATATTTCAACGCACTCTGGAATTAATAATATATATGTAGTATACTGCAGCAGGATGGGAGATTGTGAGCTCGAGCAAGCTAGCTGCTAAAATACAACCCTGGCGTCCAACTTTTCTACTTCTCCAAAACATTCGTTATAAAGTTCCCGATAATCGTCCTCCTTGTCCTCCTCTCCTTCCTTCCGTTTTGTTTTTCGCTTCTGGTCAGGGCACACCATTATACAGCTTGTGGGCCGTTTGGTCGAGCTAGCGTGACCAAGTTCCTCCTTAGAAGAAACGAAAACATATGGAATCTGAGCCTCCTCGCTTAGAACAGGGAGATGGGATATGATGTCGATAGGGTTGATATCTGCGGCCAGAACTAGAAGTCTGTCGATGTTACATGGATCAGGTGTGCGTAAATTGCAAGAGGGTTTTGCATACCCTTTTTCGCCTTTCCGTATTCCTTTCACTACTTCTTTGACTCCTCGTTTCACTTGACGTGCTTTGGAAGCTGCAGCACAGTTAGCAGCATACCATGATGGACAGACTATAGTAATTGCGTACCTTTTTTAATAGTCTTGTGCAACTTTTTCAAAAGCTTTTTCTGGGCTAGTGGATGTGCCAGAGGAGATAAATCTTCCAGTGGTATTATGATTTCTTCTTTCTCTTTCCTTGCCTTTTTTCTTGGCTGAAGATGGAGACAAGTTAAACACGCACAGGTCGGTTGAGTCGACCACCTACTTCGACATCATCGCCGTCAACCATCTCCACGTCCTCGGCTTCTGCAGGAGCCCCCACGACCTCCTTAGCGTCCTTTTTCTTGTTTTTCTTTTCGGATTTGTCTTTGCCCATAACTTTAGAATCCGGAGTTGGTTTAGGTTGGACTCGGAAAGGCAAATGAAGGTTAGCGTGACGTGACGAGCCGGTTTTGGGTTCAGTTGGCGGAGACTATGATGACGACTTGGCAATTGTTACACTGCATATACCCTGTTCTGTTATTTACAATATAACTATCAATTAACGCCTTGGTTATTCTGACTCTTCATCATTCCCGGAAGGAACATCTCCAACGCCCCTCAAGAAACTAAGCGATACCCAAGACATACCGCGCAGCTCTACATCATACCACCAATTCAACGCAATTGTAACATCTCCAGACTGTTGTACATGGTGCCACCATCCCGCGGGGAGATATAAAGTTTCTCCGGCGTGGACGGTGATATGGATAGGATGTGCTTGTGGTGGGAGGACGTCCGGAAGGTGGGGATCGGCGATGGACGACCAGCGGATGGAAGGGACGGAGGAAGGCGCAGGTGAAAGTGTTAAAGCGGAGGTTGAAGATGAACGGATGTAAGTCGCTTTGGGATACTTGCGTTCTAAGATGGCAGCTGGATAAGTATCTGGACTGGGCGGGGTTGGAGAAGAACCAACCTTTCAGACACCATCCTTCAGTTGGAGATAAGAGCGTAAAATGCTTCGCCCCGCGAACTACAGTATAAATATTCTCATATGGGTCTATGTATCGTCAGGGAAGGCGCATTCTTCGAGGCATCATGTACTTGCCGCTGTGCGTGCTGGTAACACTCCTGCTGTCCCCAATCCATAAATTCACGGCATCGGGTAATCTATCTGTGGAAGTGAACAGTCAGACTAATAGTAGTTTGACACTCAAAGGTATTCACCGAATGCTTCACTGCACCAAGGAATTTCATTCGGAACGTCCAATCTTAATGGCTCAAACTCCGAAACGTCGTGAGCGGGGACATCTTCAAAAAAACTGCTGGAATATATATTCCCGTTCTGCGATTGAAGGTAGTGTACTTCTGGATTTCCATCAGCCTTTCCTGAACATTTGCGTGTGTAAGCAGTTCCCATTACAAAGATTCGACAAACGTTGAATAGCGATATGGTCGCACCTAACCTGTGGCAAGGCAGTAGAGGAAACTAGCCATCGTCATTGGCTGGACATGAGGTTCCGTAAAGTACAGCATTCCATTAGGACCGGGCGTAATAGCATCTGCACGGCTGTCGATACAGTATGTTCAGGTCCAGTGGAGTGGATCGAGGAATATGCCGAGATGCTAACCCATTGGGGGTAACTGCGACAGATATATTTCGTGCGGCCATTCTTTCAACAAGATATTCATTTGTCCATTCAGTCGCGGCAGGGACTTTAAAACCTGGATTCTGTGTCAGTCAGAATGTATTTGAACGTCAGTAAATCGCAATACCTTTTATCAAGACAGGTCTAGATATATGTGCCAGTCTCGAAAATTGCAGAGCTGTTGGAGGAGATTCTAAGACTTCGTAGTGAGTCCCATTTAAATCTGTTGAAGAATCAGAGACAGAAGGGCAACGATTCAAATAAGTACTACCGTAATATTCGTTCGAAAACCATCTTAATGACGCTGCATGAGGATTAGTTGCATTCTGCATATCGAGAGATTCAGATTGTGTAAGTTGTAGTAACTGAAATGATGCCGGGCATACTAGTTCAAACCATGACACGTTACGGTCACGCGACCGTGACGCGTCGTCACTGGCGACGACTCCCGATCGGAAAAGGCTTGAACTTGAAGTTCAAGTTGAGTTTCGCATTCTTGTGACTGTTCAAGCTTTCCGAGTCAAGCTTCAAGCGCTTCCGAGAAGACCCGGAACCGGCGTGTGATTGACATGGTCGAGAAAAAGAAACGATCTTCCTCCAAGGCTAAGCAGGTCAGTCTTCGTCGCCGTTTACCCGCGTCTCCATTGCTGGATTCCGCCTGCATACAGTTGGTTTCGGGTCAGAAAACTCTATTCGATCTTTTTCCAAGAAGGCTAGACCCACCGAAGGAAACAAAGGACCTGCAACGTCGCACAGAGCATCCTCGAATTGACGGGGACTCAGATTCTTCCATTGGTTTGCCGCAAGCATCGTCTTCGAAAATGACCCTGGATATCTATGCTAACAACGGACAACACGATCGTTGTGAGCGTTTT
>Ga0210383_10005631_pt1 | contig 10982 bp, 8 predicted proteins | sample IncBWC14OmetaG_FD_160072 | JGI IMG/M metagenome (GOLD analysis project Ga0210383, IMG submission 160072) | Forest soil microbial communities from Barre Woods Harvard Forest LTER site, Petersham, Massachusetts, United States - Inc-BW-C-14-O ...
CGTCGGCTGCACTCGCGCCGACGCCGGCCAGCTCGAACAAGTCATCATGAATCTCGTCGTCAACGCCAAAGACGCCATGCCCAACGGCGGCAAAATCTCCATCCGCACCGCCAGCGTCACCCTCGACGATTCCTACCGTCCCGAAAACATTTTCATCAAGAACGGCCCCTACGTCATGATCGCCGTCAGCGACAACGGCGAAGGCATGGACCGCGAAACCCAGGCCCGCATCTTCGAACCTTTCTTCACCACCAAAGAAAAAGGCAAAGGCACCGGCCTCGGACTCTCCACCGTCTACGGCATCATCAAACAAAGTGGCGGCTACGTCTTCGTGCAGAGCGAACTCGGCCGCGGCACCGTCTTCACCATTTATTTCCCGCGAGTCGACGAACCCTCAGAAGCCATCGGCGCCACTCCCGTAGCTCTAGCCGCCGTCGGTGGAACCGAAACCGTCCTCCTGGTCGAAGACGAAGATTCCGTCCGCCAGCTCGTCCGCGAAACTCTCGAATCCCGCGGCTACCGCGTCCTCGAAGCCGCTAACGGCGCAGATGCGCTCACCCTCGCCGCCGCTCACTCTGACCCCATCCAACTAATCATCACAGACGTTGTCATGCCCGGCCTCAGCGGCCACGAACTCGTTCAGCAACTCAAGTCCGCGCGCCCCGACCTGAAAGTCCTCTTTCTCTCCGGCTACGCCCAGGACGCTTTCCCCAGCACCGCCGCCGCCGACAGCCAGAAAACATTCCTGCAAAAACCCTTCACCCTCCAAAACCTGACCCGCAAAGTCCGCGAAATCCTGGGCCCACCCACCAACTAAAAGTTTGTCCGACAAAAGGTTCGGGAAGGGCACGGCTTCAGCCGTACCGCGCGAAATGAAAAGATTCGCGGCTTTAGCCGCTGGGGCTCCCATCCGTACCTCCAGGTGTAAAATCTCTTCGCAACCACACCCGCCGTCCCGTCATCAGTACAATAAGAATCCTGGAGGAAAAATCATGGCTTTCGAACTACCGCCCCTGCCTTATGATTACGCAGCCCTCGAACCCGTCATCGACAAACAGACGATGACCCTGCACCACGACATGCATCACGGCACCTATGTAAAAAACCTAAACGCCGCCATCGAGAAGCATCCCGAGCTGTCGAAGAAGAGCGCCGAGGATTTGATCCGCGACCTCAACTCCATCCCCGAAGACATTCGCGGCGCCGTCCGCAACAATGGCGGAGGCCACGTCAACCACTCCATGTTCTGGAAAATCATGAAGCCCAAAGGCGGAGGCGATCCCACCGGCCCCATCGCCCAGGCCATCACCAAAACCTTCGGCAGCTTCAAAGATTTCCAAACCAAGTTCAACGACGCCGGTGTAAAGCAATTCGGCTCGGGATGGGTCTGGCTGGCCGGCAACGCCGGCGAGGTCCACATCATGTCCACGCCGAACCAGGACAGCCCAATCTCCGTAGGCCACTATCCCATCTTCGGCAACGACGTCTGGGAACACGCCTACTACCTGAAATACAACAACCGCCGTCCAGAATACTTAGCCGCCTGGTGGAACGTAATCAACTGGGACGAAGTAAACGCCCGCTATGAAGCCTTCAAATCGGGCAAAGCCGTTCACGAACCCGCCATGGCTGGACGCTAACCGATCCGTGATCCCGAGGATCTGGTCCTTAGCTAAACGAGGGCACCCGGTTCTTCATTGATTGGAGGCAGCAATAAAGGCCCCGCGTGCAGCGGGGCCTTTCCAGTTTCTCGGACGAAATCCTACGCCGCTGCCACCTCCACATACTCATTCGGCTCGGCCTCGAATTCCGCCCTGCATTCTTCCGAGCAGAAGGAGTACTTGCGTCCAGCAAACTGCGCTTGGAATTCGGATTTCTTCTCGTCCACTCTCATTCCACAGACCGGATCGGTTGTCATGAATTCCTCCAGCAAGAGAATTGATTTCCTTATGCCGCTCCCCATAGCAAGGACATCTCCGTTCTCCGCCTTCCTCAACTGACTGACTCCGCTAACCGTTTCGCCGCCACGCGAACTCTCTACAGAAAACCCCCGAAGAAAATTCTTCTAAGCCCGTGCACCTTATACCCACCCGTTTACGCGAATCATGGTTCATGTGGGGACAGCCACCTCGCGAGCCTGCCCGTTTTGCCGAAGCCCCGAGCAAAGCCGCCGAGGGCTCTCGCCAAACGAAGCGTGGCGGAAGCCACGACGGGTAGACCAGACCTTTTCGGGCTGCGTCAAGGGCCGATACGAGTCGGGCTTCAGGCTCCTGAGGTACCTCCGTTTCCACCGCGGAACCACTCTCCTCGTCCGCCCGTACCATCCTTAAAACCGAATGCGCCCAGCCCGCAACTCCCGCCGCCTCGTGCTCCTCCTCACGGTTTATTTAGCATTCTCCGTCGTAGCAGGAATCTTCGTAGCCGACGGAGCCCTGCATCCCACCCGCCGCCCCTGACGCAGAAAGACGAATCCACCATGCTGGAGATTTCTCACCAACTGAATTCCGATCTCGCAGACGTTTCCATCACCACGCCCGACACCATCACCCTTCGCGCTTGGATCATCCATCCCATCAGCGGCAACGGCGACGCAGTAATTCTCCTCCACGGCCTGGCCGACAATCGCTTCGGCATGACCGGATACGCGCACCTCCTCCTCGCAAACGGATTCACCGTCCTTCTCCCCGACGCCCGCGCACACGGCGCCAGCGGGGGCCCGCTCGCTACCTACGGCCTCGTTGAACGCAACGACATTCACCAGTGGTTCGACTTCCTCGTCGCGCGCGATCACCCGCACTGTATCTTCGGATTCGCAGAATCGATGGGCGCCGCAGAACTCTTGCAATCTCTCAGTGTCGAGCCCCGTTTCTGCGCGGTCGCCGCCGAATCTTCCTTCTCCAGCTTCCGCGAAATCGCCTATGACCGCATGGGCCAGCCCTTTCACCTCGGTCCGTGGTTTGGGCGCACCATCTTTCGCCCCCTCGTCGAGTTCGCCTTCTTGTACGCTCGCTGGAAATATGGCCTCGACATGCAGCAAGTCTCGCCCGAAGCTTCGGTCGCAGCCACTGGAGTTCCGGTCTTTCTGATCCACGGCCAAGTCGACAGCAATATTCCCCTTCGCCATTCCCACCGCATCCAGGCCCGCAACCCCAATGTGGTTCTCTGGGAAGTCCCCAGCGCCGACCACTGCGGAGCCATAAGCACAGCGCCCCAAGAATTCAGACAACGCCTTTTGACGTGGTTCTCCTCACAGCCGGGGAACAAGAACTGGCCACTGGCCACCGACCACTGCTTTCTGCATTTCCTGTGCAACCCCTGTGCACAATCAACTTCTCGACACTCAGGAAATCCTGTCTCCACGCTCTCCTCCAAACAGAACCCAAGCCCTTCATGCGGCTTAGCGACACATCTCTGACCGGGCCCTTCATCCGTGCCGATCCGCGAAAATCCGTGGCAACGATTTTCCTCAACTGCACCAAAAATACTGAATTGACCGCGCGCCCTTTCGCTCGTACATTCACTCTCGCCTTCTCAATAAAAATGAATCGGAAAATCGGCCGAAGACAAGAACCGGCCGATGACGCAACACAGCTTTGATTGTCATCCTGAACAGGCGTTTTTGCGCAGTGAAGGATCCGGGCGGACCCCGCGATGTGTCGCGTTCTTTGCGACACAATAATGGCGCGTTTGGCCCGCGTCCTTATCAACTTCAACAGTTAGGAACCAACTGGCCCGCATGAAAGCACCGAACCCATGGATCACCTATCGCACTCGCTTTCTGGTCAAAGCCAAACAGCTCACCACCAGCCTCACCTTCGCCGACGTTCTCGGGCGACAGCATTCCGGCCGCAAGGGCGACTATCTCGTCGAATCCTCCGATGGCGTTCTCCGCATAGCGCCTCGCCAGATCTTCGAGGACATCTACGTACCCTTGCTCTCCGGCGAGACAACGGAGCAACCCGAAATTCCTGCGCCACCATCGCTCCCAGTCCACTTAATACGCAAATCTCCCCAACCCTACCGGAGCGCTCGGAACCCCAACTCCGGTCTGCGCTCGTTGTAAGCAACCGTCCCAGCCGCCAGTTTCCGTGGGGTTTTGCTGGCCCCTGGCCCCTGACCACTGGCCACTGCCTTTGTAAACGCCAGATGAATTCCCTTTGTGGAAAACGAATCCCAAACGAATCCCTCAACCCCGCACCAAGGCCGTCATTGTTGAGGATACAACCTGTGGTGTTTCCCTCTTGACAGGCACAATAAGCGGGAGTAACTTTGCATTCCCATAGCCCTTTAAAATCGGTCTCGCGGGAACGGGGCCGGCGAAAGATGAGGGGCGCTGTCAGGAAGGATTTACGGGTGGGCGTCAGGCCAGAGGTGACCCGGCGCCACCCGTAAACGTAAGAAAACAAAGTGGAAAGTGCGGTGGCCGTTCCCCCGATCCTCCCCCGGGGGGCCGACTGAATCAGTCAGTAAGAACTCGTCTCACACCGGAACGCAGTTCAACTTCTGGCCGAAGCCCAAAAGCCAAAGCCCGAAGCCGGTTTTAGGAGCCCTGGATGGAAGCTTTAACTAGACTCGTCGCCGATTCCCTAGCCCGGCACGGCTTCGACCGCCCCGTAGATCCACGCCGCCTGCAATGGTCGCGCTGGTTCCGTTGCGATTCCACTCATAGCCTCCTCGTAGTCCCCAGCAAGCCCGGCATCTTCGCCCTGGCCGAAGACATCATGGACCTGGGCACGAGCAACTCGCCTGTGGGGACAGCCGTCCTCGGCTGTCGAGCCGAGCAAAGCTCGACGGCACAAACATGTGGGGACAGCCGTCCTCGGCTGTCCGACCGAGCGCAGCTCGGTCGCGCCGCCACTGCTCCCGGCGAATCCAAACGCATGCTGGCCGTCCTCCAGTTCTCCGAAGACGACGACATGGCCTTCACCCTCGACCGCATGTTTACCTGCGCCAATCCCATGCGCGCGCGCTTGGCCTCCGGACGCTGTTTCCTGCGCTTTGTAGTCATAGAAGACCAGATCCAGCGCCGCAACATTTGCAATGCCCTGAATCAGTGGATGCACTCCTCTGCCGAAAAAGCTTCCGGCATCGGCATCGACTTCCAGTCATCACTGGAGTTCACAGATGGCGCAGGCGCACCTCGTGTGGGTCGGACACTCCTGTCCGACAACGCTGACAGCACCACAACGCCAGCCCAACCAGCAAGGGTACAAGCATCGGATGCAGCATCCCAGGCCCCGAATCTGGATTCCGGAGCCAACAAAAATCTTCACTGTCCTCACCCGCTACCCTCGGGCTTCTAAACCGAAGGGTCTGGAAACCGGTCGGAGAAAGTCCTCAACCGGGTGGAGCAGGCCTTCAGGCCTGCGTTAAGGGCAGGCATTTGGATCGGGCTTTAGCCCCTGAGGCTTGGAAGTATCGAGTACCACCGACGCATGCAGCACCGTGGAAGAGCGGCGCTTCAGCGCCGCGTAAGAAGCAACGAAATGACAGGGGGCTTTAGCCCCCGAAGCACAAGCTCCCAAAAAGGGGAGCCAAAGCTCTTTAACAAGAACTGCGACACCCCGAACAAATTCCCGTTCGGGCACAACCCAATTCCCCGCATCCACCCCCATGGACGCCGAATCGGGTCAGGATAGATAGAATCTAACTAATAATGGAGAGAGCAATGCCCGAGGTTAAAACCACTACCGTCAATACCCCTGCGGCCATCCCCGCAAACCCTGTAACCACCAAGAAGACCGCGCCCGGTCTCTCCTTCCGCCGCCTCTTCACCAAGCCGGGCGTCTCCCCCTACGACGAACTCGAATGGGATCTCCGCCTCGCCCAGATCACCGACGCTCAGGGCAACGTGATCTTCGAACAAAAAGACGTCGAAGTTCCCAAAGACTGGTCCATGACCGCCACCAACATCGTGGCCTCGAAATATCTGCACGGCAAAGTCGGCACGCCTGAGCGCGAAACCGGAGTCCGCCAGCTAGTCACCCGCGTAGCCGAAACCATCCGCAACTGGGGACTGGCTCAGGGTTATTTCAAAACCCCAGAAGACGGCGCGACATTCCACGACGAGCTAGTCCACATCCTCGTCCGCCAGTACGCTGCCTTCAACTCGCCGGTCTGGTTCAACGTAGGCTGCGATCGCATCGAGCCCAATTCCGACGCCCGCAACTGGCACTGGAATCCGCAGACTCAGCAAGTCGAGTTCGGCATCACCGGCTACAGCAAGCCGCAATGCTCCGCATGCTTCATCAACTCAGTAAAAGACTCGCTCGATTCCATCCTGACTCTAGCGAAAACCGAAGGCATGCTCTTCAAGTGGGGATCAGGCACAGGAACCAATCTCTCTCCGCTGCGCTCCTCCACTGAAGGTCTAAGCGGAGGAGGCACAGCCAGCGGCCCGCTCAGCTTCATGAAAGGTTTCGACGCCTTCGCCGGAGTAATCAAGTCCGGAGGCAAAACTCGCCGCGCCGCCAAGATGGTCATCCTCAATGTAGACCATCCCGACATCGTCGAGTTCATCGAGTGCAAACAAAAAGAAGAGGCGAAGGCCCACGCTCTAGTCGCTCAGGGATACGATGGTTCTCATCCCGACTCCGACGCCTACTCTTCCATCTTCTTCCAGAACGCCAACAACAGCGTCCGCGTAACCGACGACTTCATGTACGCCGTAGTCCGCGACACCGACTTCTCCACCAAAAAGGTGCAGGACGGCAGCGTAATGAAAACCTACAAAGCCAAAGACCTGTTAAAGAAACTTTCCGAAGCCACCTGGCACTGCGGCGATCCCGGCATGCAATACGACACCACCACAAATCGCTGGCACACCTCGAAGAACACCGCAAGAATCAACGCCAGCAATCCCTGCAGCGAATACATGTTCCTGGACGATTCGGCCTGCAACTTAGCCAGCTTGAACTTGCTGAAGTTCGCGCCCAACGGCACGTTTGATGTCGAAGCCTACCGTCACGCAGTAGACGTGTTAATCACCGCGCAGGAAATTCTCGTCGACAACGCGGGATACCCCACAGAAATGATCATGCGCAACTCCCACGACTACCGTCCGCTAGGCTTAGGCTATGCAAATCTAGGCGCACTCTTAATGGCCGCAGGCCTGCCTTACGACAGCGACGCCGGCCGCGACTACGCCGCCTGCGTAACCGCAATCATGTGCGGCGAAGCCTATCTGCAGTCAAGCAAGATAGCCGAACAATGTCAGCCATTAACGCCCGCAACCGACACAGTAGCCACGCGTCTAGGCATCACCGAAGCCGCAAACATGCCCGGCGCAGCCTGCCCCGGCTGGTACATAAACCGCGAACCATTCCTGGACGTAATCCGAATGCACCGCGCCAGTGTAAACAACATAAACAAATCAAACGTCCCAAACACTCTCTACGAGTCCAGCAAACAATGCTGGGACGAAGCCCTGGCCCAAGGCGAAAAACACGGCTACCGGAATTCTCAAGTAACAGTGTTAGCGCCAACAGGCACCATAGGCTTCATGATGGACTGCGACACTACTGGTGTAGAGCCGGATTTGGCGCTGGTTAAGTATAAGAAGCTTGTGGGTGGAGGGATGATTAAGATTGTTAATCAGACTGTGCCTACGGCTTTGTTTAAGCTGGGGTACGATCACGATCAGGCTAACGCGATTGTCAGCTACATCGACGCTACCGGGACTATTGAAGGGGCTCCGCATGTTAAGGATGAGCATCTGGCTGTGTTTGATTGCTCGTTCAAGCCGGCTAAGGGGACTCGGTCGATTGCTTACATGGGGCATTTGCGGATGATGGCTGCTGCGCAGCCTTTTATCTCCGGAGCTATATCGAAGACGGTCAATCTTCCGGAGAATGCTTCGGTTGAAGACATTATGGAGGCTTATCTTCAGGCCTGGAAGCTTGGCTTGAAAGCTGTCGCGGTTTATCGGGATGGGTGCAAGAAGTCGCAGCCGCTTTCGGCGGCTGGGACTAAGACTGCCAACTCTTCGAAGGAAGACTCGCGGACTGCGGCTGTTCCACAGGAAGACAATCTGAATGCTCCTCCTCGGGCGGTGCGGCACAAGCTGCAGGAGGAACGCGCTTCGATCACACATAAGTTCAACATTGGTGGGCATGAGGGTTACATCACCGTCGGGCTCTATCCGGATGGGGAGCCGGGCGAGTTGTTCATCACCATGGCCAAGGAAGGCTCGACGGTTTCGGGGCTGATGGATAGCTTTGCGCTGGCCACATCCATTGCACTGCAGCATGGCGTGCCGCTGAAGCTGCTGTGCGAAAAATTTGCGCACACGCGGTTTGAGCCTAGCGGGTGGACTAGCAATCCCGACATCGGGTTTGCCAAGTCGATCATGGACTACATCTTCCGCTGGCTGCAGTTGCGTTTTCTGACTGGGCAGCAGCAGTTTTTGTTTGAGAATCTGCGGCCGAAACAAGGGATTAGTGGGCAGGGGCCAGGGATCAGCGAGGCAAATGAATCATCGAGAGGATTGCCGACCCCTGATCCCCGGTCCCTAAACCCTGGGTCGGTTCACGCCGCCGACGCGCTGGCCGGCATCATCGACCTGGGCGACGCTCCTACGTGCAGCTTCTGCGGCAGCATCATGACGCGGAATGGGTCGTGTTATCGGTGCGGGAGTTGCGGGAGTACGAGCGGGTGCTCGTAGCGTGATTGACTGACATGAAGGGCACTGCCCAGTTTGCTGTCTGCATCTCGAATAAGAGATACGCGGCCTCCTTGGAGGTGCGCAAGATTTATCGTCTTATGCCAGATAAGGCCGGGGCGAAGCTCGGCTTGGCTCGCGTGGTCGATGAGACGGGTGAGGATTATTTGTTTCCGGAGGAGTACTTCGTTTCGCTAGGGCTGCCGCGCACGTGAGCACGAGCGGGTTGCAGCTAATGCAAGTGTCGCTTTGCTCCGATGGACATAGATACAGTCTTGCCAAGCACAATGGGCTTTGGGTTGCAAGGGTTTGAAGGCTGCACAACAAGGAGCTAATGAGCGCAAACTTGCAAGAAATTCAGGGGACGTTGATGAGTGCGTTCGATGCCTCGGTGTACCCCTTGGACCTTCCGTCACCCGCATCGTATGCTGGGAAGGAGTTCGAAGTCGTATCGATGTTTTCAGGCTGCGGCGGCATGGACCTTGGCTTTCGAGGGGGATTTGAGGTGCTTCGTAGGGCCTATGCTCGCCTTCCCTTCCGCGTCGTCTGGGCAAATGAGCTTAATCCTGCGGCGTGCAGGACATACCGCAGAAACCTCGGCCACGAAATCCGATGCGGCGATGTTTGGAATGTTCTGGACACCCTCCCTCCGAGAGCGGATGTGCTAATTGGCGGCTTCCCCTGCCAAGACGTCTCCGTAAATGGAAAGCGAGCAGGAGTGGATGGAAGGCGAACGGGCCTATACCGAGCGATGATAGAGGGAGTTCGCCGGACGCAACCAAGGGTCTTTGTTGCGGAGAATGTGAAGGGCCTTCTTATGAAGTCTAGGCGGCAATCGATCCGCCAGGTCGTGACGGACTTTGAAGACTTAGGTTATAAGGTTTCCTATCACCTGTATCTTGCGGCAGATTACGGTGTTCCGCAGACTCGGGAGCGCGTATTCATTGTGGGTACTCTGCCTAAGGCCTGTGCCTTCATACCGCCGCCGCCTGACCGCACGCCTGCGTCTTGGATCAGCGCAAAGGAAGCGATCGCCGACCTCGAGGGGGTGGAGGAGTCTGCCGAAATAAATCACGTCTGGAGTCGGGCAAATAGAAGTCCCGAGCAGGGGAACAGGCGATTGTCGCCTGGTCGTCCGGCGTACACCATCCGCGCCGAATGTCACGGAAACATCCAGTACCACTATCGTCTGCGCCGACGTATTTCAATGCGCGAGGCGGCGAGGTTTCAGTCCTTCCCGGATTCATTCGTTTTCGACGCAAAGCTCAGAGAGACGGAAAGGCAAGTTGGTAACGCAGTTCCACCGGTCCTTGCGTGGCATGTCGCAAAGGCCGTGTGGCGCTGCTTGCGAAGCGATGGTGGATGATGGGGTCTGGAAATCTCCAGCCCTACCGGAACAACTCGCGTGAGGGAATCCAGTCCTTGGCGAGTTTGTCCGCCGTCTTGAGCCACTCCTTGATTCGGTCAGCTGGCCGAACTGACTTTCCCCAGTACTCGACCAGCAGTGCATCTTCCAGTCGTTTCGCGGCTTCCCTCATCTCCCCTTCTATATCTCTTAGCGCAAGCATCACGTAATTGCCGCCCCGAGTCCTGTTTTCCCGGTGGGCCACGCTGCCGGCCGAGAACAGATCCCTTGCCTGCGAGCACAAGACGCCGTGATAGGTAATTAGGTACATGGCAGCATCGTCGTACTTTTTCTTCGACCGTGACGGCTTGACCACCTGAGGGCAGAGAAGGGCAGCCTCGGCCCTTAGTCTCCTTTTCTCCTCCTGTGATAGCCCCATGTATAGGCGTACCTCAAGCGGGAGCGAATGTTCCTGGGCCTCCTCCGGCTTCTCCTCGAGCCACCAGAGTCGGTCGCCTGGCTTTAGCCGAGCCCTGGCATACTTGCGCACGAAATGCATCTTCTGCTCGGCCTCGAGGTCACAGAAATCTTTGTAGGCAATGCCAAATTTTGAAAAAAGAGAGATCTTTGCGTCCAAGTCAACTTCGAACCTTGGAACGTGTGAAGTACGCACATGCATCACGCAGTTCTCGTACTTTCCCCATCGGACCAGGGGCGCGCCGCCCAACTTGCCGTACAGCACGTATATGTGCTCGACGTTTGGGTCGCGTGTACCCTCGAATATGCTGTTCGCCACGGTTCTCCAGGAATCCGCGTTCACCACTTTTACTTCGACTCCAAACTTGCCTATAGCTATATCGGGGAAGAGTTGCGCGTGCGGAGAGAGGTCCACTTTTATCGAGTGACGCCGTCCAAGGTCTTGTAGATGAGCCCTGGCTCTACCTTCGAATTCGCGCGGGGCGTGGTAGGTCTTCGCCC
>Ga0210383_10005632_pt1 | contig 10981 bp, 8 predicted proteins | sample IncBWC14OmetaG_FD_160072 | JGI IMG/M metagenome (GOLD analysis project Ga0210383, IMG submission 160072) | Forest soil microbial communities from Barre Woods Harvard Forest LTER site, Petersham, Massachusetts, United States - Inc-BW-C-14-O ...
GCGACGAACACGATCAGCATCAGGACGTGCAGGACGAGGGCCACGACCTGGACCACGCCGACGCTGGCCGCCGCCACCGGCGCCGGGATCTTGCGGCGCTGCAGGTAGCGGATGTTGATCGCGGCGCCGCCGACGGCAGCGGGCGTGACCAGCGTGACGAAGGACCCGGCCAGCTGGGCCAGCAGGGTACGGGCGAAGTTCAGCCGCTCGACCACGAATCCGGACAGCTCCAGCGCCGCGCCGACGTAGGTGACGGCCGACAGGGCCAGCGCGATCAGGCCCCAGCGCCAGTCCGCGGCCCGCGTGACGTGGCCGAGGCTGGCCCGCGCGAGCTCGCCGGCGAGCAGGTACACCGCGGCGACGGTCGCAACCAGTGTGACCAGGCTGCGGAGCCGGATCCGCTGCAGCTGCACGGGGGCCACCTCGCCGCCGGGGACGGCGGCGAGCAGCCGCTGGCGCAGGGCGGGCAGGACGTCCCGGCGGCGGCGCAGGGCGGCCCGGGTGGAGCGGGCCAGGGCCGCGCGCTGCAGCAGCGGCACCACGGCGACCAGCTCGTCCGCCCCCGCCTTCGCCAGCGCCAGGTCAGCGGCCCGCTCCGGCCCGACGTAAAGAGCGAGCTCGGCCAGGAGCTGAGCCACGTCCAGGCGGATCTGCAGGTCGCTGGCGGCCACGTCGCCGTCGCCCGGGTCGAGCAGCATGACCTGGTCATCGCTGGTCAGCAGCATGCGGTCGGCGGTGAGCGAGCGGTGCGTGACCCGGTGCTCGTGCAGCAGGGACACGGCGTCCCAGATGTTCCGCAGCTCGGCGTCGGTAACCCCGGGATTCGCGGTATTCCGCTCGGCCAGCGTGGTCCCTTCATGGTGATCGAAGGCGAGCACGGTGGCTTCCGGCCCGACCCGGACCACGGCGCGCAGCCGAGGCGTGGGCGCGTCCGCGTCTTCGGCCGCGTAGGTCAGCAGGGCCCGGCGCTCCACGGTCCGGTCCGTCGACACCGGCGCACCGCGGGAGACCTGCCCGCGCAGCAGGACCGACCGGTACAGCCGGTAGATGGCGCCGGCCGCCTGCTGGTCCTTGTCGTAGACGGTGACGTCCAGCCGGTCGCCGGCGCTCGTCGTCGCGGCGTAGTGACGCGATCCGGCCCGGTCGGGGGTCCCCGGTGCCGAGCGGAGCCGGGCCATCTCGGTCACCTTCCGGTCCGCGCTGTTCAGCGCCGTCGCGATCTCCGCCGCGCTGGGCCGCAGCGACGGGCTGCCCGCCACGTACCGGACGCCCAGGCCGATCGTGCGCCCGACGAGCAGCGTGATCAGGAGCGACAGGACGGTGGTGTCCAGGTCCACCAGATGGACGAGCGCGTAGACGCCGACGGCCAGCGACAGGGCGTTCCGCCAGCCCGGCCGGCCGGAAAGGCCAATGATCGTCGCGTAGGCCACCAGGCCGGCCAGGTACGGATCCAGCGCCGCGGCGTGGCTGGCGCCTGGGCGGGACATGATGATCGCGTCGTAGAGCCGAGCCGCGAACTCGCGCTCCAGCGCGATGTTGATCACGGCCGCCACGACCGCGGCCAGGACCCCGGTGATCACCGCCTCGGCGAGCCGCTGCACCTGGCGCCGGAAGAGCTGGCGGACGGCCAGCGCGACGGGGATGATGAGGATGCCGAACAGCACCAGGGGCCGGGCCACCACCAGCAGGGTGTGCAGCCGCCCGCTCGCGCCGACAATGTCGGTCTCCACGCCGGTCGTGGTCGCGCTCGCCGCCACGCCGGCTATCGCCAGCACGATGATCTCGATGCCCGAGGTGATGCAGCGCAGCAGGTCGACCGGCTTGCGGATCCGGCGGTCAAGCCGGTCCGTGACCTGGATCGCTCCTGCCTGTGGTGGCATCACGGCACGATCGTTTCACCTGGCGGCCCCGCCGCAAAGCCGGGCCGCCCCTGGGGCATTGTCGCCGACGCGGTGATGAGGCAAGTCCGAGCCCTGGCGTGACCGATCCCCCGGCCGCGCTCGGCCACATCCGGGGGAGACAAAGCGTCGGCGGCGACGTACGATCCGTCGATGGACAGGTCGAGCTCTCCATCGGTGGACAGGTCGAGCCCGTCCGCGGCCCAGAGCGCCTCGGAGGTCTCCGCCGCGCTCACTCCGCGCGCCGCCGAGATGTCGGCGGACATATACCGCCTGATCGTGCGGGAGATCCCCGACCTGCGCAACGATAAGCGGGTGCTGGCGCTGCTGGAAGCTAGCGTCGCGGAGAACGTGGCTACCCTCCTGCATATCATGCAGCACGGCATTGATCTGGAGACCGTGCATGCTCCGTCGGCGGCCGAGGAATACGCTCGTCGGCTGGCGCAGCGTGGCGTCCCCGTAGCCGCGCTGCTGCGCGCCTACCGCATCGGTTCGGCCCGATTCGTGGACTGGTGCCTTCAGGAACTGGGACGGCGCAGCGACAACGCGGCGGTGGTCAGCACGGCCGGGCAGCGCATCGCGGGGATCGTGGCTGCGTACATCGACCAGACGTCGGAAGAGGTCGTGTCCGCCTACGAATCGGAGAAGGAGAACTGGCTGCGGAACCAGAGCGCGGCCAGAGCGGCACGGGTCCGGGTCCTGCTGAGGGGCGAGCAGGTGGACGTGACCGCCGCCGAGGCCATGCTGGGCTACCGGCTAAGGCAGCACCACCTCGGCGTGGTGACCTGGATCGCCAAGGCGCCAGCAGGCGGCGATGCGCTCGGACTCCTGGAGCGCGCGACCGTGGAGGTGGCGGCCGAAGTCGGCTGTGACGGGCGGCCGATGTTCGTTCCGCAGGACGAATTCTGCGCCTGGGCCTGGATGCCGCTCGGCTCACAACGCGATGTAGCTCTGCCGGTCATGAGCCTCAAAAACGCCAGTGGCGGTGACAGGATCCGGTTCGCTTTCGGCGAGCCCGCGGCGGGAGTGGCAGGTTTCCGCCGCACTCATCGGCAGGCGCTGGGCGCCCAGGCCGTTGCGCTGGCGGCCGGACCATCGGGCCAGATCGCGACCAGCTTCGGTGAGGTCGCGCCGCTGGCCCTGATGTCAGGCTCGGTCGAGCTGCTGCAGGCCTGGGTTACCGAGACCCTGGGGGCGCTCGCGGACGACGACGACCACAACGCCCGGCTGCGCGATACGCTGCGCGTCTTCCTCCAGGAAAATGGCAGCTACAAATCCACGGCCGAACGTCTGCTGCTGCACAAGAACACGGTGCAGTACCGGGTCCGCAAGGCGGAGGAGAGCCTTCGGCATCCCATCACCGAGGAACGCCTGCACGTTGAACTGGCCCTGCTGGCCAGCCAGTGGCTGGGCGCAGCAGTCCTGCGGCCCGCTGACGAGCCGAGAGACTAGCCTTCCGCGATCGGACGGATAGGCCGACTGCTGAGCGCGGCACGTGTGCTCAGTCTGTAGCCTTGGGATGCCCGGCCCCGGCGTAGATGATCCAGGCCGTACGTCGCGCGTCATCGATGACGTACCAGATTCGGCCGCCACCGGTCACCTCGTACTGCCATTGCTCCAGCGCTTCACCTTTCCAGGCCGCCGTGCCCAGGCTGCCCTTCAGGCGGTGATGACGCTCCGGGGCGGATCGTGATCGCGGATTAGCCCGGATAGCGTCGAAGGCGCACCGCAGGTTGCCGCCTGCCTGACGGCCGAGTTGCTCCCATCCGTCAGCCGACTGGTTGCTGGCGAACCGCAGGTCGTACTCGCCTTCGATGGGCGGAGGGGCCGCCCGTTCGCCGCGCCGAGGGCTCATTCCTCGTCTGGCGGAGCAGGAACGGGACCCATGTCCCCCTCGGGTTCGGTGGTCAAGATCTCCAAGAGGACCGGGTCTGCGTACACCTCTGCCGAGTGCCGCCATTGGGTAAGAAGCACGGCGACCGGAGCCAGGTTCCCCAGCTCTACAGCCCCTTGGGTGACGGTCACGAGTTCGGTCACGAACGTGTCGACGTCCACCTCGGGCAAGAAGATCACCCACGGCAGGGCGTCGCGGAGCAGCCCACGGATGACGTCGCTCTTCTCCGAAGTAACCAGACCCGAGAGAAGCCGCGTGGTGAAGTCCACCACGCTGGTGTCGCGCTCAAGCTGTTCGATCCGCATCAAGGCGAGGTCGCCGGCGTCACGCCGCCGCAGCCGCAGCGCCCGGACGGCGTCCAGCCGTTCGGCGGTCGCCGCGGGATGGTGCAGCAACTCGCTGAACGGCACGTCGTCATAAGCCGCAGTCATGACATCCACAGTACCGTAGAACTCTGAGCCGGCCAAGCAGGCGGTTCAGGCAGCCTCTGCGGGCCCGGGCTCTCCCAGCCGCAGCTGCCGCCGAGGCCCGCCTCCTGCGTGCCCAGCTCGCCCACGCCGACCTGCATCCCCAGTCGCTGATCCCAGCCGGCAACAGCTCCACATCCTGCCGTGCGGGGCTAGCTGGTCCTGACAATAAGTTCAGCATCGCGAGTGCGGACGTTCTGGTTGCGTAGCGTGATCCCAGGCGGCGCGCTCATCGCGCTCCGCAGTATTTCCAGGCAGGTGCACTAGGTTGATCCGCATGCGGTACACCGTGAGGGCGTTCTGCGCGATCGCCGGGTCGGCCGCCGTGCTGGTGCTTCCGGCCTGTTCGGACACCACTAGTCTCACGGCTGTGACGCCCGTGGCTGTGACGCCCACGGCCGCGGCGACCCTCGGCGCGGCGAGCGCCGGGGAGACCACCACCGCGGCGCCTAAGCCGAGCGCCAGCCCGCGGGCCGCCAAGTCGGCGGCCTCGGTCACCATCGCCGCGGTGGGTGACACGATGCTCGGGGACACGCCAGATCTTCCGCCGGACCCGGGATCGTACCTCGACGCGGTCAAAGCGACGCTCGACCGGGGTGCCCAGATTGTTTTCGGCAACCTGGAAGGCACGCTGACGACCTCGACGGCCAGCAAGTGCGGTCCGGTGAGCCGCCCGGACCCGAACTGTTTCGCGTTCCGTGACCCGCCGGGCTACGCGCGCTACCTCAAGCAGGCCGGGTTCACCGTCCTGAACGACGCCAACAACCACATCTTCGACTTCGGCGCGGTCGGCCAGGCGCAAACGGTCCGGTCCCTCCACGCGGCGGGCCTGGCCCAGACGGGGCTGCCGGGTGAGATCACGGTGGCCCGGGCCCGCGGGATCAAGGTCGCGTTCGTGGCCTTCGCGCCCTACCCCTATGACGCCAACCTGCTCAACCTGCCCGCGGCGCGTTCGCTCATCAAGCGGGCCCGGCGGGAGGCACAGGTAGTCGTCGTCTACATGCACGCGGGCGCGGAAGGCTCGGGCGCCGATCACGTGACCGGCCGGGAAGAGCACTACCTGGGCGAGGACCGCGGCAACCCCGAGGCGTTCGCGCACATGGCGATTGACGCCGGGGCCAGCCTGGTCATCGCGAGCGGCCCGCACGTGCTACGCGGCATGCAGTTCTACAAGGGCCATCTGATCGCCTACAGCCTGGGGAACTTCGCCGGCTTCCACGACTTCGCCACCAGCGGCGACCTGGACACCAGCGTGATCCTGCACGTGACGCTGTCATCCACAGGCCGGTTCGAGAGCGCGCGCGTCTACCCCATCCGGTTCACTGGCACGGGCCGGCCGCTGCCGGGCGGCGGAGGAATCGCCCTTACCGCCCGGCTGGGCACCGAGGACTTCGGCTCGAGCGCGGCCCGCATCCTGGCCTCGGGCGTCATCAAGGCGCCCTGACCCTTGGTCGGCGGGCCGCAGCCGGCTTCCCGTGAGAAGGCCGATTCTGGTGCTCAGCGCACAGTCAAGGCGGGCGGTCCGGAGGTCGGGGCGAACGGGGCGGCGTTGAGGGTCCCGTCCGGGGTGGGCAGCGCGGGGTGCTGCCACAGGCCACGTTCCCGCAGGATGGGCAGGACGCCCTCGGCAAACCAGTAGGCCTCCTCCAGGTGCGGGTAGCCGGACAAGATGAACTCCGACAGGCCGAGCCGGGCGTACTCCTCGATCCGGTCCGCCACTTCGGCGTGGCTGCCGACCAGCGCGGTCCCGGCGCCGGCCCGGAGCAGGCCGATGCCGGCCCACAGGTTCGGCGAGACCTGCAGGTTGTCCCGGGAGCCGCCGTGCAGTTCGCGCATCCGGTGCAGGCCCTCGGACTCGCTGTGTGCCAGTTCCTCCTGCACCTTGCGGATCACCGCCTCGTCGATGCCGTCGATCAGCCGGTTGGCCTGCAGCCAGGCCTCGTGCGAGATGAGGCCGGGCCGGAACGCCACCAGGAACTTCAGCCGCTCGGTGACCTCCGTGAGCATCGCGGTCACCAGCCAGGCGTCCTCGCACCAGATGCCGGTCGGGGTGAGCGCGGCCTCGAACCCGAGCTGCTCGGCGCTGCGCGCGACCTGGCCCAGGTAAGCAAGCGTGGCGGGACGGATCGTGCCCGCGGTGCCGGTCGCGACGCCGTGCCCGCCGCCGACGATGTCACGGCCGTCGCCATTGGTCGGAAGGAACCAGTGGAAGCGCAAGGACATGAACATGACCCTACCGTTCCCTAAGACGATAATTCCGGCCGGCTTAATGTTTTTGAGCTGGAGCGCGGCGGACGCGTATCGTCCCTGACATGAGGGCTTCGGAGATACGCGAGCTGATCAGGGTCAAGCCGTTGGAGCTTGACGCGACGCGCCGGCGGCTTTCTGCCTGCCATGACCTCGCCGACCTGCGCGCGGTGGGGCGCCGGCTGATCCCGCGCCCGGTCTTCGACTACGTCGACGGGGGGGCCGACGAGGAAGTGTCGCTGCGGGCGAACACCAGGGCGTTCCGGCAGTTCCGGTTCCAGCCGCGGACCCTGGTGGACGTGTCGGAAGCCGATACCTCTACCGCGTTCCTCGGCTCGGTCACGCCGCTGCCGCTGGTCCTGGCCCCGACCGGGTACACCCGGATGATGCACCCGGCCGGCGAGATCGCCGCGGCCCGCGCGGCGCAAAAGCACGGGCTGCCGTACACGCTGTCCACCATGGCCACCACGACCATCGAGGATGTCGCCGCCGCGGCGCAGCCGGATCTGTGGTTCCAGCTGTACATCCTGCGGGACAGCGGCCTGAACAAGGAACTGGTCGACCGGGCCGCGGCGGCCAAGTACCGGGTGCTGGTGGTGACGGTGGACTGCTTCGTGACCGGCCACCGCATCAGGGACCGGCGCAACGGGCTGGTCATCCCGCCCGAGCTCACCATGGCGACGCTGGCCAACATCGCGGGCAAGCCGGGCTACTGGATCCGGATGCTGCGCCACCCGGCCATCGACTTCGCCAACTTCGCCGGGCACGACGCGGTGACCATCGAGGACACCGGGCAGCTGTTCAACCCGGCCATCACCTGGGACGACATCGCTGACCTGCGAGCCCGCTGGCCGGGCCGGCTGATCGTCAAGGGCCCGCTCGGGCCGGCCGACGCGGCGCGCGCCGTGTCGGTGGGCGCCGATGGCGTGCAGCTTTCCAACCACGGCGGGCGTCAGCTGGACCGCGCGGTGCCGCCGGTGCACACGATCGCCACCGTCCGCGACACCGTCGGGCCGGATGTGGCCGTGCTGGTGGATTCCGGGATCCGGCACGGCTCGGACCTCGCGGTGGCACTGGCTCTCGGCGCCGACGCCTGCGCCGTCGGGCGTGCCTACCTGTACGGGCTGATGGCGGGCGGGGAGGCGGGGGTGAACAAGGCGCTGGACATCCTGGCCGCCCAGTTCAAGCGGACCATGCAGCTGCTCGGCGTGCGTTCGGTGGCCGAGTTGCGTGAGCTCGGGCCCTCGTTGCTGGCGAAGGAAGCGTAACCGTGGTCACTACCGGGCAGCTGCTGGGTTTCGGGCTGGCGTCGCTGGTGCTGATCGTGGTCCCCGGACCGGGGGTGCTGTTCGTGGTCGGGCGGGCCCTGGCGCACGGGCGCCGGACCGCGCTGGCCACGGCGCTCGGCCACGCGGCGGGCAACTACATGGTGGCGGCGTGCGTGGCCGTCGGGCTGGGCGCGCTGCTGCAGCGGTCGGTCGAGGCGTTCGTGATCGTGAAGATCGCGGGCGCGCTGTACCTGATCTGGCTGGGCGTCCACGCGATCCGGCACCGCAAGTCGCTGGCCGACGCGATGGCGGTGGCGACGCCGCCGCGGGAGGGCTGGCGGGCGGCCCGCGACGGCGCGGTGGTGGGACTCACCAACCCCAAGGCGTACATCCTGTTCGGCGCGATCCTGCCGCAGTTCGTGAACCGGGCGGCCGGGCACGTACCGGAGCAGATGCTGGTCCTGGCGCTGGTATCGGTCGCCATCGGGGCGGTCTCGGACTGCTCCTGGGGGTTCGCGGCCAGCGCGGTGCGCGCCTGGTTCGCCCGGTCGCCGCGCCGGATCGAGATGGTCGGCGGGGCCGGGGGCCTGGCCATGATCGGCGTGGGCGTGACCGTGGCCGTCACCGGCCGCCACAGCTGAGCCGGCTCGGGACTGGTAAGCCGGAACGCGCCGGTTACGCTGCAGCGGTGCCAGAGATCACTCAGGAAGAAGACCTCGACCTCCGGTTCCTGTCCGCCGTGCGCGACCTGCCCGGCGACGGGAAGGCCGGGACGGCGGACCGCAGCGCGCCGGTCAGGGCCGGGACCGGGCTGACCGGCGCGCAGGCGATCGCGCTCTTCGACGCCCAGGCCGGCAGCCGCCACCTCGACCTGGCGGCGCGGTACCTGCGCGCCGAGGGTCACGGCTTCTACACGATCGGCTCCGCCGGACACGAGGCCGACGCGGCGGTCGGGGCGGCGCTGCGGCCATCCGATCCCGCGCTGCTGCACTACCGCTCCGGCGCCTTCTACCTGGCCCGCGCCGCGCAGGTGCCCGGCTCGCAGCCGCTGCGAGACGTCCTGCTCGGACTGGTCGGCGCCAGCGACGAGCCGATCGCGGGCGGCCGGCACAAGGTCTTCGGGCACCACGGGCTGGCCATCATCCCGCAGACGTCCACGATCGCCTCGCACCTGCCGCGGGCGGTCGGGATCGCGTTCAGCATCGGGCGGGCGGCCAAGCTGGGTGTTCCGTCCCCGTGGCCCGCCGATGCCATCACGGTGGCGAGCTTCGGGGACGCCTCGGCCAGTCACTCCACCGCGGCCGGCGCGATCGGCGCCGCCTGCCGCACGGCCTATCAGGGCCTACCGATGCCGCTGCTGCTGGTCTGCGAGGACAACGGCCTGGGGATCAGCGTGCGCACCCCGGACGGCTGGGTGGCGGCGGCGTATTCCGGACGGCCCGCGCTGCGCTACTTCAGCGCCGACGGCTGCGACCCCGCGGCCTGCTTCGACGCCGCTGCGGCGGCCGCGGCCTACGTGCGGGCCAGCCGCTCGCCCGCGTTCTTGCACCTGAAGGTGGTGCGTTTCCTGGGCCACGCCGGCAGCGACGCGGAGGTCAGCTACCGCAGCCCGGCCGAGATCGCGGCGCAGTACGCCCGCGATCCGCTGCTCGGGACCGCGCGGCTGATCGTGGCGGCCGGCTTGCTCGGCCCGGAGCAGGTCATCCGCCGGTACGAGGCGCTGCGGGCCCGGGTGCGGCTGCTCGCCGACGAGGCCGTGACGCACCGCCCGCTGGCCAGCCGGGCCGAGGTAACTGGCCCGCTCGCGCCGCGGCATCCCGGCCAGGTGGCGCGCCAGGCGGCCCGGGCCGCGCCGCCCGCGGCGCGTGCGGGCACCTTCGGGCGCAGGCTGCCGGAGGCGGCCGGGCCGCTGACCCTGGCGGACACCATCAACCGCGGCCTGGCCGACGCGCTCGCCGCCTACCCGGAGCTGATCGTGTTCGGCGAGGACGTCGGGCGCAAGGGCGGCGTATACGGCGTGACGCGAGGGCTGGCCCGGCGGTTCGGTGTGGGCCGGGTGTTCGACACCCTGCTCGACGAGCAGGCCATCCTGGGGCTCGGCCTCGGCGCTGGGGTATCGGGCCTGCTCCCGGTGCCGGAGATCCAGTACCTGGCGTACCTGCACAACGCCGAGGACCAGCTCCGCGGCGAGGCGGCCAGCCTGCAGTTCTTCTCCACCGGGCAGTACCGCAACCCCATGGTGGTGCGGGTGGCGGGGCTGGCCTACCAGAAGGGCTTCGGCGGTCACTTCCACAACGACAACGCGGTCGGCGTACTGCGCGACATCCCAGGCCTGGTGGTAGCGGTGCCGGCGGGGGCGCAGGACGCGGCGCCCATGCTGCGCACCTGCCTGGCCGCGGCCCAGGTGGACGGCACGGTCTGCGTGTTCCTGGAGCCGATCGCGCTCTACCACACCCGCGATCTGTACCAGCCGGGAGACGGCGGCTGGCTGTCGCCCTACGCCGGCCCGGAGCAGTGGGCGTCCGAGCACGTGCCGATCGGGCGCGGCCGCAGTTACGGCGACGGAACCGATCTCACCCTGGTCACGTTCGGGAACGGGGTGCCGATGTCGCTGCGGGTGGCGCGGCGGCTGGCTGCGGACGGGGCCGGCGTACGGGTCTTCGATCTGCGCTGGCTCGCTCCGCTGCCCGCCGAGCAACTGCGCGCGGAAGCCGAACTGACCGGTCGCGTCCTGGTGGTCGACGAGACCCGCCAGTCCGGCGGGGTTTCCGAGGGGGTGATCGCCGCGCTCGCCGACGCCGGGTACCAGGGCCGGATGGCCAGGGTCACCTCGGCGGACAGCTTCATCCCGCTCGGCGACGCCGCCGCGCACGTCCTGGTGTCCGAGCCGGAAATCGAGCAGGCCGCCCGCCGGCTGCTCGGCTGAGGCTCGCGGCTCGCCAGGTGCGGAGGTCAAGCAGTACTGGTCTCTCCAGCACCACAAACCACGGGGATAAGCCGTCCCGGGTCGGGCTTAACCGGCCCGATGGACCATCGGGGCGGTTACAACCGCCCCGATGTTCCATCGGGGCGGTCGCGGGGCCGGGAGCGCAGGGCCGAGGCCCGGGCGGGGGTGGCGGCCGAGGCCCGGGCGGGGTCGGCGGCCGGGGGCTGGGCGGGGGTGGCGGCCCGGACCTGCTCGGCGAACGCGGTCAGCAGGGCCCGGTC
>Ga0210383_10005634_pt1 | contig 10981 bp, 9 predicted proteins | sample IncBWC14OmetaG_FD_160072 | JGI IMG/M metagenome (GOLD analysis project Ga0210383, IMG submission 160072) | Forest soil microbial communities from Barre Woods Harvard Forest LTER site, Petersham, Massachusetts, United States - Inc-BW-C-14-O ...
ATGGCGGAGCACCTGTCGAAGACGCTTTCATGGGGGACGGCCGGCGTGAAGCAGACGCGACAGATATTCGCCGCGCGCTCGCGCTTTACCGCACGGCCGACGCCATCCTGCTGGTCGCGCTCGGCGTCCTTACGCTTGCGCTCATCGGGCTTGCCTGAGCAGGCGATCGACATCGAGGTGTTTGGTCAGATGCGCGGCCAAGGCATCGAGCGTGCGCTCGACCCCATCGTCGTAACTCGTCGTCGCCATCGATTTGAAGCGCGCCAGCCATGCTGCGCGCTGGCGGTCGTCACCGAACAGCCCATGCACATAGGTCCCGATGACCCGGCCATCCGCCGACATGGCGCCCTCCGCCACCCCGTCCGCAAGCCGCGCGAACGGACGCGCGCAATCCGGCCCCTCGGTCACACCCATATGCATCTCATAGCCGGCAAAAGGCGCGCCGTCGTTCGAGACGCCATGCGCCGGCTCGAGGCGCTTCTCGGCAACAAGCGTAGTCGCGACATCGAGCAAGCCTAATCCCTCGACCGTCGCGCGCGGGCCTTCGACGCCGTCCGGATCGGCGATGGTGCTGCCGAGCATCTGATAGCCGCCGCACAGGCCGAGGATCACGCTGCCGCGGCGGCGATGCGCCGCGATATCGATGTCGAAGCCCGCGGCGCGCAGAGCCGCGAGATCGGCGATAGTCGCCTTCGAGCCGGGCAGTACGACGAGATCGGCGTTGCCCGGCAGCGCCGCGCCGGGCCGCACGCGCACAACCTCAACCTCGGGCTCCGCATCGAGCGGATCGAGATCGTCGAAATTGGCGATGTGCGGCAAAATCGGTACCGCGATGCGCACGCGCGCATTCGCCTTCGCCCGCGGACGCTGTTCGAGCGCCAGCGCATCTTCCGCCGGCAGCAAGCGCGCATCGGGAAAATGCGGCACCAGCCCGAGCGCCTCCCATCCGGTCGCCTGCGCGATCTGCGCCATGCCGGCGGCGAACAACGCAGGGTCGCCGCGAAACTTGTTGACGATGAAGCCGCGGATGAGAGCGGCATCCTCGGGCGCCAGCACCGCCTTGGTACCGACCAGGCTTGCGATCACGCCGCCGCGGTCGATATCGCCGATCAGCACGACAGGCACGTCGGCGGCGCGGGCGAATCCCATATTGGCGATGTCGTTGGCGCGCAGATTGATTTCCGCGGCGCTGCCGGCACCTTCCACCAGCACGATGTCGGCTTCGGCACGCAAGCGGCCGAAACTCTCCAGCACATACGGCAGAAGATCGCGCTTCATCTGCTGATAGGCGGCGGCCTTGGCGCTGGCGAAAACGCGGCCCTGCACCACGATCTGCGCGCCGATCTCGCTCTGCGGCTTGAGCAGAACCGGATTCATGTGCACGCTCGGCGGCACGCGCGCGGCGCGCGCCTGCAAGGCTTGCGCCCGTCCGATTTCGCCACCGTCTGCCGTGACCGCCGCATTGTTCGACATATTCTGCGGCTTGAATGGCCGCACCGCGAGCCCGCACCACGTGAGCGCGCGCGCAAGCCCCGCGACGATCAGCGACTTGCCGACGTCCGAGCCGGTGCCGGCAAACATGAGCGCGCGCGCCGCCATGAATTCAGAACTCGATGCCGGGCTGCGCCTTCACGCCGGCGGCGAAGTGATGCTTGACGAGCGTCATCTCGGTGACGAGATCGGCGGCGGCGAGGAGCTCCGGCTTCGCGTTGCGGCCGGTTACCACGACATGCAGGGCACCCCGGCGTGCGGCAAGCGCGGCAACGACGGACGCGAGGTCGAGATAGTCGTAGCGTAGCGCGATATTGAGTTCATCGAGAATGACGAGCTGGAAACGCGCATCGTCCATCAGTTCGCGCGCCTTGGCCCAGGCGCGCTCGGCCGCCGCGACATCGCGCGCGCGATCCTGCGTCTCCCAAGTGAAGCCCTCGCCCATCGTGTGCCAGGCGACTTGATCGCCGAACTTTGCTAGCGCATCGCGCTCGGCGGTGTGCCAGGCACCCTTGATGAATTGGACGACGCCGACGCGCCCGCCGCGCCCAAGCGTGCGCAGCGCCAGGCCGAACGCCGCGGTCGATTTTCCCTTGCCGGCGCCGGTATGCACGATCAAAAGCCCCTTCTCGATCGTCTTGCCGGCAACTTCGGCGTCCTGCACGGCCTTGCGCTTGGCCATCTTGGCCCGATGGCGCCCGGCTTCGGCTGAATCGATCGGTTCGGTCATGGTGTGCCTTTCACCGCCAGCGGCAAGCCGGCAACCATCAGGATGACGCGCTCGGCGCGCGCGGCGATGCGCTGGTTGAGTTGGCCTTGCAGATCGCGAAAGCGGCGGCCGAGCGGATAGCTTGGCACGATGCCGGAGCCGACCTCGTTGGCCACCACAACCAGCGGCCCGTTCGCCGCCAAAAGCGTCGTTTCCAATCGCGCGGTTTCCTCTTCGATATTCGCTTCGGCCAGCATGAGATGCGACAGCCACAGCGTCAAGCAATCGACCAGCACCGGCGCGTCGCCGCAGCCCGTCAGCGCTTGCGCAAGGTGCCGCGGCGCCTCGATGGTGCGCCACCGCGCATCGCGGCGCTCGCGATGGCTTTTGATGCGCGCCGCCATTTCCTCGTCACCTGCCTCGGCCGTTGCGATGTAGGTCCACGGCGGCGGTAACGCCGTGATCAAGGTCTCCGCATGGCGGCTCTTGCCCGAACGGGCGCCGCCAAGAACAAACGTGAGGTTCGGAACGCTGGACATGAACAACAAGACGAAAAACGAGGGCGCCAGATTGACAGGCCGGGTCGCTCAAATCTATCAGTAGAGGATCGACGGTTCCTCGCAAGAGGGCGAAAAGGGAATGCGGTGAGGGCGCTTCGTCCCTAATCCGCAGCTGTCCCCGCAACTGTGAGCGGGAAGTCTCGTCCACATAAGCCACTGGAAAGTCTGACGGCTTTCCGGGAAGGCGGGCGAGGCGACGATCCGCGAGCCAGGAGACCTGCCGTCATCCGAGTCGACGCGACAAACATCGGTCGGGGTGTATCGATGGATGATCCGAAAGGCTCCTTAGTCTTTTGGTCCTCGCTCGCGCCGGCGGAAGGTTACGCGAGGACTAGACGGTGTTGCATTTCCTGAAAATGGCGGTCGACGACGCGTCGTCCGATCAGCGCGGAAAGATTTCCGCGATCTATTTTTTGCTCCTGGCCATCAACGGAGTCGCCTGGGGCTTCGCGGTGATCGCGCTCGCGGACCGGCCGACGCTTCTTGGCACCGCCGTGCTCGCCTACGTGCTCGGCCTCCGCCATGCCGTGGACGCCGACCACATTGCCGCCATCGACAATGTCGTGCGCAAGCTCATGCAGGAGGGCAAGAAGCCGGTCGCGGTCGGACTGTTCTTCTCGCTCGGACATTCGCTTGCGATCGCGGCGGCCGTCGCCGGCATCGCCGCAGCGGCGTTCGCGCTCGAAGGGCGCTTTGCGCAGCTCAAATCCCTCGGCAGCCTGATCGGCACCGGTGCCTCGGCGTTTTTTCTGCTCGCCATCGCAGCCATCAATTTGGTGATCCTGCGCGGCGTATGGCGAAGCTTTCGCCGCGTGCGGGGCGGTGAAGCGGTCGCCGAACAGGAGCTCGACCTGCTGCTCTCCGGCCGCGGTCTGCTCTCCCGCCTGTTCCGGCCGCTGTTCCGCATGGTGACGCGGAGTTGGCAGATGTTGCCGGTCGGCTTTTTGTTCGGACTTGGCTTCGACACCGCGACCGAGATCTCGCTGTTCACCGTGGCGGCGAGCCAGGCCTCCGGCGGCATGAGCTTCGGCACGGTGATGATATTCCCGGCGCTGTTCATGGCCGGCATGACCTTGGTCGACACCACCGACAGCGTCCTCATGGTCGGGGCTTATGGCTGGGCCTTCCTCAATCCCATCCGCAAGATTTGGTACAACCTGACCATCACGGCGATTTCCGTCGTGGTCGCGCTGATGATCGGCGGCATCGAAGTGCTTGGTCTCCTCGGTGGAAAGCTAAAGCTCGGAGGCGCGTTCTGGGATGCGGTCAGCGGCCTCAATCAGGGCCTCGCAAATTTCGGCTACCTGGTGGTCGGCGTCTTCATCGCCAGCTGGGCGATCTCCTACTTGCTCTATCGCTGGCAGAAGCTGGACCAGCCGCTGGTCGCGCCGGCGTCGGAAGCGCCATGACCGAAACCATCAGCGAAGCTCTAAACGACGCCATGAGCGAAACGCCAACCGTCAGCAGTGGGCCGATCGTCTATGTCTGCACCACCTGCCGACCGCCGGGCGAGCCGGACAGCTCGGTCCGGCCCGGCGCGATCCTCGCCGGCGCCACGGCGCAGGCGGCCGCCGGCACCGAGGTCAACGTGCGGCCGATGCGCTGCCTCGGCAATTGCAGCCGCGGCGCCAGCGCTGCGCTGCGCGCCAACGGCTCGTGGACCTACGTCTTCGGCGGGCTTGATGCGACCTGTGCGGAGGCCCTTGTCGCAGGCGCGCGCCTCCTGGCCGGCGCCGCCGACGGCCTTCTTCCCTGGCGCGGACGGCCGGAACGGCTCAAGCGCGGCATGATCGCGCGCATCCCGCCACTCGGATTTCAGGAGATCGACGAATGAACGGCTCGCTCGCGCGCGTTCCCTGTACCATCGTCACCGGCTTTTTGGGTGCCGGCAAGACGACGCTCATCCGCCATGTCATCGCCAATGCGCCGGGCCGGCGGCTCGCCGTCATCGTCAACGAGTTCGGCGACGTCGGGATCGATGGCGAGATTCTCAAAGGCTGCGGCAACGCCGCCTGCCCGGAGGACAATATCGTCGAACTCGCCAATGGCTGTCTATGCTGCACGGTCGCCGATGAGTTAGTACCGGCGCTGTACGCCATCCTGGCGCGCAACGGTGTCGAGCACATCGTCATCGAGACCTCCGGACTCGCATTGCCCAAGCCGCTGGTGCAGGCCTTCCATTGGCCGGCGATCAAAAGCCGCGTCACCGTGGACGGCGTCGTGGTGGTGGTCGATGGCGCAGCACTTGCCGACGGCCGCGTGGCGCACGATCTGAAGGCGCTTGCCCAGCAACGACTCGCCGACGCCGCGCTGTCGCACGACGATCCCATTGAAGAAGTGTTCGAGGACCAGATCGCCTGCGCCGACCTCGTCGTGCTCAACAAGCGCGACCTGATCGACGCGACGGGTCTCGCCAAGGCGCAGGCGGCGATCGCCGGCGCCCTGCCGCGCAGCGTCAAGATCATCACCACGGCCGACGGCAAAGTCGATCAGAAGCTCTTGCTTGGGCTCGGCGTCGGCACCGAGCATGATATCGACAACCGCCACACCCGCCACGACGACGAACAAGACCATGACCACGAAGACTTCGATTCCTTCGTGGTGCCGCTGCAGGAAATCGCCGATCCGGCCGCGCTCGCCACCCGCGTCACGGCGCTTGCGGAAGAGTTCGACGTGCTGCGGGTGAAAGGCTTCGCGGCGGTAGCCAACAAGCAAATGCGCTTATTGGTCCAGGCCGTCGGATCGCGCGTCACGCATCAATATGACCGGCCGTGGGCCGCCAACGAGGCGCGCGAAGGACGACTGGTGGTGATCGGCCTCAAAGGCCTCGATCGCGCGGCAGTGACGCGGGCGCTGGTTGGATAATGCGGACATAGCACGATGCATCTGTTGGCTACGACCGCAAGCTCGCTCGACGACATCGTCGAAGCGGTCGATCTCCGCCAGCCGCCTGGCCAGATCGCGATCTTGTCATTCGCCGACAGCGACCTCACCGGGCTTGCGGCGGCGTGGGAGGCGGAGCGAGCCGAGCTGCCGAGCCTGCGGCTCGCGCATTTGCGCGATCTGCGCCATCCGATGTCGGTCGATCTGTGGATCGAACGCGTCGGCGCGCATGCGAAGGTCATCGTCGTTCGCCTCCTGGGCGGGCTCGACTGGTGGAAGTACGGGATCGAACGGCTCTCAGCGCTGGCGCGCCGCCGCGGCATCGCGCTCGCAGTGCTGCCCGGCGAGGATCGCGACGATGCGCGCCTTACCGCCGCCTCGACGTTGCCGGCGGCCGAACTCGACATGTTGCTGCAATACTTCCGCGAAGGCGGCCCGGACAATCTGCGCGGCTTGTTGCGGCGGCTCGCCGGTCATGCCGGCGCGAAGCTGGAAAGTTTGGCGCCCCAGCCGGTGCCGCGCCATGCGGGCTATTTGCCCGGACAAGGTGCGGTCGTTCTCGACCAGCTCGCCGCCGCCGCGCTCGCGTCCGGCAAGGCGGTCGTGCCGATCATCTTCTATCGCGCCCTCTTGCTCGCTTCCGACACCGCGCCAGTCGATGCGCTATGTGCAGCGCTTGCGGCGCGCGGACTTGCGCCGGCGCCACTGATCGTCACAAGCCTCAAAGACGGCGAAGCCGGCACCTTTTTGCGCCGCGCCTTAGCGCGCCTGAGACCCTCCGTCATTGTCACCATGACGGCATTCGCCGCCGGCGGCGAGAGCGACGCTTCGCCGCTCGATGCCTGCGACGTTCCGGTGCTGCAAGTCGTCAGCGCAACCACGCGGCGGGCCGCATGGAGGGAGAGCGCACGCGGGCTCGGCGCCGCCGACCTTGCCATGCATATCGTTCTTCCCGAACTCGACGGCCGCATCTTAGCGGGCGTCGTCGCCTTCAAGGATGCGCTGCCGGCGCAGGAGCAACTCGCATTCACCGCGCTCGCGAGCCGTCCCGAGCCAGATCGGGTCGAGATGGTCGCCGAGCGCATCGCCGCTTTGGTGCATTTGCGCGAAAAACCACGCGGCGCGCGCAGTATCGCCGTACTGCTGCCCGACTATCCCGGCGCACCGGGACGCTCGGGTTACGCCGTCGGCCTCGATGTGCCGGCAAGCGTACTCGCGCTGCTCGCGGACCTGGAAAGCGCCGGCTACGGCATTGCGCGCACGCCGAAAGATACGGGCGCTTTGCTCGCCGCCCTCGCCGCCGGTGCGGACGACTGCGCGCTCCCGCTCGAACGGTACCAAGCGCTGTCGTCGCGGCTGCCGCCCGCCGCGGCGGCGCGGCTGCAGCAAGCCTGGGGCGCGCCTGCAGCCGATCCCGACGTGCGCAATGGCGCCTTCCGCTTCCGCGCGCAAAGGTTCGGCAATGTCATTGTCGCTCTGCCGCCGGATCGCGGCCGCGCAGCCGAACGTCGCGCCGACTATCACGACGCATCGCTGCCGCCACGCCATGCGCTTCTGGCGTTCGGGCTTTGGCTGCAACATGTCGCGCGCGTCGACGCGCTGGTGCATATGGGCGCGCATGGCACGCTCGAATGGCTTCCCGGCAAGGCTGTCGGGCTTACCGCCGACTGCTTTCCAGAAATCGTCAGCGGGGCGCTGCCGGTCGTTTATCCTTTCATCGTCAGCAATCCGGGCGAGGCCGCGCAAGCCAAGCGCCGTCTCGGCGGCGTGACCATCGGCCATCTGCCACCGCCGCTGGTCGATTGCGGCCTTTCCGGCGAGGCGCGCGAGCTCGAGCGGCTGATCGACGAATATGCGCAAGCCGACGGGCTCGATCGCCGCCGGCGTGAGCGGCTGGCGAACCTGATCGTCGAAACCGCGCAGCGCACCGGCTTGGCGGGCGAGGCCGGCATCGCCGGCCTGGAGACACCCGACGACGTGCTGCGCCACATCGATGCCTGGCTGTGCGATCTCAAAGATCTCGCGATCAAGGACGGCCTGCACGTTTACGGGCGCGCTCCCGCCGGCACCGGCGATCCGCTATGGCTGGCGAGCGCAGACGCCGAGCGCGCCGCGTTGCGTGCCGCCCTCGACGGCTGCCGCGTCACGCCGGGCCCGGCGGGCGCGCCGTCGCGCGGTCGGCGCGACGTGCTGCCGACGGGCCGCAATCTCTTCACCGCGGACCCGCGCACCCTGCCGACGCAAACCGCGATGGATCTCGGCCGGCTAGCGGCTGACGAGGTGGTGCGCGCGCACCTGCAAAGCCACGGCGAGTCGCCGCGCGCGGTGGTGATCGATCTTTGGGGCAGCGCCAGTTTGCGGACCGGTGGCGAAGAGATCGCGCAAGGATTGGCGCTGATGGGCTGTCGTCCGCTTTGGGATCACACAAGCGGGCGCGTGACCGGCGTCGAAGTGTTGCCCACTGCGGTCATGGGTCGCGCCCGCATTGATGTCACCTGGCGCATTTCCGGATTGTTCCGGGATCTGTTCCCGGCGCAGATCGCGCTGCTCGACGCCGCCGTGCAGGCGGTCGCCGCGCGCGACGAAACCGCGGACGACAATCCGCTGGCCGCGGCGCGGCGCGCCAATGGAACAGCAAGGCTCGAGCGCGTTTTCGGCGTGGCGCCTGGTGCCTACGGCTCCGGCATCGAAGACCTGCTCGGCCGCGAAACCGATACCGCCGCACTCGGCGCCGCGTATCTGGCCGCTGCGTCGCATGCTTACGGCGGCGCCGGCGGCGAAGGCAGCGACGCCGAAGGTGCTTTCGCACAGCGCGTGGCTGCCGCCGACCTTCTGGTCCATCCGAGCGACGATCCGGCGCGCGATCTTCTCGAAGGCGCGGAAGACGTGGCCTTTGTCGGCGGTTTTGCGTCGGCGGCAAAAATGCTCGGCCGCGGCGCCGTCGATCTCATCATGCTCGACCTGACCGATCCGCAGCGTCCGCGGGCGCGAACCTTGCCGGCGGCGCTGGCGCGCACCGTGCGGGCGCGTGCGATCCATCCGCGTTTCATCGCCGGACAAATGCGCCACGGCTATCGCGGCGCCGCCGAATTGGCCGAAACCGTCGACCGTCTGGTCGCCTACGCCGAAACCACCGGCGCGGTGGCAAGCGAATTGTTCGATCTTTTGCACGACGCCTATGTCGCCGACACCGCCGTTCGCGACTTTCTGCTGCGCGAAAATCCGCAAGCCGCCGCGGCGATTGCAGAGCGGCTTGCCGCCGCGCAACGGCACGGCTTTTGGCACCCGCGCCGCAACGACATCGAGGCCACCCTCACTGCGCTGCGCACGAAGGTGACGGCATGACCGCCTTCGATCCGTCTCCTGTGCGCCGCGGCGCCTGTCCGGGACTGTCGGCGCCGATCCCGACCGGCGACGGATTGCTGGCGCGACTATTGCCGACCGGCACTATTGCGCTCGATGCTTTCCGCACGCTTTGCGCGGCCGCGCGCCAACATGGCAACGGCATCATCGAAGTCACTTCGCGAGGCGGCATTCAGGTGCGGGGACTCGGCGCGGCGTCGGCGATACGTTTCGCTGAGACCGTTGCCGGGCTCGACATCGCGGCATCGGACGGCACCCCGGTGCTGAGCAATCCGCTCGCCGGACTCGATGCTGACGAGCTTTTGGATGCGAGCGAAATCGCGGCGGCACTGCGCCGCGCACTGGCCAAAACTCCCCTGCCCCGGCACCTCGCGCCGAAAATCTCCGTTGTCATCGACGGCGGCGGAGCACTTAATTTGCACCACCTCGCGGCCGACGTGCGGCTGTGCGTCGAACGCGGCGAGCAGGAACTGGCGTTTCGCGTCGGCGTTGCCGGCGACCAAACAAACGCGATGGCATTGGGCTCGGTCGAAGTTGATCGCGCGATCGAAGTGACCTTGCGCTTGTTGGATGTGATCTGCCGCAGCGGCCACGCCGCGCGGGCGCGCGACATCGTGGCAGCGGACGCGGGCGCCGAGTTCCGTGCAACCGTCGACGACTTCCTGATCGCCGATCCGCCGACATCGGGCGGCGCGCGAAAATCAAGCCACCCGATCGGCGAACACCGGCTGCGTGACGGGAGGTTTGCACGCGGCTTTGGCCTCGCTTTCGGTCATGCGGAGGCGGCGACGTTGGCTGAATTGGCTCAAGCGGCTGCCGACGCTGGCGCCGCCGGGTTGCGCGCGGCGCCCGGGCGAGCGCTCATGATCGTCGGGCTTACGCAAGAGGCGGCTTCCGCGCTTGCCGCCACCGCCGAGGGACTCGGCTATGTTGTTCGTCCCGACGATCCGCGCCGGTTCGTCTTCGCCTGCGCGGGCGCACCGGTCTGTTCGTCCGCGCACATTGCCGCTCGCGCTCTGGCGCCACGCGTCGCGGAAATTGCCGCGCCGCGGCTGGGCGCAAAATTCGACGTCCACATTTCCGGTTGTCCGAAAGGCTGCGCGCATGCCAGGCCAGCGGCGTTCACCATCGTCGGCACGGACGAAGGCTGTGCGTTGGTCGCCAACGGCAATGCGCGCGGCGAGCGTTTCGCGCTGGTCGCCACTGACGAACTGCCCGAAGCCATCGAGAAATATGCGGCGCGACACAATGGGGACGCCCTTGTCTGAGCAAGCCGCCTATCTGCGCGATGGCACGGCGATCTATGAGCGCTCGTTCGCCATCATCCGCGCCGAGGCCGACATGTCGGGCTTTTCCGCAGACGAGGCCGACATCGTGGTGCGGATGATCCATGCCTGCGGCGCCGTCGAGGCGGCGCAGCACATCGTGTTCGGGCGCAAGCTCGTCGCCGCCGCGCGCAGCGCGCTCGCGGCCGGCGCGCCGATCTTCTGCGATTCCGAAATGCTGGCGCACGGCATCACCCGAGCGCGCCTGTCTGCACGCAACGACGTGATCTGCACCTTGAACGATCCGCGCGTGCCCGACCTGGCGACAAAGTTCGCGACCACGCGCTCAGCGGCGGCGCTCGAACTGTGGCGCGAGCGGCTCGCCAGCGCGGTGGTCGCCATCGGCAACGCACCCACCGCTCTGTTCCGGCTGCTCGAGCTTCTCGATGCCGGCGTGGCCAAGCCCGCGGCAATCCTCGGCATCCCGGTCGGCTTCGTGGGCGCCGCGGAATCCAAGGACGCGCTCGCCGCCGATCCACGCGGCGTTCCGTTTTTGATTGTGCGCGGCCGCATTGGCGGCAGCGCCATGACGGCCGCAGCCGTCAATGCGCTGGCGAGGACGGGCATATGAGCGGCGGCACGACGGGAAAGCTCATCGGCGTCGGCGTCGGGCCCGGCGATCCGGAACTGATCACGCTCAAGGCCATTCG
>Ga0210383_10005636_pt1 | contig 10979 bp, 11 predicted proteins | sample IncBWC14OmetaG_FD_160072 | JGI IMG/M metagenome (GOLD analysis project Ga0210383, IMG submission 160072) | Forest soil microbial communities from Barre Woods Harvard Forest LTER site, Petersham, Massachusetts, United States - Inc-BW-C-14-O ...
AGTCGGGGTAATCCTGGCGGCAGAAGCTCGAATAATTTTCACAAGTGCCGAAATCCACGTCACGGACCGGTTTCAGCAAGCTCACGCCCGGAGTGTAGTTTCGCAACTTGTGCCTGCGCGCACCGCGAAAGAAGCGCCAGGCGGCAAATGTAGCCGCGATGTAATAAGCGAGTGGCGCCGCCGCCAATAGAAGCACCGCATCGCGCCATCCTGAATGAAAAATCGTCACGCCGAGATTTTCTTCCTGTCCCTGAGATTTCCTGGATAGATCGGTTGAGCGCCGCTTGACTAGCTTGCCACAAAGCGAAAGCGTGCGGTATTTCCCAGCAAGGAATTGACGCAAGATGCGCACGGTGACGGAGTGGTCCCGAATTGCCTTCGACACCTTACTCAGCTTGGCGCGGAATCCAGAAGCCGAACGAGACCGGGGCGCGGCCAGACCACGTTTCTTAGTGCGCCCCTCCCCTGCTCACTTCGGGGATTAGCAAGCCCTTCCTGACGCGATAGACAGAGCCGCGCCACACGATCTTGTTGGAGAAAAATCCTCCAACCCAGACCACAAAACTGATCGCATCGTGCAATGGAACCAGCCAGAGTTTTCCCGCTATCTGAGAATCGCCGAGACCCCAGACGGCCGTAGTCCAAACCACTCCGAGACGCAAAATCAAGTAGGCGACGGCGTAGCCAATGGCGACGCTTGCCCATCCCGAAGCACTGGCCACCGCCACGGCCAGAAGAGTCCAAGGCAGCCCATGGGTCAGCAACATACCGACATATCCTACGGGACGCACGTTTCGAAGTCCGATAGACCACCGCAGTTCATGTTTCAAGAATTCACCAAAGCTTTCGTCGGGAAGGACCATGTCTACAGGCTTTCGCATGAGCTCGACCCGGTAGCCCAACTCCGAGATGCGGTTGCCCAGCTCGAAGTCATCCGAGTGATGATTCACCATGGACTCAAAGCCGCCGATCTCCGACAGAACTTTCTTGGTGGTCGCCATCGTCCATCCAAAGGCAAACCGCATCTTGCCTTCGACTTTGCGCGCAACCAAAGCTGCCGGCGCCGAGTCGGTGTACATTCCGAGGTCGTCCAACGCGGAGACGAGGCCCCTTCCTGAGATGCCGCGGTAGAGTGCGGTAACCACTCCCACTCGCGGATCCGAGAATGGCGCCACCACATTGCGGAGATAGTCGGGTTCCACGCGCACGTCGCTATCGCTCATAACGATAAGCTCGTGCTTAGCTTCCTGAACCAGCTGGCAAAGGTTATTCACCTTGTTGTTGGCACCCAGGTTTGCCACAGCGGTAACGAGTCGTATAGGGCACATAGGGAAAGACTGCTGAAGTTTTTGGATCACCGGGATCACCGGGTCATCGCGATCGGCCACGGCGAAGACAATTTCGTACTTTGGATAGTCCAAACGGCAAAAGCTGGCGAAGTTCTCGTAGGCTTCGCGGTCCACGTTGCGGACTGGCTTGACGATGCTCACCGGAGGCACGAAGGAACGATTGACAGACGGCAGTCTACGAAGCCCCTGGAAATACTCAAGGACGCAATAGAACGACAAAAGGTAGTAGGCCAATGGAGCGAGGGCCAAAATGAGAATAGCCAAGGTAATTATTGAGAGCACGCACTGCCTCTTCGAGCCATCTTAATAGACTTCAGCGGCCAAGTCCCGGGACTCCGTCATGAACCGCAGGAATCATCGAGCTCGTGGGAGGTGCGCCCCGTTCGATGACCACAGCTTAGGACCTGTACGCACGATAACTGCACGTTGTCTTTGATTATACTGATGCTTATTGCAAGTGGAAGGATGTTTTGCGCAGAAGGTCACGGGCTGCCAACACTCTACGTAGTCGGCGACCATGACCTACGAAAGTCAGCGTTTGCCGAGCCACACGAGCGTGACGCCGATGCAAACAATAAGCACTCCGGCCCAGCGGCGGGGAGTCACGCGTTCCCCCAGAAAGAATTTTCCGCCGAGCGCCCCAGCCGCATAGTTCAGGGCGGTGACCGGGACGACGAAGCTGACGTTTTCGATGGAAAGCACCGCCAGTAGGGAGAAAAAAGCCAGCGCCATCATGGAAATCCCGATCCACATCCAGGGCAACTTCATGGCGCTCAAGATGACGCGGGCGACCGCAAGCGGACGAAAATCCTTTACTTCTCCGACGTGTTTCATGGCGCGCGTGACACAAATCTCTCCGCCCGTTCCGCTCACGACAACGAGAAATAAGAGCAGAGCTTCCCGCATATTCAGTGCCCTTCGGTAGTGCGCGGCGGAGTGTTCCCGACGACGAAAACGCCGAGACAGATGATCACGATACCCGCCCAGTGCAGAGGCGAAATCCTCTCGCCCAGGTAGAAGTAACCCAAAAGCGCGACGACCAGCAGCGCGACCGAGGACGCCGGCTGAACGTAACTGAAATCGGCCCAGGAAAGAATCAGCATGTAGGCAACGAAAAATGTGAGCAGAGAAGCGACGCCGAGCCAGATGTAACCCGACATGAAAACACGCCAAGCGATGTGAAACAGTTCGGAAGGTGCCCAGATTGCCGTCGTGCCGACATTTTTCATTCCCTTGCCAAGCATCACATTTCCGAGAGGGGCGAACACGATCATGATCAAAAGCATGCAATATGTCTTGAAGTGCAGGCCGGCCCTAGAAGTCATGCAACGCGCGTGCCCGACATGAGAATAAACGGCCAATGGGGTTGGACGGAAAACAAGGAAATAGCGCTCCTCGGACTATGCGACCGCAATTGGCACCAAAACGTAGTTACCACCAGAAGCTCAGATTCCCTCACAGATTTTCCTCCTCATTATGACATGATTTTCGGAGGCGTCCCAAAGACGGCTCTTTGGCTCCCGAGTCCTCTTTGGCTCCCGGCCCACTCCCTCTAGCCGCGATTCGAAGCAACCGTCAAACGAGCTCGGCAGGCCGCTTTTGGCAGAGTGAAATTCACGGCTATTTGCTATTCTTTTGAAGCTAGCAGTACACTCCGCAAATATTCTGAAAGGACCGGCTACTGAAAAAGGAATGATCGCCGCCCTGAACCGGTTGCCTGGCACTCCGCTCCCCGGATGTGAAATCGTAGACAGCGGCCAACGTGTCGTTCCAGGAAAAATGCGCTTGCCCTTTCCCACGCGGGGACCCGAATGACGGCAGCCGTTCTCGTTTACGTTTTCCTGGGCGTGGCGGCCATTCCTTTCATCTATTACTTCCTTGCGCTTTACAGTTCGTGGCGGTTTTTCCGGCAAGCCAGAAAAGCGAATCGGCCTTCGGATTACACGCCCCCGGTTAGCAACCTAAAGCCGATCCGCGGCCTAGATGCCGAGGCCTACGAAAACTTCGCAAGTTACTGCAAACAGGACTATCCCGACTACGAACTGCTTTTTGCCATCGGCGACGGTGACCAGGCAGTTCTGGAAGTCATCGAAAAGCTGAAACGCGATTTTCCGCAGCAGCGCATTCGAGTCGTTCACGTCTCCGGCCATACCGCGCCCAACGACAAAGTAGTGAAACTGGCCAGGCTGGTGACCGAAGCACAAAACGAAGTTCTGGTCATGAATGACAGCGACGTGCGCGTCCGGCCGGACTATCTGCGTTCGGTGGTCGCGCCGCTTCGCGATTCCAAAGTGGGTGCCGTCACGTGCCTGTATGTGTCCACGCAAGAACACACGCTGCTCCAGAAGCTTCAGTCTATCGGCATGATTTGCGACTTCTATCCCGGCATTTTGGTGGCGCGGCAACTGGACGGTGTGAAGTTCGCGTTCGGACAGACGATTGTCACCACAAGAAAGCATCTCGCGGGATTCGGCGGCTACACCGCGATTGAAAACCGGCCTGCAGATGATCTGCTTGTCGGACGTCTTGTTGCAGAACAAGGTTTTGAAGTGGCGCTCTTGCCGTACACCGTGGAGACGGTCGCTGATTTTCGATCCTTGCGCGAATTTTTCTTTAAGCGCCTGCGCTGGATGACGGTAATGCGCCATATGCGCCCATGGGGGCACGTTGGACTAATCTTTACGCAAGGATTAGCGTGGTCTGTGGCAGCGGTGGCGGTTCATCCCACTCCGCAAGTGGCATTGTTTTATCTCGGCGGATACATGTGCGTGCGCGTTGCAATGACCTGGTTAATCGGCGTTTGGGGGATGAAGCAAAAGCATATCTGGCGAAAGATGGCGCTCGTACCGTTGTGGGATGCGTGGGCCTTGCTGATCTGGCTGCTCAGTTTCGGCCGCAGAAGCATTCGCTGGCGCGACATTGACTATCGTATTCGCGAAGGCTTGCTCGTTCCAGTAGCTCCGCCTGCTCCGCAAAAGTGAGCGCGCACGTGAGGCCCGCTCGTACTTCACGCTTCAACCGTTTGATGAACTGTTTTCTCGCGCGAAAGAAAGTCGAAAGAAGGGTATGGGAGTGAAGATCGCTGTAGCCGGAGCCGGAATTTACGGCGCGACGGCGGCTATCCGCCTGGCCGACGAGGGCCACCAGGTCCATCTCTTCGACCCGCTGGGCGTGCTGCGCGCAGCATCCGCGATCAACCAGTACCGCGTTCACGCCGGCTACCACTATCCCCGCAGCGCGGAGACGATCCGCGAGATAGCCGAGGCGCGCGCGGAATTTACCCAGGCTTTCGCGGGCGCCATCGTTCGAAACAGCCGTCACTTCTACGCGATTCCTAAGGAGCACTCTCTCACTCCACCGGACCTGTACGAGCGCTTGATGAGCAAGCATGGACTCCCGCTTCGGCAATGCCGGCCGGAGTGGATGAATTTCGATTTCATCGACAGATGCTACGAAGTCGAGGAAAACATCTATGATCCCGAGCTGTTAAGGGGGCTAATCGAAGCTCGCCTGAAAGCGCAAGGAATTCGCCTGCGGCAACACCCATTCACACCGGAGATGCGGCCCGACTATGAGTTTGTGGTGTGCGCTACTTACGGCCTAGGCCCCAGCCGCGGACTCTTTAAAGCCGCCAAATACCAAGTCGCGGAAAAAATGCTAATCGAACTGCCCTCCAAATTGCACGGCATCGCGCTGGTGGTCGTGGACGGACCGTTCACCGCCTTTGACCCCTTTGGCAGCTCTTCGCGCTCTCTGTTCGGCTCAGCGAAGAATACAAATCATTGGACCACAACAAGCGCCGGAGAACCAATTCCCGAGCCCTATGCGGGCATATTGAACAAGCCCGATTTCGAGGCGGTACCCTTCACGCGGTTTGAGACCATGCGCGCGGATTGCTGTCTCAGCGTCGCCGCAGCGAAGGACGCGGTTTACATCGGCTCGCGTTTCACGATCCGCGTGGTGGAGGACAATCCGGAGCACGACCGCAGAATCCTCCACGTCCGCGAAGGTGCGCCGGGCGAAATTCACATTTTCTCCGGCAAGGTGGTTAGTGCGGTGAAGGCGGCTCGCCTCGTTTGCGAAATGGTTCGAGCGAAACGTCATGCTTGACGGACATTCCTACGTAATTCTCGGCCGAGGACGCTGGGCCCGAAGGATGCAGCACATACTCCAATCGGAGGGTCGCCGCGTCGCCACCAACCCAGAGGCACGGCGCGCTTCGGGCGAACGCGACGTCGCCTACAGGTCGCGTCTCGCCGAAGCCATGCGCGCGAGCGACGCACAGATCGCGTGGCTCGCGGTGCTACCCGGTCCTCATATTCCCATTATGATCGAGGCCGCGCTGGACGCGGGCCTCCACGTGGTAGTGGAAAAACCGTGGCAAGGCTCGGAACGCGAGACCGCATCACTTAGCTCGAGAGCCAAATCCCTCCACCGCCTCATTGCCGTGCATTTCGAGTATTGCCTTCTGGAAGAAGTGGAACGGTGGCGCAGAGATTTTCACCCGGGAACGGGGCTTCGTTTCGGAGGCCATTTCTTTTTAAGCAGGCCCGATCATACAGGGATGCCCGCGATGGACAATCTAGGTTCTCATCTGCTCGCGATACGGGCGCATGGAGTCCCCCAGTCCGCGGTGCAAGAGATTCGCTGCGGCTACGAACAGCCAGATGAGCGTTGTGTTTGGCTGGAGAAACGAAACACCCGCGTGGCCTTCCTCGATCTTCTGTCCCACAAGGAGCCGATCATTCAACGCTTTATCGCCACAGTGGAAGCCTCGCTCGATGGACGAGACTTCCCTCTTAATCTGGAATTTGCGTTGCGCGTTTCGAATGACACCCAGGCTCTCCGCTGAGAGGCGGCGTCCTGGGGCCATGGAGATGCTACCGATGCGAATGCTTCTTGGTTTTCTCCACGGGCTCGCTCGCAGTTTGGACTCGAGATGCTCCCAAAGAGTTCCTCGCGGTCTTGCTCATCTGCAAGCGCCGATCATTGCGCGGCTCGCGCCAGTTCACTTGGGGCAGCATGAGCGAGGCGTCCGCCCGGTCGCGGTACTTGACTGCGATGTTCATCAGCGAGTCCAGCAAGGAATCGGAAAGCAGATGCGGCTTCAAGCCCAGATCGATCAGCTTCGAGTGCTTGGCGTTGTAGTAATGCTCCTCGGCTTCAACGCGCGGATCCTGCAGGTGGTCGATCTCCACGTTTAGGCCTAGCTTTTTGCCGGCAGCCACCGTCATCTTGGCAAGGTCACGCACTGAGAACTGCTCGGTGAACTGGTTGTAAACTCGGCATTCTCCGCGAGCTGCCGGGTTTTCGCAGGCGATCTCGATGCAGCGCACCGTGTCGCGAATATCCAAAAATCCTCGCGTCTGGCCGCCCTTGCCGTAAACGGTCAACGGCTGCCCGATGGCCGCCTGAATGCAGAAGCGGTTCAGCACCGTGCCAAATACATCGTCGTAGTCGAAGCGGTTGATGAGCGCCTCGTCCATGGAGGTCTCGTCGGTCATCGTGCCATACACCACACCCTGGTTGAGGTCCGTCGCGCGCAACCCCCAAATCTTGCAACTGAACATGATGTTGTGGCTGTCGTGCACTTTCGAGAGGTGATAGAAGGAGCCTGGCTGCTTCGGAAACGGCAGGATGTCCTTCCGCCCGTTGTGCTCAATGGTGATGTAACCCTCTTCGATGTCGATGTTCGGCGTGCCGTACTCCCCCATCGTTCCGAGCTTGACCAGGTGACAGTCGGGCCGGTACTCGCGCAGCGCAAACAGTAGATTCAGCGTGCCCACCACGTTATTGACCTGGGTAAAGACGGCGTGGCTGCGATCGATCATTGAGTAGGGAGCGGAGCGCTGCTCGGCGAAGTGCACAACCGCGTCAGGCTCGAACGCGCGCAGCGTCGAGGCTAGAAACTCGTAGTCGCAAACGTCCCCGTAGAAAGACTCGATGGTCTTGCCGCTCACCGCTTGCCAAACGCGCAGACGGTCGGAGAGCGGGCGAATGGGAGTCAGAGTCTGGGCGTTGAGCTCGTGGTCCCACAGACGGCGGACAAAATTGTCAACGATGGCGACGGAATGCCCTTGCTTTGATAAATACAAAGCGGTTGCCCATCCACAATAGCCGTCCCCTCCAAGCACAGCAATCTTCATCGTTCCTCCTTAGTGAAATCCCTCTGCGTCCATAGGATCGCGTGGCGCTGCGCATCTCTCTCGCGCCAGCCTGACCTGGGATGACTAGGCTACCTGGGAGCGCCCGACTACATTCTCCGCCTTCTATTTCTCAATACAGTATACGTGATTAGAGCCCGAATACGTCCTCTTGTCCTTTGAAAACTATGATGAATCACCGCCCTAGTTAGATGCAGCAAACTCTACTCTTTCTATAATCCAGCCCAGGCTAATCTAAGACAAACCGCGAAACAAGAGGTTAGCCAAAACGCCATCTCGGAGCCGAAAACGATGCGACCAAGATGAATCGCTCCCGCAAGTGGCAGGACCGCTAGGTCGAGATACCTGTCTTTTCCTGCATCCAAGAAGTCGCTGCCGGAGACGGCCCCGCCTGAATTCGCCATTTTTTCATCCACAGGAAAAGCAGCAGCAGACCCCATAAGTGGTAGCCGATGTTTACCCGGCGGCCCAGGTGCAGGCGCACCAGCTCCTGGATCATGCCCGGCCTAAAGAGCGCCTTGTTCTCCGCAAGCCCTTCTTGCATGGCATCGAGCAGAAGGTCGCGCAACGGACCGCGGAGCCATTCGTGCGCTGGAATGTCGAAGCCAACCTTCTTCCGCCGCAGGATCATTTCGGGAAGCCTGCTGTTCATCAATTGCTTGAGAACTATTTTCTGCCGCGAGCCCCGCATCTTCAAAGAGGGTGGCAAAGTCGCGGCAAATTCCACGATGCGATGATCCAGAAACGGCGGCCGCACTTCCAGCGAATGCGCCATGCTCATGCGGTCGACTTTATTCAAAATGTCGTCTGGCAGAAAATATTTTTGGTCCCACCAAAGATAGGGAGACACTCCGTCATGCGTCGCCGGTGAATTGCGTAGCTCGCCAAGAACGTTATCAAGAGAATTTGGCAGCAGAACCGAGGAAAGAGAGCGCACTGCGGCCCGGGAAAAAGTTCCGTTCCAATAAACGTGCGCCTGTTCCGGAGACAAGAGGCTTCCCTCCAGGAACCGCTTCGCCATATATTCGCGGCTGATCTTGTCATCTGACACCGGCCAAAGCCGAGCGATCCCCAGGCCCGCGCGAAGCGACCACTTCGGCAACCGCCGCGTCGATCGCGCCAGCTGATTCGCTCGATACGTCAAGTAGCCGCCGAAAAGTTCGTCGGCGCCTTCGCCGCTCAGTGCGACAGTCACTTGCGTCCGGCTCATCTTCGAGAGGAACCAAACCGGCAAAGCTCCGGCATCCGAACTGGGCTCGTCGGAGTAATAAGCAAACTCCTCGATTGCGCCGCGCAGATCAGTCCCGGGATTCAGATCGAATTCCTGATGATCCGTGCCGTACTGCTTCGCCGCGCTCCGGACGTACACCGTTTCGTCAAAACTTCTTCCCAGAAAAGAGACAGAGAGCGTCTTGATGGGCCTCGACGAAGCAGTCGCGGCATAGTGCAAGACCGTCGAAGAATCGATGCCGCCGCTCAACCACAGCCCAAGAGGCACGTCCGAAAGCAAATGCTCGCGAACGGATTGCTGCAAAAGCGAGTCAAGTTCCTCACACGCGGAGTCGAGCGAGCGTTCGCGAATCGGACCCGCCGGCAAATTCCAATAGGACTCGACGCGCACTTTTCCATCGAGCCATTCGAGCCACTGTCCCGGAGGGAGCTTCTCGATTCCCTCCACCAGGGTCCACGGGCAAGGCACATAGTTGAGCGAGAGGTAGCAATCGAGGCCCGCAAGACTCAAGCGCCGCTCGAATTCAGGATGAACGAAAATGGTTTTAAGTTCAGAACCGAAGAAGAGATCTTCTCCGCGCCGCGTGATGTAAAGCGGCTTGATACCCATGCGGTCGCGCGCCAGAACGAGCCGGCGCGACGATTTGCTCCACAATGCGATCGCGAACATTCCCCGTAAACGCGAAAAACATTCCGTGTCCCATTCGACAAATGCGTGCAGCACGGTCTCGGTATCGGAATGCGAGTGAAACTGGTGCCCCAGCTTCAGGAGCTCGCCGCGCACCTCGAGATGATTGTAAATTTCCCCGTTGAAAACAATCGCGGTGTCACCATCATCGGTAACGATGGGCTGGTCTCCGCCCTTGAGATCGATGATTTTCAGGCGCGTCGCGCCCATCGAAACAACGCCGGAGCGAAACACTCTGCTCTGGTCAGGCCCGCGATGTGCCAGAGTGGCGGTGGCGCGTTCAATGCGCTCAGGTTCGGGCGCCCAATTTTTATGTGTAAAACCGGCTATCCCGCACAAATTCGAGCACCTTTCGCCTGCCGGCGAAACCAGCCGGCGCCTCAGCCAGCGCTTTTCTGGCGGCTCGTCTCGCAGAACCGCACTCTGGCAGGATACATCCCTTATCCTAACGCAACCAGCGCTACTCCCGCGCACACCAGCACGACACCAGTCCAGCGCGCAGCGCTCACCTCTTCGCCCAGAATATATTTCGCCCCAAACGTTCCGACTACGTAGCTCAGAGCCGACGCGGGAATCACAAAGCTGATCGGCTCCCACGAGAGCAGCAGCAGCAGCGCATAAAACGATAGCGCCATCAACGGCACGCCTGCCCAAAACCAGCTGTTGCGCAAAGCTCTGCCGAGAAATCGCAAAAGCTCCTTAGGCCGCAAGCGTTCCGGTTCGCCCGTCACCTTCATCCCGCGCGTGATGGCAATCTCGCCGCCAGTGCTCCCAAATATGAGGAAGGAAAGAAATACGGCAACGTGCATCATGCCAGTGCCTCTCGGGTCACTGCGGTTGTGCGCGGCTTCGTTTGCCCAACGAGCAGCACCCCCACGCAAATCAATGCCACCCCAACCCACCGCCGAGGCGAAACCGCTTCGTGCAGAAACACCACCGCAAAAAAGGTGAGCAAGGCGTAGCCAAACGCCCCCGCAGGCATTACGTAACTGTAGTCCGCCCAGCTCAAAACCGTCATGTAGCTGAGCATGAATCCGCAAAGAAAAAATATGCCGATCCATAACGTTCCGCTGGTCACGGTCATCCTAAACGCGTGCAGAAGCCCCGGCCGAGAGAGCTCCACAGCCCCAATCCGCAGCATGGCGCGTTTCAACATCAAGTCGCCGGCGTTGGCGCAAACCACCATCGCGCACACCATGACCAGAGTCTTTATCCGCAGCCTTCCCTCTGTTGCCATTTTGTCTAAGGTTTTAATCGTTCCCGGACGCCGAAGGCGTCTCCGGCACGGAAATCATGGGCTTCGGCGCGTCGCCGCCCTGCCGTACCCACTTCAAACGCTCGGCGCGCAGTTTCAGAAAGCTCGTGGCTTCCTCATAGAGCCGCTTGCGCTCGTGCCCGTCCCACAAGGCTTCTTTCACGATGCGCCACGCCACACGCGGCCGGAAGTAGTACTCATCATAAAAACGGTTCACGCCGCCCATCATCTCGGCTTTGGAAAGATGCGGATACTCGATGTGCGGCAGTTGGTGCCCGCCGGAATCCGCGAGC